>Ga0114966_10001519_pt1 | contig 21400 bp, 15 predicted proteins | sample M_130207_XF_Meta_FD_87029 | JGI IMG/M metagenome (GOLD analysis project Ga0114966, IMG submission 87029) | Freshwater microbial communities from Lake Montjoie, Canada to study carbon cycling - M_130207_XF_MetaG | ecosystem: Environmental > Aquatic > Freshwater > Lake | place: Lake Montjoie... | reverse complement strand
TTAACCAGGTAATCGCTCGCCCCGAGGGCAAAAGCGCGCGCCTTGACCTTCGGGTCTTCCTTCGTCGAAAGCACGATCACAGGGACATCGCGAGTAAGCGGGTCGGCCCGATATTGTTGCAACAAGTCAAACCCATCGATTCCCGGCATGATCAGATCCTGCAAAATAACCGTCGGCTTAAGCGTTTGCGCGAGCGCCACCGCTTGCCGTGGATCCTGACAATAATGAAACGCCAAACCACTCAACTCCGCGAGACCGCGGCGCACGGCCTCAGCCACAATCGCCTGATCATCGACCAGCAGGACAATCATGGAAAACGGCGGCTCGCGGTCATTCATCAGATAAGGACGACTTTAGGCGGATCGACTCTGCGAAAGCAACTGCTGCACGGCCGGCCCGATTTGATTGAGCGGCAACACGGCATCGGCGGCCCCGAGCTCAGCGGCAGCTTTAGGCATACCAAAAACCGCACTCGTGGCGCCGTCCTGTGCCAAGGTGGCAAAGCGGGCGTCCCGCATTTTCCGCAAGCCGCGCGCGCCGTCTTGACCCATCCCAGTGAGAATCACCCCCACCGCCGGCCCCTTCCAATACGCCGCGATACTCGCGAAACATTCATCAACCGATGGCCGATAAAAATAATCCGCCGGCTCACGACGGTAGACTAACGTACTTCGCGAGTTGAGCACCAAATGGTCCCCTTTGCCGGGGAGTAACACCGTGCCAGGGGTTAAGGAGTCACCGTCTCGGGCCAGACGAACCCGCAGCGGGGTTTGATCACCGAGCCACGCCGCCAATCCAGGCGCGAAACTTTCGTCAAGGTGTTGAATGACCAGAAACGCCGCCGCTGTATCCGCCGGAAAATACTTTAAAACCGTGGCGAGCGCCGAAGGGCCGCCCGCCGAGGCGCCCAGCGCGACCAACCAGGGGAGGCCGCCCGAGGAGGATCGCTCCGTCGCAGGAAAAAACCGCAACGTCGTCGGCGCCACCACCGGCCGCGTGGGCCCAATCAGACGATCCAGGGCCGCAATCTTCGCCAGCAAGACGGCCGCACCCGCCCCAGTCAGCTCGGGGGTATTCACCGCATCCAAGGCCCCCGCACCCAACGCATCAAACACTCGGCCCGTTGATCCTTCAACTGTCGCGGTCACCACCAAAATCGCACACGGACTTTCCGCCATAATCCGACGCGTCGCCTCGACCCCGTCCATGATCGGCATGATCAAATCCATCAGAATAAGATCAGGACGGGCTAACGCGCACTGGCGAACCGCTTCGGCCCCGTCCGCGGCCGTCCAAATCACCTGATGCTGCGGCGCGCGCCCCAGCACTCGGCGCAACGCCTCAACCGCCATCCCCAAATCGTTTACCAGCGCGATCCTCATGACCCAGCCTCCGATCCGCTCACCGCGTCTCCGATCAAATCACGCACCGCGTTAAGCATCGTGTCGTCGTGGAAGCTGCCCTTCGTGAGATAATAATCCGCACCCGCATCCAGCCCTCGCCGCCGATCCTCTTCGCGATCTTTGTAAGAAACAATCATCACCGGAAGCGCCCTCAACTTCGCATCCTGCTTGATCAACGTGGTCAACTCCACCCCATCCAGCCGAGGCATATCGACATCCGTAATAACCAAATCGTAAACGCCGGTTCTCACCGCATTCCATCCCTCCATCCCATCGACCGCGATTTGTACGGCATAACCGCGCCCTTCCAAAAGCTTTCGCTCAAGCTCGCGCACCGTGAGCGAATCGTCGACGACAAGAATCCGCTTCGGTGTCACCGCACGGGCCGCGGTCGTCGTCAGCACCCCGCCAAGCACCGCTCCCGCCGCGATTTTTTCCACCGAACCCACAAAGTCTTCCATATCGATAATCAGCACCGGCGCGCCATCCTCCATCACGCTCCCTGCGGCGATATCCTTGATCTTTCCCAACCGAGGATCAAGGGCCTGGACGACGCACTCGCGCTCACCCAAAAAACTGTCCACGACCACTCCAAACTGCCGCGCGCCCTCCCCCACGACCACCACCGAGAGCGCCCCGGCCCGCGGCGTGCCGCTATGGCCCAACACCTGGGAAGCATTCACCAATCCTGTCCGCCGCCCTTCAAATGCAAAATGGGCCCTCCCCTCGGTCGAGGCCACTGCGCTCTCCGCCAATCGCAACGTATGCGCGATAAAACCCAGCGGCATCGCGTACGGTTCCCCCGCCACTTCCACCAGCAGCGCGCGGACCACCGAGAGCGTCAACGGCAACTGGATTTCGCATCGCATACCTTGCCCCACCACCGACACCGCCCGCACCGTCCCCCGCACCGCCTTCACCATACTTTGCACCACATCGAGCCCGACGCCACGGCCCGAAATTTCCGTCACCGTCTCCCGCAGCGTAAATCCAGGTAAAAAAAGAAATTCCAGTAGTTCAACCTCACTGAGACGCGGCGCCACCTCAGCACTTACCAGGTTTTTGCGAATAACGGCCGCTCGTACCAGGGCGGGATCGACGCCGCAACCGTCGTCACGCACTGATACCCACAACCGACCTGCCCGATGTCGCGCTTCGAGCGTAACCGTGCCCTCCGCGGGTTTCCCCGCCGCCAATCGCACCGCCGGTAACTCGATCCCATGATCCACCGCATTGCGGACCAAATGCCCCAGCGGCGCCTCTAACTTGGCCAACACTTCGCGATCCACTTGGGTTCCTTCCCCGATCATTTCCAACCGCACCTCTTTGCCCAGCGACCGCGCAATATCACGCACCATCCGCGCCAACCCACCCACCCCATCAGAAAACGGCCGCATCCGCACCGCGAGCGCCTCGCCATAAAGCCGCTGCGCCAAACCAGCCGATCTCCGCTCATGCGTTTCCAGCTCTTCCAGCCGACCCGCCAAATGCTCGCGACAATGCTCCAAGCATTCCTGCGCCTCCGCCAGTGACTCCCGAATGCGCAGATCCGATTCCCCCGCGTACAAACGAGCACGCAGTCTAAAAAGGGTCCGGTCAAGTTCACTATGAAAACGCTTCAAACGAGAAACCGAGGCCCCAAACGGACGGATCCACCGCGAGGCCACCAGCGACTCACTCGCCAGACCGAGCAACCGGTTGAGATTTTCCGCCGTAACTCGTAACGTCGGCACCTCTGGCGTTTCTCCCCGCTCCGTCACTTCGAGACGCTTGGGCCGTCTCCATTCCATCGATCCAGCCTTTTCTGCGACAAGACCCCTCCCTGATTCATCGCTCACCAACGGAGCCGACCGGGCCGGGCCCGCCGCCGCCCGCTCCTGCTCTGGAAAATTACCCCCGCACCCCACCCCGTTCCCCTCATCGGCCCGCCCCGCCACCGCCGTCGCGGACACGCTCACCGTCCTCAAGCGGCGAATCCATTCAACCGCAGCTCCAGCGTCAGCCTCGGCCCAAATGGGCAGGTCGGTCTCCGGCGCTTGCGCAATCCGCGCCAGTAAATCAACCCCACTCAAAAGTTGATCGACCATCGCGCGACCCAGCACCACTTCGCCCCGCTGCGCCGCTACCAAACAATCCTCCATCGCGTGCGTCACCGCCACCACTGCGCCGATCCCCACAATCCGCCCAGCACCTTTCAGCGAATGCGCCGCCCGCATGATCTCCTCCAGCGAGCTCGTCTCACCACGCTCCGACGCCAGCAACCCTTCGGTCAATATCGCAAGCTGACTTTCCGCCTCCATTCGAAAGAGCTCGAGCAACGACATATCCTTCAGGTGCTCGTTCATAGCAGGCTGCGGCTCAGCCGATAAAACAACCCTTGATCATCAAGCACCCCCACCGAGCGCCCGCGCCACTCAAGCATCCCCCTCGTAACCGCCGCCGGCGCATACCACAGGGTCGCCGGAACCGAGCTGATCTCCGCTTCGTCAAATCGATACAACCCCGCAACCTCATCCACTAAAAAAACAAACTGCTCGCGCTCACGGCTCACCACACCCAAACGGGCCAAACCAGTCGGCGTGGCTCTTGGCTCACCGGCCAGACCCAGCGCGGCCGCGAGCGAGACACACACCAGGAGTTCACCTCGAATATTCACCAAGCCCACCACCACCCCCTCCCGGCGATGGGGGAGAGAGTGCACCGGTCGCACCGATGCCACTTCACGAAAAACGGTGGTCGCCAGCGCCAGCCATTCGCGGCCAAGGCGAAAAATCACCACGGACAACTCAGCGAGCTGGATCTTTTTTTTCGGCACCGCATAACGCCTCGCCGCTTCTAAAAGATAAGCGTCCGAGACCTCAGCCTCAAGCAAACGGGCGGCGCCAGCGGAATACACCGGGCAATTTCGGCAATGCACATGGACGCTCAGCTGGACGCACGTCCGGTCTCCAAACGTGCCAATCTTCCGCCAACAATCTCCGGCATTTATCGGAACGTTCATCGGGCCCCTTTCTTCAGGACACGCTGGGTCCGCTCACGAAAACGACGCGCCTCACCCTTGTGCCCGTTTCGCTCCGCGAGCAACGCGAGGTGCGCCAACACGTCGACGCGCTCCGGATCAAGATAAAGCGTTTTCCGAAATAAAAACTCCGCCCGCACCGGATCCCCCGCCGCTTCGGTTAATATCGCCATGAGAAAAAATAGCGGAGCAGACGCCCCTTCCCGCCCAAGTAGTTTTTCCCCCAAGATCATCGCCGCTTCCAAGTTTCCGCGGTTTGCCGTGCGCTCGACTTCTGCGACCAACTCACCCAACTCCGTGCTGCCGTCGCCTGCCACGGCAGCCGACCCACCAACCTCCTCACCCTGGGACGCAGCCTTTTCACGATCACTCGCGCCAAAAGATAAAAATGGACCGGGCAGGCACGGTCGAGTCTCCCTAGGCTTCTCCGGCCGCGCACCCAACCGCACCGGCGCCACGACCCTCCGCTGGAGTAAAAAACCCGACGGCATGGGCAGCGACGCGTATCCATGTTTAAAGAACAGCACCGACTCGGCCGGCCCCACCGCAAACCAACCATCCGAGACCAACAAACGATCCAGCTTCCGAATCACCTTCGCCTGAGTCGCGCGGTTGAAATAAATCAGCAAATTACGACAAAAAATCGCGTCATACCCAGGCCGACCCAGGTGAAAATTTTCAGCTAAGATATTCCCCCAGTCAAATCGCACCGCGGCACGCAGGTGATCGCGCACCCGCCAATGATCTTCGCCCAGCCGGTCCAGATAACGGTCTCGAAATAAAAGATCATTCCCACGAAACGAATTAGGACCATAAACGCCGAGACGCGCTTGCTCGAGATTCCGCGGACTAAGATCCACCGCATCAATTTGCACGGAAGAAAGCGGGTAGCCCGCCATATCCAGAGCCATCGCCAACGAGTACGCCTCTTCACCCGTTGAACAGGGTAAACTCAGCACCCGCAACGTGGCCCCCGGATGCGCCTCGCGCCACGCCCCAACAACGTGTCTCCCCAGTGCGTCGAAGGCCGGTCGATCCCGAAAAAACCAGGTCTCCGGCACGATGACTCGATCAATAAACGCGTGACGCTCCTCCGCGTTCGCCGTCAAACAGGCGAGGTACTCCGCCTCGGTTGGACAAAAAATCGCCCGCATCCGTTCACGGACGACCCGCGCCACCGTCTCTGCACCGAGCGTCGATGCATCGAGGCCGGCAAATAATTGCAGCCAGGTTTCGATCGCACCTTCGTTCATCCGACCAATACCCTCATTGGATCAGGGTTCGTTACTCCGAACCCCGCTTGAACAGCAACCGCCTCACCGATGCGACCCTCGAGCAACTCAGGTACGTCGACGCGTTGCACCAAGCCACGCGCATCTCGCGCCACCGGCCCGCGGAAACCACCCGTGCCTCGCACCACCCCCGTTGGTAAAAAATCATGGTCCTCAAAACGAATCATCTCTGTCGCCCTTTCCGCCATAACTCCGAGACATTCCGCCCCACCCGCCCGCCGCGGATGCTTGACGATGAGCAAACGCGTACTCACGCGACGGGCCGACGGCCGCCCGAGCACAAGCATCGCCAGATCAATCACCGGCACCGCCGTCCCCCGATAATCAAATAGCCCCACCAAACCCACCGGCGCACCCGGCAATCGCTTGAGCGCCAGCAGGGGTAATATCTCCACGAGATCGAGCGCCGGCAAAACATAGCGATCCGCGTCGAGGTGAAATAAAATAAAAAGCATAACAATGATATCAACGACGGCCGGGGCTCAGGTGCGCACTTTAAAGCGCGCAACGCCCGAGCGCAGACCCCGGGCCGCCTCGTCCAACCGACGCACCGTCTCATTACTTTGAGCCAGGGAATCCGCCGTCTGCCGGGCCGCTTCTCCCAGCTGGGTCAACGCTTGGCTAATCTGCTCCGCTCCCGTCGTCTGCGCCTGCATTCCTTCGCTCACCGAAGTAATGCGGGGCGTGATCGCCTGGACGTTTCCAATAATCTGCGTCAATTGGTTCGCCACTTTTTCAATGTCGGTGACTCCGCGGCGCACCTCCTCGGAAAATTTATCCATCCCCATCACACCCGCCGTCACGGCCGACTGAATCTCTTTCACTAACTGCTCAATGTCGACCGTCGCCGCGGCGGTCTGGTCCGCGAGGCGGCGAATCTCCATCGCCACCACCGCGAAGCCCCGCCCATATTCACCGGCCTTTTCCGCTTCAATCGCCGCATTCAATGAGAGCAGATTGGTTTGGTCCGCCACCTTCGCGATCACCGTAACCACCGAGCCAATATTCGCCGCTTTGTCATTGAGGACCGCCAGCCGATCATTGACGCCTCCCGCGGCCGCTGTCACCAGGCGCATCGTCCCCTCCATCCGGCCCAGCGCCTCTCGTCCGCTATCCGCCAACACCGCCGTCTGGCGGGCCCCGTCGCTCACGTGCGCGACACTTTGAGCGAGATCTCGCGACGTCGCCGAAATCTCCCGCGACGTCGCCCCAATCTCAGTCGTGGTCGCCGCCACCTGATTAGCCGTCGACTGCTGCTCTTTCGCCGTGGCGGCCACCTCGGTAATTACTGAAGAAACAATGACGCTCGAGCGCTGGACCTCCGTGACCAACGAGGCCAGTTTTTGCCCCATGGCGGCGAGCGTGTTTCCCATGACGTCGCGCTCCGATTGGGGCCTAAATTCAGCGGTCAAATCGCCCGAGGCCACGCGGTTGGCGGCTTCACTGAAAGACTGCAGCGAGCCCACGAGCCGCCCAAACGATTGGGTCAACTGGCTGATCTCATCTTGGCCGTAGACCTCGGGTAACCGCGCGGTGAGATCGCCACCCGCGAGCACGCCGACGGCGGCGGAAAGTTCCTGCACCGGCCGGGTTAATGCACGGGCGAAATACAAAACCGCAATCACGGTGCCGATGAAAATCACAAAGATGAGGCTGAGCGAAAAAAAGCGCTGGTAAGTAGCACGGGTGATCCGTTTGGAAATTTGTTTTTCTGATAAGCTGTAAAAATTGTCCAAGCGCTTGTCCAATTCCCAACGTAGCGGCAGATAGGTGCCGATAAAATAAACTCCCGCCGCGTTCCGATCAGAGCCAAGTAAATCCAAGAGTTTCTTTTTCGTTTTACTTAAGCGGTCGGTGTCGATTTCGCGGATAGCAACGGCCTCCGACCCAAATTCCGGCTGATCGCGAAACATAGCCAACAGGTCTTCGATCGTTTTTGAAAAATGGACATCCGCGGCAACGAGTCGCTGCTGCTCGACCTGGCTCAACGGATCGAGGAGCAAGGCCCGCAACGCATCGGTCACCTTCAATGAATCAAAACGAATCACCGTGGAAAGTTTGTCGACCTGCTCACGCTGCCGGTTGGCGCCTTCCTCGATTTGCAGCGTAAAATGAAACAAGCTAAACCCCCCGGCGAGGGCGAGCATCACGATGCCAAAGAAGGCGTATAAACGCTGGGCGATAGTCCAGGATTTCATAAAGGGAGGCGGAGTTAAATTGAATGATGACATGAAGTAAAACCCCTAAAAGAGATGCGCAGACGGTCTCGCCCTCTCAGGTATGTACTCAGCTGCGGGCATGGCGGGTAATTTTCTAAAGCCCCCCACAGCCGAGCCCATCGCCGACCACGCCGAGCAGGCCCCTGCGGGCGAACCAAAGGCCCGCTGGTCACGCGCCACCAGCAAGCACTCCGAGATCGCGCCGAGCGACCACCTCACCCTCAACCTCGAGCACGACGCAAGGAACCGCCGGCCCCACCGCGCCCACCGCGCGGTCGGGGCCCAAGAAACGACGCGAAATCCATCGCCCCAAATTGAGCGCGGCCCACGCTAATGGGATGTCTACGATCATCCGCGCGGCGACTTCGGCCGACGTCCCCCTCATTCTTAGCTTCATTCGGCACCTTGCCCAATTTGAAAACCTCAGCGACCAAGTCGAAGCGACCGAAGCACGTCTGCTCACAACATTATTTCCAGAAAATGCCCCGCCCCACGCTGAATGCGTACTGGCGTTTGCAGGAGAACAACCAGCTGGATTCGCAATTTTTTTTACAAATTACTCCACGTTTCTAGCTGCGCCCGGAATTCACTTGGAGGATTTATTTGTGGAACCAACCTTGCGCCGCCAGGGGATCGGCCAAGCCCTGCTCCGCCATCTCGGCGCACTCGCAGCGGCCCGCGGCTGTCTCCGCATAGAATGGCTCGTCCTCGACTGGAACCTACCTGCCCTCAATTTCTATCGCGCGCTCGGAGCGCAACCCCTTCGCGAGTGGCATCTTTGCCGGATCGACGGTTCCGCCCTGGCTGCATTGACCCAATAAATTTACCCTTTAACTAAGATCATCCGCAAACTTTTCAGGGCAACCGCGGTGGCCTGCTCAGCAAGGCCCGGGCATCACTTCGCTCTCAGAAAAAACCACCCCACCCTCCGCACGACCCGCCCAAATCAGTTCAGACCTCCACTCACGCTTTCACCAGCGGCCCGCCGCCCCTCACCTTCTTCTGGCATTTTTTATAAAAATTAAGGTTGAAACCCAGAATTAACCGCAGCCGACGATCGCCTATTCGAGAAAAATAATATCCTAAACAGTCATTTTCGCGGGGCCGTTTTTCAGCGATACCCGCGCCCAACAAAATCACCGGGTATTTATACCTATATTTTTGCTTTGCGCATCTCCGCCAAATGATTGGCTTAGGTACCTATGCCGAGTTCCCCCCCGCCCAACGATGCGATTGCCGATCTCGCCAATGTACTCGGTGCCGATAATGTCCGCACGTTAGTCAGCACATTCTTGCGCGACTTTCCTGCCTCCTTCAAAGCACTCAGCGAAGGTGATCGTAAAAATCAGCACCGCATAGCCCATAGTTTAAAGAGCACCTTCCGGCTCATGGGGGCCTACACCCTCTCCGAGCGGATGACCGAGTTGGAAGATCGGTTGGCCCCTGAAACCGGTCCGGGCATCGCATCCGCAGAGCTCGTCGCCATTAAAAACGAATTCGCTCTTGTAGAAATCAGCTTGCGCACATTCGCGGAAGCGTGACGTCGTCGCCCGTCTTTCGGAAGTTCCAGCGCGCGTCGCGGAAACTTTCTCAAGAGACGGGTATAATCCGGCTCGAGACGACCCGCTCCGGGCACCGCACCTCACTACCCCCCATTTCGGCGGCCGCCGGCATCAGTCGAGCCGGCCGCCAGATCCGCACCTCCCGCCAACTTCACCTCGGCCAGGGAATCGTCTGACAAACCAGCTTGTATGCACCAACGCGTGAGGCTCGCAACCTCACGAACCCCCGTTTTCAACATAATGTTTGCACGATGTTTTTCGACGGTGCGCACACTCAAGTTTAGATACTGGGCAATCTCCTTGGACATCCTCCCCGCCGCCACAAATCTCGCGACTTCTCGCTCGCGCAGCGAGAGCTGCCCCTTCCCTGCCGCTTTTGGTTTCACCTGCGGCATCACTTTGACGCCACGCTCCGATGGCTGAATGGCAAAAAACAGCCCGCCGTCCCGTACCGACTCCACCGCTCCGATCAAATGCTCGATGGGTGAGCACTTGTCCACGTAACCCTGAACCCCCAGCGCCATCAATTCCGATGCCTGGCGGGCGTTCGGATAAGCCGTGATCACGAGAATTTTTAAACGGGGCAATTCTCGAACTAATAACCTCACAATCTCCATGCCGTGAAGATCGGGCAGCTTATTATCGATCACCAGAAAATCGGGCCTCTCCCTGCGACAAAAATCCAAACCTGGTTGCCCGAGTCCAAACGATCCGACGACTTCAAGGCCCGCCAAACGCCGCAAAACTACGAGCAGTAACTCACGAAACATCGATTCGTCTTCAATTAGGACGACGCGATGGGCGCTGGATAGTTTGATATTTTTTTGGCTCAAAAAGGGAGGGTAAAAAATGCTAATAATCGAAAGCTGCTTTCGCACGCAAAAAGATATCAACGACCGGTCATTTTAGGCCTCTCCGTATTCTTTCAAGAAAGACCCGCGGTTCAAGAAGAGGCGTACGAGGCCGGCGCCCCTGGCCCTCCCGCAAGGCGTCCGCTCGCCCCCTCATCGCGCTTAGCCCGCATCAATCACACTTTTCTGAAGAAAATCTTTTTCCCAGAGCGCACAGAGGCCCGAACCGAGGTCACGGAGCCAAACACCTTGTCTGCTCTGTGACTTCTGTGGGCTGGGCTCCGTGCTCTCTGTGAAATGCATTGGGTCAAGTCGGGTGTGAAATATCCGGGTTAGTGCCGGCGCGCGGCACCGGCCCGATCTTTTTCCCAACTGGGAGCAACCTTTCAGGCTCACCGCCGAATCCGAGCGTCACGTTATCCCTTGTATCTTTCCCCGTGCCGATCGCACCGGACGCTGGGCGCAAAGAAACAGCTCGCGGATTCCCGACTCCTTCGCGAGGTGGCGCGCGTCGGAACCCCGCTTACCTAGGTTACCAACTGAAAACAACGGGGAACCTTTTTTTAACGCCCATGATTCCGCCCTTCCTTCACCGCCTTTATCGTCTGCAACCGCCTGCTACTAAAACATAACATAGGGATCTTCTCGTTTAGCAGCGTTCGCTCCCCCTCACGCTCACGAGCTTTGCTTCGATGCGCGCATCTTTTTTTACGGGGCAAGCGCCGTGCTGGTCCGCTTCGCGGCCTGCAACCATTTTCGCAATGCCCGAAAATCTTCCGGTAAAAAGATTGCCCCGTGATCTCTTAACTCCCCGCGATCCGCCAACCACGACTCCTGCAAAAACTCCTCGTGCCGCTCCGGCGAGAACGCGACCCAGTAAGGACAATCCACACAGTGGCTCCCGCTCACCCGCGCCCGCACGCGTGTCAATTCTTGCCGCCGGCACCCTCCCGCTACCGCCAACGCGCGAAATGAATCCCGACAAACCCTAAACTCAGGGTAAAAACACGCCTTGATCAATTGGGTCACACCCAACGCCAACTCTTTATCAGCCGATTCGGCCAACACCCGCGCCGCGAGCACCGCGCAAGCCTCCTCCGACATCCCGCCGGGTGTCCCGAGCTCCCCCGCCAAAAGTGGTGGCGGCAAGCCCCGCTCCAAAACCAAGGCCCACAACCGTGCCGACAAAGAGACCAGCACCGCAGGGTGAGGCTCCCGTCCCCCATTCTGCAGGACAAAACGCCGCAACACCGCTGACACCAATTCAGAAAATATTTCCGCCCCAGCAATCATCCCAAGCAGCCCAGTCCATTCTCTTGCTATGTCAACGCACTCGGTTCTTCGCTCCTGACCGATCCAAACGAGCGGCCGCCCAATGGTGCCAACCATCCAACCCCGAGTAAAGAAGGCGGGCCCGATAAAATGAAACCGCGGACTCCGCACCGGGCGCACGCCACTCCTGCGATTGCCGGGCCATCCCTCAAAATCTGCCCTCTTTTGAACCGAGATTTCGAACGTAAGATGTCTGTTTACAACGGGCACGCTTAAGCGAACCATTCCCGTGCCCCATGAGCCTTTTAAAAAATGTCCGCTCTGATCGCGCGGGCCTGAGCCCAGCGCGCGATCGTCTTCCCGCACCGCGATCTTTCGGCGCCGCCCGTGGTGCCGCCCTGCTCCTGCTCGTCGCCACCTCAACGGTAAGAGCAACCCCAACGCCTTCTGCCGACGGCTTGGACCTGTTCGAGAAAAAAATTCAACCTCTGCTCGTCGAGGCCTGCTACAAGTGCCACAGCCACGATGCCGATAAAATTAAAGGCGGTCTCGTCCTGGACTCACACGAGGCTGCCCTGAAAGGTGGTGACTCCGGCCCCGCGTTGGTACCCGGTCAACCCGACGAGAGCCTCCTTATCACGGCCATCCGCTACAACGATCCCGATCTGCAAATGCCGCCGAAAGGGAAAAAACTCTCCGATGAGCAGATCGCTCTCCTCACGGAGTGGGTAAAAATCGGCGCGCCTCGGCCGGCCTCCGTGGCGAGCGAGCAACGGTCTCGCCGGCGCGGTACGGCCGAAGACAAAAGCTGGTGGTCGTTTCAACCGGTCGCGCCCACCACCCTCCCCGCGGTAAAAAACCCCACCGCACCGACTCACCCCATCGACCGATTTATTCTCGCCCGGCTCGAGGCGGCCGGCTTAGCCCCCTCGCCGGAGGCCGAACGCCGCACACTCCTTCGCCGCGTTTACTTTGACGTCATTGGCCTCCCTCCGTCCGCCGAGGATATTCAACGCTTCGTCGCCGACCGAGCACCTGACGCCTTCGAAAAAGTGGTCGACACACTCCTCCGCCATCCGGGCTACGGCGAAAAATGGGGTCGCCATTGGCTCGATCTCGTGCGTTTCGCGGAGTCCGACGGCTTCAAGCTCGATGAATTTCGCCCGACCGCGTGGCGTTATCGCGATTATGTAATTCGCAGTTTCAACGAGGACAAGCCCTACAACCGTTTCTTGATGGAGCAGATCGCCGCCGACGAACTTTGGCCAGAAAACCCCGACGCCGTGGTGGCGACCGGGTACTTGCGGCAGACGATTTATGAGTACAACCAGCGAGACGTTTCCACCCAATGGGCCGGACTCATCAACGACATCACCGACGTCACTAGCGACGTATTCCTCGGGCTCGGGATGCAATGCGCCCGCTGCCACGATCATAAATTTGACCCGATTTCGCAGAAGGATTATTTCCGGCTCCGCGCGTTTTTTGCCCCATTGTCACAACGCGACAACATTCCCCTGACGACGCCACCGAAGCTCGCGGAGTATCGCGAGAAGCTCGCCCGGTGGGAGGAAATGACCGCTGAGATCCGCGGACAAATTGCTGAGTTGGAAGGCCCCGTCCGCGCAAGTACCGCCAAGGGGGTAATTGAAAAATTCCCCAAAGATATTCAGGTGATCATGAGTAAATTGCCCGCGGAGCGCACGCCCCTCGAGCAGCAGATTAACGATCTCGCGTACAACCAGGTTACCTACGAGCTCAAGCGCTTGGATGGTAAATTTAAGGGCGCGAAGAAGGAACAACTGGATACCCTGCACAAAGCATTAGCCAAGTTTGCCGAGTTCAAGCCTGCCGAGCCACCGACGACCCAACTTGTTTCGGACATCGGGCCGGTCGCCCCACTCAACGCGATCCCCAAGCGTGGCGGCGGCGAAGACATCGCGCCGGGATTTCTGTCGTTAATCGATCCCGCACCCGCCGCGATCGTGCCGATTTTTGCATCACCTGCGACCACGGGGCGCCGCGCCGCTCTCGCGCAATGGCTCGGCCGCGCGGATAATCGCTTCACTTCTCGAGTCATGGTCAACCGGATCTGGCAGCGGGTTTTTGGCCAAGGGATCGTCGCGACTCCCAGTGACTTCGGCCATCTCGGCGAAAAACCCACGCACCCAGAATTACTCGAATGGCTCGCTAGCTACTTCGTCGAGCATGATTGGAGTGTGAAGAGCGTGCATCGACTGCTGCTCACCTCGGCCGCCTATCGACAGTCGGCCCTGACCCCGCCCTCCGCCCTCGCACAGAACACCGACCCAGAGAACCGTCTGCTCTGGCGTATGAATCAGCGGCGCCTAGAAGCGGAACAAATTCGCGATGCGATGCTCATGGCGAGCGGTGAACTCGATCCCGCCCAAGGAGGGCCGAGCGTCGATCCGTCAAAACCGCGGCGCACGATTTACACCAAGTGGCTGCGCAACAGTCGCGACGCTCTCCTCGAGGTGTTCGACCCGCCGGATGCCTACACCAGCACGGCGCAGCGGAACGTAACGACGACGCCCTCGCAGGCGTTACTGCTCATCAACGGCCACTACACGCTGCAACGCGCTCAGGTCCTCGCCACTCGCGTCAACCCAGCCGGAGCCCTTGACCCAGCGGGCGCTTTGAAGGCCGCGTACCGCTTCACACTCGGCCGCGAGCCCTCGGCGCTCGAGCAAACGAACGGGACCGCCTTCCTGCAGGCGCAATCAGGCCGGATCGCGGCCGCAAAAGGGAAAGAGGCCGCCGCCGCGATGGAACTGATGCCGCGCCGCAACGGCAGCCGTGCCGCGCTGCTCAAACCCACCGGCCTGCAAACCCGTCTCCTCGTCCCAGATAACCCGCTCATGCCGAGTTATGATTTCACGATCGAGGCCTACATCGTCCTAAACTCCGTCGATGAGGGCGCAACCATGCGAACCCTCCTCTCTCGCTGGGATGGCCGCAAAGATCAACCCGGCTGGTCACTCGGAGTCACTGGCCTCAAGGCAACGGGCAAGCCTCAAAGCCTTTCCCTCGAACTCATCGGCGACCCCGCAGAGGACGGCAACGGCGGCTACGACGTCATCTCCTCGGGCCTGCGGGTTGAGTTGGACACACCCTACTACCTCGCGGTTTCACTCCGCATCGGCGACACCAGCGAAACCGGCCTCACTTTTTTCCTCAAGGAACTCACCGCAGGGGCTCCTCTCGTGACCGCGCGCATGGCGCATAAAGTAACCGCGAACCATCAGTCAAATCTGCCTTTGATCATCGGCGCCCGTGAGCCCGACAAGGCTGTCGTGTGGGACGGATTAGTGGACGATATTCGCCTCTCGAAAGCCGCTCTCAAACCCGATCAACTGCTCGTAAATCGTGAGGGCACTAATGAAGATACGATCGGTTACTGGCTATTCGAGGATCCTAATTTCTTCAAAGATAACTCCCCGCACGGGCATAGCATTCGCTCCGATATTGCACCGACCAGCACGCTCACCGCCCAAGCCGCCGCGTTGACCGACTTCTGCCACCTGCTGTTTAACACCAACGAGTTTCTCTATCTCGACTGATTAGCCCGCCGCGTCACCCTGCCTATGAATCTCGGAAACCACGCCCGTCGGCCCCACTTCGAAACGCTCTCCAGCCGTCGTGATTTTCTCCTCCGCGGCGGGGCTGGGTTCGGCGCCCTCGCCCTCACTTACCTTCTCCAAGCCGAACGGCTCCCCGCCGCGCCCGCCGCGCCCTCGTCCACCCGGCCCGCCCATTTTCCCGCAAAGGCCAAGAGCGTGATTTTTCTTTTTATGGAGGGTGGGTCGAGCCAGCTCGACACCTTCGATCCGAAACCGAAGCTCCGCGAAATGGCCGGCCAGAAACTGCCGGAAAGTTTTCGTAAAAATCTCATCACGGCGATGGGCGAAGTCGAGTCGCCCCTCCTGCCCGATCGCCGCGTCTGGAAACAGCATGGTCAGAGCGGTATTTGGGTTTCCGACTGGTTGCCCCATATCGCGGAATGCGTGGACGATCTCGCGGTTATCCGCTCTTGCTGGGGCGACGGGTTAAATCACGCCAATGGCGTCGGTCAGATGAACACCGGTTCGATCTTGGGCGGTCGCCCTTCCATCGGGAGCTGGGTCAATTACGGTCTCGGCACGGTTAATCAGAATCTGCCCGCCTATACCGTGTTGTGCGACAACAACAGCAATGTTATTGGCGGGCCGCGCAATTGGGGCGCGGGATTCATGCCGGCTTCTTACCAAGGGGTCCGCCTCGGAGCCGCCACCGAACCCTTTCCTAATTTGAATCCACCGCGCGGGATCAGTGCGGAGCAGCAGCGCGGCAAGTTGGATTATCTTCAACAGATGAATCAGCAGCACGCCGCCGCTCACGCCGATAATTCTGAAATGGAAGCGAGGATCCGGAGCTACGAACTCGCCTTCCGCATGCAAGCCGAGGCGCCAACCGCGGTGGACCTCAGCCAGGAATCTCTCGCGACTCGGGAACTCTACGGTATGGAGGAAAAGGATACGGCGGTCTTCGGCCGCAATTGCCTGCTCGCCCGCCGCCTCGTCGAACGCGGTGTGCGCTTCGTCCAGCTTTACAGCGGTACGGGCAGCAAGTGGGACGCCCACAGTAAAATTGAACAGAACCACAGCGCACTCTGCCGCGCCACCGACAAACCGATCGCAGGGTTGCTGCGGGACTTAAAAGCCCGCGGGCTGCTCGATTCCACCTTGGTCATTTGGGGCGGAGAATTTGGCCGGACGCCGATGTCAGAAAAAGGCGACGGCCGCGACCACAACCCCACCGGATTTACCATGTGGATGGCTGGCGGCGGGGTAAAGGGGGGCCAAGTCATTGGCGAAACCGACGAGTTAGGCCTCCATGCCGTCAAGGACCGCCTGCATATCCACGATCTCCATGCCACCATTCTCCACCTCATGGGGCTCGATCATACTCAGCTCATCTACCGGCACCAAGGACGGCCCGAGCGCCTCACGCTCAACGAGGGCGAGCCTTGCACCAAGATCGCTGGTTGAGCGGATTTCCGTCCGCTCACTTTCGTAAAACCGCCTCGGGACGAGATCTCGAAAAACGCTATTACCCGTTTTCTCGGAGTCGCCGGATCGCTTCTGGAAATTGTTCTGCCAGAGTGCGCCTCGGCCCGGCGCTCGCGCCTCGGCCTTCAGGCCCACGCAACGTGAACGCAGAAAGCCCGCCCAACCCGGGAGCAAATACCCAAGGCGCTGAAAGCTTGGACTTCACCGCAGCCGCGAGGGACGGTCCGTCGACTCGCTGGTCCGTGGGTAACCGACTACGCCAAGCCGAAAATTATCGGCGAAAGGTTTAATCAGACGAAGCCCTCGGCGGTGAAAGAACGCGCAGCGATTGCGGGCCCGCCCGCCCGCAAGGGCGCTCACCGGGATTGACCCACGGCTGCTCACCTTAACTGAGCGCCATCGACCGACATCGGGAGCCCGTTAGGTTCAATACCACGGTCCCACCGCGGCAAAGGGGCACCGGGAAAAGATCAGCCAGCCCATCCTTTTTACCTCGAGGCAACATCTTGCCGCGAGCACGCGAAGACAGATCCATTCCTTGGAAAATTGGCCAGGATGACGAGCGGCGAGGTCAAGCGAGCATCCGGTGCCGTTTAGGCGACATTTCGCCGTCGTTTGTGAACGTCGTGCGGAGGAATGGTGAAATTCTCGAGACGGATGCTTCACCCGTTGACCACCACAAAAGACCCCAGAGTGATGCGCAGCTGACAAGCTCGGTCGACCAGCCGCGCCCTCGAAAAACAAAACATCCAACAAATGAAAATGAATTCACTCAAACACGCCGTGTTCGCCGGAGGGCTCGGGCTCTTTCCTCTGCTGGCACAAACGACGTCAAAACTACCGGCGGACAATCGCGAAGTCATCACCCTCGATAAACTTGTGATCCAATCCGCCGCAACGCCGACCGCCAACACCCTCGCAGACAAACAACAAATCTCCCTTCAGTCGCCAGGATCGAGTGTCATTCAGGCCATCAAATTCATTCCGGGCGTAAACCTCTCCCAGGGTGATGCGTTCGGTGGCGACGACTGGTCAACGCGCGTGAGTATTCGCGGATTCACAGAGGGCCAGCTCGGCTGGACAGTCGATGGCGTCACGACCGGCTACTCATCCTATGGTGGCGGGGCCAAGCCGAATCGATACGTCGAGATCGAGAATCTTGCCGCGGTCAGCGTCTCACAAGGCGCGACCGATATCCGCTCTGGTTCCACGCAGGCACTCGGTGGTACGCTCGCTTATTTCACCGACGCTCCCGCCAACGAGTTCGGCATCCACACGAAAATGACCTTCGGCTCGTTCAACGCGAGCCGCGCCTTTGTCCGTGCTGACACTGGTAAATTTGCGAATGGCTCGAGTACCGCCTTCCTCAGTTTTTCGGCTCAGCAAAGCGATAACTGGGTCGGAAACTACGTGGGAGGCGATGCCGCCCTTAACAAGCACATCCATCTTGGAACCAAGATCGTGACTAAATTTGGCGAGGCGAAGCTGACGACGTACGCGTCGCTTGATAACGTGGCGCCGGAGATTAATTTTCAAGGAGTCTCGACGAGCCAGTTCGCAGTCGATCCGCGGAATGATCTCCTCACGTTTCGCTTTACGGGAAATCCCAGCATCGATCAAAATTACGCCCCGACGTGGACGACGATTCGCACCAACAGTCTCGTCTACACAAAGCTCGAAGCCGAGATCGGTTCCGGCCTGCGCCTCTCCCTCCAGCCGTATTGGGCTCACCAGCAAGGCAAAGGTCAGTTTCTTCCTCCGTATCAGGTTCGCCGCTACGATTTGGCCGGTAATATCTCAAACTTGGGCAACTACACAGCCCCGGGTAAGCCCGGGCTCGTTTTCTTTGCCGACAGCGCCGGAAAAGATATTTTCCCAGTCAATCCTTCTACAAACGAGCCAGCGAGCAACCCCTTCAACATCGGAACCTACACCTGGCTGCCGGGTGCTCAACAAACGAGCGCCAAGCCGATCTCTTCCGCCCGCTTTAGCCGGTATCTTAATAACCGATACGGTGAAAATCTGAGCTTTGATTTTAAGTTGAACGAGGATAACCGCTTCGTTTTCGGAATGTGGAACGAGCTGCAAACCCGCGAACGCTACCGCACGTGGCATGCGGTCGTGGATGCCACCATCAACGCCACCTTCAAGGAAGCCGCGTACTTGGAGTCGTTCCACTGGAAATACCGCACGGCGACCCACATGTTTTACGCGCAGGAGCAATTTACCGCCGGCGCGCTCACGCTCACGGCTGGCCTAAAATACTTTAACATCACGTTTAAAGGCACGGAATCGCTTCTCCAATCCGACGGCTCAACTTACTCCAAGAGTATCGACAGCAACTCGCCGGTCCTACCAGCCATCGGTGCCGTCTATAAAATCGACGACCGCCAACAGCTTTTCACCGGCATCACTCGAAATTTTAACGCGGTTAAGGATACTTTGTTTTCTGACAACGTGACCGCGGGCAGCACGGACTACTCGCGAGTGAAGCCCGAAAAAGCCGATAATTTCGACCTTGGCTATCGCTTCTCCGAGCGTGATCTCGCCCTCACGGCGACGGTATTTTATATTAAATATACGGACAAAATCGTCGCGCTCAGCGGGGCGGCGGCCAAGGACTACACCAACACCGCCGGGAGCGTCATCGCCAACATCGGCGGTACCGAATCTTACGGGGCCGAAATTGCCGCCAATTATCGGCTCGGCGCTGGCTTTAGCTTTCTCGGGAGCGTCAGTTCCACCCACGCAATTTACACCGCCGACACGCCCGACGGTACCATCATTAAGGGAAAACGGGTGGTCGATACGCCCGATAACATCATGTCTTACGGGCTCCTTTACAACCACCGTGGGCTGTCGGCGGGCCTGATGGGTAAGACCACTGGAAAGCTGTACGGAAGTTACAGCAACGATAGTTTCGCGAAAGGCGCCACCACGGCCGATTTTAACTTTGAGTATACGCGCCGTTTTGCGGGCAGCGACTTTATCCGAAGCCTCACCTTTGGGCTGAACATCGCCAACGTTCTCGACAAGAGCTACCTCGGCGCTGTCTCGATCAACGATCAAGGCTACGTTAAGAGCGACGCGAAGGGGACCACGATGCTCTACAATATCGGCGCGCCGCGCACGTTGGCCGTTTCTATCGCAATTGGTTTCTGACCAGACCGCGTTCTGTCTGCAGATTTTTAAATAGAGATTTTTATCACCGCGGCCGGAGCGATCAAAAAGCTCCGGCCGTTCCTCGTTTTTGTTTTTCCTATGAAGCTTTTACCGCGCCGCTCCTTTATCGAACAGGCGGGCTTACTCACCCTCGGTGCCAGCACGACCCTTGCGAGCACGACCCCGAGCTCCATCGTCTCCCCAAATCGACGGCGCGTTCTGCGGGCCGCTCATTTGACGGACATTCACGTCCTCCCAAACATGGAGGGTTTGCAGAATCCGGTCGATGGGATGGCCTCGGCTATTCGCCATGCCCAAGGGCAGGCCGATAAACCAGATCTGATTTTTTTCGGAGGGGACCTCATCATGGACGCCCTAAAGCAAGAAAAGCCCAAAGTTATCGCCCAATGGGAAACTTGGGAGAAAGTGTTTTCAGCTGAAGTGAAATTACCCGCGAAACTGTGTCTGGGGAATCATGACGTTTGGGGCTGGGCGATCCACGACCAACCAACGATCACCGCGGATACTCATTACGGTAAAGGGCTGGCCCTCGAGCGACTCGGGCTCGTCGACCGATACTACTCGTTCGATCAAGCGGGCTGGCACTTCATTGTACTGGACTCCATCCAGCCCGACTATGGCAACAAGCACGGGTACACGGCTCGGCTCGATGACAGCCAGTTCGCTTGGCTAGCCCGCGATCTAGAAGCGAGCCCGGCAAGTACGCCGGTCTGCGTCCTCTCCCACATTCCAATTCTCAGCGCCTGTGTCTTCTTCGACGAAGACCTGGAGTCTACGGGCAGTTGGATTATTCCCGGAGCCTGGACCCATATTGATGCGCGCCGAATTAAGAACCTTTTTTATCGACACAAAAATGTGAAAATTTGCCTGAGTGGCCACGTGCATCTCGCAGATGATGTGACTTATTTAGGAGTTCGCTATCTCTGTAACGGGGCCGTGAGTGGGGGCTGGTGGAAGGGCCCTTACCAAGAATTTGGGCCAGCCTACGCCCTGGTTGATTTCTTTGACGATGGGACCGTTGAGAATCGGCTTGTCTATTATCGTGGCTGAAGCGGCGCCGATGCTTCCGCTGATTCCAACGGAGCAGATCGCGGAATTTTTCCTGGCCGCGGTCGCGAGGCATCCCCTGTCCGAGTTGGCCGATGTCTCGTGATCGCGTCAGCGCGATTCCGAAATTGCGAAGGACGGGGTCTTTGCGGAGCGAGCCAAAGAGTCGCGATCAGCGCGGCTTCGCGGTGACCTCACGGCGTGCGCACGACCACCGAACCAAGCCTTGACTCACTTCGATCGTGGGGATTGGTCGGCGTGCTCTTTATCGAATACGTCGGGGTATATCTATGTCGGAAAAAACTGGCGGTCGCGGTACCGTTGTGGCGGGAGGATTTTCACTTAACGAGAGAAGCAGCCGGGCGCATTGCGAGTGCGGGGATCTTTGCACGTCGCACCCGCGGCCGCGCGGCAAGGCTATGTACCCGATGCGATCGTCACACCAGATGAGGCCGGCGCCGGTCGGCCCTCGGCGGCCATGAT
>Ga0114966_10001517_pt1 | contig 21420 bp, 10 predicted proteins | sample M_130207_XF_Meta_FD_87029 | JGI IMG/M metagenome (GOLD analysis project Ga0114966, IMG submission 87029) | Freshwater microbial communities from Lake Montjoie, Canada to study carbon cycling - M_130207_XF_MetaG | ecosystem: Environmental > Aquatic > Freshwater > Lake | place: Lake Montjoie... | reverse complement strand
GACAACCGCGCACACTCTCCAACAGCCTGTCACCCGGGCCTAACACAGCAGTGCCCGCTCAACGTCCGAAAACAATTAGATTCCGCCACTTGACGAGCAACAGTTTTTCATAGAAGTGGCACGGGACACCGGGGTTGCTCATTCGTGGCGTGTTGACGGGGTGGCGGCTGGGTCTGGCGGCTTTGCGGAAGGCTCGGGATCAGTGACGTGATTTTTGGTGGAGTTTCGGGGTTGTTTGCTGCGTTTCTGACCCGGCTGATTGCTTGTAGGCCACGGATGACGGCTGTGAGTGTCGTATTGGGTTGGTGCCAGCGTGGATGTTGGAGGGACACCCTTCGTTTGTGGAGACGAAAGAGTGGGTGGGGATCATGAGACGCCGGGATGTCCGGCGGAACAGCGGGTTGAGCGGATGAAATGTCGAGAAATGGCTGTAATCTGCGGGATTGCCTCATAAAATGGCGATTCTGGTTGAGGAATCGTCATTTTACGGACTGGAACCACCATTTTACGGACTGTGTGAGTCGTTGCACGAGAGGTTGTCGCTGCTACTTTGCCTTGTCTCGCTGTTGCCTCTGCTGTGTTGATCGCTGTATTCGATGATGGCGTGATTTTATGCGATGTTTTTGGGTGGTGAGAAACTTGAGATGCTTTGCCTCGACCGGCTTTCCGGTTGGAGTCGAGGAATGCTCCGCGGTTGTCAGCCGGTCGCGGAAAGACGCTCGGCTGACGGTTCTGTTTCCCGAGACGGGGCGTTCCGTCTCCCCTGAAGTGTTGTGCTTCGCGCGGTGCTTGATGAGACTTGTGAGCGGGGCGGCGTCAGCCCCCGGTTCTTTGAAAACGGGCTTACGCCCAAGAGTCAGGGGGCTGACGCCGCCCCGCTCAGAAACTTCTCACTCTTCGTCGCGCGAGTCATCGTAGGGTGCGTGGAGTCTTCGGAACGCACCTGCTAGAGAATCACTGTTCCACTGTTCCCGTGATGGTGCGTTTCGAAGACTCCACGCACCCTACGTTGCTGTCACTGAAAGAGAGGGTTCTTGTATGGCGATCACCGGACCGGCTTCTTATCTGTCCACGACCGATGAGTTTCTCTCGCACTGGCTGTCGGCGGACACCACGCTGGGCGCGGGGAACGAACTGACGCTGCCCGGCGCGGTGACACGGGCGGGACTGCAAACTGAGCGCGACGCACTCGGAGTGCAGGTGGTGGAGGTGCAGTCGAAGCTGACCGCGCTGGAGGTGGATCGTGGCGACATCGAGATTCGCAAGGGAGCGCTGCTGCTGCGGATCAACCAGTTCAACGAGAAGGTGCGGGCGCTGCACGAGAACTCGAAGTGGGCGCGGGCGTTGCCGCTCGTCCCCGGCATCGGCGAGGGACAGTCGAACTTCGCCACGCCACTCGATGCAGCCAACAGTGTCTGGCAACTCATCAACGCCGACGCCACCGTGGCCGATGTCACGCTGCTCGGCGGCTTCACACAGGCGACGTTCACGACCGACATCGCGGCCCTCAAGACGGCGTACACCGCGTACAACACGGCGGCGGCGGTGCTGAGCGTCACACGCGAGGCACGCAACGACATTCAGGACGTGATCTATGAGATGCTGCGAAAATACCGTCAGACGCTACCGACGGCCTTCGCGAAGAATCACGCACTCGTCGAAAGTCTGCCGCGATTGACTCCCGAAGCCGGTTCGACGCCCGACGGCGTGACGGCCACCGCGACTTGGGATCTCGCCCTGCAAGCGGCCAAGCTGACATGGACGGAAAGCACCGACGCGAACCTGTCCGAATATCAAGTCCGCTTCTGCGCGGGGCCGGATTACTCGACCGACAACGAATCGGTCCTCGGCAACGTCGATCCGGCCGCCCCGCGCGAATTCGTCACCCCGGCGGGCCTGTCCGACCCCGGCAACGTCGCCAGCTTCAAGGTCTACGTCAGCACCTCGACCGGCAACGAAAAAGGAAGCAACACGGCGACAGTCACACGACCGTAGTCGCGGGGCGTTGCCCACGCGGTTAAGCGACGATGCGTTCCTTTCGCAGGCCGCCCCTTGAATTCATCCGCCATCGTGTATTGGGCCACGAGGAGCTGCAAGTCACTTGTTGCTCGAGGCCGTCTTCGCACCGGGGGGCAGGAGGAGATGAGATAAAGTTGAGCGAGTTCCTCCGTGGCGAAGGCGCGATAGTCCCAGACCTTGTTCGACGCGAGTTGTGACTTTTGCTCCGCGTGTTGGACCGGAACTTTGAGTGACCGGGCGGCGGCATTGTCTTTGGTCAGGAAGCGGGCGACAGTCAACGCCGCTTCCTTGCGTCCATGAATGATGATGGCTCCGTCCCACTTAGCCACTTCCGTCGCCAGCGACTCCGTGATGGAACTGCTGCTGCGGGTGCGACTGTGCGTTGGCACTCCGGCCACGTCGCGAAACATCAGGACGAAGTATGTGTCTCGGTCTCCCGGATTCGCCTTGCTGTTGAACGGAGTGACCAGCCGCTTTTCAAGCGGAAAAAGCCACCGCTTCTCCTGCCAAGTGAGCAGCGGTGGCTTCACCTTCTTCGGCTGAGCAGCCCATTGAGAGGCCACCGTTGGTTGGGGATCGGCAGCCTGAGTCGGGCGAATCGCGGCATCCCTCAGCAGGTGTGTCGAAAGAGTCAGTCCAAGAATCGCGAGGATGAAGGTTCGCATCGTCCGGCTCCGTCAAAACGAGAAATGGTGCTTGGCCACAGAACCAAGCTCCATTCAAGAGACGATCCGTGTGGGAAAATCCTCGATCCGAAAATTATTCGGGAAAGAGCCAACCCTGACGTGACCGACAACAGACGGCGTAGGGTGGGGCAAGCTCGCTTCGAACGCCCGCCCACCATGTAAAACGTCTGCACATTCTGGTGGGCGGGCGCTCGAAGCGAGCTTGTCCCACCCGACTTTGATGGCGGAGCCGACATCTGTCGGTCACGTCAACCCTGCCCTGAGTCGAGTGCGACAGCCCTCGTAAAACCGGCCCCATCTCCGAGATGTTTCTTCATCGCCTTCATCCCCTTTTTCATCCGCCAAGCGACGGCGTCCGGAGTCAGACCGAGGGCCTCCGCGATCTGTTGGACCGAGTAATTCTCGTAGTACCGTAGGCGGAAAACGTCTTGCTCTTCCTCGGGCAGAGACGACAACGCGTTCAGCAATTGAGCCGACTGTTCCTCGCGCACCACGATCTGGCTGGGAGTCGTTTCGTGGCCGACGAGGTCGTCCTGCTTGACTGCCACGTCGCGATCGACCGATCGCTTTTGAACGGCCATGTGGTCTCGAACGGCATTCTGAATGTTGCGCTCATGAATCAGCCTCAGCCACGCGACAAACTCAGTCGGGTCACTCCCTCCAAACCCGGTGAACTGCTTGTGGACCGACAGGCACGTCTGCCGAATGACATCCGAATCGTCGATTCGTCCCTGCAACTTGGGAGGGAGCTGTTGAGCCGCAATTCACCGCAGGAAGTCTCGGTGCAGGTCGAGCAATCGTCCCGGCGCGCCGTCGTTCCCCTCACGAGCGAGCGGAATGAGCGCGGCAATTTCAGAATCTGCTGTGGCCATGATGCGGTTTCCTACTGCGACAACAGACCAAGCACGAACGAACAAGTGAACTCGTGTGACATTCTTTTCGGTGACGAAACTTTCTGACGAATCGCTTTCATCGCGACTCGGTGCCAATCAGAAACTCACGACAGACGGCCTCACTAAAGTAGCCATCATCGCTCCTTGTGATGAGTCTTTGGGGATCAGCCGTCCACTTGCGAAAGGCTCATCACGCGGAGCGATGAGGGCTACTTTGGGGCAATCCTCAAACGGAGCTCGTCAATTCTCGCATCAACTGCACTACGAAAAGTTGCCATCCCAATTCGATCAGTATCTACGCAAACACCCCGACTGCTGGGGAGCAGCCGGGGTGTGACTCGCGTTAGACGTGCCTCGAACCAGTGAGTTAGTTCACCTTTGCCTGCGCGTTGTCCGCCGGTGGCTTGGGTGGTTCAAATTTGAAGAGTTCTTGCGCGTTGGTGCCGTTCCAGACGCGGAGGATTCCGTCCTCGCCCCCCGCGATGACAATGGCTTCGTCGCGGGTGCAGGCGGTCGCGTAAACGAAGTCGGTCGGGCCAGCGAAGTTGCGGGTGTTGCCGCCGTCGTTGGAGCGGTGCATCTTGACCGTCTTGTCGCCGCCACCACTGATCAGGTTGTCGCTGGCTCCGATGTACTGGATCGACGTGACTTGCTTGGTGTAGTTCTGAATCGTGCGATGCTGTTCGCCCGTCTCGACATTCCAGACTTTGATGGCGTTGTCGGCACCGGCACTCGCGATGCGGCTGCTGTCCGACTTGAAACTCACGTCGAGGACGTGATGCGTGTGCCCCTCGAACGAGCGGATCAGCTTGCCGGTCTCGACATCGAACTGTTTCACGAATTTGTCGGCCGCTCCCGAGACGAGTTGCTTGCCGTCGCGCGAGAAGTCGATTCCGAAGACCGTGTCGCTGTGAGCGTCCACAAACTGCCGAGTGATCGCCTTGGTTTCGACGTTCCACAGGATCAGTTCACCGCTGCGAGACGGTTCGCCGCCGCCGGTCGCGAGTATTTTTCCGTCGGGGCTGAAGGCGAGCGACACGACGCGATTGATGAACGCCGACTTCGCCAGATCGAGCATGTTCTCGGGTGGGGGGCCGAGCGTGGCGATGAGGCTCCATTGCGGATTGGGATCCCACGCCATCACGGCCTTGTCGTCGCTTGCTCCGATGAGCAACCGGTTCGGGCCGGAGACCAACATTCCAACGGGGGCCTTGTGTCCGACAATCTCCTCCAACGGCTTGCCTGTTGTGCCGCTCCACAAGCGAATTGTGCCATCATCACCGGCGGTCGCGATCAGTTTGCCGCCATCCACGAACGCGACCGACTTCACCGGCTTGTCGGTTGTCGGCAGCTCGGTTTTCGCTTGTGTAAAGGCAGTCTCGACCTGCTTACCTGCGGCAGTCTCGGCATCGAACACGGTCTTCGCCGCCGTCTGCTGTTCGAGCGCGGAGGCTTGGCCCTTCTCGGATTGTACGACTGTCTTGGCCGAAGCATCGAACGCCTCCTGAGCCTTCTTCACTGCTTCGACCTCTTTCGCCAAGGCCGCGTCGGCGTCGGCCTTCTTCTTTTTCAGAGCTTCATCGTCCGGCTTGGCATCGAGTTCCGCCTTAGCCGCGTTGACTGCAGTTTGAGCCGCCTCCTGCTTGGGCTTGGCTTCGTTCAGAGCCTTCTCCATCGCGGTCTTTTGCTCGATCGCTTTCTTAGTCGCCTCTTCGCGTTCTTTGAAATTCTTCTCGGCTGCTTTGAAGCCCGCGTCGGCCAATGCCACACGCGACTTCGCGACGGCGTCATCGTCGGTCAGCTTGAGAACGTTCCGCTGCGAGGCAATGTTCCCTTTCATTTCGACAACGGGATTGGTGTCGATCTTCCAGAGACGGGCATTCGGGCCACCCGCCGTGACAACGAACAGTCCATCCGGTTTCACAGCCAGCCCCGTGATCGGAGCACCATGATTCTGAGCACCCACTTGGGCACCGTTGGAAATTTCCCAGATACGCCACGTGGCGTCGGCACTGGCCGAGATGAGCCGCGTCCCGGCGGGAAGCAACAGCGCCAGTGAAGTGGCGGGTGCGCCGTGCCCCTTCATCTCAATCACTGGCTTCACCGGTTCAGCGGGCTTATCTCCCTCGGCAGGCTTCGGTGCTTCAAACGGCACGGCCCAACCGCGAATGAAATTGTCCCCCGCCTGACCAGAGAAGATGCGCGTCCCATCGAGATTCAGCGCGAGGCTCGTCACTTCCTGAGGCGTCTCGAGCGAACCGGCTGCAGCGCCGTCGGCGACGTTCCACAACTTGATCGTCTTGTCCTTCGAGCCACTGAACAGCTTGGTCGAGTCGGCCGAGAACACGAGTCCCGCGACCGGTCCCGCGTGACCTGGCAACAGCTTCTTGGCATTCGGATCGGTGAGGCTTTGCAGCGCGATCGAGTTGTCCGCGCGACCGATCGCCAGCCACTTGCCGTCCGCCGAGACGGCCATCGCCGTGACAGTCTGATCCTGTGCGAAGACGCCGCGCGAGACGTTGGAGGCTCGTTGCCACAGCTTTACTTCGCGATAGCCAGCCGACGCCAGCAGGTTCTCTTGTGGATTGAATGCGAGGGCGTGAACGAAGTCACGATGAGCGGCTCCGTTTGGATAGAACGGTTTGTCGCCGAGCTTAATCGTGGCGAGCGCCGGGTCTTGCAGCCGAGCCACATAGTCACCGGTAGCGACATCGTAGAGATCAATCTGGTTAGCTCGACCCGCTGCGGCCCAGCGGCCCCATGTCGAGAGCGATGCGCTATAGATTGAGTTCATCGACGAAGGGACTGCCTGCCACGGGACGACCGTCATTCCGCTTCCCATCCCCTGCACTGCTCCCTCTTCAATCCATTTGCGGAGCAGCCCGAGTTCCTGCGGAGTGAATGCAGCGGCCGACACCTTGTTCGGCAACGGCGGCATCACGGGATCCAGCGCGCGAGCCGCGACGTTGTAGATCAAACTCTTATCGGGATCCTTCGCCACCAGAGCCGTCCCTCGCTTGCCCCCCTTCAAAATGGAAGGCACGTCTTCGAGGACCAGCTTGCTCTCGGCAATTGCCACGTTGTGACAGGCCACACACTTCTCATCGAGAATCGGCTGAATGTCCTTCTCGAACTCGACGGGCCTCCCCAGAGTGGCCGCAACGGGTTCAATCCGCCCCGCCTTCTTGGCCGCTTCTTGTGCTTGAGACGTTAGACCACTCGCAAGTAACGCCACGATAGAGAGCGAGATGACAATTCGCATGTTGCACCTTTGGAGTACGGCAATTCATCGCCGCTTTAGTTTCTGACTACTTGCCTTCGGAAAATGAAAGAAGCGCGCAATTGCCACACTTCACATTTACTTGATGACCTTCAACATGACCGGTTGATCGACGGCCGCGTCGCCTTCCCATTGGGCGACGGCGCGGATGACCATGTTGGCGAGTTGTGCCTCGGGGGCATCGGCGGCGGCTTCGATGAAGATTGATGCGGCGGATTGTTCCGCGGGGATAGTGACCACTTCGGCTTTGATACCTGTCACGTTCGGCGGCAGCGGCAGGGTGAGGGTCACGGGGCCGACGAAGCCGTTCTGGCGTTTGACTTCACACTTCACTTCGACCTTCGCACCTTGCTTGATGTTGCCACCATCGGCTGGAGCGGCGGTGACGGTGTAGGGAGCCGCCTTCACCGTGATGATGATTGGCGTGGTGGTCGGGTTAAACGGGATGTTGGCCGCTTTGGCATAGGCATCGGCGGCTTTGAACTTGGCATCAGTGGCGGTCTTCTCGGCGATGGCCGCTTTGTTTTTGTCGTCGCTCAGTTTGAGTTCGGCTTCGGCTTTGACCTTCGCTTCGTCGGCTTGCTTCGAGAGGACTTCGCCGTCAACACGAGCCTTCTCGGCGGTGGCTTGACCGTCGGTCGCGGTCTTCACGACGGCTTGAACTTCGGTCAATTTCTTCTCGGCGGCCGCCTTGATCTCCGCGTTGTCGCCAGCGTTCTTCAGAGCCTCGGCAGCAGCCTTCTCGGCGGTTTGAGCATCGACCAGCGCCTTGTCGGCGGCGGCTTTGGCATCGGTCAACTTTTTGAAGTTGGCGGCATCGTCGGTCGCTTTCTTTAAGGCTGCGTCCTTCGTAGCGGTCGCGGTCTTCAATGCTTCGGCAGCAGCGGCGGCAGCCATCTCGGCAGCGGTGAACTCCGCCTTCGCGCGGTCAGCCTTTGGCACGTTCTTGCGGTACGAGACTTGAGCCTGGCCGGTCAGGTACGTGACGTAGGTTCCGACCGGCGCGTTCGGTGGAATGAAGATGCGATAGATTTCGTCGGCCTTCTCCTTGGGGATCGGCTTGTTTTCGACTTGGGCGTTTTGTGGCTGACCGACCGTCGTCACCGTGACTGGTTGGTCGAATCCGTTTCGGCGCGCGAGTTTGACCGAGACGAGAATCTGCCGGTTGTGATTGGCTTCGACTCGATGAACATCGGTGACGAGTTGGAACGGCGACGGCTCTTCGATCACGGAGAGTTCGATCGCTTGAGCGACTCGCGAATCGGCCTGTTGGTTCGCGGCAGCGGCGTTCCAGATGACGGTGCCGTAGCGAGCCGGGTGAGTCACCTCTTTGGCGGCGGCATTCTTCACGGCCTCGGCCTGAGCGACAGCCGCCTTCGTTTCGTTGACCTTCACGTCCGCAGCTGCCTTCGCGTCAGCAACCGCTTTATGAGCGGCGGTCAGTGCGACGACGTTAGCCTCTGCATCGGCGACCTTCTTCTTGAGACCTTCGTCATCGGTCTTCGCGGCGAGTTCCGTCTTGGCGGCGTTCAGTGCTTCGTTCCCCTTCGCGAGATCATCGGCCGGTTTCGCGACGGCCTTGTCGGCTGCGGCGAGGACATCAACCGCCGCCTTTGCCGCCGCTTGAGCAGCCGTCAGCGCTTCCGCCGCGGCGGGATCGTCGATGCGAGCCTTGGTCACGAGCTTGATCGTTCCGGCAAATACAGGAGCGTCTTCGGCGGACGTGAAGACGAGTACGCCGCTCGATGGCGTGGTGCCAATGCTGATGTCGCGGCAGGTGACTCCGGGCGGAAGCCCCTCGGCACTGATCGTGATCGGTCCGGTGAAGCCGTCGCGTCGGAAGGCGACGACGTTGATGGGGAAGTTGTCTCCACGACGGAGTGTGATGCCCGAAGGAGCCGCCTGGCGTTGGCCTGGTGCGGTAAGGGCCGACGCAATCGCGGCGACTCGAAAATCGGGCGTCTCTTTACGGATGATGAGCCGGTACTGAAGGCTCGCGTCACCGCGCGTGCTGCCGTAACGATCTCGCAGGGTGACGCGGAAGACGCCGTCAGTAGGGGCAATGAATTTCACGGCGGTATCGTCGTTGACGGTGTCGAACAAGTTGACCAGCGGATTCGCGGGATCGTCGTCGAGGGCACTCATCCGAGTTAGCGTCTCTTCACCCTTGTCGTTCACTTTCACTTGGTCCAGCACCACGACCGGGTCCGCAGCGGAACCGGCTCGATGCGCGATGACCTCGATCCAATACGCGTCTTTGGCCTTGGCCTCGAACGTGTAAGCATCGACATCACCGCGCGATTGGAATTGCCCGGCGATCTCACCCGGCACGGCGATCTTCTGAGACTGCGCGGCGATGTTGTTCGGTTCGACTTCGACAACTGGAGCAGCTCCGCTGAGATAGACCATCACCGCGTTGGACGGCCCGACCGGGGAGGGGATCGAAAACGGAACGGCATCCATTCCGGCCGAGAACGGATCGAGCACCGCTTTCGGATCGAGCGTGTCGGCCTGAGCGGGCAGCGGAATGTTGACGACGAGTTTTTGGAGCGGCCGCCCACGCGACACGATATCGGACGGCTGACCACCCGGCAGGTTGCGGCCATAGACCGTGTACTGTGCGCTCGAGCCGGGCGTGCCGGCGGGAGGCATGATGAAGTCGATGTGCGGTCCCGTCGTCATCGTGAGCCGGTAGACATAGTCCTCGCCGCCGCTGTAGACGAAGTCATGCAGCTTGACGAAGTAGTCGCCATCGACGGGCAGCGTCACGTCGAGCAACGCGTCTTTGCTGACGAGCGTATTCCGCGCCGCTGCGAGTCGCTTGCCGGTCGCGTCGTACAGTTCGAGGTTCGCATCGAGCTTCGAATCCAACCGCCGAGCTGCGCAATCGCCGAGGACTCGCTGTCCCGCTTTGCCCGCGAACTTGAACCAGTCGATGTCAGTCGCCCCGTTCACGCGCCCGTTCACGGTCTGATTGAGTTCGATCACGGGCGCAGTCTCGCGCGTGTTGTTCGGCTCAGTCTCGTTCAACTCCTTCTTCGCCCCGATGACAAACGTGCGCGGGTTACTGATGCCGAAGAAACCGACCGCGCGGACTTCATAGTTCCCCGGAGGGACATCCCCCGCAACCGTGATCGCAAACTGATTGACTACCGGCGTCGGCTTGCCTCCCACATCCTGCATCTTCTGTGCGGCTACGATCCCCGGATGGTTGAACAGCAACCGGTTGACCTCTTCCAATTCAAGGCCACTCGTAATCGTCAGGTCCACCGCAGTCCCGGCCTGACCCCCCGGCGGGAACACCGCGAAGAGTCGGGTGTTTGGCAGCTGGGCAGACGCACTTGATGAGAGGGCAAGTAACAGCCCAAAGACGACAACCCTGCAGAGTGAAACCGAATAGTTTTCGAAAGGAGCGATCTTTCGCATGATGAATCCTTTGAAGCGACGGCAGTCAAGTTGCTATCACTGAATTCGAGTGGGACGAAAGGAGCCTGGCTGTAGGTACGGCCAGGCTCCGGCTGACATCAAGGCCGGCCAAGAACCGCACTGTCAGTGGTTGAACAAGAACTCTTTCGAGTTGATCAGTGCCCAGATGATGTCTTCGTAGGCCACCTTGGGGTTGGCAGTGTGTTTTTCGACGTGGGCGAGGGCGATCTTCATTTCTTCGGCGTCGGGCTCGCGGCTGTAGACCCAGCGATAGAGTTCTTTGATCTTGGCGTCTGTCGGGCGGTCCTTCTCGTTGGCAAACTTGCCCGAGCGGCCGTTGCCGTCGGCGATCTTGTTTTGGACTTCACTGCTGTTCAGAAGATGCAGGCTCTGAGCGAGGTTCGCTTCTTGTGAGCGTTCGCATTCGCAGGCGGTGTCGCCTTGGGGCTGGCCGAAGACCTTGAGGAAGTAGACGTTCTGAGCAGCACCGGGATCGGGCAACTGCATCGAGCGGGTTCCGGCAGGCATCCCCCCGAACGCTTGACCGGTCGCCGTCACTTGATGGAAGGCGTCATAGAGGACTTCTGCCGTGAGCCGCTTCGGGTAGTAGCGCGAGAAGTTTTGCTTGTCCTTCAAGTTGTATTCGTTCGGCAGGGAACTGAGCTGGTACGTGGACGAGTTGCAGATCGTGCGCACGAGATGCTTGAGGTCGAACTTGGACGCAATGAAGTCCTGTGCGAGCTTGTTCAGTAGATCCGGGTTCGCGGGAGGATTCGTCTCGCGCATATCGTCTTCGGGTTCGACGATGCCCCGGCTGAAGAAGTGCTTCCAGTAGCGATTGACGACGGCCTTGGCGAAGAACGGATTCTGAGGGTCCGACATCCAGTCGGCCAAGAGAACGCGAGCGTCATCGTCGGGCGTGACCGTGTACGGTTTGCTGCCGAGTCCGGTCGGAGGCAGCATCTTGCCGGATCGTTCGTTGCGAGCGAGGGCTGGTCCCTGATTGTCGATGTTGAAGATGCGTTTGTCGCGCATCGCATTGTTGCCACCGATGATGTTCTTGCGACCGACGCGGCTGAAGAACGCGGCCATGCCGTAGTAGTCGTCTTGGCTCCATTTCTCGAACGGATGATGGTGGCAGCGGGCACATTGGATGCGCAGTCCGAGGAACAGTTGCGACACGTCCTCGACTTGTTCGTTCGGTTGATCGACTTCGCGATACCAAGCGACTGGCGGATTGTCATCCGCGTTGCCCGAGGCGGTCAGAATCTCACGCACGAACTGATCGTAAGGCTTGTTCTCGTAGAGGCTCGACCAAATCCATTTGTGGAAGCCGTAGGTCGGAGCGGTCTGATCGTTGGCTCGCTTCTTGTTGCGAAGGACCAGGTTCCACTTGTTCGCGAAGTAGTCGGCATAAGCGGGCGAATCGACAAGCTTGTTGATGACGTTCGCTCGCTTGGCGGCATCGGCGCTGGCGAGGAACTCGGCGGCTTCGGCTTCGGTGGGGAGTGTGCCGGTCAAATCGATGAAGACTCGGCGAAGAAACGTGCCATCGTCGCAGAGTGGTGACGCCGGGATCCCGAGCACGTCGAGTTTGCCTACGACCGCTTCGTCGATGAAGCTCTTGATGGCAGGCTTCGCAGCGATCTCGGCTCCGAGCGGGATCGTCGAGCGGAAGACGGCAACCTGACCTTGGTATCGCGCCATGATCGCGACTTCACCGGCAAGGTCCAACGTTTTGACGAGGCCCGTCGCACTGGCTTCGGCCATCTCAGGATCGTTCGCTTCAAAGAGTGCCATGCGAGTCACGTCTTCGGTCGAGCCATCGCTGTACGTCGCCTGAACTGTGATCTGTTGATCGGCTCCGCGATCCATCAAGCGACCTTCGGGCAGGCACTTGATGCTCGCGACGACGGGGTCCTTGTCGGAGCCGTAGGGCATCCCCTGCTCGATCCAGCGCGAAATGAGCCGGTACTCGTAACCATCGGCCTCCATCCGCTTGCCGCCGCCGTGAGGCGACTTTCCGATCGGCTTGGTGAGCAGCAAACTTTGCCCTGGCGACGTTGGGAAGATGCGGCGGCCGCGGCCTTCCTTCACGAGGAACTCGTGATCGTCTTCGGGGAAGAAACCGAGCAGCCCCAGCTTGAAGCCGTTCTGTCCGCTCGCCTTCCCGTGACAGCCGCCGCTGTTGCAACTGAGCTTCGTGAAGATCGGCACAATCTGGTTCGGGAAGTTGATCGGGATGTCATTCGCGACGCCGGTCACTTCGACCGCGACTTCGGCCCCGATGTTGTTCGAGCCGACCGCCTTCACGACGGCCTTGCCATCCTTGAGCGGCACCATGTAGCCGGTCGCATCAATCTGGACGACCCCGGCTGGCTCGGACGTGTACTGCACGGAGCGCGAGTGATCGCGAAGCTGACCGCTGGAGTAAATCCCCGTCGCGAAGAGTTGCTGCCGTCCATCACGGCTTCGCAGCAAGACGCCCTTCCCGTCAGCATTCGGCTCCAACCGAAGCTGCGTCAGTTGACCGGGGTCACCGAGTCCCTTGGGAGGAGCCGCAAGAAGTTGGCTCGCTCCACCGGCCAGCATGGCCAACGAGAGGAGGCTTACCGACAGTGGAAAACTACGAAACGCTCGATCGTGCATGGTCAGTTCCTCATGCCGTGGGGGACAGCGAACAGGTTTGAGATTCACGGGGAGCAACAACCGAGTGACATGACTTTCCTTGTCATCGTCGTTGGGTTGCTGAGTTCCATTCAAGGCAGGTGGCCCAACCGGGAGTCAGGCAAGTTTCGGTGAGCAATGTCAGGCGGGTTTGTCGCGTTCAGTCTGACCCGAAATCAGAGCGACAACGGAGGTCAACATATCGACAACTGCCGCTTTGTCAAGCTGTTGTGGTGAAGTCGTCTAGGGCGACACAGGCAGATTTCGGGACATGCACAACCGGAAGCGATCATGCTTGTCGTGCGGGTTGAGCGGATCAGGGGTGGGGCGGACTTGTCTGTTAGGCTCATTGACTTGGCGAGAAGTCGGCACGGAGCAAATCGCACCGACCAGATACCCCGTCTCGGAGCCTCCACATTTGTCGGAAATCTCCAGACGAACGGAGAGTGGCAGCGGGGACAGCATCGTCGTTCTTCGTCATCGCCATTGAAACTGGAATCGACAAGTCTCGACTTTCACGCCGGGCTTGTGAGACTGGCGTAGGGTAGGCGGCTCGCCTGCCTTTTTCTCCAAGAAAACAAACAGCCGAACCGCCTGTTCCACGAAAAACTCACAGCCTCTCCACGCGACTCGCATCGCGTGGCCACAACAGGCAGAGCGCCGCGAACCCGACTAACGGTGTCAGACTCGCCATTGCCATCCCCAGATCAAACGATTTGGTCTGATCGATCCAGCGCCCGAACAATGGGTGAAGCGGCGATGAGGTCAGCCACGCGAACGTCCCCAACAAGCCGGAGACTTTGCCTTGGTGAGTCTTCGTCAGCTCTTGGCTCAACGAGTAGTAGCAGGGAAACAGCCCGAGTGCCCCCGCGCCGACAAGCAACAGCACCGCGAGTAACGCCGGGCCTTGCGGTAGCCACGGGATCAGTCCGCCGCACGAGACCAGTCCCGCACAGAGGCCAAACACCAAGCAGCGCGAGCCGTGAACCGACCAGCCGCGATAAGCCAGCGTCGCCGTGAGAGCGCCCGCTGACAGACAGCCGACATCAGTCATCACGTTGAACCAGAAGTTGAAGTTGAGCATCGCGGTCTCAGTGTAGCCTCGCCCCTGTTGCAGGAACTTGGGGAGCCAGACTCGAAACAGATGCCAGCAGGCGTTGATCGAGATCACGACGATCAACAGCACGAGAAACTTGCGGCTGAAGACGGCGTCGAACAGCGATGCATCGTGTTCGCCGGTCGGCTGCGAGGACGATGCCTTCTCGGCGGTTGGTTCGATGTGACTGAGGTCTTGCTGGCGGACGGACACGAGCCACAGTACCACCCATACGACGCCGATCGCGCCGAGAACTTGAAACACGGGCCGCCAACTGCCGGGCTGGTCCGTCAGCATCATCTTCATGATCAACGGCGTGATGATCGCGCCAATGGCCGTACCGCTCTGAAGCACGCTGTTACCGAGCGTCCGTTTGTCCGGAGGGAGCAGTCGCTGAGTCGTCTTCAACGCGCAGGGCCAATGTCCCGCCTCAAACAGTCCAAGGAATAGGCGACAGAGCAACAGCCCCGCGTAAGTTTCAACGAAGCCGGTCAGAAACCCCATCATCGACCAGAGCAACAAGACGATCGGGTAGAGCCATCTCACGCTGGTCTTGTCGGCGATAATTCCGAACACGGTCGCCCCGCAGGCAAACGCCAGCCCGAACGCCAGCTCCAAGTTGCCGTACTGTTCGTCGGAGAGTTTGAATTCATCCGTGATCCGCTTCGACGTGTTCGAGAGCGTCTGCCGATCCATGTAGTTGATCGTGCTGGCCAGCAGCAGCAGGCCACAAATCCACCAGACCCAGACCGAACCGCGTTTCGAAGCAGAATTCATCGTGTTGAGCCTTGGTGAAGTGAGTTCATTACGTCGTTTCTACCGCGAGCGGCCCGTGATGAAACATCCGAACGGGGCGGCATCAGCCTCCCGGTTCTTGGGCGTAAGCCCACTTGAGAAGAACCGGGGGACTGACGCTGCCCCGCTCGGAAATCTCTCACTTTATGCCGCGTGAGGGGTGGCCGCGCGAGACGCTCTCGGGCGTCACGGCATCTCCCAACTCTTCCCATCCCACGCGATGACTTGGTCGAGGAACTGGCACACGCCATTTGAAAATGCTTGGAACAGATGTTCGCCCTTCTCGGCAGTTGCGGCTTGAGGCGAGCCGATGTAGCCGGGGACCGTGCGGTCCTTGGTGGTCCAGCCGCGATAGGCCGGTTCAAACGCGAAGCCGAACGGGACGGTCTCCAGTTTGGAGATGTCTTTCACTAGATGCGGCGCGAGCTTCAGGATCATCGAGGTCTCCCACTCGCAGGCATGTCCCATCTGCGACTGCACGAAATCGGAGCGGCCTTCGTTGGGCTTCGCGCTGTCCCAGTAAGTGGCGAACAACAGCAGCAAGTCGTGGCGGGAGCGGTGTCGCTGACGAACTTCAAACACCGCCTGCTTGCCGGGTGTCGAATTGCCGCCGTGACCGTTCAAGAAGACGATCCGACGAAACCCGTGGGCGATCAGGTTCTCGGTCAGATCGTTGAGCAGGTCGAGATAGACACGCGGGCTGGCCGACAGTGTGCCGGGAAAGTCCATGTGATGGTGCGAGTTCCCGAGCCACATCAACGGCGTGAACAGCACATGGTCCTTCATCGCGGCACTCACACGCCGCACGACTTCGCCGAGCAGCAGGCTGTCAGTGAAGAGCGGCATGTGTTGCCCATGTTGCTCCAACGCCGCCACGGGGACGACGACGGGGATGTCTCGCGACAAGTTCTCAACATCAAGCCAAGTCAAATCGGCAAGGTTCATCAATGTCCCTTCATGGTCGCACTGGAGGACGAACGCACTGGCCCATCCCGCATTGGTATTGAAGACTGGACGGGCAGGAGTGCCCTTCCTACGGTTACGTTATTACCTGCCGCTGGTCTCAGCCACAACTCTCTGCCTCAAGCCCATCACGATGAACAAATCTTTCTCACCGTCCTCAATCCTCGCCATCGACGCCGGGAACAGCCGCATGAAGTTCGGGCTGTTTGAGCCGGGGCCGTGGTCCCTGTCCAAGCGGGCTTGGCCCGAGTGCCAACAATTTGAAGCCATGCCCGTCGAGGACGCGATCCGGTGGGACATGCTGTCTGCTTGGACCGAACAGACCGGGCGTCGGGCCGCGATCTCGGGAACGAACCCGCGCGCGGTCCAACGCCTGCTTGAAGGATGGCAGACGCAGGGCTGGCCCGCACCGTTTCTCGTGCGAGATTGCTCGATGATCCCGGTCGAAGTGGATGTCGATTTTCCGGAGAAGGTCGGACTCGACCGGTTACTCAGTGCCGTCGCGGCCAACGCTCTACGGCCGGCTGGTCGCGCCGCGATCGTCATCGATTCGGGAACGGCCACGACCGTGAACTTTATCTCGGCCAACGGTGTTTTCTGCGGCGGAGCCATTCTGCCGGGGCTAGAGATGTCTGCGAAAGCACTGCATCACTACACCGCATTGCTGCCGCTGTTGCCCGTTCATGAACTCGGCGGCGACGAGCCAATCGCCCCCGGTCGTAACACGCGCGAGGCGATCCGCAACGGACTGCTCTGGGGACAAGTCGGAGCGATTCGCGAACTGGTTCACCAACTCTGCCGTCACCAAAACCATGCGGTCGAAGCGTTCGATGCCACTCGTTCCCCGTGGCTCGTCCTGACGGGCGGCGGCGGCCCGGTCCTCAGCCCCCATTTCCCCGGCGTCATGAGACTGCCATCGCTCGGCATGCATGGCCTCGTGTTAACGGCTTGGGAGCACGTTGCGAATTCAAGTGGACCCTACGTGATCTCAATGGACTGAATCATCTCTGTTCTCGTTGCCTCGTGGCGAATTCCGTTTGTACTCATGTTTGGCCTGTATCAATCGACCGATCCTTCTGGAGCCTCTGATCGTGAGTTCACGCACCCTGCTTACTCTCCCGCGAGCCTCTTCCAACTTCACGGTCGTACCGGGTGTGGCCCTCAATACGACGATTCTCAATTGGAGTGCTGGTGAGCCGGGCGGCGTAAGCCCCCGGACTCTCAGCGGAGGAAAGTCCGGGGGCTTACGCCGCCCGGCTCACCACGAACATTTCTTTGATCATCACATGAGGAGTATCTGCCTAGCGGGTCTCCTGCTCGTGACCATCGCGTTCCACCCGAGTGCCTTCGCGGCGGACTCCCCTGCCCCGGCGGTGGCTTCGCGTGAGATTCGTTTCAACCGCGATGTTCGTCCGATCTTGGCGGACAAGTGTTGGGCCTGTCACGGGCCGGACGAGAAGACGCGACAAGCGGATCTGCGACTCGACACGGCTGAAGGTTCGCGAGCCGTTCATGAGGGACATGCCGCCATCGTGCCGGGTGATGTCGCGAAGAGTGAACTCGTCCGACGGATTCGTTCGGCCGATCCCGACGACGCGATGCCTCCCGCGAAGCATCCGAAGCAACTGACCGCCGCTGAGAAGACACTGCTCGAACAGTGGGTCCAGCAAGGAGGCAAGTACGAAGGCCACTGGTCCTTCACGCCGATGCAGCGCGTCGAGCCACCGCGCGTCAGTCCCGAGAACGAACTGCGTGTCGTCAACGGCATTGACCGGTTCGTACAGCGTGCGATTGAAGAACGTGGTTTGAAGTCACTCGCGCCGGAAGCAACCAAGGAACGGTTGATTCGTCGCGTCACGTTCGATCTCACCGGACTGCCGCCAACGCCGGGTGAGGTCGAGGCATTCGTAAAAGACTCGTCGGCGGAGGCGTATGAGCGAGTGATCGACCGGTTGCTGAAGTCGCCTCGCTACGGTGAGCGGATGGCGACCGAATGGCTCGATCTGGCGCGGTATGCCGACACGCACGGCTATCAGATGGACCGCTTCCGCCCGACGTGGCCTTACCGCGATTGGGTGATCTCCGCCTTCAACGACAACCTGCCGTTCGATCAATTTGCGACGTGGCAACTCGCGGGCGACCTACTTCCCAACGCGACGAAGCCGCAACGCGTCGCCACGGCGTTCAACCGGCTTCACTCGCAAAACGAAGAGGGTGGCGTTGTCGAGGAAGAGTTCCGCGTTGCGTATGTCGTCGATCGCGTCGATACGTTTGGGACCGCATTTCTCGGGCTGACGTTTGAATGCACACGCTGCCACGACCACAAGTACGACCCGCTGACGCAGCGAGATTTTTATTCGCTCTTCTCGTTCTTCCAGAACATCGACGAGTTCGGCCAGACGACGTACTTCACGGCCTCGACGCCGGTCCCGACTGTGCTGCTCTCCAGCGAGGAACAGGACGCCAAGTTGACCGCACTCGAACAGAAGATCACTGACAAAGAGCAGGCTCTCGCGACGATCCGTGACTCAGCGAAAGCAGCGTTCACAAGCTGGTTGAGTTCCAAGTCCGAGTCGCCCGTCATGCCGACTCCGCTCGCGGCGTTCTCGTTCGATGAGCTGACTCAGAACCAGTTCACCAACAGCATCGACGCCACCAAGTCGGGCAAGTCTGCGGACGGCGTGAAGTTGAGCGAAGGCCGCGCGGGGCAAGCCGCCGAACTGAGCGGCGACAACGGGATCACGTTTCCCGGCGTCGGCCACTTCTCTCGTGCGAGTTCGTTCACGATCGCGATCGCCGTGAGACCGACAGTTCTCACACCGCGTGCGGTCGTGGTCCATCACTCGCGCGCCCCGGCCGATGCGGGGAGTCGCGGTTACGAACTGCTGCTCGAAGAGGGACACGTCGCGTTCGGACTGCATCACATGTGGCCAGGCAATTCGATCAAGGTCCGCTCGAAGTCACCTGTCGCTGTGAATGAGTGGTCTCACGTGGCGGTCACATACGACGGGTCGAGCCGCGCGGGAGGAGTTCATCTCTATTTGAATGGCCGTCCGATGGAAGTCGATGTCATCCGCGATGGGCTGTGGAAGGACATCACTTATGAAGGGGGCGAGCCTGATTTGCAGATCGGCGTCCGTTTTCGAGATGCCGGGTTCAAGGCAGGGCGAGTCGATGACTTCGCGATCTACGGACGCGAGTTATCTCAGTTAGAAGTCGGTCACATTGCTGGCCGCGACGATTTGAAAGCCGCTTGGTCCGCAAAGGCTCCCGAGCTGTTCGAGACTTTTTTGGTCACCGCGCATGCGCCGTATCAACAGGGACTCGCCGAACTAATCGCCGCGCGCGATGAGCAGCGCCAGCTCATCAACCCGATCCCCGAGATCATGGCGATGCGCGAGATGGCTGCTCCCAAACCGGCGTTCATCTTGAAACGCGGCAACTACGACCAGCCAGCTCAACCCGTGACAGCCGATACGCCCCGCGTCCTGCCGCCGTTCCCCGCGCACGCGCCGCGCAATCGACTCGGCCTCGCTCAGTGGCTGACCGATCTCGAGCATCCACTAATGGCCCGCGTCACCGTGAACAGGTTCTGGCAGACGCTGTTCGGGCGCGGGTTGGTTGAGAGCAGCGACAACTTTGGTTCGCAAGGAGCGCTGCCAACTCATCCCGAATTGCTCGATTGGCTCGCCCGCGATTTCATCGCCAGCGGCTGGAACACAAAGGGAATGATGAAACGGATCGCGATGTCGGCGACGTACCGACAACGGAGTTCGACGGTGAGTGCCGATCCCGAAAACCGCTGGCTTGGCCGCGCGCCGGTGAAGCGACTCACTGCCGAGATGCTGCGCGACCAATCGCTCGCCACGAGTGGGCTGTTGGTCGAGAAGCTCGGTGGACCGAGCGTGAAGCCGTACCAACCGGCCGGTCTGTGGGACATCGCGATGGGCAAGCCGAACTACGATCAAAGCCACGGAGCCGATCTCTACCGACGGAGCCTGTACACGTTCTGGAAGCGGACGGTCCCGCCTCCGTCACTGATGACCTTCGACGCGGCCGACCGCAGCTACTGCACCGTCCGTCGCCAAAGCACCAGTACACCGCTGCAAGCTCTCACCCTGCTGAACGACCCGCAAATCGTCGAAGCCGCACGGTTCATCGCACAACGAATGCTGAAGGAAGGTGGCGAGACCAACGAACAACAACTCGCGTGGGCCTTCCGACTCATCACGACTCGTCCAGCAACACCGCGCGAGTTGGCGATCCTCGCCCAAATGCTGGCCGAACAACGCAGCCTCTTCGCCGCCGATGAAGCCGCTGTTCAGAAGCTACTCACCGTCGGCGAGTCCAAGCCCGACACGGGACTCAATCCAACAGACCTCGCCGCCCGCACGGTCGTCGCGCTGGCGATCCTCAACCATGACGAAGCGGTTCATACGCGATGAGATGTAACGATCCCGGCTTCCACCAGACTTCTTTTTCACGAAGCAGAGACATCATGAATCTTCACGCCCAAGTTTCTCGACGTGACTTCCTTCAACGCAGCGGTCTCGGGTTGGGTGGCATCGCGCTCACGAGTCTTCTTCAACGCGATGCATCTGCCGCCGAGCAATCGAAGCTGATTCGAGGCGTGCTCGACCAACCGCATTTTGCGCCGAAGGCCAAGCGTGTCATTTCGCTCGTCATGAGTGGCGGGCCGTCGCAGTTGGACTTGTTCGACTACAAGCCGCTGCTCAACACGATGCACGGGCAAGAGCTGCCCGACAGCGTGCGCAAGGGTCAGCGACTGACCGGCATGTCGGGCTTTCAATCGTCGCTGCCGCTGGCGGGATCGGCCTTCAAGTTCGCTCAGCATGGGAAGTCGGGGGCATGGCTCAGCGAACTGCTCCCGTGGACGGGCAAGATGGCGGATGAACTCTGCTTCCTGAAGTCGCTCCACACCGAACACATCAACCACGATCCGGCGATCACCTTCATTCAATCGGGGCATCACCTCGCGGGGCGTCCCAGCATGGGAGCGTGGCTGACGTATGGTCTCGGCAGCGCGAACGAGAACCTGCCGGGGTTTGTTGTGCTGATCTCGAAGGACCGCATTGACCAGCCGCTCTATTCGCGGCTGTGGGGGAACGGCTTTTTGCCGAGCGTGCATCAGGGAGTGCAGTTCCGCAGCGGAGGCGATCCCGTCCTATACCTGCAAAACCCCGACGGCATCAGCGGGACGAGTCGTCGCCGAATGCTCGACCGTCTCGCCGAATTGAATGCCGCACAGTTCGAGGATGTCGGCGATCCCGAGATCACCGCGCGGGTGGCTCAGTACGAGATGGCGTATCGGATGCAGACCAGCGTTCCCGAGGTAATGGACTTCTCACAGGAGACCGCCGCGACGCTCGAACTCTATGGCGACGAGGCCAAGACGCCGGGAACGTTCGCCGCCAACTGCCTGCTCGCGCGGCGACTGGCCGAGCGGAACGTGCGATTCATCCAGCTCTACCATCCCGGCTGGGACCATCACGGCAGCTTGCCCAGCTCGATCAAGCGACAGTGTGCCGATGTCGATCGCGCGGGGTACGGCCTCATCACCGATCTCAAGCAACG
>Ga0114966_10001516_pt1 | contig 21420 bp, 18 predicted proteins | sample M_130207_XF_Meta_FD_87029 | JGI IMG/M metagenome (GOLD analysis project Ga0114966, IMG submission 87029) | Freshwater microbial communities from Lake Montjoie, Canada to study carbon cycling - M_130207_XF_MetaG | ecosystem: Environmental > Aquatic > Freshwater > Lake | place: Lake Montjoie... | reverse complement strand
CCCGGTCCGTGTTTGCGTAAATGATGCTTGTCGAGGATGTAGTCCGGTATGGAGCGCATCGTCGGATTCAGCGTGGCAGAGCCAAATGCCATGTGGGCGCACATTTCGAGAGCGATGCTGTTTTTGAGTGAGTCCATCGCATTTTTACCAAAGGTAAATGGGGCATGGTGCAGTTGCAGTACGGCGGGCATTTCGAGCGGGTTAAGCTTCAACTCGCGCAGACGCTCGACGATGGCGAAGCCGGTGAAGTGTTCGTAGTCCTGCTCCACTTCATCCGGTGTGAGGGCACGCACGAGGGGCACGGTGCCATAGAAGTGATCTGCGTGCGTCGTGCCGAAGCACGGTAGTTCGCTTCCAGCCTGTGCGAACATGGTTGCGTAGAGACTGTGGGTGTGGGTGATGCCACCGATGTCGGGAAACTCGCGGTAGAGCACGAGATGTGTCTTGGTGTCGGAAGAGGGGCGCAGTTTGCCCTCCACGACGTTGCCGTCGAGATCGAGTACAACGATGTCGGCGGGTGTGAGAGCAGCATAATCGACCCCGCTGGGCTTGATGGCCCACAGACCCGAGTCGCGGTCGATGCCACTGACGTTGCCCCAAGTGAGGCGCACTAGGCCGCTGGGTTCGAGAGCGCGGTTGGCTTCACAAACTTGTTCGCGGAGGTCTTGGAGTGTCATTGGCGGCATCAAAGCTCAAACCTCTTACAATTCCAGCAACATAAACGGCGGTGTGCGGCGTTAATACGTTGATCCTTGTTGGTTGACGGCGGATGCCGCCCCGTTGACCAGTACCCACCTTCACATGCCTGCCACCGTCGCCCCCCCCGCCGTTCCTGACCAGGAAGCCATCATCCAAGCCGCCTCATGGGTGGTTCCGCTTCGCACCGAAATCGCCCGCGTTCTCGTGGGTCAGACGCAGCTCGTTGATCGACTGCTCGTAGCGCTGCTCACCAACGGTCACGTTTTGCTCGAAGGCGTACCTGGTTTGGCCAAAACGCTCGCCGTGCGCACTCTAGCGGGCACCTTGAAGGCAAAATTCCAGCGCATCCAGTTCACGCCCGATTTGCTGCCAGCGGATGTCGTCGGTACGATGGTGTATCATCCCAAGGACGGCTCTTTCTCACCGCGCCTCGGTCCCATCTTTGCCAATCTGGTGCTCGCAGATGAAATCAACCGCGCTCCGGCCAAGGTGCAGAGCGCCCTGCTCGAAGCGATGCAGGAACGCCAAGTCACGCTCGGTGAAACAACCCACAAATTGCCCGATCCGTTCCTCGTGCTCGCCACACAAAACCCGATCGACCAGGAAGGCACCTACACGCTACCGGAAGCACAGCTCGACCGCTTCCTGCTCAAAGTGCGCGTCACCTACCCGACACCGGTTGAAGAACGCCAAGTGCTCGATGCGATGGCCACTTCGGCTCCGAAGCTCGATGTCACTCCAGTGACCGATGTCGCCACCATCTCCGCCAGTCGCGTCGTGGTGAATCAGCTTTTCATGGACGAGAAGATCCGTGACTACATTGTCGCGATCATCAATTCCACGCGCCATCCCGAAACACTGGCACCGCATTTGAAACTGCTCATCCGCTGCGGTGCCTCCCCACGTGGCACGATCAATCTGGCCCTCGCCGCCAAGGCGCTGGCCTTCCTCAACGGCCGCAACTACGTCGTCCCACAAGATGTGAAGGATCTCGCCACCGACATCCTTCGTCACCGTATTCTGCTTTCGTATGAAGCCGAAGCAGAAGGCGTGACCAGTGAAGACGTGGTGAAGACGCTGCTGGACAAACTGCCGGTTCCTTAAACCGCCCACACCGTGAACCGGGAAACTGCGCAGAACGACAACGACGCCAGGCTCACGCGCATCCTCAAGCGCGTGCGGCGCATCGAGTTGCTCACGCGTGGCATGGTGAAGGAGATGCTCGGCGGACAGTATCATTCACGGTTCAAGGGCCAAGGCATCGAGTTTGACGACTTCCGCGAGTATCAACCCGGCGATGACGTGCGCTTCATCGATTGGAACGTCACCGCGCGCATGAACGATCCTTTTGTGCGCAAGTACGTCGAGGAACGTGAGCTGACCGTGATGCTGTGCGTCGATGTCAGCGGTTCCGGCGACTACGGTAGTCAGGAGGATTCGAAACGCGAACGTGCGGCGGAGATCGCCGCCGTGTTTGCCTTCAGCGCGGTGCAGAATCAGGACAAGGTGGGCCTGATGCTGTTCTCCAACGGCATTGAGCAGTATCTACCCGCTCGTAAAGGCGCACCGCATGCACTGCGAATCCTGCGCGATATTTTGAACAATGAGCCGAAGCAGCACGGCACCGACCTCAAGCCCGCACTCGATCTCGCTCTCGAACGCATCGCTCATCGAGCGCTGGTGATCCTTGTCTCCGATTTTATCACCCCGGATCACGCTTGGGAAAAAAGCCTGCGTGCAGTAGCGGCAAAGCATGACGTGGTGGCGGCACAGATCATGGATCCACGCGAGATCACGCTGCCAGATGCGGGGCGTGTGTGTCTCGAAGATCCCGAAACCGGTGAGCAAATCCTCGTAAACACCTCCCATCCCGCCGTGCGTGCCCACTACGAAGAGCGTGTGGCTAAACGGCAGGATGATCTGGTGCATCTGCTACGCCGTAGCGGCGTGGAGCGCATCACCGTGCGCACGGATGAAGATTACGTGCCCGCCTTGAAGGCGTATTTCCGCTCACGCAAAAGGAGGAAGCGCGGATGACCACGTTGATCGCACAGCTTCCGGGTCCGGCACCATTGCCGTTTCCGCAACTCCCGACTCCCGATGCAGTGAACCTACCACCGCCATGGTGGTTGCCTTGGTCGGTAGTCTTGTTGCTCGCCTTGCTGATCGCGCTCATCGTTTGGCTGCTTGTCAGGCCTAAGGCGCTACCAGCAGCGCCAGAGAGAAAGCCATGGTCTTCCGCATTCCGTGCATTGAACGATCTGCGCGCACGCATTCAGACCATCCCGCCGCAGGACATCAGCCATCGCGTATCACAGATCCTACGACGCTACCTTTTGGAACGCTATGCCGTGCCGGCACCGGCCCGCACCACACGTGAAATTTTTGAAGGCAGGCCGGACCGCACACCTGGCCTGCCCATTCCACGCGCCCAAGGCTTTTGGCGTGAACGTTTCGAGCCTATTGCTCATCTTTGCGATGGTATTTCCTTCATGCCTGCCCCACGCACCCACGAAGAATCAACCGCGCTCATCGACCAGGCCATCGCCCGCATGCAGGAGGAGTACAACCATGACGATCCCCGGTATTCCTAATTTTCAGATTCTGCATCCGCTCTGGCTGTTGCTGCTGCTGCTGGTGCCATTGTTCGCACTACTGCGTGGTTCACGCGGCAAACGTGCCGCGATCAAGTTTCCCACCACCTCGCTGCTGCGTGATCTCGGCAGACCGGCACGCAACGGCCTCGGCGGCTTCATCTTTGGCCTGATCCTGCTCAGCCTCACCTTCGGCATCGCCGCGCTATCACGGCCGCAGAAGGTATTGTCATTTGATGAGGAGAAGGCGGAGGGCATCGCGATCATGCTCACGGTGGATGTGTCGCTCTCGATGCTGATCGAAGACTTTTACATCGGTGGTCAGCCGGTGAATCGCCTCACCGCCGCAAAACGCGTGATGTCGGATTTCATCAAAGGTCGCCGCAGCGACCGTATCGGCATCGTAGCATTCGCTGGTGAGACCTATCTCCCCTGCCCGCTAACGCTCGACCGTGACTGGCTGATCAATAATCTCGACCGTGTGCAGACGCAGCGTGTTGGTGATGGCACCGCCATTGGCTCCGGCATCGCCTCCGCCGCCAACCGCATGCGCCGCGAAAAATCACCCAGCAAAGTCATCGTGCTGCTGACGGATGGCGCGAACAATTCCGGTCGTCTTAGCCCGCAAGATGCCGCGAAATTGGCCGCTACCCTTGGCATCAAGATTTACACCATCGCTATCGGCACACCGGGCATTCATAGCATTCCAGATCCGAAACGCGGCACATTCACGCCGGTAGGACAGCAATTGTTCGACGAAGGCACGCTCAAAGAAGTCGCCAGCATCGGCAACGGCCAGTTCTACATGGCCCAAAATCTCAACTCTCTCAGCGATGTCTTCGGCACCATTGACCAACTCGAAAAAACCAAGATCGAGCGCCGCAAGATCACTGAAACCGAGGAATTGTTTCCCTATCCACTCGCCGTTTCGGCCATCGCACTGTTTCTCGCCCTGCTGCTATCGTTAACTGTCCTGCACTCGGCCCCTGAGCCGGTCGCCACCTGATTTTCATGACCTTTGCCCACGATCATCTGCTCTGGTTCCTGCTGATCATTCCCGCGCTCGTGGGATTGAAGCTGTGGGTGGATGCGCATGGCTCGCAGGCAGAGCGCCTGTTCACTGCTGCACGACTGCGGCCCGACCTCGTCACTGGCAGGTCGCTATGGCGCTCGTGGCTTATTTACACGCTCTATGCACTGGCGATGGCCTGCATCATCATCGCCACCGCCCAGCCGCGCTGGGGCGAGGAAAAATTCGAAATCCCCGACAAAGGCCGCAATGTCTTCATTGCCATCGACACCTCGCGTTCGATGCTCGCGCGCGATGTGCCGCCGGACCGCCTCACCCGCGCACGTTTGGCCGCGCATGACCTTGTGATCGAACTCGCCGGCGAACGCGTCGGTTTACTAGCGTTTGCGGGTCGCGCTTATCTTCAAGCGCCACTGACCACCGATCACGATGCCATCATCGAGTCCTTGCAGGCCTTCGATCACACCATCATCGAATGGGGCGGCAGCAATCTCGGCGATTTGCTGGATGTGATGCTGCGTGCGATCAAAACCCTGCCCAAGAGCAACTATGCGCTGGTGATTTTCAGCGACGGCGGCGATGCCGATGCGAACCTCGTGCCCTACATTCAGCGCCTCACTGCCGCAGGCGTTGTCATCGTCACCGTGGGGGTCGGCACCGAAGGCGGCACGCTCATTCCCAATCCCGAGATCGAGGGAGACTACATTCGCGATGACGCAGGCAATGTGGTGCGTTCGCGGCTCGAAAGTGGTGTATTGCAGCAGCTTGCCACCGCCACTGGCGGACGCTTTCTCAAGCTCGGTGCCCAGCCTCTCAACCGCAATTCTATCCAGCCCATTCTCGACCGCCTGACCGAGCAGCAATCCGCCAATCGCCAAACTTCGCGACCGATTGAGCGCTTTGCTTGGCCGCTCGGTCTGGGTATAATCCTCCTCATGCTCGCTTGGATCATCAGCGCCCTGCCGCGGCCCTCTGCACGCCCACTTGTACTGGCGCTGGCCGTCATCGCCTTTGCGCCAACGCCTTCCGCGCAGGCGGCGAATGTCACTGAAACCATCGCCACGTTCTTCCAATCGAACGGTCCATCTCCCGAGGATGCCCGCCAGGCGCTTGAGCAACGCGATTTCACCAAGGCGCGTGACCTGTATGAAAAACTACTGAAACAAAACGGTTACGATGATGCCTCACGTGCGGAGATGCTTTATGGCCTCGCCGCCGCCGAGCACGAACTCACCAACTACGACAGCAGCGTGAAGGAATTCAGCGAAGTGCTGCACACGGAGGACAAATCACTGCGCGCCCGCGCCCATCGCGGCATCGGCCACACGTTGTATGATCAAGGTGCGCGTGGATTGCAGCAGCAACCGAAAATCACCATCCAGCGCTGGACCGACGCGCTTCGTCATCTCGACGCTGCGCTCGAACTCGATCCTGAGAATGCCGAAGTGCGGGCGAACCGCGACCACGTTGCGAAAATGCTCGATGATCTGCGCAAGGTCATGGACGAGATGAAAAAGCAGCAGGAACAGCAAAACGGCAAAGGCCAGAAGGGTGAAAAAGGACAAAAGGGCCAGAAAGGCGAGCAGGGCGAAGGCCAGGAAGGTCAAGAAGGTGATGAGGAAGGTGCTGGCAAAGAAGGCAGCGATCCCAATGGCTCTGGCGAGAAAAAGGAATCCGAAGGCAAAGGTGAAAAGAAGGAAGGCGATGACGGCATCGGCGGCAAAGACGCCAAAGAATTACCCGAAGGCCGACTGCAAGCCGCCAATGGTGATAAAGAAGGCGAAAAAGAAGGCCAGCAGGGCAAGGACGGGCAAAAACCCGGCGATGGCGAAGGCGGTAATAAAAAAGCAGACCGCAAACCCACCGAAGGCGAAGCCCGCAATCCGCGCACAGGTTTTACGCCCGGTGAAGCGCAGGGCCTACTCCGCCAATACATGGATGAAATCACCGGGCCGATGACCAACCGCTACCACACCCCACCGCCAAACAAAAAAGATTGGTGAACCGCATGTCCGCACTCACGCCATCTCCTCTCATGCAATGCGTCAAACGTCTGCTCGTAATCCTGATCCTAGTCAGCAGCGGCATTGCCTCTGCCGCCACCGTGCGTGCCTACATCCAGCCGGATCGTGCGCAAACCGGCCAGGTGGTCAGTTATGTCATCACCGTTCAAAATGGCACCGTTCAAAGCGTGCCGCAGTTACGACTGCCAGTTCAGGTCGGCATGAATTCCGGCATCACAACGGCGCAAAACATTGAGATTCGCGGCAATCAGCGTGTCTTTTCCACCCAACTCTCCTGGGGTGTCGCGGGCACGGAACCTGGTGAGTTTGTCATTCCGCCGCAGGAGGTGTTGGTGAATGGCGAAGTTCTCAAGACCAATGAGGTTCGCCTCGTCGTCACTGAAGCACCCGCAGCGCCTGAGGCTGCGGATGATGCCACCACGCCCTTGTTTCAGATCGAAGTTGGCAAAACCGAGATCTATCAGGGCGAGGTGGTGCCAATCAGCGCGAGTCTGTTCGTGCCGCGCAGCGTGACACTTCGTCGTGTCGGCCTCATTGAAGTGAACAAGAGCGACTTCGCCATCTCCCGTTTTCCACAGCAGGCTGATCAAAGCGAAACCGTCATCAACGGCGTCGGCTACATCGTCATCACCTACCGCAGCACACTCTCCGCGCTACACGCAGGCGATTTGAAGGTCGGCCCAGCCACATGCGAACTGTTGTTCGAAGTCTATGATACCAACACCCAGAACCAAATGCGCCGTGGCCTGCCCTTTGGCATGATCATGGGCGGTGCCGAGCCGCGCAAGCAGGTGGTCAAAAGCCAGGACGTGAAGGTCAAGGTGCTGCCACTGCCCTCCGAAGGCAAACCAGCGCACTTCAGTGGTGCCGTCGGCGATTTCAGCATCAGCGCCACCGCCACACCGAACGAACTCGCTGTGGGCGACCCGCTGGCCGTGGACATCACCATCGACGGCTCAGGTAATTTCGACGCGCTCAATCCACCCTCGTTGATGCCGCCTGAGGGCTGGAAAGCCTATCCGCCGCGACGTTACAACGTCGATGGCCCGATTGACCCCAATCTCACGCCCACCGCGCAGCGCCGCATCGGCTACTCCATGGTGTTTGTGCCGGAAAAAATCCATGCCGAGCTGCCACCATTTGAACTGAGTTTTTTCAGCGCCTCTGAAAAGAAATACGTCGCCGCCCGCACGACGCCGATTCCACTGCGCATCAAGCCTGGAGCCGTGCTCGCCACCGCAGTCGATGCAAACTCCAGCGGCAGCGTGGAGCCCCCGAAACCGCCGCCCGTGCAGCAGCCGAAGCCGCAGATCAGCGACATTCTCATGACTGTGCCAGCGCAATCACAATGGCTAAACCAAGCCGCTGCGAGTGCTCCGCTGACTACCAGCTCCCGCTTTTGGGCCGTTCAATCGATTCCAGCGGTGCTCGTGGTCTTCGCCGCGTTTTGGGCGTGGTTCCGTCGTCATCGCGAACAGACCGCAGGCGGTCTGCGGGGCGAACTGCAGCAGTTGTGGCATGGCTTGGAACAACGCGACCTGAATGATCGCGATTTCCTTCAGCGTGCCGCCCATTTCATCCAGCGCAGCCATCCTGATGAGATCAAGGACGAGGAACTGCAGCAAATTCTGCATCGCTATGAAACGCAGAGCTTCACCGCCGCTTCGACGTCAGCAGAAACACTCGGTAATAGCGAACGCAGCCGCATTTTGAGCACGCTGGCTCCGCTGCTCAAACGCGCGGCCTTGGTTCTCGCCGCCTTTGCCACGCTCTCGCTGAATGCTGCCGAGGACGAATCTCCCGACACGCTTTACCGCCAGGCACGCGAGGCCTTGGAAAAAGGCAAGTTCACGCAGGCGCAGTATCTTGGCGAATCACTCACCCGGCAGAATCCGCCAGCGTTGAGTGCCGCTGTCTTCACGCTCATTGCCCACGCCCGTTACCGGCAGGAAGATTTTGGCCGCGCTGCCATGTGGTATCAGCGTGCGCAACTGCTGGAGCCGACGAATCCCGAAGTGCGGCAGAACCTGCGGCATCTCGACGAGAAACTGCGCTTCTTCCGCTTCAAGGCAGACTCTCCGCTGGCTGAATGGAGTCTATTACTCAACAAAAACACCTGGATCATCATCGCTTCGGCTGGCGTGTGGCTCATCCTGCTCGCGATCTTGGCATCCATCCTTAAATCCTCTGGCGCAGGTACCCTGATCGTCAGCATTATCGGCTTATTGATCTTCATCCCCTCCGCCGCGTTCGCTTCCATTCGTCCCGAACCGGGTCAGCGTGTGAAGGACATCATGGTCGTCACCGCCCGCGAAGTCAGCGCCTACACCGCCGCCACGCTCACCTCCGGCAGCGTCATTGACATTCCGCCCGGCAGCCAGGTGCGTCTGCTCGAAAAACGTGGTGCCTGGAGCTATGTCGAAATCCCCAGCGGCGACGAACCCGTCCGCGGCTGGATCGAATCCGCCACCTACACGCCCTTATGGCCGTGGGATGTGGCACTGGTGCCTTGAGCCAGCAAACGGCGCACCACCGGCAGAGCCCGTTCAAAGGCATCATGCAGTTCTTGAATGTCCGGCATGCGAACCGTCGCAAAGGCTGGCTCCATCTGTTCTGACGTGATGTGATCGTGCTGGATGAGAAAATCCACATCCTGCATGTCCTGCGGATCATTGCCGCGCATCATCTTGGTGAGAATGAGATCAATCGTGGCCGGGCGGAAGAGTTTCAGCCAGCGTGTCGGCGGGCGCAGCACCGGGACGATGTGCTGCTCCCATTCAGGGCGGAGGAAGACCTGATCCTCCTGAAATAAGTGCGTGATGTAGAGTCCCTTCGGCTCCAGCGCTCGATTCGTCCCATCCACCGCATCCCAGAACTTGTCATCATTCACCAGGTCGTCGAGCTGCTGCACGCGGATGATCCCATCAACATCCTGCGTGGTGAGGAATTCCGCACGCGGATGTTCAAAGCCCAGACACAAGGCACCACGCCCGTAGATCACCAGCGACACGGCGTGATCCAGCTCTGCATCCAGTGTCTGAACTACCTCGGTGGGGTTGTCGATCATGGCACTCATGCGGCGGCGTTCCGCGTGGGCCGAATCCACTGCATGATCGTTTCCCGACCGCGCCGGGTGAAGCCAGTCATGGCAACGAAGCGGGTGATGTGTGGTAGAACATCCACTTCCGGCATCGCCACATCGGGCAGCAGGCGGATCAATTCGTCCCAGAAAGCATTCTCAGGCTCCACCTGACGACCACACAGAGCGATGTGACGCACCACGGTCTCGCAGCGTTCATGACGGGCCAGTTGCGCGAGCTTTGAGGCTGAGTTTCCTTCTGCCGCGAGCATCGCCGCGCCGATCCTTAGCCGGTGCTGTGAATGTGGCAGCCCCATGGAGAGCAACGCCACCGCCAGTTCGTTGTTGGAAAACAACGGTGCCTCATTCACCATCGCCAACGCTGCTTGAGGATCTTCGCGCACCACCATGGAGTCACCGAGTCCATCGTAATAGCGGCACCCCCGCTGCACCGCCAGCCGCTCCAAGTCTCCCGACGTCCGCAGTCCCAGCCGCCGCGCCTTCATCAGCAGCGGAGAAACATGGGTCGTGGTGCCGAGACGGCGTGCCAGCGTGTCTGGTTGCATGGCGCGGAACATAACCAACCGCCACGGCGTTGCAATTCGTGTTCTGACACCCTCCCAGCCCCGTGCGCAGCTGGATCGAATCCGCCACCTACACGCCGCTGTGGCCGTGGGATTTGGCGCTCGTGCCTTGAGCACTATCAACGCACCAGCGCTGGCGTTACACTCACTGCCTTCAGCGACTCGGCTTCGCTCAGGCTGTCGAGGTTGAGATTTTCAAAGCTCACAAATCTGCCAAATTGCGTCTGGATCGCTGGTGCAGCGGCCTCAGCAACTTTGGAATCATGCAGCGTGCCGAGCAGTTTGCTATCGCACCAGCACGCATGCGTCGAGCCTATGGACGCCAGTTGCAGCACCACCTTGTCACCGGGAGCGCGTGCAGTCGCGCCGGGGAAGCGCTCAAAGACGGTCACCGCTGAGACGTTCTTGATGCCGAGTTCCGTGCTACCGCCGGCCACTGCGCACACATAGTAGCGTGGCTGTCCCACCACCTGCCGGAATAGAATGCGCGGCTGCTCCGTCTTCGCCTGCCAAAGAACCGTGGACCGCACCACGCCGTTGCGGAATGATCTTGCCACGAAAACGCGGACAACGCCCTGCACATCTCCCTGCATCGCCTACGCGGTGATTTCCGCGATCTGCTGCTCACATAGGTGAAACGCACCCTCGAAGAGGGTGCGGATGCAAGGACGGAGATTCAGCACCTGCTGCGGTTGTTTGAAAGGTAGCGCGGGGTGCCCCCAAGCTGCCGCATTATGCTAGCAAGCATGCAGCGGCTTCATCGCTCCCCCCACGGCCACTAGAACGCCCAGCGCTTTGAGGACACAGCGCCCTACCTTTGATTACTGCACGAAGAGAAACTCACGCGTGTTTAGAAGAGACCAGCACACATCCTCGAAGCCCTTCTGGCCATCCCTGCGAATCGCTTTGTAGGCAGTTGAGCGCTCCTCCGCCGTGGGCAGGCGGCTGAGAACACTGAGGAAAACGGCATCCACTTTTGGCCCATCTGCCTTGAACTGATCAACCGCATTGAGGATGCGAGAGCCTGCCTGGGTCAGAACCTTGCTGCCACTGCCATTCATGACGGTTAGCACAATAGGCACGGATCCAATCGTGGTGTCACCATCACTGAGTTCGCGGTTCGACTGCCCTAGAATGCTCAGAAGGTGCCCTGGTGGAGCTGGCTGCGTCAATTCAGAAGCGCGGACCAAAACCTCTGAGTACAGCCGCCAAGTGCCAACACGTTCGTCAAGCCAGAGCGCTTTGCCGCTGGGGCGCAGATCCGGGCTGTCTTTGGGCCAGCCGAAGGCACCTCCATCGCGGGTGAGTATCTCTTCCTGCTTGGCGAAGGAGTCGGCAAAGATCTTGCCAGTCACAGTAGTGCGGTCAAAGGCGAAGGTCTTCTCCCAATCCTTGTAGTCCCGCTTGCCATTGTAGTAGTCCGGATCTTCCAGAACCATGGCCAAAATGGAATCCCATACCTGCGCGGCGCTTAGTCGGCGGAGCAAGGGCCCGGGGAAAGCATAAGCCGTCCCCATAACCGGCGAGGTCAGTGAAGCCTGCCGCTGCCAGGAACGCGTGCGGTAGAGGATGGCCTCAAAAGAGCGCAGATCGTAGCGAACGCGCTTCATCTCCTCCCCCAGCACTTCAATGAGGCCAGGAATGCTGGCGGCGCTGAGGTCTTCGAGATCATGCAGCGGCTCAACCACGCCACGCCCAAAGGCCCGGTCCCACAAACGATTGGCGATGGTGATGGCGAAGCGAGGATTGTCATCCGCCGTCAGCCAGTGCGCAAAAGCTATGCGCGTGCTGTCAAACTTCGCCAGGTCAGGCATCGTGCCGAAGACGACCTTCGGCTCCACCACGTCGCCGGGTTTGCCATCTGGGTATTTGTAGTCATGCGGGAGCTTCAGCACCAGCTTGGGGTCATCCGCCACCCGGTGCTGGGCCGCGTGAATGAAGCGCTTCATCGCTTCCTTCACCACGCCATCGTATTCGCGGTGCTCGAAAGCCGCCTCAACCACCTTCTCCGTAGGCACCCATTCCTTGCCCACCTTGGCGCACTCCGCTTTGAGCACATCCGCGTTGGGCGTCGTCCGTGTGCGAGCAAGGAAGGCGGCCAGATGGTAGAACTGCCTTTGCGTCCAGTCATCAAAGGGGTGGTCGTGGCACTGGGCGCAAGAAAGATCGGTACCAAGAAAGTACTGGGAGGTTAGCGAGAGATTGTCCAAGGGCATGCCGGCGTCGCGCATCAGGTAGCCGGCCGCCGGATTGTTCTGATAGGCACCGCTCGCGGTGAGCATCTCCCGCACCATCTGGTCGTAAGGCTTGTTTTCCGCGATGCACTGCTTCACCCAGTTGTTGTAGGAGGCACCGCTGATGTATTCAGACACCCGGGTCTTCAGCCGCAGCAGACTGGCAAAGTAATTGAACAGATGACTGTGGTGCCCCGGCGTCCTTAGCAGACGGTCGATCAAGAGCGTCCGCTTGTTCCGGTTCTTGTCGTCTAAATAGGTGCGAGTCTCCTCAAGCTTCGGTATACGACCAGCGATGTCCAGGTAGGCACGGCGGACAAACTGCTCCTCCGTCAGCGCCGGATTGGGCTTCATCTTTTGAGCCGCGAGGTGCGCCTCGACTAGGCGGTCGATCCTCTCGGCAGACTGCTCAGGAGAGGCAGACTGCGGCGCGGCGCTGACGGCCGTCTTCTCTGGCAACAGCCGGATGCGCTTCACATCGGCCGCGCTCAGCCGGGTGAAGGGGATGGCATGCACCGCACCATCTTGGGTGCGCAAATGCACGCTCTCGGCCTGTCTTCCCACATACTCCGCCTGCAATTTCCGCCCATTCGTATCCGTCCACGTCTCTAGGCCTGCGGCAGTCAGGCTAGAGGCCAGCAGGGGCAGGAAGAGCGCTAGCAGCCACGTATGGCTGCGCATGCGGCTGCGGGGGAATAAGCTGCGCGATGCGCCTGACAAACTAACCACTGCTGAATGTAGGGTCGTCTTCATGTGTACTTCGGTGTTATATGATGCTGAATAAGGATACCGCTTGAGTGCAAGACTTATCATATATACTGAAAAAGCGTGTTTGCATGCACGCAAATCGAGAGAGACTAAGCATTCTGCGTGCCAATGACCTGTGAACTGTGTAATGAGACTTTACCGCGACACTTTTCCTGAAATCCCGCCGCACAGCCGGGATAGAGCCACATAAGCCCCCTGGCATGCTCATGCTCCCCCCCAGAAAAAAGCCCGCTGTGCCAAACCGATTTCAGGGCACTTAGGCACCCTACGGCACAGCCTGGCGCAGGCGCGGTGCGTTGATGCTGCGTCTTCTGCCTGCGCTGCTCCCGCTGCGCAGCCGATCCTCATGCCACCTGTGATCTATGCCGGGGCCCCATGCTCTGCCGCAGCGCTTGGTCCCGGCGCTGAATCAAGCGCCTGCACCGCCTCTGGCATCGCCACCCGCAGCACTCGGGCGGCTACCGGCTTCGCGGTCGAGCACGAGGAGACTGGCGGTGTCGTTGTCGGCGAGTTTGAGGCGGTCGAGCATGTCGCCGACGTTTTTTTCTTCTTCCATCTGCTCATTGAGGAACCAGAGGAGCAGGTTCTTGGAGGCGTGGTCTTTGACCTGCTCGGCGACTTCAAAGAGGTCGTTGATCTGCTGCGTAACTTTTTGTTCCTGTTTGAGGCTGTGCTGGAAGACATCGAGCGGGGACTTGAAGTCCATCTTTGGCTTCGCAATCGGCTGCAGTTCGACTTTGGCATCGCGATCCACGAGGTACTGGTAAAACTTCAGCGCGTGCATGGTTTCCTCGCGGCTCTGGGTGAACATCCATTGTGCGAAGCCGGAGTAGGGCGTCTGCTCGAACCATGCCGCCATGGCGAGATACACGTAGCTGGAGGACATTTCGTTGTTGATCTGCTCATTGAGCAGTTTGGTGAGTTTGGGATTGAGCGTCATGGCGTTTGGGGTGGTGTGAGTGTGCGATTGAACCAGCAGTGCGAAGGCTGCGCAAGGCTGCACCCATGATTTTTTGGCATGCTGGGGTTCTAACTCAAGGAGAAGGACGATTTGCTTTCCTTTGGGCCACTCCGCGCCACGATGAATGTCTTCCGCGATGGCATCCGACACCGCATCCTTACATCATCAACATCATCCGCAGGTCGTGCGGCGGAATTTCATCTGCCACTGTCTTGAAGGTGGACTGTACATGGGTGGCGTGGCCTTTTTGCAGCCCGAAACGGTGATGCCGAAGATGGTGGAACAGCTCGGCGGGCGCTCGGCCATCATCGCCATCATGCCGGTGCTTCTGCCTGCGGCCTTTGCGATGGCGGGCCTGTTTGTCTCACCGCTGGTGGAGCGCCTGACGCATTTCAAGCCGTGGGTGATGACCTTTGGCCTGCTGCAGCGACTGCCCTATCTCATCACCGGACTGCTGCTGTGGCTCGTTCAGGATGCCGGAGCGTGGTTGCTGCCTGTGGTGGTGCTGACGCCGGTCATCTCCGGTCTCATCGGCGGCGTGGGGGTGGTGGCGTGGATGGAAATGGTCACGCGCATGGTGCCGGAGCGTGTACGTGCCGCTGGCTGGGCCGCACGCTACATCACGCAGGCCTGCATCGGTATGGGGGCGGGCGCAGTGATCCATCAGACGCTAACGCATATGCCAGGACAGCGTGGTTATGCGCTGCTGCATTTGATTACCTTCGGTTTTTTGTTCCTGTCTTGGCTCTCGCAGCTTTTCATGCGCGAACTTCCCGCCGCGCATCACTATCATCCGCACACGGGAAGCTATTGGAGCTATCTGCGCAGCCTTCCAGGACTGCTGATGGCGCAGCCGCAGCTTCTCAAGCTGATCGCCGCGCGTTTTACCGGCATGGGATATTTGGTGGTCGTTTCCTTCCTCACGCTGCATGCGCTGCAGAGCACGGGCCGACCGGAGGCTGATGAAGGGCACTTCGTTTCCTTCCAGAACATTGGCACGATCCTCGGCAGCTTGCTCGCCGCCTGGCTGGGCTATCACTGTGGCGGCAAGGTGTTGATGATCATTTCCCGCCTCGTCTGCGTAGCGCTTTGCCTCTGGGCGAGCCTGACGCATTCGTTCAGTGGCTTCACGGCTGCCTATTTCATTCTCGGCTTTGGCTTGTTCCTAGATCGTGTGGGCGATCTCACACTCACCGCCGAACTCTGCCCACCGGAGCGTCGTTCCACGCTCCAGGCCGTGCTCGGCTTCTGCAATGTGTGGTCACTGCTGCTCGCGACGAGTCTCGGTGGAGTGATTTATTCACTCAGCGGCTCGTTTTACCTCGTCGCGTGCCTCGCGGCGATTCTCTCGCTCGTTTCCATCCTGATCCTGCGCGGCATTCCTGAGCCGCGTGTACAGCGCTGATCACTCCGAGCACTCTATCGTCGCCCGCATGGAGACCCGGCATTCCGGCACGCGTTTGTCGGGGCCGTATTCCTCGATTTGCTGCTGCCGCAGTTCGGCGAGTTCTTTGTGAACTGTAGCCACGATTACACGACCCGATGCATGCACCTCACGTGCCATGCGCAGCGCTAGTTCGAATGAATGCCCCAAGACCGCACCAAGCATTTCAATGACATACTCATGCGTGTGAACCTCATCATCATGGAGGATGACATGCCACGGCGGCTCCAGTTCAGGCGGTGCCGTCTGCGGCTTCACCCGCGGCTGCTGCGGCGCGACGCGCGGCCGCTTTGGCGGAGCCGTAGCGCAGTGGATGTCGGCGGAGAGAATCATTCTGCGCTTACTATGCCTCAGCCCAGCCGTCTCTCAAGCGCCCTCACCACACGCCTGCGAATGCGATTTGATCCGCCTGATTTGTGCTGGAGGCGGTCAATGCTTGCCGAAAGGCCTGGAAGCATGGCAGTCTTGCCCCATGAACCCTTCCATCTGCCGCACTCTCAGCACGATTTGTTTTCAAGCGGGAATGCTCTCCATCCTGCTGTCCATCTGGATCTGGTGGTTCCTCAATGGCGCTGGCAGTTCCTCTCCAGAAGAGCAGGCGCATGCCGAGCGCTTTGGTATTTTCGTCGGTTTGTGGGCACCCACACTGCTGATTCTCTCGAACCGCTTCGACCGCTATGCCGACAAAGCAAAGACTCTGCCTGGACTTGAGCTAGAGGATAAGGACGAAGAGTCCTGATCACTCACATCGGCTCGCAGCCTGTCGCCTCGACGAACTGCTGGCGCAAACCACTGTAGGTCTGCTGCCACTCATCAACAACACGCTGCAGTTCCATCACCTGCTTCTCCAGCGCTGAGATGCGGCGTTGGAATTGATTGCCAGCGGGATCACGGGCATCCTCTGGATGCTGTGTGCCCAGCAGCGTCGTGGACGCACTGCGAACATGATGCGGGCTGGCCTGAAACCAGCCCAGTTCGGACAGCCGCGCTTCCGTATTGTCCAAACAGTTGATGATCGTCACGTTTTCGTCGATCTCACCGGTGGCGAGGAATTCTTGGATCGTTGCCACGCTTGTCGGTCCGTATAAATAATTGTCCAGCATCTGCACCAGATGATCCATCTGCAACTCTGCGATCATCGGCGCACGTTGCCAGCTCATGCAGTTATCGCAGGAGAGTTTGTCCAGCGGTGAAATCTTCGCATCCGCTGCCCAGCCGCGCAGGGTTTCGAGACTTGTGGGGCCGAAGACTCCTTTGTCAGAGGCCTTGAGTAAAAACCATACGATCTGCTGCATGACCAAGCTTAATCAAATCCATCCAACTTCGCCAAGCATAAAATTCAGTGAAATTGATCCAGGGAATTGACGCGGGACATTCCTTGGAAGACGAAGCCTATCTCTCTCGTATTTCGCGCCCCCCATGATTCGCCCCCTGCTTGCTCTTCTCCTCGCCGCCACGACTCTACGTGCCGCCGAGACCGCCGTCTTCAGTCTCAAAACGATGACGGCGCAGATGAAATACGACACCGCCGAGCTGCTGGTTCAGCCCGGCCAGCCGGTGCAGCTCACTTTTGAAAACGGCGACGACCTGCCCCACAACCTCGTGTTCTGCCAGCCCGGCACCGATACCGCCGCCATGGCGATGAAGCAGATGGAAAACGCCGAAGCCGCGCTCAAACGCAACTGGCTGCCTGATGACTCACGTATTTGGGCACACTCGAAAATGCTCAATCCACACGAAAAGGAGACGCTCACTTTCACCGCCCCCGAAAAACCCGGCACCTACCCTTACGTCTGCACCTTCCCCGGCCACGCACTGACGATGCGCGGGGAACTGAAGGTGATGAAAGCCGGTGAAGGCCTCAAAGACCTCCATTTCGCCCTTTACCTCGGCAATTGGAAGCAATTGCCCGATTTCTCCAAGCTCAAGCCGCACCGCGAAGGCAAGATCGAAAACAACCTCATTGAGGTGAAACTCGACGACTACAAAAACGAGTTCGGCGTCGTCTTCACCGGTAAACTCAATGCGCCAAAGAAAGGCCCTTATCGTTTCTTCATCTCGAGCGATGATGGCTCACGTCTCCTCATCGATGGCAAGGAAGTCGTCGTCTACGACGGCATCCATCCCGCAGGCGACATCAAAGAGAAGAGCATTCCGCTCGAACAAGGCGAGCACGAGTTCCGCCTCGAATACTTCCAGGGTGGTGGAAACATCGACCTTTACGCCGCATGGAAAGGCAGCGACTTCCAAATGACCCCGCTGTCGAAGTGGCTGCACCCAAACTGGAAAGGCGGGACCAAGAAACAGAAGGAGTTCGATCCCATCCCGCTCGCTGTCACCACCGAGCCCGTGATTTACCGGAACTTCATCCAAGGTGCGGGCAATCGCGGCATCGGTGTCGGCTATCCTGGTGGCATCAATCTCGCTTGGAGTGCTGAGAGCATGAATCTCGCCCTCATCTGGCGCGGTGCCTTCATCGACGCCTCCAAGCATTGGAACTCACGCGGTGGCGGTCATCAGCCACCGTTGGGCTACGACGTGCTGCAACCCACCGGCGAAGTCACACCCGCCTTTTTCGTCACCGACAAACCCGACGCCGCGTGGCCGACATGGGACAAAACCAAGCGCTACGACGGCTTTGAGTGGAAAGGCTACTCACTTGATGCCAAACGTAGCCCCACCTTCCGCTACACCTGGCAAAACGCCGAGATCGAAGAGAGCTTCGCTGTCGAAGGCAATGGCAACAAACCCGACGGCAACGCCAAACTCATTCGTACCATCAAAGTCAGCGGCAAACTGCCACCCAACGCATGGTATCGCCTCGCCAGTGGTCAGTTTGAAAGCAAAGACGGCAGCTTCCTGATCAAAGGTGTGAAGCCTTACCTCATCACCACTGCAGGAGTCCAAATGGCCGGCGCTAATCTCGTCATTCCTGCCAAACCCGGCACCATGGCCATCACCTACCAGTGGATACAGTAATCTCTCGCCAAACTTCCGTCATGAAACGCCTTTTTCTCTTCCTCGCTCTTTGCGCTCCGATCTACGCTGCTGATCCCGTCGAAGCCGACTTCTACAAGATCACCACCTTTGAAACACCGAAGGAAACCGCGCTCGAAGTTGGTTCCATCGACCTCCTGCCCGATGGCAAACTCATCATGGGCACACGCCGTGGTGAAATCTGGATCGTCAGCGGCGCTGGTAGCAGCGATACCTCGAACGTGAGCTACAAGCTCTTTGCCAGCGGTCTGCACGAAGTCCTCGGCATCGCCTATAACCCGAAGGACAAAAACATTTACGCCACCACCCGCTACGAGATCACACGCCTCAAAGATGTCGATGGTGATGGACGCGCTGATGTCTTCGACAACTTCTGTGACCACTGGGGCGTCTCCGGCGACTACCACGAATACGCTATCGGCTCACACTTCGACAAAGCGGGCGATCTCTGGGTCACGCTCTGCCTAACCGGTTCATTCAACAGCAACGCCGAGTTTCGCGGCTGGGCTCTGCGCATCAAACCCGATGGTAAGATGGTGCCCACCTGCTCTGGCATTCGCAGCCCCGGCGGTCTCGGCTTTGATGCCGATGGCGAAACCTACTACTGCGACAATCAAGGCCCGTGGCACGGCTCATGCACGCTCCAGCATCTCGTCCCCGGCAGTTTTCAGGGCCATCCCGGCGGCAACATCTGGTATGACAAAGCGCCTAACATGGGACCACGCCCCATCGACCCGTTACCCGAAGCTTTTAGTAACGGACGCAACCGCAAAGACAAAACCCCTCACGTTGATCCTGACCGCATGGTGACAGAACGCGAACGCATCAAGCAGCTCCTACCACCTGCGGTATATCTCGTGCATGGCAAGATCGGCAACAGTGCCAGCGCCATCATTTGCGACCTCAGCGCAGGCAAATTCGGCCCATTCTCAAAGCAACTTTTCGTGGCCGATCAAAGCCACAGCAATCTTAGCCGCGTCTTCCTTGAAACCGTCAACGGTATCAAACAAGGAGTCGTCATTCCATTCCGCAGTGGTTTTGCCAGCGGTCTCATCGGTGGACGCATGGATGAAGAGGGACGCGTCTTCGTCGGCGGCAGTGATCGCGGCTGGGGTGCACGCGGTGGCAAGCCTTTTTGCTTTGAAAAATGCGAGTGGACCGGCAAAACTCCCTTCGAAGTCCATGAAATGCACGCCAAGCCCGATGGCTTTGAACTCACCTTCACGCAGCCCATTGATTCCACCACCGCAGGCGATGTGAAGAGCTATTCCATGCGCGAGTTCACCTATGCGTATCGCGAGGAATACGGCGGCGATGAGGTTTCCGAAATCATTCCGCAAATCACCGCCGCGAAAGTCGCCGCAGACGGCAAATCCGTCCGCTTGACGATCTCACCCCTCACCAAAGGCCACATTCACGAACTCCATCTCGACGGCGTCAAAAATGCCGAAGGGCAGGCGCTGTTGCACAAAGTTGGCTACTACACGCTCAACGAGATTCCGACGAAGTAGTCAGCTTGATACCGCGACGGATCGCGGGCTGGAGTTGAGTTCCTGCTGTACCACGTTGGCGAGATCGGTGAACAATTGAATCGTCTGATCAGGAAACTGCCGCGGGCGGGTGTCGATCAGGCACAGCGTGCCCAAGCAGCCGCCATCATCGTGAAAAACCGGGAACCCAGCGTAGAAACGAATGCGAGGCCCACCGGTAACGAGCGGGCTGTCTGCAAACCGGTCATCCAGGAGTGTGTCTGACACGATCATCGGCTTGCGGCTCAAGGCCACGTGAGCGCAGAAGGCCAGTTCACGAGAGGTTTCATTAACTCCCAGCCCCACGCAGGATTTGAACCACTGCCGGTGTTCATCCACCAGCGAAACCAAGGCGATGGGCACATCCGCTAGAGCCGCAGCTACACGTGTGATGCGGTCAAATCTCTCCTCAGGTGGCGTGTCGAGGATCGACAAGTCATGGAGTGCCGCGAGCCGGGATTCTTCATCCGATGGCACGGCAGCACGCATCCAACGGCAGGCGGAACGCATAAGCCACGCCTGGATTTGGGCTTTGGCGTATTGGATGGAGAAAGGTTTGGTCAGCCAGGCCGTGGCACCTGCCTCCATGCCTTCGCTGGATCTTTCCTGCTTCCCGACAATGACGATCGGCACGTCAGAGAGACGACGGTCGGGATCCGAGCGCAGACTTCGGCAAACACTTAGCCCATCCTGATCCGGCAATTGGTCCTCTAGTAGGATTAGCGATGGCGTGTCCGTCTTGGCCAGTTGCATTGCACGCGCACCATAAGACACATGCACCGTTCGTACACCTTAGGCCACCGCTGCTTCAGCTAGCGCCACCGCCAGTCCCGCGTCTGCGACACCCATGATCACCAGTGAATCTTTGATGGCAGGCATCGCCGCCGATTTGGATGACCTTCCTCCCAATCCCCCCTGATTTGTGCCTGTCCGCTTCAATTCCACGATCTGACCATCAGCAGCACCAAACACCTGCAACGTGTCGTCTGTTTTCCGCAGTTCGGAACGCACAGCTTCAACGATACGATCTATGTCATCGTCTGTGCGTCCCGGATCATGATGCGTAAAGGCCATTTGTTTGACACCGGCCAGGCGGCCCATCTCAGCCACGTATTCCACCGGGCTATGCCCCCAGCCTTTTTTAGCGGCATACTCAGCGTCGGTGAACTGGGCGTCATGTATCACTAGATCGGCTCCTGAGAGAAATTCGCTGTGCAGCCGATCATTTTCATGAATGGGCGTGGAGACCCCCAGCGTTCTCGAAAATGGTTCATGATCGCAAGCATACACCATGCAGGCATTGGCAGTTTCCAGGCGATAGCCAAGCGTCAGAGCCGGATGATTCAAATAACGCGTGCTGATACGAACGTCATCGATCTCAAAACTACCCTCGGCAAGATCATGGAAGCGAATGCTCGCACCTAGCTCATCCAGTGTGACCGGAAAATAGGAGTATTGCATCTGGCCCGCGAGTGTT
>Ga0114966_10001515_pt1 | contig 21423 bp, 17 predicted proteins | sample M_130207_XF_Meta_FD_87029 | JGI IMG/M metagenome (GOLD analysis project Ga0114966, IMG submission 87029) | Freshwater microbial communities from Lake Montjoie, Canada to study carbon cycling - M_130207_XF_MetaG | ecosystem: Environmental > Aquatic > Freshwater > Lake | place: Lake Montjoie... | reverse complement strand
TATATCAAATGGAATTTCATTATATGTTTTCTCTAGCGTTAATGCAGCATTATAAGCTGGCAAAACAACAACTACTTTTTTATTCTTAATCATATATTTATGTTTGAGGGTAAAAATAATAATAAATGTATCCGCAGACTTAACTGTTCCTATACTATTTCCATTCAAATGTGTAATTAATTAAAGATCAGTAATTTATAATTTAAAATAATTTCTAAAAATTGAAATAGTTTTCTGTCTACTCTTATTTTATTATGAAATATTGCTTATTTCTAGTTTAATTATTAGTTAATTAAAATTTAAACTCGTATTTTACATTAGATTTATTTGATTTTATTGGAGTTTATATAAAATAATTTATTGCAAGTTTATAAATATTTCTGCTTTTATAGAATTGGAATTTTTTAAAAGTAAATTTTTAAAAAAATAAAACACTCATCTGTATTGCATTTAATTTAAAAAACGTAAAGCATAAAACGGAAAATAAAATGGAAAATATTTGGAATTGCTAGAATTAAAAAATGAAGAATTTATTAATGGCAGCAAATATTAACATAGAAAATAATTAAAATAAAAATTAGAATAAAAATTTATTTTGAATAGTAAAAAAATAGTATTCATTTAAAAATTAAGAACTATGAACACATTTATGATTACAATTCAATTGCCGAAGGAATTAACCAAAGAATTTATCTCATTAATCCCTAAACAACGTGCAAGAATAAACGAATTAATGGACCAGGGAACTATTCTTCAATATGCATTAGCAGTTGATCATTCTCTCCTTTGGATTACAGTATCTGCCCCTACGGAAATGATGGTTAATGATATTTTATCTTCTTTTCCTTTGATTCGTTTTATGGAACCCGAATTTTATAAATTAGCATTTCAAAATAGTATTTCAACAGAATTACCAAAAATAATACTGAATTAATAATTATTATATATTATTGAAAAAGGAAAAACTTAATTTCATGTACAAATTTATCATAGAAGGTCTTAATACGAAAGGTTAATAGAATTAAAGTTTTTACTTTGCTATTTAGTTTTATGATATTTCACCAAATAAACTCTCTGTTAATTTAAAAAAATCTTTTGAATATATAATTGAAAATGATTTTTCAAATTATGATGATAAAAATTATTATTGTTTTTACAATTAATATTTAATGTTGAAGAACTTATTAATGAAGAACTTTCTTATGAAATTTAAGATTATTTTTCTACTTATTTTTATGGCATTTTTTTTCAGCATGCACAAGTAATTTTTATATTCCAGATATTCCAGATGTATATTTTCAAGAAAATATTTCACTCATTTCCATATCTAAATGCAGTATGAATGGTTGTGATAACGCTTCAGATCATGAGGAAGGCTTTGATTTGACTAACTAGGCGGGCATTATGGAAGGAATAAGCCCCAATCATCCCTTAAAAAGTGAAATTTATAATGAAATAAAGGGTAATAATCCTTCAATGCCGGTCGGACAAAAATTAGATCCCATAGATGTTACCTTTATCAAAATATGGATAAAGATGGGCGCTAAAAATTGTTTAAATTGTTCAAATTGCGATACCACTAATTATACCTATTCAGGCCGGGTGAACCCTCTAATGACCCAGTGGTGTTTTGGTTGGCTCAATAGTAGTAATGCAGATGGAGGTTTTAATTTATCGAGTTATAGTAGTGTTTCTGCTTCAATTGCTGGCAATAAATTAATTGAATCTTTTAAAGTTAGCATTCTAATAAAATTGGTAAATTTACAATTGTCAAATTTTTTTCAGTTTAATAATATTAATGAAAATCTTACAAAATGGAATTTACTGCCCAACAAATAGCTGATCTTTTAAACGGACAAATTGAAGGAGATCCTACAGTTAAGATAACTAAATTAGCAAAGATAGAAGAAGGTGTGGAAGGGGCCATTTCATTTTTAGCTAACCCCAAATACACTCAATATATTTATTCTACAAAAGCTTCTTTAGTTATTGTTAATAAAGATCTAGTTTTAACTGCCCCTCTTTCTGCAACTCTTGTAAGAGTTGATAGTGCTGAAAGAGCTTTCGCTAAGTTACTGGAGATGTATAACCAGGTGAAGCTAAATAAATCAGGCATTTCAAAACATGCTTTTATTTCGGAAAGTGCTATTATAGGAAGCAATATTTATTTAGGGGAATTTGCTGTGATAAGTGAAAATTCAAAAATAGGTAATAATGTAAAAATTTATCCTCAGGTATATATTGGCGAAAATGTAATTATTGGTGACAATACCACTTTATTTGCGGGAGTCAAAATTTATTCCGAAACGCAAATTGGAAAAGATTGTATCATACATTCAGGTACTGTAATTGGTAGTGATGGATTTAGATTTAATCCTCAAAATGATAATCAAAAGATACCTCAAATTGGAAATGTGATCATTGCAGATAATGTAGAAATTGGCGCTAATTGCGCTATTGATAGAGCAACATTAGGTTCTACAATTTTGCATAAAGGAGTGAAGTTTGATAATCTTATCCATATTGCTCATAATGTAGAAGTAGGAGAAAATACTTATATCGCTGCTCAATGCGTAATTGCGGGATCTACAAAAATTGGTAAAAACTGCATGTTAAGTGGGCAAGTTGGAATAATTGGTCACCTTTCAATTGCTGATAATACTATGATAAGCGCACAGTCAGGTATTTCAAAAAATAATTCAAAAAAAGGAGAAATTCTTATGGGCTCTCCTGCTTTTGAAGTAGGCAAATACCGAAAAGCATACATTCATTTTCGTAACCTAGACGCTATTGTGAAACGCATTGATAAGCTAGAAAATGAGAAAAAAATGAGTAATTTCTAAATTAGCTGAATTACTCTAAAAATTTTATTTTCCTTGTTTTTGTGCACTAATAAATAGTGTCATTTTTTATATTTAATGCCATAGTAAATTTATTTTTTTTATTCGTATTGTATAAACAAATTAAAGCTAAGGTTTCCATTTTTCAAAAATTAGAGTATTATTGGTCAATTTTTTTTTATTATTTTTGTACGATGGCTCGAATAATGGCAATTGATTATGGTAGTAAACGTGTTGGTATTGCTGTTACTGATCCTTTTCAAATTATTGCTACTGGCTTAACAACAGTTCATTCAAAAGATTTAATTGAATTTTTGAAAAATTATTTTTTAAAAGAAGATGTAGCATGCATTGTTGTAGGAGAACCAAAGCGGCTTAATAATGAACCCTCTGATGCTGCTAGGTTTATAGATCCTTTTGTAGTTTATTTAAAACGTACCTTTCCAACTATAAAAGTAGAACGAATGGATGAACGATTCACTTCAAAAATGGCTTTTCAAACGATGATTGATAGCGGCTTAAAAAAAAAAGCTAGGCAGAATAAAGATTTGGTAGATGAAATTAGTGCAACTATTATTTTGCAAAGTTATTTGAGCCAAATTAAATAACAAATGTTTATTTTAATCATGCATTTATTTTATATTGTTTAATAATTGCTAAGTATTAATACTTTATTGTAGGCAATTTTTAATATTTTTTTGTGAAATTTTTATTTTAATAATTAGGTGTTTACTAAATTAGCTTGCATTAACAAATAATTAAAAATGATATTACCGATTATAGCATATGGTGATCCTGTTTTACGTAAAGTAGGAACAGAAATAACTAATGAATACCCCGAATTACATGATCTTATTACCAATATGTTCGAAACTATGCATACAGCATTAGGTGTAGGCATTGCAGCTCCACAAGTTGGTAAATCTATCCGTTTATTTATCATTGAAACAAAACCATTCACCGAAAAGGGAGAAAATGATGATGAGGACGATCAATTTTCAGCCGAAGAACACAATTTGCTTTCTAATTTCAAGAAAGTATTTATTAATGCGAAAATATTAGAAGAAGAGGGTAAGGAGTGGGTATTTAATGAAGGCTGTTTAAGTATTCCAAAAATACGTGAAGATGTTATGCGTAAACCTAAAATACGCATTCAATATTTGGATCAAAATTTCAACTTTTTTGATGAAACGTATGAAGGCATCATTGCCAGAGTTATTCAGCATGAATACGACCATATTGAAGGCAAATTATTTACCGATAAAATTAGCCCTTTGCGTCGAAGATTATTACAAGGTAAACTTACTGATATATCAAAAGGTAAAATAAAAACAGGCTATAAAATGCGTTTTCCAAATAAATAATATTTTTAAAAATATTAAAAAGAGCCTAATTTTTCCCCATTTTTTTTATAAAATTAAATAATTCAACATATCTTCACCTACCCAAATTTTTTAATCAAAAATTATCATGTCGAAAATTATAAGAAATTTTAAACTGTTTTTAATTGGAATTGTAACTTTATTTATAGTAGCCTGTGGTAATAATAATGCAGATCAATATGCATCTTATACCGGAGAGCAGCTTAATCATCGAAATCAATACATGGATCATTTGAAATTGATGGAAATAAACTTGATGAAATCTGACGAAATAAATGATTCGGCTGCCAGACATGCGATTAAAGTGTATGCCGATTATGCCATGTTTTTCCCTAACGACTCCCTATCCGCTAATTATTTATTTAAAGCTGGCAGCATTGCTACTGGATCAAAAAAATACAAGCAAGCATTAATTCAATATCAAACTATTACAAGCAAATATCCTAACTTTAAATATGTAATGGAAAGTTTGTATTTACAGGGCTTTTTATTAGACAATTTCATGAACGATGATGCTGGAGCTAAGCTAATTTATGAAAAAGTAATCGCTAAGTATCCTAACACAAACTGTTCTAGGGATGCTCAACTAGCAATAAATAATTTTGGTAAAACGGATGAACAGCTAATTGAAGAGTTTAAAATAAAAAACAAAAGCAAAAAATAATTAAATCAGGAATAATAATTTCCTATACATTACTTTCTATTCTTACAAATTTCTGATTCAAATTTATATTTAGTTTCCGCTTATAATCCTCCTGCAGCCAATTAACATAGTTGTCGGTACATTTACATATACAATAAGTATATCGTTTTACCCTGTATTTAATATCCTCTTCCAATAGTTTAGCCAGTTCTATAGCCTCAAAATAGTCATTACTGTTCTCACAGCAAATTTTAGCATGTTGTTCAATAGAACGATCAATTGTTACTTTAGGACGAAAACCATGTTTGGTAATTAATGCGTACTCTTCTTTTATATTGAAATAAACACATTCCGACTTGCTGAATTTTTCGCGTAACTCAGTTGGCATAACATATTTAAATTGACGTTCAATTTCAATGTCATTTGAAAGATTTTGCAAATAATAGTCGGGAGACCTGAAAATAGCATGCCAATCAACATAAGAATCCCACAACCCAAATCGCAATGCATTATTTCCAAGATCTATTACTGTAAATTCCGATTTGTTGGGCAATATTCGCGATCCTCTACCTATCATTTGATAAAATAAAGTAAGCGATTTAGTAGCCCTATTTAATATAATAGTCTCTACTGTTGGCTCATCAAAGCCAGTTGTTAAAATCCCAACGGATGTAAGAATTGCATCAGAGGTATTCTTAAACCAATATAGTATTTCCCTTCGCTCCTGCTCACTATTAGTATTATCCAAATGACGAATATCATATCCAGCATTAATAAAAAGTGAATATACCTGCTTGGAAGTATTGATTCCGTTATTAAATATTAAAGTTTTCTTACCTATTGATTTTTCTTCGTATGCTTTTAGTAATTTCTCCTGCATTATAAAATTGCAGTATAACAATTCTGATGAGCTTACTGTATAATCGCCATCAATTCCAATTTTTAAGGAACCTAAATTTACATCAAAACTATATGTATTAGCCTTGGACAGAAAACCTTTTTCAATTAAAGATGAAATGGAATGGCCTACAATGAGTTCACTATAATTTTCATTCATTGGAAGTTTAATATTTGAACTCAATGGTGTAGCTGTAACACCTAGTATGTATGCTTTACCAAAAAATTGAAATAATTTTCGAAATGAATTATAATGAGCTTCGTCAATAATAACTAAACCAACATTTTCCATTTCCAACTGATCATCCTGTAACCTATTGTTTAATGTTTCAACCATCGCTACAAAACACATATACTCATCCTGGTTGGGCAAGGTCTTTACTTTACTGTCGATAATCTTATTTTTAACACCAAATTCATTAAGCATTTCAGAAGTTTGACCACAAAGTTCAATCCTGTGTGTAAGGATGAGCACTTTTTTTCCTAAATCTTTAATATATCGCTTGGCAATCTCTGAAAAAATTACAGTTTTGCCTCCCCCGGTTGGCAGCTGGTAAAGAAAGTTATGCCCTTCAGGATAGTTTTTTAAACGGTCGAATATTTTATCAATAGCTTCTTTCTGATAATCATAAAGCGCTAAGCCTGTTTTTTTATCTTCTATTTCTAAGCAACTAAGCGTCATTTTTTTTTCAAAATTAAAAATCTTACAAAAGTAAGCTTTAAAAAAGGAAATACCACTCTGTTTTTAGTAAAAAAGAAGAAAAAAAATGTATTTTAAGAGAATCGATTTTTTTTATTGAAATTTTTATTGCATTTTTATTAAAATTAAATGTTTTACCGATTTTTTTTGATACATTCGCAGTATAAATATTTAATTTCTTAATAAAATTTAATATACTTCAATAAATTATCTAATCTCAAGGAGGAACTAGCTATGACAATCAAAATTCAATCTGTACATTTTGATGCAGATAAAAAACTTGTAGAATTCATACAAGAACGTATTGATAAATTAACACATTTTTATGATGGCATTATTAGTAGTGATGTAACGCTTCGTATTGATAAAGCTAGTATTATTGACAATAAAGTTGCCGAAATAAAAGTTCATATCGCAGGAAATGACCTTTTCGCTAAAAAAAGCTGTAAAAGTTTTGAAGAGGCTATAGATACTACTATCGATGCATTGAAAAGTCAAGTGAAAAAACATAAAGAAAAAGTTCAAGGAATTTAATTTCCTTAATAATTGAAAAAATATTTTGAGCAAAAAAATAATTTTTTTGCTCAAAATATTTTTTCACAAAATTGTTACATTTACTATTCCAACAATTCAAAAGTGAAATTATGAACTATTAGGCTTGTAAACTTGAATAATTAATAGTAGATTTGCCCCGATTTTAAATGTCGGGGCATTTTTTTTTAAAAAAAAATAAAAATATAGTGTTATTCTATAAAAAATACCTACTTTTGTATTCCATTTTTGAGCAAAATCATTGATTTTTTTCAAAAATATGCTTTAAAAATTATTTATCGTTCTTTCAAAATACAGTGGTACCATAGTGTTTAAGCCGATGTAGCTCAGTTGGCCAGAGCAGCTGATTTGTAATCAGCTGGTCGGGGGTTCGAATCCCTCCATCGGCTCTTTTAAACTTTTGCTTTAAAATTATTGTTGATTTTTGTGAAATTTGACAAGCAAAAGTTTTAAAAGACATATTTTTTGGGGAGATACCAGAGTGGCCAAATGGGACAGACTGTAAATCTGTTGTTTCGACTTCGAAGGTTCGAATCCTTCTCTCCCCACCAAGGGATTGTGGATACGTTGAGGATTCTAATATTTAGTAATATAGAAAATTGAAAATCTATTTTACTTCATTTAAAAATCAATAGTTTTAAAAGCGGAAGTAGCTCATTTGGTAGAGCGTCAGCCTTCCAAGCTGAGGGTAGCCGGTTCGAGCCCGGTCTTCCGCTCTTTTTTTTTTTGCTATTAAGCTTTTCATTAAGCTGTTGTAGCTCAGCGGTAGAGCACTTCCTTGGTAAGGAAGAGGTCGTGAGTTCAATCCTCATCAACAGCTCTTAATGAACTGATTAGATGAAAAATTTAATTAAACAATTTAATAATTAACTAATAATTTAACAATTTAATAAATAAATATAAGCAATGGCTAAAGAAAAATTCGACCGTTCCAAACCACATGTTAACATTGGAACAATTGGTCACGTTGACCACGGTAAAACTACCTTGACAGCAGCAATTACTATTGTATTGGCTGAAAAAGGCTTATCAGTAGTGAGAGATTTCTCTTCAATTGATAATGCTCCTGAAGAAAAAGCGCGTGGTATCACCATTAATACTTCACATGTTGAGTATTCAACTTCTAAACGTCACTACGCTCACGTAGATTGTCCAGGCCACGCTGATTATGTTAAAAATATGGTTACTGGTGCTGCTCAAATGGACGGTGCTATCCTTGTTGTAGCTGCTACTGACGGTCCTATGCCTCAAACTCGTGAACACATCCTTTTAGCGCGTCAGGTTGGCGTTCCTAAAATTGTTGTATTTATGAACAAAGTAGATATGGTTGATGATCCAGAATTGTTGGAACTAGTTGAAATGGAAATCCGTGAATTGTTATCTTTTTACCAATTTGATGGCGTTAACACTCCTATTATTCAAGGTTCTGCTTTAGGTGGCTTGAACAAAGATCCTAAATGGTCTGACAAAATTATGGACTTAATGGATGCTGTTGATAATTTTATCCCTATCCCAGTTCGTGAAGTTGATAAACCTTTCTTGATGCCTGTTGAAGATGTATTTACAATTACTGGTCGTGGTACTGTAGCTACTGGTAAAATAGATACTGGCGTTATTAATACTGGTGACGAGGTTGAAATACTTGGAATGCAAGATACAAAATTAAAATCAGTAATCACTGGTGTTGAAATGTTCCGCAAAATTTTGGATCGTGGAGAAGCTGGTGATAACGTAGGTTTATTGTTACGCGGTGTGGATAAAAAAGATATCCGTAGAGGTATGGTTGTTGCTAAACCTGGTTCAATTACTCCTCACACCGAGTTTAAAGCTGAAATCTATGTTTTGAAAAAAGAAGAAGGTGGCCGTCATACTCCATTTCATAATAAATATCGCCCTCAATTTTACCTACGTACTACTGACGTAACAGGTGAAATTGAATTACCAACAGGTCGTGATATGGTTATGCCTGGTGATAACGTTACAATTACAGTAAAATTAATTGTTCCTGTAGCAATGGACAAAGGCTTACGTTTCGCTATCCGTGAAGGTGGTAGAACTGTTGGTGCTGGTCAGGTTACTGAGATCATTAAATAATAAATATTAAATATTAATAGTAGCGCAGTAGGCAGTGGAAACATTGTCTACTGTTTTCTACTAAATAATAGGGTGTACTTCAAATAAAATAATTTTGAAGTTTGAATAACACCATTTGGAGTAATAAACAGGTGTAGTTCAAGGGTAGAATAGAGGTCTCCAAAACCTTTGATGGGAGTTCGAATCTCTCCACCTGTGCAATAATAAGTTAAAAGTTAAAAAATGAAAAGTTGGAAAGTCAAACAATACCAACTTTAAACTTTAAACTTTTAAACTTTAAACTAAAAAGATATGAGTAAATTTAAGGAATATATAAACGAAACATCTAATGAACTTTTTCATAAAGTAAGTTGGCCATCTTGGAGTGAATTGCAAAGCAGTGCTATAGTTGTTATGATCGCTTCTGTGATTATAGCCTTATTAGTATTTGTTATGGATTTTTCTTTTAATAAAGGGATGGAAGCCATTTATCATTTATTTGTTTAAAATAATATTTATCCTTAAAACTATTAAGTAATAGGCGTAATTTTAAAAAAATAAATAAAAGATTAATATTAGAGATTTTTTTTAAAAGTATAATTCTAAACTATTAAGCATTTATTTTGTAATGAAATTTATTTTTGCAACTAATAAAATACTTTTTTATAATTAATACAAAATGGTAGAGCAAACAAAAACGGAGCAAGTGAAAATTGCAGACACTAGTAAAAAGTGGTATGTGGTAAGAGCTATAAGTGGTCAGGAAAAAAAGGTAAAACATTATATTGAATTAGAAATTAATCGTTTGGGATTAAGCGCCTTCGTTTCTCAAATATTAATCCCTACCGAAAAAATTTATCAAATTCGTAACGGCAAAAAAGTAAGCAAAGAACGTCCATTTTATAGTGGATATATATTAATTGAAGCAGCATTAGTCGGGGAAGTTCCTCACGTTATTAAAAATATTACTGGCGTTATCGGTTTTTTAGGTGAAACAAAAGGTGGTTTACCTGTTCCAATGCGTATGGCTGAAGTTAACCGAATATTGGGAACTGTTGACGTACTTGAAGGTAGCGATGCTCAATTAAATATACCATATATTGTTGGTGAGACAGTAAAGGTTATCAATGGACCTTTTAATGGATTTACCGGTACAATTGAGAAAATTAATGAAGAAAAGAAAAAGTTAGAAGTAATGGTTAAGATTTTTGGAAGAAAAACTCCATTGGAATTAGGATATTTAGAAGTGGAAAAAGAAAGTTAACAATTAAGTTCACAGTTTAGAATTAAGAGTCAAAAGTTGCGCTTCCGTCAACAAACTCTAAACTCTAAACTTTTAACTATAAATTAAATAAAAAATGGCAAAAGAAATAAGCGCACTAGTAAAATTGCAAATAAAAGGAGGAACAGCTAATCCTGCACCACCAATTGGACCTGCTTTAGGTGCTAAAGGTGTTAATATCATGGAGTTTTGTAAGCAATTTAATGCTAGAACTCAGGATAAAACAGGAAAAGTAATTCCAGTAATTATTACAGTTTATAAAGATAAATCATTTGAATTTATTCTTAAAAATCCACCGGTAGCAATATCGTTGTTGGAAATTGCAAAAGTTAAAACTGGCTCTAAAGAATCTAACCGTTTGAAAGTAGGAAATGTTTCCTGGGATCAAATTCGTGAAGTTGCTGAAGCAAAAATGCCCGACTTAAACTGCTTTTCTATTGATTCAGCAATTAGCATGGTTGCTGGTACTGCTCGTAGCTTAGGGTTAACTGTTACAGGTGTTTCACCATTAAAAAAATAGATTATTATAATTGGATTAACAAGGATAAAAAAATTGTAAATTCCCAATTCAAATATTAAATCGATGGAGTCCCAGAATTTATTGAGACGTTTGAACATCACAATTAAAAAAAAATGACGAAAATTTCAAAAAACAGAAAATTAGCCTTATCAAAATATGATGCAACAAAATCATATTCTCTAGCTGAGGCTACCAAAATTATTAAAGATATTACAACCACTAAATTTGATGCTTCTATTGATGTTAGTGTACGTTTGGGTGTTGACCCTCGCAAAGCTAATCAAATGGTGCGTGGCAGTGTTTCTTTACCCCATGGTTCAGGTAAAGTAATGCGCGTATTGGTACTTTGTACTCCCGATAAAGTTGCTGAAGCTACTGCTGCTGGTGCTGATTTTGTTGGATTGGATGAGTATATCGAAAAAATTAAAAGCGGTTGGACTGATGTGGATGTAATCATTACAATGCCTTCTGTTATGGGTAAAGTAGGAGCACTTGGTCGCGTATTAGGCCCTCGTGGTTTAATGCCAAATCCTAAAACGGGAACAGTTACTATGGAAATTGGTAAAGCTGTAACAGATGCTAAAGGTGGAAAAATAGATTTTAAAGTGGATAAAGCTGGTATCGTGCAAGCTTTAGTAGGTAAAGTATCATTCGATAGCAATAAACTTGCTGAAAATGCAACGGAACTGTTACAAACAATAATGAAATTAAAACCATCATCAGCTAAAGGAGTTTATGTAAGAAGTATATACCTATCTTCTACCATGAGTCCAAGTATTCAAATAGATACTAAATTTTTAAGCTAATTTTTCTAGTATTCTTTCCAAATAATATTGGACTTGAAACCTATAAAATTATAGCAAAAAAATATAAAACATATATAATCAACAAAATGAAAAAAGAAGAAAAATCAGTAGTAATAGAGTCTTTGATTGCTCAATTAGCTAATAATACGCATTTCTATTTAACAGATCTAGCTTCCTTAAGCGCTCAAAAAACTTCAGCTCTAAGAAGATCTTGTTTTAATAAAAATATCAAATTGCTTGTTGTAAAAAATTCATTGTTGAAAAAAGCTATGGAACGTAGCACAGCTAAAGAATATCAACCACTACTATCATCGTTAAAAGGTAATACTGCTATCATGTTTTCAGAAGTAGGAAGTGACCCGGCAAAACTTATAAAAGAGTTTCGTCAAAAAAATGATAAACCACTTTTAAAAGCAGCCTATGTTGAAGATTGTGTTTATATTGGTGATAACCAATTAGATGTATTAGCATCAATAAAATCTAAAAACGAAATGATTGGTGAAATCATTGGCTTACTTCAATCTCCTGCTAAAAATGTTATCTCTGCCCTTAAATCTAGCGGTGGAAAATTAGCGGGCATTGTAAAAACTTTATCCGAAAAACCTGAATAATTTTAAAAAAAACAAATTACAAATAAAAATAAATTAATAATTAAAACAATAAATAAAATGGCAGATTTAAAAGCTTTCGCTGAGCAACTAGTAAACTTAACTGTTAAAGAAGTTAACGAGTTAGCTAAAATATTAAAAGATGAGCATGGTATTGAACCAGCAGCAGCAGCAGCAGTTGCAGCTCCAGTAGGTGGTGGTGCAGCAGCAGTAGCAGAAAAAACTACTTTTGACGTGATTCTTGTTGAAGCAGGTGCAGCTAAATTAGGAGTAGTTAAAATTGTAAAAGATTTAACTGGTCTTGGTTTAAAAGAAGCAAAAGATTTAGTTGATGGTGCTCCAAAACCCATCAAAGAAGGTATTTCTAAAGCAGATGCTGAAACAGTGAAAAAACAATTAGAAGACGCAGGAGCTAAGGTTGAAGTTAAATAAACTGCTGCTTAAACAATACCTATAAGGTATAGAACTCTGTCCTGATTTTAAATATTTCTCTTTACCCTACTCATTCGCATGTGTTAAGGGACTAACAAAGATTGAGATTTAAAATTGGGGGGAGGGCTATACCCTTTTGTAGTTTATTTTGAATTCAAATAATACAAATTTGAAAATGCGGTTTATTGAAAATATTCGTAAGAATTTTGACAATTTATCAAGTTCATAAATCAACCTAAATAAATCCTAAGCGCCTTGAATCCAAATAAAAAAAAACAAAGAATAAGTTTCGCTTCTATTAAAAGTCAAATTGAATATCCTGACTTTTTAGATATCCAACTTAAATCCTTCCAAGATTTTTTTCAGTTAGAAACAACTTCTGAAAACAGACAAAATGAAGGACTTTTTAAAGTTTTTGCTGAAAACTTTCCTATCTCTGATGCGCGAAATAACTTTGTGCTTGAATTTCTTGATTACTTTATTGACCCTACCCGTTACTCTCTTGATGAGTGTATCGAACGTGGTTTAACTTATAGCGTACCGCTTAAAGCTAAAGTGCGACTATATTGTACTGATTCTGAACATGAAGATTTTGAAACTATTGTTCAGGATGTATATTTAGGAACGATACCTTACATGACTCCTAAAGGTACATTTGTTATTAATGGCGCTGAACGTGTTATTGTATCACAATTGCACCGTTCCCCAGGAGTATTCTTTGGCCAAAGTCGCCACTCAAATGGTACTAAATTATATTCTGCTAGAGTTATTCCTTTCAGAGGTTCATGGATCGAGTTTTCTACTGATATCAATAATGTAATGTATGCATACATTGATCGTAAGAAAAAACTTCCTGTTACCACGCTATTAAGAGCTATTGGATTTGAAAGCGATAAACAAATTCTTGAAATTTTTGGCTTAGCTGATGAATTAAAAGTTAGCAAAGCAGGTCTTAAATCAGTGTTGGGCCGTAAATTGGCTGCTCGTGTTTTAAAAACTTGGATTGAAGATTTTGTTGACGAGGATACCGGTGAAGTTGTTTCCATTGAACGTAACGAGGTTATTATTGACCGCGAAACAATATTGGAAGAGGACCACATCGATTTAATTATGGACGCAAATGTAAAATCAGTTATTTTACATAAATTAGATGTAAATGCAGGTGATTATGCCATCATATATAATACCCTTCAGAAAGATACTTCCAACTCTCAAAAAGAAGCGGTAGAACATATATATCGTCAATTACGTAATGCAGAACCACCTGATGAAGAAACTGCGCGAGGTGTGGTTGATAAATTGTTTTTCTCTGATAAACGTTATGATTTAGGTGAAGTAGGACGTTATAGAATCAATAAAAAATTGAATCTTGAAACTCCTTTTACCACTAGAACATTAACAAAAGAGGATATCATCTGCATCATTAAATATTTGATTGAATTGATAAATGCTAAAGCTGATGTGGATGATATTGACCACTTAAGTAATAGACGTGTACGTACTGTTGGGGAACAATTGTATTCTCAATTCGGAGTTGGTTTAGCCAGAATGGCGCGTACCATTCGCGAAAGGATGAATGTGCGTGATAATGAGGTATTTACACCTACCGATTTAATTAATGCTAAAACATTATCCTCCGTTATCAACTCGTTTTTTGGAACGAATCAGTTATCACAATTTATGGATCAAACAAACCCTTTGGCAGAAATCACGCACAAGCGTAGACTTTCGGCACTAGGGCCTGGAGGTTTATCTCGTGAACGTGCTGGTTTTGAGGTGCGTGACGTTCATTATACCCATTATGGTCGCTTGTGTACAATTGAAACTCCTGAAGGTCCGAATATCGGTTTGATTTCTTCTCTTTGTGTTTTTGCTAAAATTAACAAATTAGGCTTTATCGAAACACCTTATATGAGTGTTACTGATGGTAAGGTAGATATAGAAAAATCAGTAACGTATTTAAGCGCTGAAGAGGAAGGGCAAAAGATTATTGCTCAAGCAATTACACCTATTGATGAGAAGGGGAACTTTAAGGAGGCAAAAATCAAAGTTAGATATGAAGGCGACTTTCCAGTTGTAGAACCATCAAAAATTAACTTGATGGACGTTGCTCCTAACCAAATTGCATCCATAGCAGCTTCTTTGATACCTTTCTTGGAGCATGATGATGCTAACCGTGCTTTGATGGGTTCTAACATGCAACGCCAGGCGGTGCCTTTGTTGCGACCAGAAGCTCCAATTGTTGGAACTGGCCTTGAACCAATTGTTGCTCGTGATTCACGTGTTTTGATTAATGCCGAAAATTCAGGTGTAGTTGAATATGTTGATGCTAACGAAATTGTAATTCGCTATAACCGCAATGATGACGAAAGATTAATTAGTTTTGATGATGATGTAAAACACTATCAGTTAACTAAATTTCGTAAAACAAACCAAAGTACTTGTATTAACTTAAAACCTATTGTAAAGAAAGGCGAAAAAGTTACTAAAGGACAGGTATTGTGTGATGGATATGCTACTCAAAATGGAGAACTTGCATTAGGCCGTAATATGAAAGTTGCCTTTATGCCTTGGAAAGGTTATAATTTTGAAGATGCTATTGTAATTTCGGAACGTGTGGCAAGGGAAGATATTTTCACTTCCTTACATATTGATGAATATTCTTTGGAAGTTCGTGATACAAAACGTGGTTTGGAAGAATTAACAGCCGACATTCCAAATGTTTCAGAAGAAGCTACAAAAGATCTGGATGAAAATGGATTGATACGCATTGGTGCTGAAGTTAAAGAAGGTGATATCCTAATAGGTAAAATTACTCCTAAAGGTGAAACAGATCCTTCTCCTGAAGAAAAATTATTGCGTGCTATATTTGGCGATAAAGCAGGTGATGTTAAGGATGCATCTTTAAAAGCACCTCCATCATTGCGCGGAATCGTGATTGATAAAAAATTATTTTCAAGACGTATTAAAGACAAACAAGGAAAAGCTGAAGAAAAACCTTTGTTAGATAAAATTGACAAAGAGCATAACCTTGATGTTGCAGCATTAAAAACAAAATTAATTGATAAACTTTTGGTGTTGGTGATAGGGAAAACTTCTCAAGGCGTTTTCAACGTTTTGAAAGAGGAAGTTATTCCTAAAAGTACCAAATTCACACAAAAAAGTCTTGAAAAAATTGATTTTTCAACTGTTAACCCTAGTAAATGGACTACAGATAAAGAAGTTAATGAGAAAATTAAAACTTTGTTGCACAATTATTATATAAAATTTAATGATTTATTAGGTATTTTTAAACGCAAAAAATATGCTTTAACAATAGGTGATGAGTTACCTGCTGGAATTGTTCAGCTTGCTAAAGTTTATATCGCTAAAAAACGTAAATTGAAAGTTGGTGATAAGATGGCAGGCCGCCATGGTAATAAAGGCATCGTTGCTCGTATCGTGCGCGATGAAGATATGCCTTTCCTATCTGATGGTTCTATTGTTGACATTGTTTTAAATCCTCTTGGTGTACCTTCACGTATGAACTTGGGACAAATTTATGAAACTGTTCTTGGATGGGCAGGACAAAAATTAGGTGAGAAATTTTTTACCCCAATTTTTGATGGCGCCACTCCAGATCAATTAAATGAATGGTCGGATAAAGCAGAATTACCACGTTATGGACGTACCTTCCTTACAGATGGTGGAACAGGTGAAAAGTTTGATCAACCTGCTACCGTAGGTGTAATCTATATGTTGAAATTAGGACATATGGTGGATGATAAAATGCACTCCCGTTCTATTGGACCTTATTCACTTATTACGCAACAACCTTTGGGTGGTAAAGCTCAATTTGGTGGTCAGCGTTTTGGTGAGATGGAGGTTTGGGCGCTTGAAGCTTTTGGTGCTGCTAATATCCTACAAGAAATACTAACCATTAAATCGGATGACGTAGTAGGTCGTGCAAAAGCTTACGAAGCTATTGTTAAAGGTGAAAATATGCCAACTCCTGGTATTCCTGAATCTTTCAATGTTTTATTACATGAATTAAGGGGATTAGGATTGAATATTGCTCTTGACTAAATTTTAAGTTTAAAAGTTTAAAGTTTAAAAGTTTAAAGTCCTGTAAAGGAACAATTACTTTTAAACTTTAAACTATATAACTTTAAACTGAACTATCTAACTTTTAACTTTCATACTTTAAACTACTTAAAATGGCTTACAAAAGAGATATAAAATTAAAAAGTAATTTCACAAAAATCACAATTACTCTTTCATCACCAGAAGCAATATTAGAACGTTCTAGCGGAGAAGTAGTAAAACCAGAAACTATCAATTACAGAACTTATAAACCAGAAATGGGTGGTTTGTTTTGTGAACGTATTTTCGGACCCGTTAAAGATTGGGAATGTGCTTGTGGTAAATATAAACGTATACGTTACAAAGGAATTGTTTGTGACCGTTGTGGTGTAGAGGTTACTGAAAAGAAAGTTCGTAGAGAACGTATGGGACACATCAGCCTTGTTGTTCCTGTTGCACATATTTGGTATTTTAAATCATTACCAAATAAAATAGGTTATTTATTAGGTTTGCCTACAAAAAAATTAGATGTAATAATTTATTATGAACGTTATGTGGTAGTTAATGCAGGTGTTAAAGCTGCTGATGGCGTTAATTACCTTGATTTTTTATCGGAAGAGGAATATTTAAATATATTGGATACACTTCCAAAAGATAACCAACATTTAGATGATACCGATCCAAATAAGTTTATAGCTAAAATGGGTGCTGAAGCATTAATTGCCCTTTTGAGCCGTGTAAATTTAGATACTTTATCATTTGATTTACGCCATAAAGCAAATACTGAAACATCTCAGCAACGTAAAAATGAAGCACTAAAACGCTTACAAGTTGTTGAAAGTTTTCGTCAGGCTAATACGCACATCGAAAATCGTCCTGAATGGATGGTTGTTAAAATTGTACCTGTTATCCCACCTGAATTGCGCCCATTGGTGCCTTTGGATGGTGGACGATTTGCTACATCCGATTTAAATGATTTATACAGACGTGTTATTATTCGTAACAACCGTTTAAAACGATTAATTGAAATAAAAGCTCCTGAAGTAATTTTACGTAATGAAAAACGTATGTTGCAGGAGTCTGTAGATTCATTATTTGATAACTCGCGTAAATCAAATGCTGTTAAAACTGAATCCAACCGTGCATTAAAATCTCTTTCCGATTCCTTAAAAGGTAAACAAGGTCGTTTCCGTCAAAACTTACTTGGAAAACGTGTTGATTATTCTGCCCGTTCTGTAATTGTGGTTGGGCCTGAATTGAAATTGCATGAGTGCGGATTACCAAAAGATATGGCAGCAGAACTTTTCAAGCCATTTATCATCCGTAAAATGATAGAAAGAGGAATTGTAAAAACTGTTAAATCAGCAAAGAAAATAGTTGATAAAAAAGAACCTATCGTATGGGATATATTAGAAAATATCTTAAAAGGTCATCCTGTTCTTTTGAATCGTGCTCCTACACTTCACAGATTAGGTATTCAGGCATTCCAACCAAAATTAATTGAAGGAAAAGCCATACAATTACACCCATTAACTTGTACTGCATTTAATGCGGATTTTGACGGGGATCAAATGGCTGTGCATGTTCCATTAGGTCATGCAGCAATATTGGAAGCGCAGCTATTAATGCTTGCTTCTCACAACATTTTGAACCCTGCTAATGGTGCTCCTGTTACAGTGCCATCCCAAGACATGGTGCTTGGTCTATATTATATGACCAAAGGCAAAAAATCAACGGATGAGAAAAAAGTAAAAGGCGAAGGTTTAACTTTTTATTCTCCTGAAGAAACTATTATCGCATATAACGAAAAACGTGTTGACTTACACGCATGGGTAAAAGTTAGAATAAACTTATATGCGCCAATAACTGAAACAAATGGTTCAACTTCAAACAGTTTATTACCTTCCTTAAAAATAGTTGGTAAAAAAATTATTGAAACAACTGTTGGTAGAATCTTATTTAATCAAGTAGTTCCAAAAGAAGTAGGTTATATCAACGAATTATTAACTAAAAAATCATTGCGCGATATTATTGGTAATATCGTTAAGGAAACAGGTATGGCAAAAACAGCCAAGTTCCTTGATGAAATGAAACAATTAGGATTTGTGATGGCTTTCCGCGGAGGTTTATCATTTAATCTTGGTGACGTTATTGTACCGGAAGATAAAGGTAAAATGATTGCCGAGGCTAATAAACAAGTAGATGAAGTAGTTGCTAACTATAACATGGGTTTCATTACTAATAACGAACGTTATAACCAGGTTATTGATATTTGGACACATACAAATTCTCGTATTACTGCTAAGGTGTTAAATACCTTAACAAACGATCGTCAAGGATTCAATCCAGTTTATATGATGTTGGATTCAGGAGCCCGTGGTTCAAAAGAACAAATTCGTCAGTTGGGCGGTATGCGTGGTTTGATGGCAAAACCAAGAAAAGGTGCTGGTGGAGGCGAAATTATTGAGAACCCTATCCTTTCTAACTTTAAAGAAGGCTTATCAATCCTTGAGTATTTTATTTCTACTCACGGTGCTCGTAAAGGACTAGCAGATACTGCTTTGAAAACTGCAGATGCTGGATACTTAACACGTCGTTTAGTGGATGTTGCGCAAGATGTAATTATTACAGTTGAAGATTGTGGTACTTTACGTGGATTAATTGCTACACCATTAAAGAAAAATGATGAAATAGTTGAATCATTATATGATAGAATATTGGGTAGAACTACTGTACATGATGTATATAACCCTTTAACTGGCGATATAATTGTGGAGGCAGGTGAAGAAATAAACGAAGAATTTGCTAAGTTAGTTTCCGAATCTCCTATAGAAGCTGTTGAAATACGATCGGTATTAACATGCGAAAGTAAAAATGGTGTTTGCGGAAAATGTTATGGACGTAATTTAGCTACAGGAAGAATGGTTCAAAGAGGTGAAGCTGTTGGAGTTATAGCAGCTCAATCAATTGGTGAACCAGGAACGCAATTAACGCTTCGTACCTTCCACGTTGGAGGTATTGCATCTAATATTGCTGCTGCATCAAAATTAGAAGCTAAATATGATGGTATTATAGAAATTGATGAATTAAAAACCGTTAAACGTAAAAATCCTGACGGACAATTGGTGGATGTAGTTATTGGTCGTTCGGCCGAGATGCGTATCATTGATTTAAACACAAAAATTGTTCTTACTACAGGAAATATACCTTATGGAGCTCAAGCCTATGTGAAATCAAATGGGAAAATTAAAAAAGGAGATTTAATTTGTGACTGGGATCAGTACAATGCTGTTATCGTTTCTGAATTTGCTGGTAAACTTCAATTTGACAATGTAGAGGAAGGTATTACTTTTAGAGAAGAATCGGATGAGCAAACAGGCTTTAAAGAAAAAGTTATTGTTGAAAGTCGTGATAAAAGTAAAAATCCTTCTATAAAAATTGTTGTTAAAAATGATGTTTTACGAACTTATAGTATTCCTGTGGGAGCTCATATAATTGTAAATGACAATACCAAAATTGAAGCAGGTCAGATATTAGTTAAGATCCCTCGTTCTTCTGGTAAAACAGGAGATATTACAGGAGGTTTGCCTCGTGTAACGGAATTGTTCGAAGCTCGTAACCCTAGTAATCCGGCTGTTGTTTCTGAAATTGATGGAATAGTTTCATTTGGTAAAATTAAACGTGGTAACCGAGAAGTACATGTTGAATCTAGAACAGGTGAAAAGAAAACCTACCTTGTTCAATTATCTAAACACACCCTGGTTCAGGAAAATGATTTTATTAAAGCTGGTGAACCTTTGTGTGATGGTGCTATAACTCCTAGTGATATCCTTTCTATAAAAGGACCAACTGCTGTTCAGGAATACCTAGTAAATGAGGTTCAGGAAGTATATCGTTTGCAAGGGGTGAAAATCAATGATAAACATTTTGAAGTAATTGTTCGTCAAATGATGCGTAAAGTTGATATTAGCGAAGCTGGTGATACTATTTTCCTTGAAAAACAATTGGTGAATAAATCCACTTTCATGGAAGAAAACGATAACCTTTACGCTAAAGTAGTTATTACAGATGCTGGTGAATCTACTCTTTATAAAGCTGGGCAGATTATTAATGCGCGTAAATTAAGAGATGAAAATTCTTCATTGAAACGCCGAGATATGAAAACCATTTCAGCTCGTGAAGCAATACCTGCTACTTCTAGCCAAGTATTACAAGGTATCACCCGTGCATCATTGCAAACAAATAGCTTTATGAGTGCCGCATCTTTCCAGGAAACAACGAAAGTGCTAAACGAAGCAGCCATTAGTGGTAAAGTAGATGCCCTATTAGGATTAAAAGAAAATGTAATTGTTGGACATTTAATTCCTGCAGGAACTGGACTAAGAGCTTATGACAGAATGATTGTTGGTTCTCAAGAAGAATACGATCGTTTAATGGCTTCTAAAAAAGAAGCTATTGAAGCAGAAGTTTAAAAATTGTTCTTGAAATTATGTTAATTATTTAGTGTCTGTCCATATAGTCGAGAGTCTGATTCATAATGTTCAAGTTCGAGGCTTGCGAAGTTTTGAAAATCAAGGAGTTTGCTTTTGCAAATGACTGTTTTCAAAACAAGCATAACGAAGAAAT
>Ga0114966_10001514_pt1 | contig 21435 bp, 15 predicted proteins | sample M_130207_XF_Meta_FD_87029 | JGI IMG/M metagenome (GOLD analysis project Ga0114966, IMG submission 87029) | Freshwater microbial communities from Lake Montjoie, Canada to study carbon cycling - M_130207_XF_MetaG | ecosystem: Environmental > Aquatic > Freshwater > Lake | place: Lake Montjoie... | reverse complement strand
ATCGCCTAAGCGCTTAGAATGTGCAGTATCAATTGGCAATTCAATGGTTACCGATTTAGCACCTAAAGTTTTAGCCGCCTTTAATGCATATTCAATTTCACCATCAGTATTGTTAGGGTTTAATGCATTTGGCTTGAACGCATAAATACTTACTCCTGCATTATTATACATTTTACGAATCTCTTTAAACTTATCCATTGAAACAGTTGTTCTCCAATTAGTTAATTGAATTTGATATTCTTTTACTTGTGCTTTCAAAGCATCTGTAAAATCAATTCTTTTACCCGGTACCCATTGGATAGGGTTTTTTGGCGCCCCTGCATATTCTTCAATGGCATCTCCCATTAATTCAATGGCGCTAATATTACAGTCTATACAATATTGTAATAATTGTTCTGCACTACCGGGCATACTTCTAAATGAATAAGTAATGGCTCCAATTTGTACCCCATTAATAAGAGAATTAGGTTTACTATTTAAAATCCCAAAGGAATTAGCCGCCAAACCATTTTTACCCATCAGAAGTAATCCCATAGAAGCCAAAGAGCTTTGGTATAAAAATTGACGACGAGAAGATGCCTTGCTGGTTTTATTTGAATTATTCATTTAATTAGTTTTTAATATATTAATAATTGTAAGGCTAGTAAATTAAGGATTTTAGTTTAAAATTCAACTAATATTTGACAAAAGGCCAACCTTTCAAAACCCTTAGTTCATTTTAATGCGATAAGCTTTACTTTTACAACCATGAAAAAGGGAATTTTATTTTTATTGATTTTAGCTTCGTTAAATGGATTTGCACAATCTTATTATTTGTGGAATGACAAAGTGCAAAAAACATATGAATCTATCAATTCATTAAGAATTCCCGAGGCCAGAAAGGTGATAGAAAAAGAATTAAACAACCACACTAATAATCTTTTTTATTCTTTATTAGAAAGTGAAGCCGATTTGTATCAATTGTTTTTTAATGAAAATGCTACAGAGTATGCTGTTTTTTTTCCACGCTTTCAAAAGCGGATAGATTTAATCAAGTCAGGACCGAAAGCCTCTCCATATTATTTATACAGTTTGGGCTTAATGTATTTTCATAAAGCCATATTGGCTATTAAATTAGATAAAAATGTAGAAGCGGCATTAGATTTTCGTAAAGCCTATATTTACTTTAAAGACAATAAGGAACTGTATCCAAAATTTAATCCTAATGATGTTTATTTTGGTTTGTTGACTACCATTATTGGAGCGGTACCCACTAATTATCAATGGATGTTAAATCTTTTTGGTTTTAATGGGAGTATTTCAAAAGGCAATGAATTGGTATTGGGCTATATTAATAGTAAAGATGAATATTCAAAAATAGCCATGAATGAAGCCTTATTGCTCTATCCCTATTTAGTGATGAATTTTGAAGGTAATACAAAAAAAGCTTTTGATTTTATTGAGCATACTAATTATGATTTTAAAAAGAATCACCTTCATGCCTATATGGCCACGAATTTGTATTTAAACCATCAGCAACCCCACAAAGCATTTGAAATTGCAACTAATATAGAACAAGGAGAGTCTTATTTGTCCATGCCATTTTGGAATTATGAAATAGGGCATATCTACTTTAACGAAATGAAATTAGACAATGCAGAAAAAGAGCTTACTCAATTTATCAATACTTTTAAGGGTAATTTTTATGTAAAAGACACCTATGATAAATTAAGTTTAATAGCTTATTTAAAAAACGATATTAAAAAATCTTATGCGTACAGAGCTGAAGTTTTTAAACACGGAAGCTTGATAACTGAGGCAGATAAGTTAGCTTATCAAAATGCCAAATCAGATGCTTGGCCTAATTTATTATTATTAAAGGCGCGTATCTTAAGTGATGGAGGTTTTCAGTTTCAGGCTTTAAGAGTGTTAGCAGATAAAACCACTCTTGATTTTAAAACTGATGATGATAAAACTGAATTTTCGTATCGATTGGCAAGAATCAATGACTTAATGGGTGATCAAGAGCAAGCCATCAAATTTTATAAGTCAACCATAGTAAAAGGAAAAAATTCAAAGCAATATTTTGCGGCGAGGTCGGCGTTACAAATTGCCTTAATTTATGAGCAAAGGAGGGATTTTGCCAACGCCATTGCTTTTTATAAAGATTGCATGGAAATGAAAAATACTGCATTCAAAAATTCATTAGATCAGAAAGCAAAATCTGGCATCTTAAGATGTCAGAAATAAATATAAGTAGACATGATATTGCTCATGATTTTAAAGTTTAGACCTATTATCTGAATTGGGATTAGGCTTTTTAATACGCATATATTGTAGGATATATTATTGTTTTGGTTATCTTTGCAAAAATTAAATATTGAATAGAACTACTAATATAAATCATGGGAGAAAGGGATTTTTTTTAACCTTTTTGATGCTGCAAATCATGGTAAGCTTTGCACAAAAAACGGAAAGGAAAGGAGAATTTTATTTTTCTTGGGGCTACAATAAGGATTACTATACCAATTCGAATATCTATATTAATCAACCAGCTTTAAATAACAATTTTGTTTTTAAAAATACTGTTTTGGTTGATCATCCAGGTTGGGATGAAGGGCTATTTAATACCGCTTTAAGTATTCCACAATACAATTATCGGTTTGGCTATTTTTTTGATAAAAATAAAGACTGGGCCTTTGAAATAAATTTTGATCATACTAAAGCTTTAATCAAGGACAATCATACCATTCACATGGTAGGAACTTATAATGGTTTAGCAGTTGATTCAAGTTTTAATTTTACTGAAAAAGGAGTAGGCGCTGCAAAAAATTATTACTTTTTAAATAATGGAGCCAATTTTTTATTATTTAACATTGTTAAAAGAAATAGATTTAAAAGTTTGTCAAGTAAAAATATTCGAATTGATGGGTTGGGTAAATTTGGGGTAGGTCCATTAATACCTCATGTACAAAATTGTTTATTTGGAAAAGAAAACGATAGTAAATTTCAATTTGGAGGCTGGAACACAGGAGCAGAGTATGCTTTAAGAACCACTTTTTATAATAAATTATATTTAGAATTTTCCGGAAAACTAGACTATGCGGCCTACTATAATTTAAATGTATACCAAGGTACTGCTAGGCAAAACTTTGGCACTTTAGAATTTATATTAAGTTTCGGATACAATATACCCATGGGTCATAAAGTTCCGGTTACTGCACACTAATCAAATTCCACCATTATTTTTATACTATTAGCGCCTGGATGATAAAAAGATTCAAAAGCGTTTTTTAAATCTTTGAATGGATATCTATGTGAAATATAGTTCTCAGGTTTAATTTGACCACTCTTCATTTGTGCTATTACCCATTCGAAATCTAACCTGTTGGCGTTTCTACTACTCATTAAAGTAGTTTCTCTTTTATGAAATTCTGGGTGACTAAATATAAGTTCCCCTTTTTGTAGCCCTATTAAAATATACTTCCCCCCATGAGCAAGGTATTGCAATCCACTGTTAATGGCTTTCTGACTACCTGTAGCATCTACAACAACAGTAGGCATTTCGTTATGAGTAATTAACTTTAATTTTTCAATAACCTCTTCTTCCAAAGGGTTAATGGTATGTTTTATATTTAAATTATTTCTTGCAAAGTTAAGTCGAGTGTTATCCATTTCCATAGCAATCACATTGGCTCCGTTAATGCGGGCGTATTCCATTGCACCTAAGCCAATGGCGCCAGCTCCAATGATTAAAATATTTTCATCCTTTTTTATTTGCGCTTTTCGCATACCATGTGCACCAATGCTAAAGGGTTCAATCATGGCTAAAGCGTCTAAATTTAAATCGGCACATTTCACTATGCTTTTTTCGGGTACTGCAATGTATTCGCACATGCCCCCATCAATATGTACTCCAAAAACTTGCATATGAACACAACAGTTTTCTCTGCCGCTTTTACAAGCGATACAATTTCCGCAGTTAAAATAAGGAAGGATACTCACTTGATCATTATTGTTACACAAAAGTGAACCATTGTTATCTTTTATGACACCTGCAATTTCATGACCCAAAATTCGAGGATAATTAAAATAAGGTTGCGTTCCCTTATATGCATGTAAATCGGTGCCGCAGATTCCAACTCTTTTTACTTGCACCAGCACCTCACCTTTTATTAAATTGGGAATTAATTTTTCTTCATAGGAAAAATCTCCAGGTGCATTACAAACAAGAACATTCATTTTTTTATCTAACATAGTATAGCATTCTAATCCTATAAATTTAAACAATAAATTTTGGATTTTTATAGAGAAAGTATTAAATTACTCGATAATTATTAGCACAGGATTCACCTTTAAAATTTAAATTATCAATATGAAAAAGTTCAGCTTCTTATTTTCCATGTTATTCATTTTTACAATGATTGTAGCACAGGATAAAATTGTTGTCAATGCCGATTTAGGTAACACCATTATCAACAAAAATATTTACGGACATTTTGCAGAGCATTTAGGCAGGAGCATCTACGGTGGGATATATGTTGGTGAAGGAAATACTAAAATCCCCAATACAGCGGGGGTGAGAAATGATATTATTGATGCTTTGCGTAAATTAAAAATTCCAAATTTAAGATGGCCAGGTGGATGTTTTGCGGATACCTATCATTGGAGAGATGGTATTGGACCCAAAAGTGAAAGACCCTCTATGTTAAATGTTTGGTGGGGAGGGGTAACTGAAAATAATAGTTTTGGTACCCATGACTTTTTAAATTTATGTAAGGAAATTGGAGCAGAGCCCTATTTGGCAGGCAATGTTGGATCTGGAACAGTTCAAGAATTAGCGGACTGGGTAAAGTATGTAAATTTTCCTGAAGGCAGCGGACCAATGACGCAGTTAAGAGCTCAAAATGGTCAAAAAGAACCATGGCATGTAACTTATTGGGGTGTTGGAAATGAAGCATGGGGTTGTGGAGGAAACATGAAGCCAGAATACTACGCTAATATCTATAAGCAATATGCCACATTTATGGCAAGCACTAATGACAAACCTATTTTTAAAATTGCTTCAGGCGCTAATTCCGATGATTTTAATTGGACAGAAGTTTTAATGAGAGATATTCCGAAGGAAATGGTAGATGGTTTAGCATTACATCATTATTCTGTAATTGATTGGAGTAAGAAAAGTTCAGCGACAAATTTTACTGAAGCAGAATATTTTACCACTTTAAAAAGGGCTTGGAAAATGGAAGAGCTGGTAACTAAACACTCAACTATTATGGATAAATATGATCCGCAGAAAAAAATAGCATTGGTAGTAGATGAGTGGGGTGGTTGGTATGATGTAGAGCCAGGTACTAACGGAAGTTTTTTGTATCAACAAAATACCATGAGAGATGCTATGATTGCTGGTATTAGTTTAAATATTTTTAACAACCATGCCACTAGAGTTAGAATGGCCAACTTAGCTCAAACCGTAAATGTGTTACAAGCCGTTATTTTGACGAATGAAGAAAAAATGATTTTAACGCCTACCTATCATGTATTGGAAATGTTCAATGTGCATCAAGATGCTACTTTATTACCCACTGTCCTAAAATCAAGTGATTATGAAAGTGGGCAAGATAAACTTCAAGCAATATCTACTTCTGCTTCTAAAGATAATAGTGGTAAAACGCATATATCAGTAGTCAATATCGATCCGAATAAGAATCATGATATAACCTTGGAAGTGAGGGGCGAAAAAATAACTAAAGTAACTGGCCGCATTCTAGTTTCTGCTAAAATACAAGACCACAATACTTTTGAGAGTCCTAATAAAATAACTCCAGCTATTTTCAAAGACTTTCAAATTACGAGCAATGGCATAAAATTCACGATGCCTCCTGCAAGTGTATTGGTAATAGAGGCTATTCAATAATTAATTGGTTCATTCCTATAAATTTATAACATGAAAGCATTCAATACCTTTTTTATATTTGTCTTTATTCTTTTTGCAGCGGTTCAATACAATGATCCCGACCCTTATTTATGGGTTCCTATTTATTTATATCCAGCCCTATTGTGTTACTTAGAAGTAAAACAAAAGGCCATCAATAAGAAGGCTTACTGGGCAGGATTTTTAGTTTTTGGTGCTTATGCTATCTATAAATTATTTGACACCAATGGTATTATAGATTGGATTAAATTTCATCAGGCATCAAGCATTGCAGCTACTATGAAGGCCGAAGTGCCTTGGGTAGAAGAGTCCAGAGAATTTTTTGGGTTAATTATAATTTTAGCAGTGATGGCTATTAATTATTCTAAAACAAAAAAAGAAGCTTAATTATACTTTTTTATACGTTTATAACAAGCTTTGTATACTTATATGCCATTTTTACTGGATCTAGTTGAGTCATTTTTAAGGTATGTGCTTGAACTTTTTTGAAGCTATTCCATAAGCGGCGACCTCTTTTACAAGTGTTTCAATAGCTTTACACTCTACAAAATTTAAAGATCGGCATGTTCAAATACATTTACACATTTATATTATTAAATATTTGCATAATAGTTCAAGCGCAAAAGGTAGGGGTAGTTAGTGGTAATGGTCAAATTTATGGTATTGTATTAGACACAGAAACGCAAATGCCCATTGAATATGCAACCATTATCATTTATAAAAATGGGGCTACTAAAGCGATTAATGGTACTACTACCAATAAACAAGGTCAATTTTCGGTAAAAGAGCTTGAACTAGGTACGTATAAAATTGATATTGAATTTATAGGATACAAAACAATCATCTTAAATGAGGTAACCATTGATAATAGTCACCTAAAAATAAATTTAAATAAAATTTTATTAAAGAAAGCTAATAGTACACTTCAGTCAGTAACCGTAACCAGTAATGCAAGTACCATTGAAAACAAAATAGACAAGATGGTTTTTAATGCCGAAAAAGATATTAGCTCGCAAAGTGGAGTAGCCACCGATTTATTAAAAAAAATACCCATGGTTTCGGTTGACATTGATGGCAATGTACAATTGGCCGGTGCTTCAAGCATTCGATTTTTAATTAATGGGAAACCTAGTATTGCTTATGGGTCAAACATCACCGATGTATTACAATCTATTCCAGCAAGTGAAATTAAATCCGTTGAAGTAATTACCAATCCTGGTGCAAAATATGATGCAGATGGATTAGGGGGAATTATTAATATCATATTAAAACAAAATAAAACCAGAGGGTATAATGGTAATATTAATACAAGTGTTGGAACGCGTATAGAAAATGGTTCTTTAAATTTAGCAGTAAGAAATAAAAATTTTGGGGCTGGTTTATTTTTTGCAACCAATGAAAGATTACTTGCGGCTTCACCCAGAACTATGAATAGAACTACTTATGATACCGAAAGTCATACAACTAATTATATGCAACAGGATGGAAGTAGCGATATAAAACGTCATGGGACCCATTCTGGTTTAAATATAGATTGGACTTTTAAAAAGAAAAATAGTTTTACAGCTTCTGTAAGTGGAAACGATTTTGGATATGATGCATCAGGTTACAATAACCAAACATTAACAAGTCAATTAGATGGACCAAATACCATTCAAAATACTTTACTCCATAACATAACTACTGGGTCCTATTTAGGGAAAGGTGTTAATTATAACGCTAATTATAAACGCAGTTTTGACAAAGAAGATAGAAGCTTAGAAATCGCATTCAATGACGCCAATTCTAACAACAGCAATCATTCTAGTGCATTACAATACCTAATGCCTGCCAATAGCTTAAACTATGGTAGCAGAAGCGCCATGTCATCAAAAGTGAATGAATCAGAACTGAAATTGGATTATTCAGAACCCATATCGGATAAAGTTAAATTTAATACAGGTGGAAAACTAGTTTCCATGAATATCAACAGTGCCACCGATGTTTACACTCAATCCAATTTACAACCCATTAGATTAAATAATAGTTTATCTAATACGTTAGCTTATCATCAAAAGGTAGCCGCTATATATGCTGAATTAGAATTTCCCGTCAAAAATTGGATAGAGGTTAAAATTGGTGGACGATGGGAGCAGACCAATGTAGATGCTATTTATTCCTCCTCCAACAAAGAAATAAATCCCAAGTATAATAATTTTACGCCTTCTATCTTCTTTAAAAGAAAATTAGGGGAGGATAATGCAATTAAATTAAGCTATTCAAGAAGAATCAATAGACCACGTTATGATGATCTAAACCCTTACATCAACACGACCGATCCCAAAAACATGACCGAGGGAAATCCATTTCTACTGCCAGAATTAGGGGAAAGAATTGAATTAACCTATAGTCAACAATTAGGAGAAAAGGGTTCTTTAATGTTTTCTTTGTTTCAAAGAAATTCGGATCAAGACATTCAACCCTATGTTACTTATTACCCAAGTTTACAAGTAGGAGATAGTTTATATTATAATGTTAATGTAAGTAAAAGTCAAAACATTGGTTTGGAAAAAAATTCAGGCCTAAATATCTTTAGCGATGTTAAGGTTTCTAGCGCCTTTAGTGTGCGCTCCAACCTTTCTTATTATTATAGAGAGATCTATAGTAGTATTGATAAAAATCACAATACTACTAGCCAAAACTGGAAAGTCAATGTTAATTTGATTTATGAGTTTTCAAAAACATTGGTTAGTGAGTGCTTTGGCGACTTCAATTCTGCACGAAACGAATTACAAGGGAAGTATCCTGCTAATTTATCCTATAGCTTTGCTATTCGAAAAAGATTTTGGAATAACAAAGGAAGTCTAGGTTTGGTAGCCAACAATCCTTTTGCAGAATACGTCAAACAAGAAACGCTGATTAGCGGGCTTAACTTTACCTCTAATTCCATTAGGTATGAACCTACTAGATCTTTTGGTTTAAGTTTTAATTGGCGCTTTGGTAAGCTAGAATTTATGAAAGAAAAGAGGGAAGAAGCCAGTATGGAAGACAATGGTAAATAGCCAACTAAAGTGTATTTTTGCTTTTTAAAGTAGATCCATGAATATTAAGCTCATAAAAAATAGATCTGACATTGGAGCCGGTACAAGGGGGTCTGATATGGGTATTGATGCGATAGAAATTGCTGCTATTAATAGCCACAGCGATTTTTTTCATAAACATTTGTTTCAGGATGTAGAAACGCACAATGAGACTATTTACAATAAAGTCAATAATAATTTTGCAAAAAGGATTGAGCATGTAGCTGAACAATGTGAACGTGTTTCAAAAGTGGTCAAGCAAAATATAGTAGAAGGTTATTTCCCGATTGTTTTATCAGGAGATCATTCCTCTGCATTAGGAACGATGAGTGGAATTAAAGCCGCCCATCCCAATAAGTTATTGGGTGTGGTATGGATAGATGCGCATGCCGATTTACATTCTCCTTTTACTTCACCCTCGGGCAATATTCATGGCATGCCATTAGCGGCTGCTTTAGGATTAGATAATTTAGCTTGTCAAATTAATCATCCAGAGGAACCCACTTTATCGCATTGGGAACATTTGAAAAATATTGGAATTCAGGGGCCTAAATTTAACCCCGCTCATTTAGTGTATTTTGGACTTCGTGACTTTGAGCAACCTGAGGAAAATTTAATTCACGAAAATGATATTAAGTTTTATAAAGTTGACGAAGTAAGGTTTAGAGGATTGCGGGTATGTGTTTTGGAAGCTATCGAAAAATTAAAAAACTGTGATTTTATTTATATCTCTTTTGATGTGGATTCTATGGATTGTGATTCTGTGTCTTATGGTACTGGAACACCTGTTCCTGTTGGCTTTTTTGCAGCCGAAGTCATCGAAATGATAGACATGCTTGTTGCTACTCAAAAAGTTGGCTGTATAGAATTTACTGAAATAAATCCTTTGTTAGATAATAAAGGCAATAAAATGGCAGAGACGGCCTTTCAGGTTTTAGATCATATTGCTGCTCGGATATAAGGAAATATTATTTTTTCCATTCTACTGCAACAATTACTTCATTTTTTCTTCCCCAAAATTGAAAAGGCGCATTATAGCCTAAAAGTCTATATTTTCCTATTACTTTAATATTATTATTTTTTAAAAGAGAATTTAACTTTTCACTTTGTTCGTTAATAACTTGGTCATTGGCATAACCCCCAAATGAAACTACAGCCACAAATTCGCTTTCAGATTTATGAATTTTAACATCTGAAGAAGAAGGCTTTGGTAAATTATTTATATCATACTCACCTGGCATTACAAAACTTATACTTGAAGTTTCGCTATTCATATCCATATGCACTGGCGCAGTCATTGCAATTTTTGATTTGGATTCGTTATTACCGAAAATATAGCCTGCTACTTTTGAAAAACCAGGGCTTGACAATTCTTTATATTTTTTTGCTTTAGAGTAATAGGTGGCTAATATAACGGAAGGGTAATGTCTTATTTCAAAGCCCTTTCCTTTAAAGACCACTTCATATTTTTGTTTTTCAATTTTAAATAGATCCATTTTAGCATAGGATTGTAAGGTTAAAAATAGTGTAACAGGTAAAAGTAGTTTAATCATAATTTATTTTTTTAAAAATTTACTAGCCCATGGAATAAAATATTTAAAATTTGGAGCGTCCGTATGTCCACCGTCATGTTGTCTCCAAGCTAAATCTACATCTAATAAGCCTGTAAGTACAGGAGGCATTTGCTCATTCATATAATCATTACTCACACCTAAATCTTTTGCATTTAATAATTTAAATACTGCACCAGCTGCAATGGTTGCCATATAGCTTCCTTTTTGATCTAGCCATAATGCATCCCCTTTTTCAGGTATACCATAACTAATAAAAGTTAATCGAGGTGCACAAAGTGCAATGAGTTGATGTGCATCAACTGGTAAATCGCATCCGGTTTTGCTACCAAAGTTTGATTCGGCCGTACCATACTTTAAAAAATTTCCAGCCATCCAATAATATCCCCCCGTAGCTAAGCTTTCTACTGCTTCTCCAAAAACTCGATGTAGTAAAGTAGATCCACCTTTGCCTGAGGAGCCTATTAATCCAACTGCAAATCTTGGTTCAAATGCAAGCGTAACCAATGCGGCTTTTCCATAACGGGAAACACCTTCAATACCTACTTTTTTTGCATCTACCAAGCTATCAGTTTCCAAATAATCTAATGCTCTTGCTGCGCCCCAAGACCATGCACGTAATGCCCCCCAATCATCAGGTTTACGAGCTTGACCTTTATTGACCAAGCCAATAATCCCTCTTGTTAATCCAGCACCATTATCCGCTTGAATGCTACTTGGGTCAATAGTCACATAACCCCAGCCAGCTGCAAGCAATTGCTCTGTAGGAGATAAATTTTCCGCTGCGGGCAATGAAAAGAAATTGGGGCCAGCTAATTTTGTAATGGGATTATAGGCAGGATATCGGTCAAAAATAGATTTTAAAGAAGTATCATATTTTATCATCATTTCTTTAAAAGCGAGGTTTAATTTTTCCATATCACCTGGGATGGGCTGTGCTGGAGAGGGGAAGGAAGGCAACCCAAACATCATTAAAACAGGGACGGGGCCTTTTACATTTGTGGGCAGCACTTCTATCATATTAATATCAACATTTATTAATGGATATTCGCTATTGTCAACATGTCCAAAGATTTGTTTTACAATGGCAGGGGTCCTGCCAATAAATTCACGGTCAGTAATTTTTGTTTTCCAAGTTACTCTAGGAAGTTTTCTAGGAAGCCTTCCATAAATTTCACGTTCTATGTCTTCTGCAATTTCAGGCCTACGTATTTTCCACCACATATCAGCAGTCGTTACTTTTATATTTCCCTTGGTAGTTAAAATATCGGGTAAGACAGGACAAGGGTTGGCTATGGATTCATCATAGTTGGCATGATTCGGGTCCGAAGCATTGGCACTAGGACCTGGTCTTAATTTTTTAATACCTAATTGTTGCATCATGTTGTCGCGATCTTGATCTGCGGTATAAGTGATGATACGAGGATACTTACTGCTATCAATTATTTTAATTTGCGCAAAAGTTAACGTCATTGAACAAAGGATTAATCCTAAAAAAAATAATTTATATTTCATAATTGTTATTTATCTGTTCTGAATGGAGATGCAGGCAAGCCTTCTTTGTTGTATAAATTTGCTCCATCAGGATTGTCTGACCAAGCATATCTTACATAAACAGGATGGGCTATCTCTTCGCTCCAAACAACTATTTTATCTGCTTCACCCTTAAAATTTCCGTGTATAATTTTTGCTTTTGCCCAAACAAATTTTTTATCGGCTGCAGCAATTGCAAAATAATATAATTCCTCTCCATCATTACTTATTAATCCCGATCCGGTATGGTTAAAAGAGATGATAATTTTATTATCATCAATGACAGAAGATTGATATAATGGACCCGAATGAATCATATCATTTTCATGGTAAGCTACTTTAAAGGCAGCTATGGCTAATCTTTCACCTACTTCTTTTTTCTTGTCCGGATGTATATCATTCCATTCTCCCAAATCAATGGTGACGGCCATACCCGTATTAGACATTGATAAAGTATTTAATTGTGCTTCTCTTAAATGGGCCCATTGACTTTCCACAGGGGAATAATTCATTTCCATAAAACCAGGTAACTGTGCATATAAAAAAGGGGCATTAGGTGCGTTCCATTTTTTTCTCCAATCGTTTATTAATGCAGCTTGTAATTTTTCATATTCATTTTGGTTCCCTATATTTGATTCACCCTGGTACCATAAAAACCCAATACAGTTATAATTTATAAGTGGAGCAATCATTGCATTATAAAACGCGGTAGGTTGGCTTTGTGGATTAATAGCAACAGCATTAGTATTGATGCCCTTTTTAGGTGAAAAAACTTCCCCAACCTTATATTGCCAATATCCTTTTAAGTCAATCGTATCTTTACCTGCAAAAAAATAATAGGGCTTGTCGGGAACAAAACCGCCTTTATCAGCATTATTTTGAACTTTTATTACCAATAAATTTTTTCCTTCCTGTAATAAACCTGCAGGAATAGTATATCTTCTTTGAGGATATTGGTAAGTAGTGCTTCCTATTGGGATGCCATTTACATATACCATATCAGCATCAACGATCCTTCCTAAAAAAAGACGAACGTTTTTATTGTTCATTGATTTTGGCACTTCTATTTCTTTTCTATACCAAACAATTCCATCTAAATCTTTAATTCCTTGATCTTCCCAATAGCCGGGAACATTAATCGTGTGCCAGCCTTTAGGAGTGTATTTTGAGTCATACCATTTTTCTATAAGCCCATGATCTTTGTCACCAACAACGGCAATAGGCAATACATTTCTATTAAAACTATTAACGTAAGCAGTGTCTTTGTTTTTTTGTATTTTATTTTGAATAGTTGAAAAATCTTTAAAGCCCTCTTCGCTAATCCAAGTTTCGATGGGTGATCCGCCCACACTTGCGTTAATTAATCCAATGGGCACCTGAAATTTTTCATACACTTTTTTTGCAAAAAAATATCCCACTGCCGAAAATTGCAAAATATTTTTTGGATTGGCAGACTTCCAGTAACCATAGCCCAAATCTTCTTTAGGTTGTTGTAAATTTGTTGCAGTGGGTACCCAGAATTGTCTTATTTCGGGATAGTTGGCTTTAGCAATTTCATTCTCATATAACACACTATGTAATTCCATTTGGTGCACCATATTGGACTGCCCAGCACATATCCATACATCACCAAATAATATTTCTTTTAAAGTAATTGAGTTGGAAGCTACAATTGAAATCGTATAGGGTCCCCCGGCTTTTGTTGCGGGTAATAGAATATTCCATTTGCCATTTGTATCAGTAATGGCTTTGTAATTTTTTTGATTAAATGCTACTTTTATTTTTTCATTTTTTGCTGCCCAACCCCAAATTTTTATAGGCTTATCTCTTTGCAAGATCATACTATCTCTAATTAATTTGGGTAAACGTACTTGCGTGAAGGCTATCAGGGTACATAATAACAAAATACAAGTACCTAAAATTTTTTTCGTTGACTTCATTATTTTAAATTATTTTTTACACTGGTTTCGCTTGGGCCTAAATAGCTTTCTTTTAACCCGCCCATATCTGCAATAATTTTTTGTAAAACAATACCCGAATCTACCATCCAAAATTTAATTACATGCTTCCCTAGAGTTTTAATATGATGAGCGGTTGGTTTAATAATAATATTATTCGCCACCCAATTACCCCAAGTAGTCGCATTGGTTAGCCCAGCGTTGATATTGACAATCTGAGGCGCTTCTTCATCAATAGAAATAGCACATTGTAAGCCATCGGTATTTTGAAAGTTTAATGTAGGGGAGAAGTAGCTATTTATTTTAATTAAACCCGTATCATAAGTATAAATAACATATTGCAAATGGGGCGAATTTTTGGAAACACTGGCAGAGGCGGCTGTAACTGGAAAGGTGGTTACTCCTGAATTGTTTCTTCCAATATTGGGAATTGTTTTCCATTTAATTATTGAATTTGTTATTGCATTGGAATAATTCTCGGCATTAATTGATATATATCCATTTTGCTCAAAAAATACGTTGCCTTTACTATTTTTTGGAATGATTGATTTTGCAGAAATGTTATGCTCTTTAATGGCTGCAATTGTTGGTCTAATCACCTCTTTATTTAAATATATAACTTCTGGCATCTTATTGTTTTCCGGCTGTTGCCAATAAGTATAGCCAATATGTGTTTGATCCATCATGTGATTCCATTTTCCCTTGGAAATTTGATGATATTGAACTGAAATTAATGAATCTTTTTTGTACAGTTGATTTGCTAGATCAGCTAGTTGATTAGTATTGGATTGAAAGTTTTTTGCAGCTAATTTATTTTTTTCGATTGTTGTATATAATTGGATAAGCGTACTCAATGCTTTTACTGGATGTAGGACTAATTCAAAATAAGCATCTTTGTATTCGGCAGTTATTTTTGAATTTATATTTTCAGCATCAGCTAGTAACTTTTCAAACTCAATGTTAATATTAATGGCTTCATTATAATTTTGTAAACTATAGGTTGCTGAATTAATTAATTCTGGCTTTTTTCTGGAACTTAGTTGGGAATATCTTTCAATGATATGGCCAATTTCTTTGGCATAAGTTTTACCAAATTGTTCTTTCGCCCATAGCACATAATAATTCATTATATTATCTTCATTCCATTTTTTAGTATCCCAGGCATAATCCAAAAAGAAACTTATGGGAAATTCCATAGGTTTCAAATCGCCTACATTTACAATCCATATTTTATCTACTCCATATTCATAAGCCAAATGCATTTGTTCCCAAACACGTGAAATATTATTGGTATTTAGCCACTTGTAATTTCGAGGATCGCCCACATAATCAAAATGGTAATAAATTCCGTATCCGCCTGCTCTTTTAGGGTCGCCTAGTTTTGGTAGTTTTCTGATATTGCCCCAGTTGTCATCACATAATAATAAAGTAATGTCATCGGGAACCCGCATCCCTTTATCATAATAATCTTGCACTTCTTTGTATAATGCCCAAAGCTGTGGTTGCTTAGCTGCTGGCTTGAGTGTTACGTCTTCAATAATTTTTCTTTGATCAGCTACTATTTTTTCTAAAAGAGAAATAGCAGTGCCCTGAGTCATTGGCTCATCACCATCGCCACGCATCCCTATGGTAACAATACTTTCGTGGGTTCCCATATTTTGAATTCCTTTTTTCCAAAAGCTTCTTAATACAGAGTCATTGCTATTGTAGTTCCAGGCTCCAGTACCATATTTTTTCCATTCTTGTTGTGCACGTAACATAGGTTCATGATGTGAAGTGCCCATAACAATTCCATATTGATCTGCTAAAACGGGGTTAACTTTATCATCATCATTAAATGCATTTCCCCACATAGCTGGCCATAAATAGTTGGCTTTTAATCTTAGTAATAATTCAAACATTTTTTCATAAACAAGATGGTTAAAGCCTCCAAATTTCTCCTTAGTCCATCCTGCAAAGGCAGGGGCTTCATCATTAATAAAAATTCCACGATATTTTACAGAAGGTGAATTATAATTATTCACCCCATTTTGTATAAAAATTTCTTTTTTCTTTTTTGAAGGAACGTCGGCCCACCAATACCAAGGTGAAACACCTATTTGTTTAGATACTTCAAATACTGCATACGCTGTACCTCTTTTATCACTTCCGGTTATAATTAATGCAGATTTTATATCTTTTGTAAGATCAGGTACTGTTGAAATTTGGAACGCCTCCCATTTATTGATTAATGGGTCTATATTTATTTTTTTGGAAACAACTAAGTTTTGAATTGTCATTGATTGATGTAAACTTCCTATAATAATTAAATTATTTTTAGCACTACTTAGGTCATGAATAATGATGGGTTTTTTTGAAGTAACCAATTCAATATCTTGTTGTAATAATTGTGCAGATTTTTGAATTAGCCAATCATCCGAAGTGTCCGTATAAATATAAGTAAGTTGTCCTATGGTTGAAACTGTCGTACTATTTGCTGATGGATGGTCGAAGATGGTTATTTGTGAAAATGCATGGAGATTAAATAGCGTAATAAGTGATAGTAAAAAGTAAATATTTTTCATTTTCAAATTTTTAATTATTAACATTTTACCTCTTTAAAAACCAATGGAATTACCTCCATCCACTGGGAGAATTACGCCTGTAATATATTTTGCTGATTCACTAGAAAGGTAATAAGCAGCATCGGCAACGTCTAAAGGATTGCCTAAATGCCCCATTGGAGTACGTCCAATGACTTTGTTTTTTCGATCTGGGTCATTATTTAATGCTTTAGCGCTCATTGCTGTTTCAATAAAGCCTGGGGCAATGCAATTAACTCTTATTCCTGCTGGAGAAAGCTCAACTGCCATAGCTCTTGTCATTCCTTCAATGGCCGATTTTGATGCAGTGTAGGCAATTACTTTAGGAATTCCATATTGTGATGCCATTGAGCTAATATTGATAATAGCGCCACCAGAGTTCTTAAGCATTACTTTAACCACTTCTCTAGTTATAGAAAATACAGAATTAAGATTGGTATGCAGAATACTTTGAAAATCTTCATCAGTCACTTCTGTAACATCTTTTTTTAAATTGATGCCAGCGTTATTTACTAGTATATCAATCTTACCAAATTGTGTTTCAATTTCTTTAATGAGGGTTGGAATGGATCCCAGGTTATTTAAGTCGAATGTAAAAGGGAAACACAATTCTCCCAATGCTTCTGTTGCACTTTTTAATTTATCGGCATCTCTTCCAATAATGATACAGGTAATATTTTCTTTTACAAATTTTTGAGCTATGGCTAACCCAATACCAGATCCACCTCCCGTTACAATTGCAATTTTTTTTTCAGTCTTCATTTTATGGAGTTTTATATTGGGTATGGCGAGGATACTTGAATATACTTTTTCCTGGATTTTCCATGTGATTCATGTAGATTGGATGATGAATTTGTATTCATTGATATTATGCTTGAAAATACCACTTTGTTCTGATTTCTAAACGTTCTAATTTAGAAATTCAATTCCTTTAAAGAAACACCAAATAATTTCTGAGTAATCGCCTCTAATTCTTTAGTATCTCCTTTAAGATGAATGGATCTATGAATATGTGTTTGGCTAAGACCCGGCGATAAGGACATGGCAGGGGAGGAGCTTTCTAATTCATAAAATTTACCCATTTGTTTATCATTGATAGGCCCATCAGAATAGGCATTCATCGCATCGCCATTGAATGGATTCAATTGCCTTTCCCATAATGAATTTACATAATCTGTTTTCCCTTTAGGAAGGGTAAATTGAATAATGGTCAATACTTTATTTTGAGCATCATAACTAGCTACGGTGGCCAATGACCTTAATGGAGAAATACCAATTTTAGATCTTTGTTTTGCATCGGCTTTAAATAATAAAAAGCCGTCTTTTACTTTTAAACGCGTTTGATTTAATTTACCAAAGTAATCATCCGTAACAATTTTTCCTAGTACAGCGGAGTCGCCTTTTTTATAAGGAACAAAAACAGTTGTTTGATCATTGGCTTGAAGCATGCCTAAAATCCAAATAGACAAAAGGCCAGATTTTTTTGACCAGCTTGATTTTCCAATATTGGTGACTGTATTTTCTGATTCAAATCCGATGGCTTTAACGGAGGCGCCCATCCATCCACCTATAAATTTATTAACGGCCTCTCTATTTAGTAATTTTATTTTTCTGTTGACTGCTATGTCAAAATTAGTACCCGAGTAATTGGTTAAATGAATTTTTTTCTTGAATTGAGCTTCCGTTTTAGATTGATGTATTAAATCAAAACTCTCCACATCAATACTAGGAGGCACCAACCAATTGTCAAATACAAAAGTGGAATTAGGTTTAAAATAAATAGAAAACTGTCCCCCTTCAGGACCCAGCCAAAATCTATCTTCTCCTCCATAGGCACTAAAATGAGGTGTATTTTTTTGTGAAGCAATTAAATCATGATTGATCCAACCAAAACTTAATCCTTGATCACCTTCGGCGGTACTCGTCATCACACGACCCTGGTATTTTGGTACTACAATTAATTTTGCATCACCATTACTCAATACCACTAAATCCTTATGGTATTTTTTTAGAAAATTTAGATCGTATAGAAAGGTTCCTTTTACTTGTTCGGGAACTTTATTGGATGATTGAGCCAACAGGGATGGAGCACTCATAGTGAATGCTAAAACTAAAATCAATAAATACTTTTCTTTTTTCATAAATTAAATTTTAATCATTTTTTATACTGCTATAAAATTAAAACAACTACAGTTAAAATAGGGTACAACTTATTGCTTAAATTTAGCTACTATGTATTTAGTCCCAATCTCATCTCCTATTTGGGCAGGCAATTAGTTTTGACTTATCCAAAAGTAAATTTGTATTTTAGAGGGGGGACTTCAAAATAAAAATAGTTTATATTTGTTTGACCCTTTTAAGCACCTACAATATCACCTATGGAATACCGCAAATTAGGCAAAACAAATGAGCTAATCTCCGTTTTAGGATTTGGAGCATCCCCCCTTGGGAATATTTTTGATGTGCGGAATGAGCAAGAAGGAATAGATACGGTTCATTATGCAATCGACCACGGCGTTAATTTTTTTGATGTTTCACCTTTTTATGGAATTACACTAGCTGAAACAAGGTTGGGCAAGTCCTTGCGGGGGAAAAGAAAGGATATTTTTTTAGCAACTAAATGTGGCCGTTATGATATACATTCATTTGATTTTTCTGCCCAACGAATTAACGAGAGTATTGACGAATCACTTCAAAGATTGCAAACAGATTATGTAGATTTATTACAATTGCATGACATTGAATTTGTAAGCAAAGAGCAAATTTTGAATGAAGCCATGCCGGCGATAGAAAAAATTAAAGCATCGGGAAAAGCAAGATTTATTGGCATTTCAGGATTACCTGTAAGGTATTTAGCAGAAATTGCGAGACAAGTAGAGTTAGATACTGTTTTATCTTGGGCGCATTATAATTTACTACAAGACGAAATAAATAATGAATTAGTGCCCTTATCAAAAGCAAAAAACTTTGGCTTGATGAATGCTGCCCCGCTACTACAAAGAATTTTATCAGACGCCACCATACCGCAGTGGCATAATGCTCCAAAAGAAATGTTGGCGGTACAACCTGCTTTATTGGAAATTTGTAAAAAATATGGAGTTCGTTTAAGCGATGTAGCCATGCGCTATGCGATGGATCATCCAGCTATTGCCACAACCATTGTTGGCATGAATAGTTTAACTAATATTCAACAAAATGTAGCTTCCGTACATTTTAAAATGCCTACAGGTATTTTAGAAGAGATGGCAGTAGTGATAGCACCCATTAAAAATTTAATGTGGTTTGAAGGGCAACCCGAAAATAATTTACCACGTCCTTAATCTAAATTATGAAGGCATTATTTCTTACGGCCATTGGCCAAACGGAACTTCTAGAAATTGAAAAACCCATTCCTGGTCCTGATGAAGTGTTATTAAAAATTGGAATGGTAGGATTTTGTGGTGGAGATTTAAATGGATTCAAAGGACTTTTTGAATTACAAGAATATCCAAATGTTTTAGGACATGAAGTAGGAGCGAATATTGAACAGATGGGAACTAAAGTGCCTACTACTTTTAAAATTGGGAATAAGGTTACAGTTTATCCCTATTTAAATTGCGGAAAATGTATTTCCTGCAGGAAGGGCCACAAAAATGCTTGTCAAGATAATAAAACCATGGGGGTAAGACGTCCTGGAGCAATGACCCATTACATTACCATTCATTGGAAAGATTTATTTGTTTCTTCCCAACTTTCTTTGAAAGAGTTAGCACTGGTAGAGCCATTGACAGTAGGTTTTCATGCGGCTACACGGGGCAGGGTAAGTAGTGAAGACCGAGTAGCAGTGATAGGTTGCGGTATTGTGGGGATGGGCGCCATAGCATCAGCTGTCAATAGAGGTGCCGAAGTAATAGCGATTGATATAGATGATTCCAAAATGGAGATAGCAAAGAAGATAGGAGTTGCGCATACGATTAATACCAGCAAAGAAAATTTACATGAAGCATTAATGCGCATCACCCATGGTGATGGTCCTGATGTAATTATTGAAGCAGTAGGAAATGCAATCACCTATCGAGCAGCAGTGGAGGAAGTGGCGTATACAGGTAGAGTGGTTTGCATAGGCTATGCAAAATCGCCAGTAGAATTTAATACAGGCCTTTTTGTTCGCAAAGAAATTGAAATTTTAGGATCCAGAAATTGTACAGATGAATTTCCGGAAGTAATTGCTTATTTAGAAGCAGGGAAATTTCCTGTACAAGAAGTTATTTCAAAAGTAGTTTCTCTCGAAAATGCAGGAGCTGCTTTGGCCCATTGGGCAAAAGATGCAAAAGGAATTACAAAAATCATGGTTGATTTTAATTTATAAAATATGATACAATCTTGTGCAACGATTGCTTTGGTTCCCAGCATAAAATCTGGCCCATGGATTTATTGGGATCATTTGGAGCAAAGTATGGCGCATGCTTCTTCTTTGGGATTTGATGCGGTAGAATTATTTACGGCATCAGCAGATGCGCTGGATGTAGAAGCCACTCAATTGTTATTAAAAAAATATCAACTACAAATAGCTGCCGTAGGAACGGGTGCTGGCAAACTGATTCATGGTTTAACCTTAACAGATCCGGAAGCGGCGGTAAGAAAAAAGGCCATTGATTTTATAGAAAAGATGATTTCATTTGGAGCTGTCTTTCAAGCGCCAGCCATTATTGGCTCGATGCAGGGAAATGTAATGAGTGGAGTGAATCGTGAACAAGCATTGGGATGGCTTGCAGAAGGCTTACACCATTTAGGTAAGCATGCTGCATCCTTAGGCGTACAATTAATATACGAGCCACT
>Ga0114966_10001513_pt1 | contig 21440 bp, 20 predicted proteins | sample M_130207_XF_Meta_FD_87029 | JGI IMG/M metagenome (GOLD analysis project Ga0114966, IMG submission 87029) | Freshwater microbial communities from Lake Montjoie, Canada to study carbon cycling - M_130207_XF_MetaG | ecosystem: Environmental > Aquatic > Freshwater > Lake | place: Lake Montjoie... | reverse complement strand
CTAACAACCATTGTTTCTACGGTATAATCTGGTAGCTGACTCACGCCTTTTTTTTCAATTACTTCACCTTGAAACATATTTTTGTTAATTTTTCTCGTTGGCGTTATACTCGTTGGCGTTTGATGTTCCGTGAAATTATTCTTTTCAGTTATTTGACAATGTCTTTCAATACTTTCGAAATATGTTTTATCCATTTTAGGTTTAGATATGTTAGTTTATTTATTTTATTTGAGATTTTTTAAATCAATTTTTTTTTAAATCGGCGTTTGAAATATTAAAAGGTGTAAAAAGTTCTTTAAGTTGTTTTGGAAATTTATTATATTAAAACATGAATTTAAAAATCCCAAAAGTATTTCGGGAAATCGATTTTGGACATTTATAAATGTCCATTTTTGAAATATGGAAATAATTCTTGAAAAATGAAAAATGCAAAAATATGTGAGACCATAAAAATTTTTAAGCTCAGGTCACTTAAAAAATATTTTTAATTTTGTGACGATAATTTTTTTTATTAAATTATTAGTTAATTTTAAAAGTATTTAGGGATTTTTATGTAACTGTATATTATAGTTACAAATGATTACAGAAAACTCTCAAAAATCTCATACCGAATTTGTGTGCATAAATTGTGATTATAAATGCTGTAGAAAAAGTGATTATAATAAACATTTATCAACAGCTAAACATAAAAATAATGACAATTCGTTACCAAAAACTCTTAAAAAATATACTTGCTCTTGTGGAAAAGAATATAGTTTTAGACAAGGATTATATTTACATAAGCAAAAATGTAAAGAAAATATTGAAAAAACAAATAATACAGAAATAAATGATAAAGATTTAATTAAAATGTTAATAAATGATAACAAAGAATTACGCAATTTATTAATAGATAAGTGTAATGAAAAGGATGAATTAAAAAATATAATGTTGGAAGTTATTAAAAATGGAACTCATAATACAACAAATACTAATTCACACAATAAAACATTTAATTTACAATTCTTTTTAAATGATACATGTAAAGATGCAATGAATATAATGGATTTTGTAGATTCTATTAAATTACAACTCTCAGATTTAGAAAACGTTGGTAAATTGGGATTTGTGGAAGGTATTTCAAACATCATTGTTAAAAAATTAAATTCATTAGATGAAACGAAAAGACCAGTTCATTGCACTGATTCAAAGAGAGAAGTAATGTATGTAAAAGATGAAAATAAATGGGAAAAAGAAAATAATGATAATTTAAAAATGAGAAAGGCAATTAAAAATGTTGCATATAAAAATTCAAAAATGTTAAGTGAATTCAGAAAAAAACATCCAGATTGTTTAAAAAGCAATTCAAAGGTTTCAGATCAGTATAATAAATTAGTATTTGAAGCTTTTGGAGGCAAAGGAGATAATGACTCAGAAAAGGAAGATAAAATAATTAAAAACATTGCAAAAGAAGTTACAATTGAAAAATAATATTGGTAACTATTTACACCCTTGAAGATTTAAAATGGGACAAAACAATTTAAAAATAAATTGTGTTATTATAATATATAATGGATAACAAAATAACGTTAAATAAAAATAACAATGACGATGAATATGATACACTTAATCAAAACATATTAGAACAAGCAATATTACTAAAAATGACCAGTGAAATAAGAGCATTAAATATGGGTATTATCCCTAAAATGGATGTTGTTAAAAAAATTCATTTGATTGAACCAAAAGAACCAAAATGGAATGAGGTTCGTCAAAATCAAAGTTGTAGTCGCATATTTAGAAGAGTAAAATTTGTCCCATTTTAAATCTTCAAGGGTGTAAATATCAATATTATATAAATGTGTTTTACTACAAAAATTAATCCAACAAAAAAACTAAAGTTTGGTTGTGAAATATGTAGCTTTCCAGTTATTATAAAAAAATATAATTGTCTTCATAAATTTTGTGAATATTGTTTGATTCATATTATATCACCTCAAAATATGTTAAATAAATGTATTATTTGCATAAATCGTGTTTTATAATTTATATTTATTTTGGATTATATGGGAAAAGAGTTAATTCTCTTGTATTATAAATAGAAAAATTTGGGTCATAACAATTTCCCCCCACATTTTGACCGCCTATTTGTTTACTATCATAAGCTAAATTCGGATTAAAATCCGCACTACCTAATTGATCGACATTTCCACCTTTCATTCTTCGACTTCTCATAGTTTTTCTTTTACCTTTTTTCGTGGTTTTTCTTTTACCCTTTTTATAACCTTTTTTCATGGTTTTTCTTTTACTTTTTTTATAACCCTTTTTCATGGTTTTTCTTTTATTATGTCTATTATTTTTTCTTTTTTTTGATTTTCCACCAAATGATTCTTCTTCTATACTTGTATTATTTGAATCATTTAAATTACTGTTATTTGCTAAATCAGACAAATGTAATGAATCATCTGATTCAAAACTATCATCATTATTTGGATTAATATTCATAGAAACATTTTCAATTGTGGTGTTCATAGAATCATCATAATTATTTTCAAAATTAAAATCATCATTATCATCAACATCATCTAAATCATGCATTTCAGAATCATCAGAATTTAATGAAATAATCGATTCATTCAAAGAATCATTTGTATTATTCATGTCATCGTCTATTTGTAAACTATCAATTATTTCTTGAGGTGTAAAATTATTACCTGTATTTGGATTAATTTCCTGTAACGAATTTCTCGCTAATTGAATATTTAATAAATTATTATCAGTTAAAATTTGTATATGTTCGTCATTAAAACCTAATTCATGTAATTCATTTATTTCCTCATTTGTAAATTCTCCACCTATTTGCTTATTTTTGTCACTTTGTTTTGGCATAATATATTACATTTAGAATAAATATATTATGTTATTATAATTAATTTAAAATCCACCAGGGAAACGAACCAAGTTAGCACCAATACCAAATCCAGCTCCGGATCTAGCAGTGGCTCCCATACTAGGAATATAAGTATCAAGGATACTGAAAGTGGCAGCAGCAGTCAAAGCAATCAAGACAATTTCCTCAATATTTAAGGAACGTTTAGGAATAGCATAAGCAGCAATAGCTACCATCAAACCCTCAACAAGATATTTAATGACTCTCTTTACAAGTTCACCAACGTTAATTAAACCGTTCATTTATATTAAATAATAAGAAAAAAATAATATATATATGCGATAAAAAACTTAAAATTAATTATTTAAAATTATTAAAATGGATCGCTCTAAAGAAAAGAATTCTAAGAAAGGTGGTTTTGAGAGAAAACAAGTTAATGGCAAAAATAATCCTAAATATGTAGATTTACTAGAAGAAGATAAACCGATTGCAGGACAAAAGTTTGTTTGTGTATCTTTTGTTTCTCCCGAAAAAATTCTCAAACAAAGAGAAATGTTTTATTTTGAACAATTCCTAAAGAAGTGGGATTTAAACAAATCAATGGAAAAATTTGTGCAGTTTTTAAATTTTATTTCTTTCAAATATAATGTTTCATTTGATGATATAACCAATGATTTTAAAGAGTTTGTTAAGGAAGAAAAAGATAACTTGTCAAAATCTAATATGGAAGATGATTACAAAACATTTTTGGATAACAATGAAGAAACCTTGGATAAAGAGTTTGGTATCGTACATAATTTTCAAACTAGCACTAGAGGTTTAAAGATTCGTGGTTCTTATCCTACAATGGAAGAGGCTGAATTAAGATGCAAAATGTTGCGAGAAATTGACCCTAATCACGATATTATGGTTGGACCAGTTGGTATGTGGATGCCTTGGGAACCTGAAGCATACAAGACTGGACGTGTTGAATATATGGAAGAAGAGCTTAACCAATTGATGAGCGAGAAGAATAAAAATGAATCTAATGCCAAATCCGCTTTTGACCAACGAGTTAAAGAATCCAAACAAAAGGCAATTGAGGAAAACATTAAGAATGCTGAAAAATCGGGTAATGCTTTGACGCAAACCATTGATGATCAAGGTAATTTGGTTGGTGTCAACAATGGCAGCACACAAGAGTTCGGGTTGAAGGAGAAGGAGAATATTTCTTCTGCTGATATTTGTATGGAATTGTTCGAAGGAGAGAACATTGTTGTGGGAAAAACGGACAATGGACAGAGCCAATTGGTTAGCGGACCTTTTGCTAATAAGAAATAAAATTGATTTACTTTAATATATTTAAAATACAGAATTAAATATATTAACATGACCACCATAAATGATAAGCCAAATAATATTTATTATACGAACATAGTATTAGATGACGAATTTAAAGAATTAATATATAAAAATATTAAATGCGCACAAGATGTTTTTCATCAATACTACCTACCAAATCTTACTGCATATTCTCCTTATCATGTACCATTGGAAACATATTTTATGAAAAAATATAACAAATCACCTAGTAAACCTGATAAATTAACGTTTTTATTATTATTAACATATCCAATTCATATATTAAAAACTTTTAAATCTGTTAGAGATATAAAACTAACATTTAGGTCTGAACAAAGTGATTTTGAAATTTTTGGTGAAAAAATATTAACAAAAAATAATATAAATGAATATAATAATGATGATTTTGAAGAAGGATTTGTAAATACATGTATATGTTCAAAAGGAATACAAAATATATTTATTCTTAAAAATAAATATAATGATATTACATTTCAAGTTGGTTGTGATTGTATTGAAAAAAATGGTTTAGTTAGTAAAGAAGAAATTAAAATACATAAAACAAAAGTTGAATTATTACGGGAACATGAAAAAGAAATAATGAATAATAAACCTGAAGGTTATTATGAAAAATTAAGACAAGAAGAAAAAATAATGAGACAAGAGGAAAAAATAATAAAACTAGAAAATAAATTAATGCTAAATGAAGAAAAAATATCAAAAAAAAACGAACAATATATTAATAAAGAATTAAAAAGATTGAATAAGAATTTATCAGGCAGTTATTTAAGTAAAAAATGCTATTTTTGCAAATCAGATACAATTTTTAAAAATACTGAAATTGTTCTATTATGTTCTAAATGTTGTAGTCAAGAACAAAAAGAAAGAAAGAAAATAATAAATTATGGTATAAAAAATATTAAAGAATGTACAAAATGTAATCATTATTTTGAAAATAAAAAAAATTTCTTTAATAAATTATGTGATACTTGTTATCAACTTAAAGAATGTATAAATTGCGAGAAGGATTTTAATGGTGAAAATGATTTGTGTTTAGAATGCGAAATAGTATATAAAATTAAAAAATGTTTATTGTGCCCTTTTAACTTTATTGTATCTCATAAATGTAATGATTTATATTGTGACGAATGTGATAAAACTTTAATAAAATGCGTAGATTGTAAAACAAATATGTTAAAAAAATCATGTAATAATACTAGATGTGCAAAATGTCATAATATATTTGTTTATAAAATAAGAGTAAAAATATGTGAGTATTGTGATGATGAATTTGAAATAAAAGAACATGAAACATGGAAAACATGTTGTAGCGAGTGTTATTTTGATAACAGAAAATTAGAAACATGCCAAGATTGTGATGAATATTTTAAAAAAATGAAAAATGAAACTTGGAGAACACGTTGCGGTCATTGTTACTATAAAAATAAAAACAAAAATAGTGTTACATCTTGTTAACTTTATTGCTATTTAATTTACACCCTTGAAGATTTAAAATGGCACGCTTAATATAATTTTTATCTATTTATTATATGAAACATAAAAGCCCTGATTATAAATTGTCTGCCGTTAATTATTACTTAAATCATGAAGTCGGTTATGACAATACTTGTAAAATTTTTGATTGTAAAAAATCCTCACTTTACGAGATTGGATTAAAAGATATAAATATTCTAAAAATCTTACAAGAAGCAATAACTCATCAGGGTTTTTACACCTTTTAACATTTCAAACGCCGATTATTTATAAATAAATTTCATAAATAATTAAAAAGAAAATTGATTTATTTTTTCTTTAATTTAATATAAACAAAAATCATTAACCTTATACATTCAAAAATGAGAACCGAGATTGAAACATATTTAAATTCTTTACCTGAAGATATATTAATTATTAATATTAGTAATAAGGGTATTAGATCTTTACCTGATTTAACAAGATTCAAAAATCTAAAAAAATTATTTTGCTATAATAATAAATTAACTTCTTTGCCTACTTTACCTCATAATCTACAATATTTAAATTGTTCTAATAATCAATTAACTTCTTTGCCTACTTTACCGCAAAATCTAAAAACATTAGATTGTAAACGTAATCAATTAATTTCTTTGCCAACTTTACCACAAAATCTAGAAGAATTAAATTGTTCTAATAATCAATTAACTTCTTTGCCTACTTTACCGCAAAATCTACAAAATTTATATTGTGATCGTAATGAATTAACTTCTTTGCCAACTTTACCGCAAAATCTAGAAGAATTATGTTGTTCTAATAATCAATTAACTTCTTTGCCGACTTTACCACAAAATCTACAATATTTATATTGTCATCGTAATCAATTAACTTTGTTGCCGACTTTACCGCAAAATCTAGAAGAATTATATTGTCATCGTAATCAATTAACTTCTTTGCCAACTTTACCTCATAATCTAGTTAATTTAAATTGTTTTAATAATCAATTAACTTCTTTGCCTACTTTACCACAAAATCTACAAAAATTATATTGTTCTAATAATCAATTAACTGTGTTGCAGACTTTACCTCATAATCTAGTTAATTTATTTTGTTCTAATAATCCTATTTACGAAATAGTAAATAATTATAGTTTGATTACAATAAAACAAAACATACAAACATTAAATAATTTTCGTCATTTGTATTATTGTTTAAAATTCAAAAAACCATTAAGAAAATGGTTATGGGAAAAGGTAAGACATCCAAGAATTATGAGAAAATATCATCCAAATCATTTAGTTCAAAATTTAAGTGATGACGATGATTTAGATGCAGTATTAAATAATTGGTAATAATAAATAATCGGCGTTTGAAATGTTAAAAGGTGTAGAAGAATTCCCAAAATCAAAATTTACATGCCTTGAAATAGGCAAACCTTGAAGTTTCCTTTCATTTTACATAGAAGGGTGCGGTTTTAAATCTTCAAGGGTGTAAATAACACTATAATAATAATCATCTATTATAATTTTATTTTTAACACAACGACTCATCTTTGCTGCCGATATACCTTCTAGTTCAGCCGCTTTTGCAATTGTATCCCATGTCGCTAATAATACATCACTTTTTACTTCTCTCTTATACACTTTTTTACCAGTTGATGATATAAGTTTAGGTTTATAATCATATTGTTTTAAAGACAATCCGTAATATCCTTCATTATTCCCTTCAGATGTCCATACAGTTGCCTTTAAAGCGTAAGACGAATCATTTAAATATTCTTTTATTTCTTTCATATCATTTTCTGTCAATTCTTTTTTAACTGATATTTTCCATTTTTGATATTCAGATAATAAAACAGAATTTAATATTTTACCACAATCTGAAAATTGACATACTTGAAATAAAAATGTTTCAACATTAGAATTTTCTTTTGTTTTTTTATATTCAACAGGCTTTAATTTTATACCAATATATCCGTGATTTCCTTGAATACGTTTTGGTTTAAATCTTATGTCCAAATAATTTTTTAATGCATGAAATGTTTCTTTTGTAGGTTTAACTTGACTCCATAAACGGTATCGTCCTTCTATATTTACAGATAATTCTTCTACATCTGTTCGTACAATACAAATACTATTTACAAACTCATTGAATTTTTTATTTATATCATCTTCAGGCAATAATACATTTTGATATACAGATTGATTCTCATTATTAACAGAATTAATTATTTTTTGATTTTTTTCTAGTAAATCATTTAACTCATTAATTTTAAGATTTTTTTCAATAATCATAAGTTCTTGACTTTTATTTTTCTCTCTCAATTCCCTATTTTCATTTTCTAATTCTTCATTTTGTTTCATTAATCTGTTAAAATTATCTATACTATAGGTTTTAGAATGTATAATATCTTTGATGTGTTTAGTTAATTTATCAATAGTAAAATTAGTTGCATCATATGCTATTATTTCTGTTTTGTTTTTTCCATTTACTTCAAGTGTACGAATTTGCCTTTTGATTTTTGGGTATGTTTTAATTAAATTTTCTATTTCCACTTTATTTTGAACTCTAAATGCTTCTACTAAAATAAAATTTATATATTTTTTACGATGGTCTAATATTCTAGTAGCTAAATCATTTGTGTGACCAAATTTAATTAATGTTTCATTTTCTTCATTAGTATTATCAATTGTACCAAAATAAATACATTCTGTATTTAATGGAAATTGAACAATTATTGCTTGTTCTACTGCTTTTTGTTTTTCTTTTTTTGAAGTTTGCAATAATTGTTGTTTTTCTTGTTCGGAACTTTGTTTTATTTCCAAAATAATATTTTCTTTTTTCTCTAATTGGACTCTTAATTCGTCAGTCTCTTCTTCTACGATTTCATGTAAAACATCTTCCATTTTAATATAATATTCATGAATTTCGGATGCTTTTTTTGTTTGAGCTTTTAAACAAAGTGATTTAAAACATTTTATTGTTAATAATATAGTTTGTTTATTGTGTCCGCCCCATTTTTCATTATTAGAAACCGCTCCTCCAAATTGAGGAGCAAGATTTTTATAATCTATGTCTAAATTAAAATGTTTTTCTAACATCCTCATAGCGTTATATTTTTGTTGAAATCCTAACCATTTCCATATGTTATCTAAATCAACTACAAAATCTATATTTTTATCATAATTTAAGTAGCAATAAAAACTACTTACAAATAATTGTGATTCAAAATCAGTAAAATTATTCTTAATTTTATTTATTAATTTGTTATTATAAGCGTTTGACAGTTTAGAGATTGGGTTTTTCTCTATGAGTTCTACGATGTTAAGTTCTTGCATCTTATTATATACTTTATAATAGGATACTCTTTAAGTTATTATTCTTGTTTATTTAATTTAAAATCAATAATTATAAAAGCATGTTCTTACTTTCTACCATTTATTCGCTTTTTTAACGCTAATTTTTTGTCCTGCTCCACGTTTCTTAACTGAATTAGGGTCATATTGTTCTTCTTCATCATCATCTTTCATTCCTTTAGAGAGTTCCCAAAACTCTTTAGAGCCTAATCTGAAGTCACCGTGGTTATCAGCTTTATACCAAAACACTTGATCGTGCAGTTTATTTGATTTGGAGTTATTATTTATAACTAGACACTCATAATTTTCGGTGCATTGATCCATCACTTGACAAAAGCTCTCAAATGTTGGAAACATACCCGCATAATTCTCATATATTCTTTTTCTATTTGCTATGTAATTTTCTCGAAGAATAAAAACATAATCTATGTTGGTTCTCAGTGTGGGTGGAATACCGAGAGGATATTGCATTGTGATGACTAACATGACCTTCCAATGTCTCCCGTTCATGAAGAGTAAACGCATCATTTTATCACGTGTCCACGTGTTGTCATATAGACAATCATCTAAAATAACAAATGCGCGTGGGTCAATTGTGCTGCGTTTATAAGTTTCCATTTCTTTTTTAATTTGTTTCAACACAGTGCGTTGTCGTTTCAAAATATTTTCAATAATCGCTGTATTATATTCATTGTGCACGAATAATTTTGGTACCATTTTGGCGTAAAACCCGTTTCCTTCTTCTGTGCCTGAAATAACGGTTCCAATAGGAATTTCTTGTTGATAATAAAGTAAATCTCTGACCAAAAATGATTTACCGGTATCACGTTTTCCAATTAATACAACAACAGGTCCTTTATTTTCATTCGGTTTGAAACTAATGCTTTTCATATCAAATTTTTTTAATTCTAGTGTCATATATTATATTTAATTTTTTAAATACAATAAAAAACGAATTATTTTTTATGTCTTCTAGACCTTCTAGATTTTCTAGATTTTTTATTTCTTCTAGTTCTTCTGTTTTTTCTTAATCGTTTACTACCACCTCTTGATGGCATTTCACTCAAAGCGACACTAGAATATTTTCTTACTAAATCAACATATTCGGGAAAATAAAAAAATCTATGTAATCCTTTAGTATAAGTTTCTATTTCCATTTCTATACCTTCTTTCGGACGAACAGTTGTATGTTTCATTCGTGATGTTTCTTCATCTCTTTCAGATTCACGTTTTATTTCTCCATCAGATAAAAAAAATTTTTTTATAAAATTTACAACAACTTCATTAGCAGTTTGTTTTGTTTCATCACTGCGTTGTTCTTCTAATGCTTGAATACATAGTAATAGTTCTGATAATTCTAATGGTGTTTCTTTTTGAGGAACTGCAACACAAGCACTTCCATAAGATGATAATATGCTAATCATACTATCACGTATAATTATAGTAAAATAATGACTTATAGTTCCATAAGGGTATTGTCTACGATCGAATTCTAATGGATCTTTAACAAGCGCCATAATAAAAAAAGAACTGCGTTTTGGATCAATAATCAATGATAAATTAGAACTATCTACAGCTAGATAATTCATATATGTTGGATTATTTCTAATAAATTCATATAACGCCTTTTCTGAATGATCCATGCATTTATCATATGCTGCAATTAGAAATTTGACAATATAATTTAAAATTTGTGGAGAAACTGCTCTATTTAATTCAGGTTTCCATATTAAACAAATTAATGTATTTACTACTTGTGATATTTTACAACCTATAAAACCTTTTTTACTTCTTGGTACTGGTCCATCTCTACTTTGAACCCGTCTAAATATATCCTGATAATTTGGGTTGTCTACTCGAGGTAATAATCCTGTAGAATCAGGGATTGGTTCATTTAAATTATTAAATTCTATTCTAAACGCCATTATAATATAATAAAATAATAAATAATAAAATAATAAATAATAAATAATAAAATAATAAATAATAAAATAAGTTAAAAACTCAGATAATTTATATATTAATTAGCTAATGATAAACGTTAACTATCAAAAAAGAAAAAACCTAGAGCTTTTTAAAAGTTTAGAAAACCCTGATTTACTCTTTCTCTCTAAAACACAAAATTACATACCAATTTATAATAAATTTTTTAGCTAGAATGAAACAAATTTTAATAATATAAATTTAAATCATAAATGGTATATTTCATCAATAAACGAATCAAATGAATATAATAAAAATTTATATAATTGTCGCATTAAAAATATAAATAATAATAAGGTTAAGGAAAAAGATATTTTCTTTAAAATGGCGCCATTATTAGATCCTTTCAAATTTTTAATTGGAAAATATAATGTAAATGATGAAAGTATTTTTGGTTTGCCAAATATTAATTCAGATGAAAATAACTGTAATAAAAAATTCTTAGATTTTAATAATTCTGCATATGTTGATGGGTTGTTTTTATTTTTATCGAGTAATCTTATTCATAACTATAATTTTAATCATGGTGTTGATTATTATGGTTCATTTTTAGCTATTAAAAATGAGTTTATATTGAATGTTTACGATGATATTGATTATTTGAATAATTCGGATTATTTTAATAAAAATAAAAATAATTTGTTCAAAATTGATAATTATGATCATTTATTTCAATTTCAAAATGAAAACGCTAAATTGAAACCTATTAAAATAGAACATAATTTAAGTGAAAAATCAAATTTATCAATTAAATCTTTAAATGATGATATGTTTGAAGATGTTTTTGTTAATGAAGACAAAATAGTAAATTTATCTGATTTAAAAGACGATGATTATCTACTTGTTGATATTACAAATACAAAAATAGTCAATGATAATGAGAATAATGTCACATTAAAATCGACTTCTACGTGTTCATCGCGAACATCTTACACTAATGATGATGATATAGTTGAAGAAAAATGCGAAAATTGCGGAGATTGTGAAAATTATGAAAAAATAGAGGAATGTGATGAATTAAATGATGACACAAGTTGGGAAGATGAAGAAGAAGAGGAAGATGAAGAAGAAGAGGAAGAGGATGAAGAAGAGAGAATTAATGCAACTATACCAAAATTTCCCGTTCAAGTTATTGGCATGGAATATTGTGAAAGCACATTTGATGATTTAATATTAAATAATGATTTAAACGACGAAGAATGGTTTTCTGCTTTTATGCAAATTATAATGATTTTAATAACTTATCAGAAAGCATTTTTTTTTACTCATAATGATTTACATTCAAATAATGTCATGTATAATAAGACTGACAAAAAATATATTTATTATTGCTATAAAAAACAATATTATAAAGTGCCTACATTTGGAAGAATTTTTAAAATTATTGATTTTGGCAGAAGTATTTACAAATTTGACGGAAAATTATTTTGCAGTGATAGTTTTCAAAATGGAAATGATGCAGCAACACAATATAATACAGAACCTTATTTTGACGAAAAGAAACCACGTTTAGAACCAAATTTTAGTTTTGATTTATGTCGTCTTGCTTGCTCTATTTTTGATTACGTTGTAGAAGATATAAGCGAAATTAAAAATATAAAAAAATGTGACCCTGTTACACGTTTAATTGTAGAGTGGTGTTTAGACGATAAAGGTATTAATATGTTGTATAAAAATAATGGATTAGATAGATATCCTGATTTTAAATTATATAAAATGATAGCACGATGTGTTCATAATCATACTCCTCAAGCTCAATTAGAGAGACCTGAATTTAAAGCATTTTCGAATTTTAAAGGAGATATTCCAAATGATGTTATAGATATTGATAAAATACCCGTTTTATTTTAAAACATACCAAACTTGTAAACTGAATTAAATAATAAAATATTTGTTTTATTATTTAGTTAATACGCATTGATCTAAAACTCTGGGTTATCTGTAAATACTGGTGTTACCACAGAACTGCTTCCTCCATCTTGCATAATAGGTTTCAGCTGCTCTAAAATAAAATATCCTGATACGACACTTAAATATACTAAAAGTGTGTCTCTAATTAATAATTTTAATGGTTTTGATTCTTTTTCAATAAATCTCATTTCAATAAATTTTGATATAATAAAAATAACAGATATTACTGCTGCTATTATAAAAATATTATCCATTTAAATTAGTTGTTGTATATTTTATTTTTATTTTTACGCAATTTAATCTAAAACTTCTGCATCAATTAATAAATCAGGAAATAATTCCAATTTAGGTTCATCAATTACATGAATATCCATTGAATCTAAAGTAATTGATTCACTAGAAATGGTTAATCTTTCATTATCATCATCATCAGCTTCATATAATTTTCTTTGTTCTGCTCTCATATTACTAATTTTTTCTAAATTTTCAACTGTTTTTGGTACCGTAATAGGAACAATATTTCCGTTTCCGTTTGAAACAAAATCAGTATCGTTAAATGATAATCTGTTATTTGTAGCATTAGTATTTGTAGCATTAGCATTTGTAGCATTAGTAGCTGCAGTATTTGTATTAGGAGTTTGTTTAATAGTTTCTTCAATTACTTGTTCTTTAATTTCTTCAGTAACATCTTCTTCAACCGTTTCATCCATATAAGCCTTTAATATTGCTTCAACTGGAATACTTTCTCTCAGTGTATTTAAAATGCATTCTTGGACAATTATTTCTATCTCTCTATAATTTTTTTGAATATTTAACGGAGGAATGCTAATTTCAAACAAATATACATTTTTGTATACCTTTCTTGCTACATTTACATAAATTTTATTAATAAAATCATCTAATTTAGGAATATTAATATCTATTTTTTTTTGTTTTTGTCCAACACGCATAGCAGTAAGTATTTTAAGTTGAATAATATGAACACAACTAACCAAATCTTCTAAATAAGAACAGCCTGATTTTTCACAAATCCTTTTTCTCTCTGTTTCGATAATTGTAGAGTTCCATTTTGGTATTCTTGAAATAAAATTTTGGAATGTCATTAGATATTTATCCATTTCTCCATTATCCTTGCATAATTTTATAGCTTCCTCTAAAATAGATTTGTAACCGTCAATAATTAATGGCGTTAAAATTGTAATTAATCTCGCACCCCATTCATTTTTTGATTCGTGAAGCGAACTTACGTTAAAATCATCCATATTACATAAAACTTATATTTTCTAAAGAGAGTTCTGAACTTAAAAATACAAAATTTAATATAAATAGTATTATCAATTTTTCATTTCTAAATTCTTTTCTAACACGGTTAAATGCTAATAATAATTCATATCTTTTTTCAATTGTTAATAATGATTCTAAAAATTTTTGATTTTCTATTAAATTAATTATATCTAATCCACTATATCCTTTTTCATATAACTTGGTACAAAACAACATAAGATTTTCTATTGTTATTTTTTTATTCATCGTTTTTATTAATTCTTTTTTTAACCATTCTAATCTATTTATTTTTATATTTTTTATATTAAATGTTTCATCTAAATTGTATTTATAAAGATTAATTATATTGTCATTTATAACAGGTTCAGGAACATAAATTTCACAAAAACGCGACAATATTGGTTTCATTAGGTTATATTTATCTTCTGCTACAATAAAAAATCTTGTATTGTGACTAAACAATTCAATACATCTTCGCAAAGCAGATTGTGCATCCATTGTTAATTTGTCTGCATTTAATAATACGATACTTTTAAAAGTATTTCCACCATTTGAGTTTATATGTGTTTTAGCAAAAAATTTTAATTCTTCTCTAATAAATTTAATACCTTTACCATGTGAACAATTTACATACATAACAAATGTTTTAATTTTTTCCTTATTATTATCATAAATTTTATGTATAAATTCATTTACAATTGTTCGTTTACCACTACCGGTCGGTCCATGAAAAAGTATATTTGGTATTTTATGGATTAAATGAAAGTATTCTAGTTTTTCTTTTATAGATTCATGAATAATTAATGACATTATAGACTTACTATATTTTGAAAAGTGTTTTTATATTTTAATATAACGTAATTAATATATAAAAAATAAAATACAAATATAATATTTATGCATGTATTTATAGTTATATTTTATCATACTTTTCAATATAATTAACAAGAAATTTGTAATATTGTTCATATGATAAAATTGGTATAGTATCATTTTTATTTATTTCGGTTAATGAAACATCAAAATTTATAATTTTACGATCCAAAGCTTTATGCATTAATTGTTCTATTTCTAATTCTCTGTTGGGTTTAACACGTAATTGTAATGATAATTTATTGAACGGCAAACCATTATTATTGCAGTTGTCTACAATATATTCAAAATCATTTGCATTTAAAGTCCCGCACGTATCCGATAAACAAATATTATCTACTTTCATTTTGTTTATTTCTAATAGTCTATTAATTATAAAATTATTATTTATTTTACCATTAATCGGACATTCATTTATACAAGAGACATATATTTTTACAAAAGGAGGATACTTTATATTTAGATTTTCATCAAAATTGTACATCATTTCATATATTTCTTGATCTGAATTTTGTAATGATGTTTGTGTTGTTTCATTGTGGAAACTTTCTGAAATAGATGTTACAAATGAAATATTATTTAATTTTTTATAATCCATAAAGTTATCAATTTTTTTAAAAAATTTTGTATTAGGAACAAAAATAAAATTATCCATTTTTCTATTTAATAAACCATTCAATTCTAATAATTCTATTTGTAAACTAGTTTGATGTTCCTCAATATAATTATATAATATTACAACATCTGTAAATAAAGGCAACAATTTATCAGTTACAATAGAACAAATTTCGATGCCATTTGGTTGATATTTTAAACAAATTTTATGATATAAATCTAATTGTTTAAAATAAAACCTAGAGTTAAAAATAGGTTGATTTATTTTAAAATTATGTAATTTATTTTTTAAAGTTACATCAAATGGTTTTGGATTACCTAAATGATTATAAATTTTATTGTATTTCAAATTTGTTAATCTCCAATTTTTAAAAGAAGGAGCACAAATTGGATATATATTTTTTAATGTCATTGTTACTTAATCTAATGTTTAAATCTTTAAATATATTTAATAAATTTATTACAATAAAGCATTTTAATTATTTTGTATAAAAATAAAATTGAAACAAAATAATATATAATCAATAACTTTATAATACAAGATGAACACAATTGAAGAATCAACCCCACAATTTGAAATTATTATTCCTATTCCTGATTGTTTTGTTGCATCAATTTTAAAATTATCAAATGGTAAAAATGGTCATGGAGAGAGCAGACTTTATATTGGAGACAATAACCAAATTAATAATTATATATGTCAAAAACAATGGAAAATTAATTATCCTGAAAATTATAAGGAAGAAATCTCTGAATTATTAGATGATCAAAATAGTTTTTCAAAAATTTGTAATAATAGAAAAGAATTAGTTTATCAATCAATTGATGAATGTTCCGATAAGATGTTAGAAATTGTTCCTCAAAATGGTGACAAAGATGTAAGAAGATATTATATTGGACCAAATAAAAGTAATGACGCAAATAAAAAATTATTTAATAAATTTAGAGCAACTTTAATTCCAAAACAGTTTTCAATAAAATTAACAGAAAAAGAGACCTATTTTGAGTGTTTTATTATAAAAAATGATGTAATTGAAAAAAAGAAGAAATCAAAAAAATCGTCCAATGCATGCAAAGAATTTTTAACATATACATCAAATAAATACTGTATAGAAATACAAGATGAAGATAATAAAGGCGAATTTGCACTTAGAAATCCTAAAAATGGATACTTTTGGCCAGTAGATGGTTACCATAAATGTGAAATACATGAATGTAATGGTAATGCAGACTCACCTTGTCCTTTTAATAATCACGTTTGGGAATTTCAAGGTGATTATTTTCATGGAAATCCTAACAAATATTCAGCAAACGATACATTTCACGGTGTAGATTATTCAAAAAAACATGACAAAGATAAAGAAAAAAAACAGTATTATGAAGATAATGGATATATTGTAAATATTAAATGGGAGAGCGAATGGGTCCAAGAAAAAAAAATTATGAAACAAAATAATATCCAATGGAACTAAGTAATATAATAATTTGTAACCTGTTGTAAATATAGATTATTAATTTAATACAAATTTTTTATATTTTTTATTATTTCCATTAAAACATTTACAACTATACTATTTCCGGCTTGTTGATACATTCTTGTATCCGATACCACAATTTTAAAATTATCGGAAAATCCCATTAATCTTAAACATTCTCTTGGAGTTAATTTTCTTAATTTTCCATAATTTGAAACATAATTATCAACACCTGCTCTGTGCATTTTATGAACACTTGACAATATAGGTCTCGCTATATCTAGGTCTATTTCCGGATTGCTTTTAAATCCCTTTGTTCCACTTTTCAACACATACTCTTTTACTTTATCACTTAAATAATATTTATCAGGTATGTCTCTATACTCAAATACAAAATCACCGTGCCAATTAAACTGTTGGTTTTTTTTCTGACATAACGCAATAGCTCCATTTATTTGTGTATATTTTTTTGCTATATTTTTATCAGAAACCGCAAATTCTTGTCCTTTTTCTTGTAAATAGTATTGTGTATTAACATTATCTTCTAATAAATCTTGCATTTTTAATGTTAATTCAATTTTTGGCGGCGGAAAATTTATTTGAACATGTGACATTTCTTCATTTATTCCAATTAAGAATAAACGCTGTCTACTTTGTGGGATTCCGTATTCGGTTGCCTTTAATATATTATATTGAATTGAATAATTTAATTCTTTAAATTTACTTAAAACATATTCAAATGTTTTACCTGAATCATGGGTTGTCAAGCCCTTTACATTTTCAAAAATAAACATTTTTGGTTTGCATTCTTTGATTACTCTTATAAATTCAAATATTAAATTGCCTCTATCATCGTCTAATCCCTTTTGTTTTCCTACAAATGAGAAAGACTGGCAAGGACTACCACCAACAACTATATCAATATTTTCATGTAAATATTTATTTGCATCTAATTTTGTTACATCATTAAACCATTTTGATTCAGTAATGTCATAATTTGCAAAATAACTTTTTTTTACGTAATCATCAATATCACATGCAAATATAATTTCTTGTTCAATATTTAAGCGTTGTAAAGCATGTTCAAACGCACCTATACCACTAAATAATGTTCCTATTTTTAATTTTTTATTACTGTTTAAAAATTGGTTACTTGAATTTATCGGAATTATTTCATTAATTACATTAATTTCACTTGTTATATTAAAAATATTTTCTCCTTCAACGAATTTTTCTTCAACGAATTGTTCATCTTCTTCAATGATCAATATAATTTTTTTTTCAGCTTTTTTATTATTTTCTATTAGTTCTATTAATTGTGTTTTATTTTTAGAACTACACCTAGTAATACCAAGTTCTTTACACTTCTCTAAAAGCTCAGTTTTATTCATTTTTGTAATATCCATTTCTTCTGTAATGTTGACTGATATATTATCTGTATCCATAATACAGTTTTTTATATTCAATTTTTTTTCAACTGCATTATTTATTTGCATTTCGCAAGATTTACTCATTTAATTATATCATGACATTATTTTATATTGTTTAACTAAATACCAAAATAAGTTAAACAATTTATTTTAATTTTTACACTGACGTGGTTAAAGAATGTGTATAAGGATTATTTCTGAAAGCATTAAGAATCTCAGGTTGAATACGGTCACAACCAGCGCACTCGTTATAATATTGTGGTGTATTAATAGAACCATATGTTTGGGTAGAAGGAGGTAATGGCGTCACGGATATGGCGGGATTTACTCTTCCGTCAAAACGGTCGCTATCACTTTTAATGGTAGTCAAATGCATTTGTTGATTAAATATTTGTGTGCCACCTTGGTTTGGTCTGTTCATAACAGTGGATGATTTAATATCATTATTATGTTGTTTATAAGCTGCCTCATAACTCATATCACCATAATTTGTTCCGGCGCCACCTGATGAACCAATATAACCGCAACTTGTCGAATCTCTTTGGGTTGGTATTCCAGGCATAGCATTGTTAACATACATGCCTTCCTTTTGATTATTAATGTTAAATGTTGGTGCATACAATGTTGTCTCTTTAATAGTTGTATTTGTAGTATCTTTGGGATTAATTACATAACTACTTGGCACAGACGATGTTGCCTCACCATAAATGCGAACATTGCTAACAGTTTCTTCTTTACGTGTAGGTCTAAACATATCCATAATTGGAGCAATAACCGCACCAACTGCACCACTAAATCCACTTCTCAATGTGTCCGGTTGTTTTACAGTTGATCTATTGTTTTCATAATTTGTATGACTTTTCAAAAAATTGTCAGCTCCATTGCTAGGACCGCGACCCTGTGCAGATGAATGATTTACACCACATGTCATTGATTCCTTTCGTTTACTCTTTTCGAAATTTTCAGGAGCGTAAGCGGCTTTTCTATCCGCAGGACCCGCAGGACCCGCATAATCCGTGACAATATCATTTCGTTTAAGTATTCCCATTTCCTGAATAGGTCTCAATGTTTCTCCTTTTTCAGCACCAGTTGTAGTCAACCAACGGTCTTGTGTATTAATAAAAAAGGTATCGGGTCTTTGTTTTTCTACACGACCCATTGTTTGGGTAGATGCCGCATTTTTAATATATGAGTTTGCAGGGCCTTCATGGTTTATTAATTCGTATTCTAATTTTGGATTTGTAGCAACTCTCATTTGGTCAACTGTATAAGGCAACCATTTGTCGCGCGCCTCCATTCCCGAATTATATCCACCTGTGCCATTTACGGAATAACCTTTATCTAAACCGGGACCAACGAAAACACTATCAAACGGTTTCACATTATTATTTTTCATAGCTGGATTTACTCTAGATTGGTAAAAATCACTATTATTTGGCGCTCCATATGCCCACTGCATATTGTCTTCCGGTTTAAATAGTGGTGCTTGTTCAATTTTCTTTATTACTTGTGAACCGGAACCAATCATATTATCTAAAACAGTTTCCGCTATATTTACATCATAAGTATTTCCTTTCACTTTGCCGCCATTAAAAGGAACCATATTATTGTGTTTAAATTGTTCTGAATCTAAATAATTACCTGTCATTGAATATATTTGTTGCGGATTTTTGCCAACGGGGATATTATTTTTTACTTTTTGTTGATATAAATTTTGGTCAAAATATTTATCTGTTGCTGCATTTGGGTTTGGATATTCTTGAACTGTATCTACCAATTGATTTATATTAGTAACAGGAAAATTCTGAGGAGGCACGCGCGTATTTGGTAAATAATTATTGTTGGCTCCCATATTTGTAAAATTCTCTTGTTTTTTTTGTGTTTTTCTATTTTCAGTTTTACACGATTGTGATGGTTGTTGATTTGATACTATATACATACCACCTAATGCTATTAAAGGGATCGCTAATTCCATATTATATATATAAAGTATTATATTTTTAATTTTACCAACCAATTTGCAATTTTATACTGAGAAGAAAGTTATTAATAATCTAAATAATATTATATAAATTATTAATTTATTTTTATCTTTGTGCACATGAATTTGTTTGTGCGCATGTGTTTGGTCCTGCTACATAACCACCTCTAATCAAATTGTAACTAGATGGCAATAAATTTGTTGTCTCATTTATGACACAATCCCTCTTTGGTGTGAAATAATCTTTTTCTAAAATTCTTGTGCTTAAATTATTATGAAAAGGAAGACAAGTGTTTTCTTGAGGATTGAGAGGAGGATAATACCAATCTACTTGTTCTAAATCACGATACCACCAGGCAGGATTAGTTGCTCTTGATTGTCCAGTGGTTAAATTATTGCAAGATGGGTATTGCATAGCTTCATTTTGCACGTTGAAATTTTTATAATTATCTTTTCCTAAACAATCACGACTCAAGGGTTTGTTTACACCTTTTAATTCGCTTTCTAAATTAATTGTGTTGGTTCTTAAATTGGCACCCCATTTTTGAATTCTTATTTGAGGGTCTTCCATATAACAAGGACTCGCGCCATTACCAGGCACATTTAATATCCATCTTCCAGGATCTGTAGATTGTTGCAATTGTTTTTTTGTTCTACTTTCATCATAATTAAATCGGGTATTGGCCATTTATATATATACTTTTTAAAAAAAAGTTTGGGTATAGCGAAAAGCAAAATATACTTTATATACTTTTTTATTTCATTATAAAAAAGAAGCGAAAAGCAAAATAATTTATAACTTTTTTTAAGTGAAACAAAAGTGAAGCAAAATACTAATTAATATTTTGG
>Ga0114966_10001512_pt1 | contig 21467 bp, 15 predicted proteins | sample M_130207_XF_Meta_FD_87029 | JGI IMG/M metagenome (GOLD analysis project Ga0114966, IMG submission 87029) | Freshwater microbial communities from Lake Montjoie, Canada to study carbon cycling - M_130207_XF_MetaG | ecosystem: Environmental > Aquatic > Freshwater > Lake | place: Lake Montjoie... | reverse complement strand
CACATCTCGCGCAGTGTTGTACCCCGAACACGAAGGTCGTGGCCTTTGGGCAGGTGTCGAATGCGCTCGGGACGATTAATCCCGTCTCCGAGATCGTGCGCATCGCGCGAACGACTGGGGCGTTGGTGGTGTGCGATGGCGCGCAGGGTGTGCCGCATTTCGATGCCGCCGTGGATGCGCTTGGCGTAGACGCTTATGTCTTTAGCGGACACAAGATGCTCGGTCCGATGGGAATCGGCGGGCTCGTGGTGCGTCGGGAGATCCTTGAGGCGATGCCGCCGTATCAGTTTGGCGGCGACATGATTGCGATAGTCGGCGACGACCGCAGCACGTGGAATGTCTTGCCCCACAAGTTCGAGGCTGGCACGCCGAATGTGGCGGGCGCGGTGGGACTCGCGGCGGCGGCGCAGTATTTGGACATGATTGGCATGCCGCGGGTCCGTGCGCACGAGGCAGCGCTGCTCGCGTACGCCTCCGCGCGCCTGACTGAAGTACCCGGTGTGACGGTGCTCGGGCCGCCGCCGGAACAGCGCTCTGGAGTGGTGTCATTCGTGCTCGACCATGTACATCCGCACGACATTGCGCAGGTGCTCGACTCGGCAGGGGTCTGCGTCCGGTCGGGGCACCATTGCGCCCAGCCGTTGATGCGCGCCCTCAAGGTGGCAGCGACGACGCGCGCCTCGTTCTACGTCTACAACGACGCCGACGATGTCGACGCATTGATTGTCGGGCTACTGACCACGCGAGATCGCATGGGACTCGCCTAGCGTCGCGTGCCGTGCACTCCCTAACTTGCGTGTCTCCGCCGTTGTGGTGTTGAAGATCGTATTCCTCAAGAAGAGCTAATGGCCACTCTGACTCCGTGGCGGGCGCTCCCCGCCGAACGCCGAATCGCCGTCATCATGGCATCGGCCAAGCAGCACAAAGAAGTGCGCACCGCACTGGCCGCACGCATTGCGCAGAAGGGTGGCGGATTCCGCGCCACGACACTCATGACGTGGTCGCCCGAGAAGCTTGCCAAGGAAGTCGTGCGCCTCAATGCGCTCCAGCCGCAGGACGAGCTCGACATGCTCCTGCACCTGTATGTGGAGCTTGAGCCGGCCATTCAGATCGCGTTCCTCGACGCGGCCGGTGTGGCACACAAAGACGGGCACATCTCAGAGGACTCGGCCCCTCCGTACGGTGACGATGCCAACACGGCGAACGCTGTGCAGGCGGTGCGTGCGCAGTTCGGCGAGGCGTGCGAGCACTATCTGATGACGATCACGACGTACAATGCCGCATCGTGGCCGGGTATCGAACAACTGGTTGTTCTCAACACTTAATTCACAGAGGAGACGATGATGCCGCGCATGGTAATTGTTCGGATACTCGGGACCGTTGGCGTGATGCTGGTGGCCCCATGTGCTGTCACGGCGCAGGGCGGGGCGGCCGCGCGCACACCGCGCGCTGACAGCACCCGCGAAGCCTCGCGCCTAGACGTCGAAGGACAGACCAGCAAGGCCCGCGCCATCTTCCAAGCGCAGATCGACAACGCGCCCGATGCCGCCGCCAAGTCGGCCGCGCAGCGGGCGATGGCGATCTCCTATGCCTTCGACGGCGACTGCGCGAACGCCGTGAAGTACGAGGCGATGGTAATCGCGTACTGGGTGACGCGCGAGAGCGCCGAGCCGCAGAACGCGTTCTATCAGCAGGGCGAGATGGCAAACGAGGCCGCTCGTGTCTGCATCGACGCGGGGAATCTCGACGTCGCCGAGCAGTGGTATCGGAAGGGCACCGAACTCGGATTGAAGGAGCCCGCGCCCAAGACCCATCCGAAGTCGCTCTGGGACTATCGTCTGGCGCACGCGCTCGGTCGACTCGCTGCGCGACGCGGCAACACGGCCGAAGCCGCCAAGCAAATCGCGGAAGCGCGTAAAATCCTGGCGAGCGATTCGGCGATGGCAGTAGCGCAGGCGCGATTCCTCCCCTACCTCGAGGGCTACGTGGCGCTCTACACGGGCGATCTCGCCGGTGCCGAAGCGAATCTCACAAAGGCGCTCGCCGTGCAGGGGAACGGCTCGGATCCGTTCATGACGTCACTCCTCGCGATGACGTACGAGAAGCAGGGCAAGACCGCCGAGGCAAAAACGCTCTGGCAAAAGGCGTACGACCTCTCGACGGCACATAATCCGCCAGCGGCATACGCGCGACCGCTCGCAAGGAAGAAACTCGGCACCTGATGGATTCGATTCTCAACGTGTGGGCCTGGGTGTCGTCGATCACCCTGGTGATTCTCGGCACGCCGGTGATGGTCGTGCTGTTCTGCCTGACGGCGCCGTTCGACAAGGGACGCTACGCAGCGGGACGTTTTCTCCGCATTGTCGGGGTCACCGCGGTCAAGCTTAACCCGCTCTGGGACTTCACGACCGTTGGCCCGTTCATCACCGATCCGCGTCGTCCGTATGTCGTGGTCTCAAATCATGAGTCGTACGCTGACATCTTTCTGATTTCGCACCTGCCGTGGGAGATGAAATGGATGTCGAAGGCGGCGATGTTCAACATCCCCTGCTTCGGCTGGATGATGCGCATGGCGGGGGATATCCGCTTGGTCCGCGAGGACAAACGGAGCGCCGTGAATGCACTCGCATCGGCCCGTGATCGGCTCGCCAAGAAAGTGAGCGTCATGATTTTCCCTGAAGGGACGCGCTCGCGCGACGGGGAACTCCTTCCGTTCAAGAACGGCGCCTTCAAGCTCGCCATTGAGACGGGCGCACCCATTCTGCCACTTGTGATAGCAGGAACTCGGTCGTGCATGGCCAAGGGCACCTTTAAGTTTCAGCGGGCTCGGGCCTGGGTGAAGGTCCTCGAACCCATTCCGACCACCGGACTCACGAACGCTGACCTGATGGAGCTCAACGAGCGCACGCGGGTCATCATGGTCGAGGCGCGCGTTGCGCTGATTGCGGAAATGGCAGCTCGCGCCTGATTGGGCGTCGACGTGCAGAAGGGGGGCGCGCCGAGTGGCGTGCCCCCCTTTTCTGTACTGCCGCCCGCTTAGACCGTGGGGCGCTTGCTGGCGACGTCGTTGTGCGTCTGGAACTGATGCGCGACGCTGAGAATCTTGTCGTCGTTGAACAGTGCGCCGATGATCGTGGCACAGATCGGCTGCGGATTGAGTGCTGGCGCTGCTGGCGTTGCTGGCGCTGCAGGAGCAGCCGCGCCGGCACCACGTCCGCCGCCGCCACCGCCCTGCTGAGCCGGCACATCGAACTTGTAGGGCACCACGACGCAGGGATGTCCGGTCTGCGCGTTAATCCCGACGTCGGTCGAGGGGCCAGCGATGAACATGTCGAGATCCTTCATGAACTCCCCCCACTTGGTGGTGAGGATCAGACGACGGCGCTGATTGTTGATGAAGTCCATGGACTTGATCGCGCGCCCGGAGATAAAGCGCGGGTTCCAGTCGGCCGGCGCCATCCCATTGTCGGGGTTGGCGGTCATGCCGTAGGCCGCAACTCCGCCACGTCCACCGCCAGCGGGTGGCGTGGGGGTGGGGAGGTTGTTGAGGTCGAGGCCGATCTCCTTGGCCTTTCGCTGGACGTATTCGTCGAACGCTGCTGCGTACTCGCTATTCAGACCGCCGAGTGGTGCGGCGCCGCCCACGGCGGGGCGGGCACCGATATCTGTGGTCTTCGCGCCGAGGTCGCGGAGCTTGTCGACGAACTCCTTCGGTGCACCATTCGGGTCCACGCCAATCCGGAGGCCGGCGAGCTTCAGGTTGCGATCAAACTGGAATGGCGTGGTGAGCGTCGATGGGTCCTTTTCGTCGGAGCCATGAATGACGTTGAACACCATCGCCGCATCTTCGACCGACCGTGTGATGGGTCCAACGCGATCCTGCGACCAGGCGAGCACCATGCCACCCGAGCGGCTCACGCGGCCGAAGGTCGGACGGAGCGCGCTGACACCACAGCGCGTGGCCGGGCTCACAATCGAGCCGCTCGTCTCGGTGCCGATGCTGAAGGCCACGCAACCTGCGGCGGTCGCCGAGGCCGGGCCGGCGGACGAACCGCTGGAACCCTGCGAGAGATTCCACGGATTGTTGGTGCGGCCGCGGAACCACTGGTCGTTCTGGGCAAACAGACCCGTGGCGAGCTTGGCGACGAGCACGGCGCCGGCATCGCGAAGTCGCACCACGACCTCGGCGTCTTCGTCGATAATGCGTGTGGCAAAGTCAGCGGCGCCCCACGTGGTGGGGATTCCCTTGGTCGCGAAGAGATCCTTCACGCCATAGGGGAGGCCATGGAGCGGGCCGCGATACTTTCCGGCCTTGATCTCGGCGTCGGCCTGGGTCGCCTGCGCGCGGGCCAGATCCTCGGTGATGGTGACGGCACAGAGGAGGGTCGGGTTCAGGCGCTTGAGGCGCTCGAGGTAGATCTCGGTAAGCTTCACCGAGGTGATTTTCTTCTCCTTGATGAGCGAGGAGAGCTTATGGGCGGGGAGGAAGGCGATATCCTCGGCGTTCGTTGGGACCGGGCCCGTCCACTTCTCGACGACCCAAGGCGCACGGTCAAAAGCGGCGCGACCGCGTTCGCGTGCGAGCTTTTCCATCAGCGCACCCGTACCGCCGGGGTAGGCTTGGAACTGAAGCGCAGGGGCCTCGCCATTGCCGAGAGCGGCCGGCGGGGCGGCCTGCTGCGCTTGTTGCGCGCCGCCGCGTCCACCAGCGGGAATCACCGGTGTGCCGGTCGCCCCCTGCGCGCGCAGTTTATCGGCGCCAAAGGTGCTCGCTGCCGCTGCTACGAGGGAGTAGAACATGAACTGGCGGCGATCAAGCCCTGTCGCCTCCTCATCGTGATCAGCGCGGGCAAGATCGAGATGGGCCTGTTCGAGCAGTTCGTCGGGAGAGTACACAAGATCCTCGTGAGACGGGCGCAGCGTGAAGAGGGGGAGCGACAGTCACAGATTATCGCTCATGGTCCAGCCCATAGCCAGTGGGCGCGTCTGGGCGGGGGAGGGCAAGCCCCTCGCACTTGTCCGATTGTAACAGATTGTTTCGGACTACTTGTCGACTCTGGCTATGCGTCACAGTATTGTCGGTTGCCTAGTTACTCGTTTGTTACGTTTTTGACTTATTGGGTGACTTGTCGCCGTAGTGACCGGCCTCTAGCGGGCAGGGTCGCGCCGGCGTTTTGAGTGCGGCGGTCGTCGAGCCGCTGCAGTGGTTTTACACACCGATGGCACCACCGCCACGGGAAATAGTTTTACCAGGGAGATCGCGCATGATGGGAGAAACGCCAGGTTCATTCCGGCGGCGATGGGCGGCATACGGTACGGCGACTCGCCGTACCAGTGTCCGCCTGCTCGCCGGGCTCGGGTTACTCGGAAGCGTGTTGCAGAGCGCTCAGGCACAGGGGACTTCCGGCACGGTTGCCGGCAAGGTCACCGAAGGCGCCGCTGCAACGCCTGTGGTCGGAGCACGAGTCTCCGTCACCGGGACACAACTCGCAGCAATGACGGGCACTGATGGCGCGTACTCAATCCGCGGCGTCGCAGCTGGCGCGGTGGAGTTGCAGGTCGTCCGCCTGGGCTATCAGCCCCTGCGCTCCACGAGCACGGTTGCGGCTGGCCAGACGGCTACGGTGAACTTCTCGATGGTCGCGGCAACGTACTCCCTGTCGGCCGTCGTCACGACGGCGACCGGTCAGCAGCGCAAGGTCGAACTCGCGAACTCCACGACGCAGATCTCGGTCGCTGAGAAGATGGAAGACCTCCCGATCAAGGACATGGGCACGCTGCTCTCCGGCCGTGCCTCGAGCGTTCAGGTCATCTCGACCGGCGCCACGGGCACCGGTTCGCGTATCCGTATCCGCGGTCAGAACTCATTCTCCCTGAGCAATGACCCGATCGTCGTCATCGACGGCGTGCGCGCCACGGCGAGCACGAACAACGGACTCGGCGTCGGTGGTTCGGGCCCGTCCCGCCTCGACGACATCAACCCCGCCGAAATCGAGACCATCGAAGTCGTGAAGGGACCGTCGGCCGCGACCCTCTATGGTACCGAGGCCGCCAACGGCGTCATCGTGATCACCACCAAGCGTGGCAAGTCGGGCAAGACCAAGTACAGCATGTCGATGGAAACTGGGCAGATCAACAACACGGCCAAGTATCCGGATCTCTGGTCACTGTGGGGCAAGACCTCGCCGTCCACGACCTCGGCGATCTGCTTGCTCACGGCCGTCTCGGCTAAGACCTGCGCGGTCGACACGCTCTCGCACGGCAACGTGCTGAACATGGCGAACCTGACGCCCATCGGTACCGGCGACCGGAAGAGCTACAACTTCCAGGCCTCGGGCGGCACCGACAAGATTCAGTTCTTCGTCGCGGCGCAGTCCGAGCAGGAGACTGGCATCTACAAGATGCCAAACAGCGAAGTCGCGCGTATCACGGCGCAGCGCGGCGTGACCGCCCTGCCGAGCGACATCATGCGGCCGAACGCCCTCGCGCGTAACAGCCTCCGCGCGAACCTCTCCGCGCAGCTCGCGCCGAAGTGGTTTATGCAGGTGTCGTCGTCGTATGTGAACAGCATGACCCGCTTGCCGCAGAACGAAGACAATGGCAACGGCCTCATGGTGGATGCGCTTGGCGGCCCGTGGCGCGGCGACTTGCTTGACGCGCAGGGTGACTCACTGCGCGGCTATCGCTCGTTCATGATGGGCGACGTGCTGGCGCAGACGACCACGCAGAACATCGATCGCTTCATCAACAGCGTCACGTCGCAGTACAACCCGACGGACTGGCTGTCGATGCACGCTGCGGTCGGGTCGGACTTCACGGTCCGTAACGACCTCTTCATCTCGAAGGTTGGGGAGGGTCCGAACACCGGCACCGTGCGCACGGGCAACATCACGAGCGCGGCGTTCAATATCAATCAGCAGACGGTGGACATGGGCGCCACCGCCAAGGCCCAGCTGTTCTCGTGGCTCCAGACGAGCACGTCGGTGGGCATGCAGTACATCCGCAACGCCACGGGCGCCACGCAGGGCACCGGTATTGGCCTGCCCCCGGGCGGCGTGACGGTCTCGGCCGCTGCGACGCGCAGCAGCACGCAGACGTTCTCGGAGAAGCGCACCCTCGGCTACTACGCCGAAGAACTCTTCACCATCAACGACAAGTTGTTCCTCACCGCTGGCGTGCGTCGCGATGCGGCGAGTGCCTTTGGTAAGAACTTCAACGCCGTGTTGTATCCGAAGTTTGGCGCCTCGTGGCTGATCTCTGAGCAGTCGTTCTTCCATAAGCCGTCGTACATCACCTCGCTGCGTTTGCGCGGCACGTACGGCGCCTCCGGTCAGATTCCGGGCGCAACCGACGCCGTGCTCTACTACTCGGCCGGTCCGACCACGCTGACCACTGGCAGCGACACGCCAGGCGCGTCGATTGGCTCGCTTGGCAACAGCATCCTGAAGCCGGAATTCTCGGCGGAAAAGGAGTTCGGCTTCGACTTGGCGATGTTCTCTGGCAAGACGAGCCTTGAGGTCACCTCGTACGACAAGACGACGACCGATGCCTTGATCAACAAGGAAATCGCGCCGTCCGTCTCCGGCTTGGCCAACCAGTTCGTCAACATCGGCAGCATTCAGAACACCGGTGTCGAACTGACGTGGAACCAGAAGGTGTTTGACAGCCGCCAGCTCGCGGTCGATTTCACCCTGACGGCCTCTACGAACAAGAACAAAATGCTCACCCTGGGCGCCGGCATCCTGCCGATCGCCAGCGGCAACCGCGGCACGCAGCGTAACCTGCCGGGGTATCCGCTGTACGGGTTGTGGGACAAGAGCTACAAGATCAACGACCTCAACACGGACGGCATCATCACCCTGAACGAGCTCACGTTCAGCGATACGGCCGTCTACCAGGGTGCGACGTTCCCGACCCGTGAACTCGCGTTCACCCCGTCGATCGAACTGCTCAACCACAAGCTGCGCATCTCGTCGCAGTTCGACAGCAAGTGGGGCTTCAAGAAGTTCAACAACACGCTGCGTCACCAGTGTCAGAACGGCGTCACCTGCCGCGGTCGCTATGACGTCAGCGCCCCGCTCGAGATGCAGGCGGCCGCCCTGGCCACCACGCAGGCCGTGTACACCGGCATGTTCGAAGACGGCGCGTTCACCCGCTGGCGTGAAGTGTCGGTCTCGTACGAAATGCCGCAGGCGTGGGCCTCGCTCGTGCGCGCTCAGCGCTGGAGCGTGATCTTCACCGGCCGGAACCTTGGCGTGAAGACCAACTACACCGGCGTCGATCCCGAAGCAGCACAGTCTAACAGCGACCAGCGCGGTAACGAGGAGTACTTCTCGACGCCGCCGCTGCGCACGTTCATGCTCCGCATGAACTTTACTTTCTAAGCCGAGCGCATATATGAACTACTTTATCTCTGCGCGCCGCGCCCTCCGGCCGGTCGGCGCTCTGGCAGCCGCGATGGTGCTGGCCAGTTGCAGCAAGGACATCCTGAACGTGGCCACGCCCGACGTGCTGTCGGCGTCGGTGCTCAACAGCAGCCTCGGCGCGACCACGATGCGCAACGGTGCGTATCAGGATTTCGTCGTCGCGTTCTCGGGCAATATCGACGGGTACCTCGTGTCGACCGAAAACATGGGCGACGCGATCAAGACCGTGGATACGTTCGCGGATCGTTACTTCACCAACGAACGTCGCCAGAATGAAAATCTGCGCGGCGCCGCGAGCACGATGTACAACAACATGCATCTCGCCCGCACTGGCTTGACGACGTCGATCCTTGCCTGGGGCAAGGTGAAGCCGGCGACCACGGCGGCGAAGGACTCGCTCGCCGAGATGTACGCGGTGCGTGGGTACATGGAGGATTTCTTTGCCGAAGCGTATTGCTCTGGCGTCCCGTTCAGCTCCGTTGCCGCTGACGGATCGTTCGTCTACGGCTTGCCGTTGACGACCACGCAGATGCTCACGACGGCTGCTGCGTCGTTCGACACCGCCACGACGCTCTCCACGGGGACCAACCCCAAGTACCTCGCGGCTATTGGTAAGGCGCGTGCCCTGCTGAACCAGGGGCAGTTCTCGGCGGCTGCGGCCGCTGTGGCTGCGGTGCCGACGACGTACAAGTACACCATTTTCCACTCGGTGGCGACAGGCCGTCAGCAGAACGGCATCTACAATGCCACGTTCGTCAACGGATCGCGGTACACCGTGGGCACGAGCGAAGGCACCAACGGGCTCGCCTACCTGACCACGCCAGCGGATCCCCGCGCCCCGTGGCTTGCGTCGACGACCCGTACGGGATTTGACGGCACGAACCGCAACCTCCCGATCGAGCAGAAGTACACGGGGCAGAACTCGCCGGTGATCTTGGCCGACGGCATCGAGGCTCGCCTGATCGAGGCCGAAGCCAAGTTGCAGGGTGGGGCGCAGGCGGATCGCGATTCGGTCTTCGCGCGTCTCAATGTGCTTCGCGCCACCGGCTTGGCGGCTGCGATCACGCCGCTCGCGGCGTCGCCGACCACGCAGGCTGCCGCGGTCGACATGCTCTTCAAGGAGCGCGCCCTGTGGCTGTGGCTCACCGGGCATCGCCTCGGTGATCTGCGTCGCTTGGTCCGTCAGTATGGCCGTGACGCAGAAACCGTGTTCCCGACGGGCGCGGTGGATGTGCGCGTTGGCAACAACTACGGCACCGACGTCAACATGATCGTGCCGGTGACGGAAAAGAACAATCCGAGCTTTACGGGTTGCCTCGACCGCAAGGCGTAACAGGTCGTCGTTTCAATCACGATGAAACGGACGATGAGCAATCATCGTCCGTTTCTTTTTCCTGAGGATTCCCATGTCGAACGTTTTCGCGCGTCGGACCGCACTCGCGCTGTGCACGCTGTTGCTGACACCGATCGTGACGCAGGCCCAAACGAAGTCGGCGGCACCATTGGTCGAGTTCGAGAACATGACCTGGCCCGAAGTGAAGGCTGCGATTGCCGCGGGGAAGACCACGGCGCTTTTCTACACGGGTGGCACCGAGCAACGTGGTCCGCAGAACATCAACGGCGGCCACAACTACATGGCGAAGGCCACGGTGAAGGAGCTCGCCGTCCGGCTTGGCAACGCGATCGCGATGCCGGTGCTCGCCTACACGCCGAATACCGCGAGTGCTCAGCTGCCCGGGACGATTGGGCTCACTCCGGATCTGCTCTCGGCGATGCTGGAGCGCATGTCGGAAGAGGCGATCAAGACTGGCTTTAAGAACGTCGTGCTGATGGGAGACCACGGGGGTGGGCAGCCGAACGCCTACAAGTCCGTGGCCGAGAAGCTTGATGCCAAGTATGCGGCGCAGGGCGTGCATGTGTTTTACGCGGATTCGATTTATGCTCCGCGGCAGGCCGCGTTTGACGAATGGCTGGCCAAGAACGGCTATCCAACCGGCGGCCACGCGAGCCTGATTGACACGTCGGAACTACTCTACCTGTGCGCCGATGTTTGCGTGCGGAGAGAGCTCGTGTCGACCGCGTTGGGCGACCCGGTTCAGGCCCCAGGGGCGGCGCGTGATCCCAATGCCACGCGCCTGAACAACGGCATCACCGGCGACGCTCGACGGTCGACGGCCGAGCTTGGTAAACGGATGTTTGATTTGAAGATGGAATACGGTATCCGGCAGATTCAGCGACTGATTCCGCCGCCGACGAAGTAAGCGGGTTCCGGACGCCTCATACAAAAAAGGGCCGCGCGATCTGCGCGGCCCTTTTTGTATCTCGTTATTCTACAGGGTCTTAGCGACCGCCTGCCTTCATACCGATCTCCACCGCCTTGAAGCCTGGGTCCCCCCAGTTCATCACGAACACCGAGAATCCCTGCTTCATCCGCATCTCGATGTCGGTGGCGTTTGCGGGGAATCCGCAGGCGATCTTGAACTCCTTGCAGGCGGCGAGCACCTGTTGGATCGCCCCTTCCCAGCCCTTCTCGTCAAAGGTGCGCTTGCCGTCGGCGTCGGTCGTCGTGAACACCCCGCGGAGCGTCCCCGCACCGGGCCAAAGCACGCCAATGCCTGGCACCGCAGCGATTTCTCGAACGTGCGCGAGCCCTTCCTTGCTCTCGACGATCGTCCAGTTCGTGAGTTCGCCGTTGGGATTGAGCGGATATAGGTCGGCCTTCGCCTTGTACTCCTTCTCCGACACCCCCCAGTAGGCGGGGGCGTTCCCCACCGCGTCGGGGCGCGTTCCGCTCTGTGCCTTGAAGCGCATCGCTGCGAGCCCGACCTTCAGCTCCGCCGCGCTCTCCACCTCGGGGAACATCACGGTGGTCACGCCGAGGTCTAGCGCCTTGCCGATGCGTTCTGCGGCGAGGGTCGGGTTCTCGGCGATCTTATGGGTTTTCACGGCGAGGGGGTGGGCCCAGCGCTGCGCGGGAGTCCCGCCGTCCTGCATCCCCTTTACGAAGTCCGAGTAGCCCGCGTAGCCCTTGTCCCAGTCCCCTTCCATGCCGCCGTCAAAGACGAAATCCGACGGGGTGTGAGCCAGGGCGTCTCCGGCGAGCTGCGCGGCGGTCTTGGTGGGGGCCGTCGTGGTGTCGCCCCGCGGCCTGCGGTTGGAGGGCGCATAAAGACCGAATACCGGCTTGTGCTGCGCGAGCATCTCAGCCACCGGGTTCAGATGGCGGCCCCCTTGATGCAACGCCAAGGACGCAGGGAGCGTAATCACAATCAGCATTGGAATCCAACGAACGCGCACAGGAATCTCCGGAATAATGGGCGGCTACTTTCGGTCGACGGCGAGTATCGCCTCAACGACCGAACTCGGCAAGGGGTGCCGCTCGGTATGCCCGCCCAGGGGGGGGGGTCGACAGTACTTGCGGGGTCGTGGTTTCCGTCCCAATCTTATACGCGCGTCTATAGAAGGAAGGGCGCGATTTCGTTCCTGCCTGCGAATAACTGAGAGTTAATCACGTGAGAGCTATCACCGTTGCAACGGTTTCCGGACTGTTGCTCGCGTCCGTTTGTGTTGCCTACGCCGTGCGTCCGGCGGCGCTCGTTGCTGCGCACGCGCCAGTGACGCATGCACTGATTGTCGCTCCCGAGGCGCTCACGTCGGTGGTACAGAAACGCTGCGCAGAGTGCCATAACGACGACAAACGTCGCGGCGACCTCTCGCTTGAGACTTTTGATGTGGCAGCAGCGGCCAAGTCGCCAGCACTCTCGGAAAAGATCATTGCCAAGCTCCGCGCAGGGATGATGCCGCCGCCGGGGTGGCAAAAGCCGGGTGGTGACACGCTCGCGGCCTTGGCCTCAACGCTTGAACGGCTAGTTGACGCGGCCGCGACCATCAATCCGAACCCGGGATCCCGGAGCTTCCAGCGGTTGAACCGCTCCGAGTACGAAAAGTCGGTGCACGACCTGCTGACCCTCGATATTGACGCCGGCTCGTGGCTCCCGCTCGACACCAAGAGCAACAACTTCGACAACATCTCCGACGTGCAGGTCCCCTCGGCGACGACGCTCGACGCGTACATGGACGCCGCCGCGGAAGTGAGCCGCATGGCCGTGGGCGACCCGAAGGCCACCCGTGCCGCCAAGACGTACAAGATTCCGCGGCTCGCGTCACAGATGGATCAGGTGGACGGAGCGCCGTTTGGCACACGTGGTGGGATCAGCGTGATGCACAACTTCCCCGCCGACGGTCAGTACGTGCTGTCGACGATGATGCACTCGATTCCGACCGGCCAGATTTTTGGTTCCGCCGCGCCGTTTGACGAGATGATTGAGTTTTCCGTGAACGGCGAGCGGGTCGCGATGATCCCCGTCGACCGCGGGATGTCGCAGGCCGATCCGACCGGCATGGACGTGAAGACCCCGCCGATCCAGCTCCGTGCTGGCCCGCAGCGTGTGACCGCGGCGTTCGTCCGCACCTTTGATGGGCCGGTGAACGACAACCTTGCCCCGATCGCCAACAGCATTGCCGACACCCAGATTGGGTCGCAGAGCGGTGTGACCGCGCTGGCGCATCTCCGCGAAGTGACCGTCACTGGTCCTTTCAACGCGACCGGCGTGTCGGACACGCCGAGCCGTAAGCGGATTTTCAGTTGCCGTCCGTTGTCGCCAGCGGAAGCGCGACCGTGCGCCGAGCGCATTGTCGCGTCGCTCGGTGGCGCCGCGTATCGTCGGGCGCTGAACGCGAACGATGTGACCGGGCTGATGAAGTTCTACGATCGCGGCGCCAAGGAAGGCGGCTTCGAGATCGGCGTGCGTCGCGCGCTCGAGGCGATGCTTTCGAGCCCGCATTTCATCTTCCGCGTTGAAGAGATTCCGAAGGGCGCCAAGGCCGGGTCGCGGGTCGCGGTCGGCGATGCCGATCTCGCAACGCGGCTTGCGTTCTTCATCTGGGGAACGCCGCCGGACGAGAAGTTGATGGCGGTGGCCCGCGCTGGTGGGTTGAGCACGCCGGAAGGACTTCGGACGCAGGCCGCGCGGTTGCTCGCCGACCCGCGGAGTGACGCCCTGTCCACGCGATTCGCTGCCCAGTGGTTGCGCCTGCAGGACATCGAGAAGGTGCATCCGGATGCATTGCAGTTCCCGAACTTCCGTCAGCAGCTTGCCGACGCTATGCGTCACGAGACGGAACTGTTCTTCATGAGCATCGTGCGCGAGAACCGGAGCGTACTCGACCTGCTCTCCGCGAACTACACGTACGTCAACGACGAGCTGGCCCAGCACTACGGCATGCCCGGGATCACGGGGAGCAACTTCCGTCGCGTGCAGTATGCCGATAATCGCCGGAGCGGGCTCTTGGGTCAGGGCAGCATTCTGACGCTGACCTCGCATGCGAATCGCACGTCGCCCGTGCTCCGCGGCAAGTGGGTGATGGAAGTGATCCTCGGATCGCCACCACCACCACCGCCGCCGAATGTGCCGGACCTCGAAAAGACGGGCGAGGCCAAGGACGGACATTTCCTGAGCACGCGTGAGCGGATGGAAATGCACCGCGCGAACCCGGCGTGCGTGTCGTGCCACAAGGTCATTGACCCCATTGGCTTGGCACTCGACAACTTTGACGTAACCGGCCAGTGGCGTATTCGCGAGAACGGCGCGTCGCTCGACACGCAAGGCCAGCTCTATGATGGCTCCGCGGTGTCGTCGCTGCCGGAGTTGCGTGCCGCGTTGCTCAAGCACCCCACGCCGATCGTTCGCACCTTCACGCAGAACCTGATGGCCTACGCCCTCGGGCGCCGCGTGGAGTTCTACGACCAGCCGACCATCCGCAAGATTCAGCGTGACGCTGAGCCCAGCGGTTACAAGTTTGACCGTTTTGTGATGGGCATCGTATCGAGCGATGCATTCCGTATGCGTCGCGTGCCGGCGGCAGTCTCCGCCGACGCTGCGACACGCAACTCCAGCGGCACCCGCTAACCCCGTAGCACGAGGAATCCGATGACGTACATCAGTGGCAAGGCACTTCCGCGTCGTACCTTCCTGCAAGGGATGGGTGCGACCGTCGCACTCCCCTTCCTCGACGCCATGTTCCCGGCGGGCAAGCCGACGTGGCGGATCACGTCGCAGCAGGCGCCGCGCATGGTCGCGATCGAGATGGTGCACGGCGCGGCGGGGTGCAATGAACTCGGCGCATCGCTGAACTACTGGTCGCCAGCAGCCACCGGACGCGCGTTCGATCTCTCGCCATCGGCGTTGAGCCCGCTCGAGCCGTTCCGCGACTACCTGACGATTATCAGCAACACGGATTGCCGTGAAGCCGAACCGAACGCCCCGAAGGAGATCGGTGGCGATCACTTCCGGTCGAGCGCGGTGTACCTGACGCAATCGCACCCCAAGCAGACGGAAGGGTCGGACATCCACGTCGGCGAGTCGATCGACCAGATCTACGCGCGCAAGTTCGGACAGACGACGCCGATCCCGTCGATGCAGCTGTGCATTGAGAACGTGGACCAGGCGGGCGGGTGCGCGTATGGCTATGCCTGCGTGTACACCGACTCGATTTCGTGGGCCTCGCCCACGGAGCCGCTGCCCGTGATTCGCGACCCGCGCGTGGCCTTCGAGAAGTTGTTCGGGGTTGGCGGGTCGACGGAAGAGCGTTTTGCCCGTCGGCAGTCGCGTCGCAGCATTCTCGACTGGGTCGCGAGCGAGATGGTCTCACTCAAGGGCTCGCTCGGCGCTGACGACCGGACGCGTCTCGACCGGTATCTGGAAGACATCCGCGAAGTCGAGCGCCGCATTCAGGCGATCGAAACGCGCAATATCAGCGGCGAACAGCGCGACATGCCCGAAGCGCCGGCCGGTGTGCCGGATTCGTTCTCGGAGCACGTGGCGGTGATGTTCGACATTCAGGCGCTGGCCTTTGCGTCAGATATCACGCGTGTGTTCTCGTTCAAGATGGGCCGCGACGGCTCGGCGCGTACGTATCCTGAGAGCGGCACCGACAAGCCGTTCCACCCCGCCTCGCACCACGGCGGCAACAAGAAGGGCGTGAGCGATTTCCAGATGATCAACAAGTACCACGTGGCGCAGTTGCCGTACTTCCTGAACAAGCTCAAGGCGATTCAGGAGAACGATGGCAACCTGCTCGACAAGACGATGATCATTTACGGATCGCCGATGGCCGACAGCAACCTGCACAGCCATCGCCGCTGCCCGCTGATCGTGGTGGGTAAGGCCGACGGCCGCATGGGCGGCAACGTGCACATCAAGGCGCCCGATGGCACGCCGATGGCGAATGCGATGTTGAGCATGATGCACACGCTCGGCGTCAACGACATGAAGTCGCTTGGTGACAGCACCGGAACCCTGAACCTCGCGTCTCATGCGTAAGGCTGTGTTGATGGCGATGGCGCTGTTACTGGTCGCAGTCTCCGCACCTGCGGCGATCACGACCGTCGATGCGCCGGTCGCTGATGCGGTCATGAAGCATGACGCGGCCCGCCTCAAGGCGTTGTTGCGTCAGGGTGCTGATGTGAACGCTGCGCAGGGCGACGGCATGACGGCGTTGCACTGGGCCGCGATGTCGGGCGACGCCGAAACGGTGACGATGTTGGTTGCAGCGGGTGCGCGACTCGAAGCCGTGACGCGCAATGGGAGCTATGCGCCGTTGCATCTGGCGGCGCGCAGCGGGAGTGTTGCCGCGGTCAAGGTATTGCTTGATGCGGGCGCCAACGTAAAGGCGGCCACGTCGTCGGGTGGCACGACGCCGCTCCACTTCGCCGCGTCGCTTGGCGATAAGGCGATTGTCACGGCACTGCTCGACAAGGGCGCGCCAGTGGACGCCAAGGAAACGGCGTTCGGTCAGACCCCGATCATGTGGGCCGCGGCGTACGATCGTACCGCGGCGGTCGAGTTGTTGGCGGCTCGCGGCGCGGACTTGAAGGTGGTGTCGAAGGTTGAGGACGTCCCAGCTCGAGAGAAGACCGATCGTGCAGCGCTGACGTTGCGCACGCGAAAGGTTGCGGCGGTGAAAGCCGCCGAGGCGCCTCCGGCTCCCGCCGGGCGCGGCGCTGGTACTGCACCGGTGACGGCTGAGGATAGCGCCCAGGCCAAGAAGGCCGCGGCCGCGCCGATCGCCGCGACTGGGCCGCGCGGTGGTGGCGCAGGGGGCGCTGGTGGTGGTGGCCGCGGTGGACGTGGCGGTTCGCCGTCCGACTCGAGCGGTGGCATGGCGATTGGTACGCGTGGCGCGAGCTACGGCGATCTCGTGGGGAACAAGGGCGGGCTCACGCCGCTCCTGTTCGCCGTGCGCGAAGGGAACATGAAGACCGCCGATGTGCTGCTGAAGGCCGGTGCTGATGTGAATCAGGTGAGCGCGGGCGATCACACCAGCCCCCTGCTTATGGCCACGATCAACGGGCAGTTTGATCTGGCGAAGATGCTCTTGGCGAAGGGTGCGAACCCGAAGCTCGCGAGCGACGCCAATGCGACGCCCTTGTATGCGACCATCAACGTGCAGTGGGCGCCGAAGTCGCTGTATCCGCAGCCGGTGGCACAGCAGCAACAGCAGACGACCCACTTGGAGCTCATGGAGGCGCTGCTGAAGGCTGGCGCGGATCCGAATGTACGCCTCAAGAAGCATCTCTGGTACATGTCGTACAACTTCGATTTGCTCGGCGTGAACATGCAGGGATCGACGCCGTTCTGGCGTGCTGCCTACGGGCTCGACGTCCCGGCGATGAAGCTGCTCGTCAAGTATGGCGCAAATCCGAATATTCCGACTGAGAAGCCGGTGGGACGCACGCTCGGTGATGATGCAAGCCCCGCAGATGCCGACAGCACGGCCGGTGACAAATCAGGGTTGCCGCCGATTCCGGCAGGTGGCCCGGGTGTATTTCCGCTCCATGCGGCGAGCGGCGTCGGGTACGGTGAGGGCTACGCGGCGAATGCGCACATGCACGCCCCGGATTCGTGGTTCGCCGCCGTCAAGTATCTGATTGAGGATTTGCATCTCGATCCGAATGCCCGCGACTTCAACGGGTACAACGCCATCCATCATGCCGCCGCGCGCGGCGACGATCAGCTGATCGACTATCTCGTGTCGAAGGGGGTCGATGTGATGGCCGTCTCGCGCAAGGGACAGACGACCGCAGATATGGCAAACGGGCCGGTGCAGCGTATCCCGCCCTTTGTGGAAACATTGGCGCACCTCGAAAAGCTCGGCTCGAAAAACAATCACAAGTGCAAGAGCTGCTAGAGGCTGTACGCGATTGCACCTGATGTAACAACGCCCCGATGCTCATGCGAGCATCGGGGCGTTGTGTATCAGGGTGCTCGGCGGTCAGATGCGGCGGAGCGGCGAGTGGGCGTGATAGATGGTGCGCCCGCCTGCGGCACGGATTGCCTCCCAACTCGCGGCGACGGCGGCCGCGTGCTCTTCAGGCACTGCACCCGGTGAGGTGAGATCGCCCACGAAGGCGTCGCCGCTGTCGAGGATTAGACTGACGCTGTCGTCGGAGTGGCCTGGCGTGGCGATCACCTGGCCGTCGATTCCGATCGCCTTGAGGAAGGCGCGGCTCTCGGCGAGTGGCAAGGCGCGGTTGTCGTGGAGGGTGATGTCGTGGAAGTGCATCTCCGGCTTCATCCACTGCTTGAGCTGTGGGATGAAGGGTTCCTGCCCTTCACAGACGAGCAAGGTGAGCCCCGCCTGCTTGAGTTCTTGGGCAAGTCCGGCATGGTCGGGGTGGAAGTGTGTCACCAAGTGGTACTGGAACGCCGAGAGCGGGATATCGAACCGCTTGAGATTCGCGAGCAGCAGGGGCATTGTCCCCGGCCACCCGCAATCCACGAGCAACGGCGTGCCGGTGCTTCCGATGGCGAAGTAGTTGGTGGATTTGTAGCCGACGTTGACGATGTTCATGGCGTCAGGCGCCGAGCGCAGCAAGGGGAGAGTCCCAGATCCATCCCCTGAAACTAGCCATCGCTGGCGGGACTCCAAGCGTCCAGCCAGTCTGGCGCGTATTCTATACGTTAGGCAGGATCGGTGCGGTCCCTGTCCTGCGGTCCCAACCTTGAGACGACCACTTTTCGACGGAGCCTCCATGCGTTCCCCATTTATTCCTACCCGAGCCATCCTGCTCGTTCTCGCCGTGGCCCCCGCCTTGCTGGGCGCGCAGAGTGCCGGCAAGTTGAATCGTTTCGGCAATCCTTCGACGATGAAGCCGACGCCGACGTCGGCCGCGATCACCCCGAAGGACCTCCAGATTCGCCTTTACCAGTTTGCGGACGACTCAATGCTCGGTCGTCAGGTTGGGCGTATCGGCAACATGAAGGGGACGACGTATATCGCCGCCGAGGTGAAGCGCCTTGGTCTGATTCCGGCTGGGGACAACGGCACCTATTTCCAAGTGCTCCCCTTCCATACGAAGCAGTACACGAACCATTCGCGGCTGACGGCCAATGGCAATCCGCTCGCGTGGAACAAGGATTGGGTGGCAGTACCGGGCAGTGCGGCGCCGAAGCCGATCAGCAATGTTGAGGTGATTTTCGGCGGTACGCAGGGTGACACGACCAAGCAGATTCCGGCTGCGTTGGCGAACGGGAAGTTTGTGGTGGTGCTCCCGGCCGCTCCGGTGGCCGCGCCGGTCGGCGGTCGTGGCGGCCCAGGTGGCCCGGGCGGTGGCGGTGGACGCGGTGGGTTCGCGGCGCCGGCTCCGTCGCGGTTTGCTGGGGCAGTCGCCGTCGCAACGGTTGACTTGGATGGGCTGACGGATGCGCAGCGTGTGGCGATTAATGTGCCGACTGTTGCGGCTCAGGGTGGTGCTGGTGGGCGTGGTGGACGTGGCGGACGTGCTGGTGGTGCGGGCGCGCCGATTGATTCGCTGGCGATCCTTCGTGGCCAGATCGATCAGCTGACGCCGCAGGCGCAGTTGCGTGTGACGAAGGCTGCGGCCGCCGAGCTGTTTGGCGGACGTGGAACCGACGGGATGACGGCTGGGACGCGCGGCGGCACGGTGTCGGCCTCGCTCGACTTTGTGGAGCTCCCGACCGAGTGGGCGCGCAACGTGGTGGCGATTCTCCCCGGGAGTGATCCGGTGCTGAAGAATCAGTATGTCGCAATCGGCGCGCATAACGACCACGTAGGTTTCACGCCGGTGCCGGTCGACAAGGATTCGTTGAAGGTGTTTAACGATATCCGCAATAAGATGCTGATTGAGAACAAGATGATCGGCCTGACCGCGGCACAGCTCGCGACGATTCAGGTGAACATGGACAGCATTCGCAAGGTTGTCCCGAAGGCACGAATGGACTCCGTGAACAACGGCGCCGACGACGACGGCTCGGGCTCGATGGGTGTGCTGGAGATCGCCGAGTACATGGCGAGCATGAAGGTGAAGCCGAAGCGCTCGACGCTGTTCGTGTGGCACACCGGCGAGGAAGGCGGGCTGATTGGGTCGGCGTTCTTTACGGCAAACCCGACCGTACCGCTGGATTCGGTGGTGGCGCAGCTCAACATCGATATGATTGGGCGTGGGCGGGCGGAAGATTTGCCGGGCGGCGGTCCAGATTACTTGGGTGTCGTGGGGTCGTACTTCGATTCCAAGGATCTTGGTGAAGCCGTCAAGTCGGTAAACGGCAAGCAGGCCAATCCGCTGCAGCTCGACTACAAGTTTGATGACTCGCTGTCGTGGAGTGGCTACAACAATATTTATGGCCGTAGCGACCACTACAACTACGCCAAGGCTGGGGTCCCGATCGCGTTCTTCTTTACCGGGCTGCACGGTGATTACCACCAGAAGACGGACGAGCCGGAGTTCATTGACTACCCACACTACGCGAAGATCACGAACTACGTCGAGAAGCTCGTTGAAGAGGTTGGGAACGGTCCGCGCCCGCGTATGAACGGGAGCAAGCCGGCCAAGCCAGTAAAGCCGACGGTTCCGTAAGTGATGCCGCGCGACGATTCCTGCCGCTCCGTATAATTCAACGTCCCGTACACTTGGAGCTCGTCGTGGCGCGTCTCACTGTTCGCACGCTGTTGGCAGCGATTTTTCTCGCGTCCACTGTCCAGGCCCAGCGCCCACAACCTTCGGGAGCGGCCGCCGAGGCCGTGAAGGCGCGATATCGCAAGCTTGAAGTGCGCATTCCGATGCGCGACGGGGTGAAGCTCTTCACCGCCATCTATGTGCCGAAGGACAGCGCGCAGGCGTGGCCGATTCTCATGGATCGTACGCCCTACGGTGTGGCACCCTACGGCCCAGACGCGTACCGAACCTCACTCGGCCCGAACGGGACGCGGTATCTGGAATCGGGATTTATTTTCGTGTATCAGGACGCACGCGGGCGATTCAACTCGGAAGGCGAGTACACCGAGATGACGCCGCATAAGGACGTGAAGACGAGTGCCAAGGATGTGGACGAAAGCAGCGACGCATCAGCTTGTGCGCGGCGAGCCGTTTCGCGCGCGGTTCCGTCGGAGTTTCGAGCGGCCCGTCGCTTTTGTGCCGAACCAGCCCGATTCGCTGCGGTTTGAAATGCCCGAGATCCACCACACGTTCAAGAAGGGACACCGGATTATGGTGCAGGTGCAGAGTTCTTGGTTCCCGCTCGCGGACCGGAATCCGCAGACCTTTGTGCCGAACATCTTTGAAGCCCGCACCGAGGATTTTGTGAAGGCGACGATGCGCATTTATGCCGCACCGGCGAAGCTGAGCCGGATTGATGTGATGGTGACGCCAGAGTGAGGGCTGGGCACTTATCGTGGCGGTCGCTGATTGCACTGCTCGTTTCCGTGGTGGTAGCGTCTGGTCTCCGCGCGCAGGGGAGCGAGCCAACATCGGCGCGTGCGATGCGCGTGTCTCGCCCACCGGTGATTGACGGGCGCGACACCGATGACGCGTGGTTGCTCACGCCACCGCTGCGGGATTTTCGACAGTTTGATCCCGGGGAAGACATCGACCCCGCGTTTCGAACAGAAGCACGCGTGGTGTACGACGACCGCTACTTGTATGTCGTGGTCCGCGCGTTCGATCCGCATCCCGACAGCATT
>Ga0114966_10001508_pt1 | contig 21476 bp, 18 predicted proteins | sample M_130207_XF_Meta_FD_87029 | JGI IMG/M metagenome (GOLD analysis project Ga0114966, IMG submission 87029) | Freshwater microbial communities from Lake Montjoie, Canada to study carbon cycling - M_130207_XF_MetaG | ecosystem: Environmental > Aquatic > Freshwater > Lake | place: Lake Montjoie... | reverse complement strand
CCAAAACACAAACTTCCCTCAATTGATTTTTCAACAATCTCTTTAGGTATATTTTTTGCCCAATAACTTTCCGCACTTAAATAATGGTGAATATAATTCACATCCAATTTTTCTTTATCCGATGAGTATAAAAATTCTCCTATCTTTTTTTCATCAATCATAAGTTGCTAACAATAGCTAATTGTTTTGTTTTAGCATCAAAAACAAAGCGTGTAATTTTTTTAATTCCTAAATTAGAAAACGAAAATAGCAGTTCCCAATTTTTAGTTTGTTCATTATAATTCATCAAATCTGAATTTTCCGATTTAATTAATCCTAGTTCATGATGCCATATAAAATCTTCGTTTAATGAAGCATAAGTTGTATAAGATTTACTCTCTCTTATGGCAGAATTATATATTCTAAATTCAGTATTTACTGAGTCTTTTATTGCATAAATAAATTGCGAAGAGTTTCCGATTTTTTTAAAAGCTCTTGTTGGAAAATCACATAACCAAACATCTTCATGTGTTTTTATATTTAAAATTCTTAGCGAGTGTGGATCCGTTAATTTATAATACAGCAATGTATCGGCATTTAACCAGGTATGATAGCCAATGGAATCTGTACCTTTATGAGAAATTTTATTCAACTTTCCGTTAAAATTAAATTCCCAAACCCGTTGAGACGAATCCTTTTCAACTACAACAGCACTAAACCCTAAACCGTTAGGGAGTATGGTTGGAGAATATTCTGATACATCTGATTTAGTAATATTAATTCTTGTTTTTTTACTGATATTATATTGGTAAATATCTGCTTGTTTAGTTGAATCTATACATACATATAAAATAGATTTTCCATCTGCCGTAAAAGCTGGCTGGTTGTCATAACCTAATCGGTGTGTAATATTTAAAGGATTTGTGTAGGCGTACTTATTTGCTTTTTTCTCTATTTTAAAAAGCCAAACATCCGTTTCAGGCGCTTGTGCAAAGGCGGCAAAAGCTAAAAAAAGGCTAAATACTAATAGTTTCATTAAATTGTTTTTTAAAAGTATATTGCATTAATTGATAAACTATAAAGCCCCAAAATAAGCCTACAAGCATGCCAACAAATATGTCTGATGGATAATGAACGCCAAGGTAAATGCGAGAATAGGCAGTTAATGCAGCCCATAAAAAAAAAGAAAGTCTGAGCCGCAATTTATTTGTGCTAAATAACAAAAATAATAGCATGGCTACGCCAAATGAATTTGTAGAATGCCCAGAAAAAAAACCATATTGACCACCCTTGTAACCATTTACAGAATGCACCTGAGCTTGAATTTCTACATTATGCGAAGGCCGATAGCGCTTAACAGCATGTTTAGTTTGGTTAGATGTTTGATCGGTTAAAGCAATCAATACAACTAAAAAACTTAGTAGAATCAATAGTTTTTTAATTCCAACTTTATTATAAACAAGGTATAACCAATAAAAAAATAAAGGTAAAAATATCCACATCTGAGAAACATAATACATCACAAAATCAAAAACAGGGGAATTACAAGCATTTATTAATAAAAATAACTGACGATCTAATAACTCTAATTGGTCTATCATTATTTAAAAGTAGAAAAAAAGTCTTAAAAAATGGTGTTTTGTATTAAGACTAATTATTAAAAACTTGTTATTATTTGCGTTTTACTGAATTTTAAGCACTTTTCAACAAATCTCCCACATTGTAAGCTAAAAATTATCTTTGTCCTTTACTTGAATTTATGAGCCGTACAAAGAAAATAAATAGTGCATTAATTTCCGTTTTTTATAAGGACAATTTAGATCCTATAATTAAAAAATTGCACGATTTAGGTGTAATATTATACAGCACTGGTGGAACGCAAGCCTTTATAGAAAATCTTGGGATACCAGTAAAATCGGTGGAAGGATTAACTTCTTTTCCTGAAATATTAGGTGGAAGAGTTAAAACGTTACATCCTAAGATTTTTGGTGGAATTTTAGGACGCAGAGAATTAGACAGTGATATTGCGCAAATGCAACAGCACGAAATTCCTGAAATTGATTTAGTAATTGTGGATTTGTACCCTTTTGAAGAAACATTAGCAAGTGGTGCAAACGAAGAAGATATCATTGAAAAAATTGATATTGGAGGAATTTCATTAATTAGAGCGGCTGCTAAAAACTATAATGATGTTGTTATTGTTGCCTCAAGAAACGACTACTCATCATTACTAAATTTACTGAACAAGCAAAATGGCTCATCTGAATTAAGCGACCGTAAAACATTTGCAGCAAAAGCGTTTGCAATGAGCAGTCACTATGATTCTGCGATATTTAGTTATTTTAATCAAACTGAGCAATTGCCAATATTAAAACAAAGCATCAACAATGGTGCAACGTTGCGTTACGGAGAAAACCCACATCAGAAAGGTGTTTTTTATGGTGATATGCAGGCTATGTTTGAGAAATTAAACGGTAAGGAATTATCATATAATAATTTATTAGATGTTGACGCTGCGGTTAATTTAATGTCAGACTTCACAGCAGAGCCAACCTTTGCTATTTTAAAACATAACAATGCATGTGGAGTTGCAAGTAGACCTAAAATAATAGATGCCTATTTAGATGCATTGGCCGGAGATCCTGTATCTGCATTCGGAGGCATATTAATTAGTAACACGGAAATTGATTTTGAAACAGCTGAAGAAATACACAAATTATTTTGTGAAGTAGTTATTGCGCCTAGCTTTTCTGCTACTGCATTAGCAATTCTTAAATCAAAAAACAATCGCATTATTTTAGTGCAAAAACCTGTTGTTTTGCCTAAAAAACAAATTCGAACGTTATTAAATGGAATTGTGGAACAGGATAAAGATTCAGTTACCGAAACGGAAGCTAATTTAACAACAGTAACAACAGCCTCTCCAACCAAATTGCAGATAAAAGATTTATTATTTGCAAATAAATTAGCAAAACACACAAAATCAAATACAATTGTTATTGTAAAAAACAATCAATTAATTGCAAGTGGCACCGGACAAACATCTCGAGTAGATGCTTTAAGGCACGCCATTGATAAAGCGCATAATTTTGGATTTGAATTGACAGGAGCCGTGATGGCAAGTGATGCGTTTTTTCCGTTTGCGGATTGTGTAGAAATTGCTCATAACGAAGGGATTGATGTTGTAATACAACCAGGAGGATCTATAAAAGATAAAGACAGTATAGAATACTGTAATGCGCATGGAATGAGTATGGTATTTACTGGAACTAGACATTTTAAACATTAACTTACTTTAGTACTTCTGTAAATAAACAATTAGGCTATTTGACAAAAACTATTTAACTTTAAAATAAAACGCTTGATATTTATTTTAAAATAAAAAAATAAAAACAAATTATATGGGGTTATTTGACTTTTTAACACAGGAAATTGCAATAGATTTAGGAACAGCCAACACTATTATAATTCATAATGATAAAGTGGTGGTTGATCAACCCAGTATCGTGGCAGTTGACAGAACAACCGGAAGGGTTATTGCAGTTGGTAAACAAGCGCAAATGATGCATGGTAAAACGCATGAGAATATTAAAACTATTCGTCCTTTGCGAGATGGTGTAATTGCAGATTTTCAGGCAGCTGAAGAAATGATTAAAGGAATGATTAAGATGATTAATCCGACAAATCGTTTTTTTAAACCCTCACTTCGTATGGTAATTTGTATTCCAAGCGGCATTACAGAAGTTGAAAAACGTGCCGTAAGAGATAGTGCAGAACATGCTGGCGCTAAAGAAGTTTATATGATTCATGAGCCTATGGCAGCGGCTATTGGTATGGGAATAGATGTGGAAGAACCAATGGGAAATATGATTATTGACATTGGTGGCGGTACATCTGAAATTGCTGTTATTGCTTTAGGAGGTATTGTGTGCGATAAATCAACTCGTATTGCCGGTGACGACTTTAACGCAAATATTGAAGAATATATGCGCAGACAACATAACATTTTAATTGGAGAAAGAAGTGCAGAGCAAGTAAAAATAGAAGTTGGCGCAGCAATGACGGAAATTGAAAATCCTCCTGCTGACTTTGCTGTTCAAGGTAGAGATTTAATGAGTGGAATTCCTAAAGAAGTATTTGTTAGTTATGTAGAGATTGCTCACTGTTTAGATAAATCAATTTCTAAAATAGAAGAAGCTATATTAAATGCTTTAGAAATGACCCCTCCAGAATTAGCAGCAGATATTTATCGCACAGGAATTTATATGGCAGGCGGCGGTTCATTATTAAGAGGTCTTGATAAGCGAATATCATTAAAAACAAAATTATCTGTGCATGTTTGCGAAGATCCATTGCGAGCGGTTGCGCGTGGTACTGGAATTGCACTTAAGAATGTTCACAAATTCCCATTCTTAATTAAATAAACTTTTAAATCTGACTTAAATTTAAGTTGTAATAATTGTTGTTGCGCTAATTTTGCATTTACCACTTCTTAAAAGAAAATGAAAAACCTTCTAAATTTTTTATATAGAAACAATTTCTTTTTTGTATTCCTATTTTTAGAATTTTTTTGTGTTCTTATTTTAATTAAGAATAATGGTTACCAAGGTTCAAGCCTTTTAAACTCTTCAAACAAAATTAGCGCCAATATATACCAAATGGAAGCGAATGCAAAAGAGTACTTATTATTAAAAGACGAAAACGAAAGGCTTGCAAAGTTGAATACATTTTTATTAAATAGAATTAAGCTAGGATATGCCGCTATACCTTTAAAGATTTACAAAAAAAACGACACGCTATATAAACAAGAATACGAGTTTATGAATGGTAAAGCAATAAGTAGTAGTGTAAATAAAAGAAACAACTATTTAACTTTAAATATTGGCTCTAAACAAGGAGTAACGCATGATATGGCTGTGATAACAAGCGATGGTATAATTGGAATAGTAAAAGATGTTTCTGAAAACTTTGCGTCGGCAATGTCAATTTTACATAAAGACGTGCGAGTGAATTGCCAATTAAAAAAAGACGGTACATACGGTCCGCTCATTTGGGACGGAACCGACTATCGTTTTTCTAATTTAACCGATATACCTACTAATGCGAAAATAAAAAGAGGAGATACTGTAATTACAAGTTCGTTATCAGGGATTTTTCCGGAAGGTATTTTAGTAGGATTTGTTGATAGTTATGAGCAACGACCCAATGAATCGTTTTATACTGTAAAGGTTAAATTAAGTGCCGATTTTAAAAAAGTAAATTATGTGTCCGTTATAAAATATAACTATAAAACAGAACGAGATACTTTAGAAATTAAATCGCAAGTACAAAGTGATAAATAATATAATAAAAAATAGTATCCGCTTTATTGTATTAGTGCTGCTTCAAGTTCTGATAGTCCAAAACATTCGCTTAGGATCCTATATTATTTTATTACCATATATTTTATTTATTTTATTATTGCCTTTCGAAACTCCAAAATTAGTTGTACTACTATGTGCATTTATTACGGGCTTAACGGTTGATATGTTTTATGACACAGCCGGTATGCATGCTGCAGCTTGCACGCTTATTGGATTTACAAGACACTACGTTTTAAAATTATTAGCTCCTCGAGAAGGCTATGAACCAGGATTAATGCCAAATGTAGATTCTATGGGTTCTGTTTGGTTTATTACCTATTCATTATTAATCATATTCATTCATCATTTATTTTTCTTTTACCTAGAGATTTTTAGATTTGGCGAATTTATGAGAACCTTATCAAGAGTTTTTTTGAGTACCATTGGCACATTTTGTTTCGTTTACATTATTCAATTTTTGTTTTACAAAACATATAAAAATAAATAATGATTAAAAGTTCTCACCTTTCTGATAGAAAATTTTTCATTGGTGGTTTCTTTGTATTGGTTGCTATTATTTATATATGTCGATTATTTTATATTCAGCTAATTGATGATAAATATAAATTGTACGCACGAAACAATGCCTTTAGAAATAGAACAGAATATCCTTTGCGTGGTTACATTTATGATCGAAACGGAAAACTACTTGTTCAAAATGTGCTTTCCTACGACTTATTGGTAACGCCTAAACTTGCTAAAAATTGCGACACAATGGCGCTTTGCAAAATCCTTGAAATAACTAAAGCAGAATTTTTGCGCAAAATGAAAAAAGCTTGTCAAGCTCCAAATTCGCCTCGCAAAGAAAGTGTTTTCGAAAAGCAGCTATCCGCAAAAGTATATGCTGCACTTCAAGAAAAAATTTATAGGTTTAAAGGATTTGACGTTCAATCAAGAACTATAAGAAAGTATCCAAGGCCTGTAGCGGCTCATTTATTAGGTTATGTTGGTGAGGTAAGTAAAGAAAAAGCAGCTAAAGATTCTTACTATATTGAAGGGGATTACATCGGCATTAGTGGAGTTGAACGTTCTTACGAAGAGGCATTAAGAGGAAAAAAAGGAAAGCAAATAGTAATGGTAGACGTTCATAACAAAACCAAAGGCCGTTATATGAATGGACTTTATGACACCGCTGCTATTGCTGGAAAGCCTTTATTTAGTAGTATTGATATTGTATTACAAGAATATGGCGAAAAATTAATGAAAGGCAAAAAAGGGGCAATTGTTGCTATAGAACCAAGCACTGGTGAAATTTTATGTTTGATATCTAGCCCTGGCTACGACCCAAATTTATTAGTTGGAGGTAAAGAACGTTCAAGGAATTACACGAAATTATATTATGATTCGTTAAACCTTCCATTATTTAACAGAGCATTAACTGCCATGTATCCGCCCGGTTCAACCTTTAAATTAATTGATGCTTTAATTGCGCAGCAAGATCAATTGATAAGTCGTTCAACGGTTTTTCCTTGCCACGGCGGTTATCCTCCAATGGGCGGGCATCCAAAATGTCATGCACATGCATCAACTGATTTACCGGGTTCAATTGCTACTTCATGCAACTCCTATTACAGTTATGTATTTAGAGAAATTGTGGATCAAAAAAAATATCCAAAATTTGAAGATGGCTATAATCATTGGAGAGACGCCGTTCGATCTTTTGGACCTGGAACTAAATTAGGAACTGATTTACCATTTGACAAACCAGGTAATGTACCATCGGTAGAATATTACAATAAAGTTTTTGGAAAAAATCATTGGCGAAGTAATACAGTTGTTTCTTTAGGAATTGGACAAGCTGAATTAACGTTGGTTCCATTGCAAATGGCAAATGTAGTGGCATCCATAGCAAATAGAGGCTACTTTTATGCGCCACATTGTATTAAAGGAATTGGAATAGAAAAATCATTAGAAGCTAAATATAAAGTGAAACATTTTAATTATGTGCAAAATCAACTTGCTTACGATAATGTGCATGATGGTATGCAAAAATGTTTTGATGCTGGTACTGCAACCGCCTCTAAAATTCCTGGCATTGTAGCCTGCGGAAAAACAGGAACTGCCGAAAATCCACACGGAAAAGATCATGCAGTGTTTTCGGCTTTTGCACCGCGAGATAAGCCAAAAATAGCAATGGTTTGCTTTGTAGAAAATGCAGGATTTGGTGGAACGTGGAGCGCGCCAATAGTTAGTTTAATGATTGAAAAATATTTAACAGGAAAAGTTACAAGACCTGAAATGGAAAAGCGAATGATGGAAGCTGATTTAATTGGCGGTAAAAATTTGCTAGGAAAAAAAGAAGTCAAAAAGAAAGATTGAGAAAACAAGAACATAGTTTATTTTATGGAATTGATACCGTTACGGTATTAACCTATGCACTTTTAGTATTTATGGGCTGGCTAAATATTTACGCCGCAGTTTATAATGAAGAGCATCAAAATATTTTTGACACTTCGCAAAAATATGGCATGCAGTTAATATGGATAAGTAGTGCATTTTTTATAGCGATACTAATTTTGATTATTGATGCCGGATTTTATACCGTTTTTGCGTATTTTTTCTATGCATTTTTGCTGTTAGCGTGCATCGCTGTCCCTTATTTAGGAAGAGAAGTAAAAGGAAGCCGTTCCTGGTTCAGATTCGGTTCCTTTGGAATACAGCCGGCTGAATTCATGAAATTTGCAACTAATTTAGCATTAGCAAAATATTTAAGTAATGTAAATATAGAGGTGCAAACTTCGCGCAGAAATAAACTAACCGATTTGATTAAAAATTATAAAAACACAATTATTGCTGTTATTATTTTAGGGTTACCATTACTCATTATTAAAATATTGCAAGATGAAACTGGTTTAGCTATTGTATTTATTGCTTTTATCATTACACTCTATAGAGAAGGGCTTTCGGTTAACTTTTTAATTGCCGGAATATTTTCTGCTATATTATTTGTATTATCTCTAGTACTTGCATCGCAAACATTAATTATTGCTTTGGGAATAATTGGATTACTGGCATTTCTATTTATAAAACGATCTAGAAAAAATTTGATATTTGTATCCGTATTTTTTGTATCAGCAAGTGTTGTAGTGCTCGGAACAAACTATGTCTACAATCACTTAGAAGATCATCAGCGAATAAGAATCGATGTGTTATTAGGAAGAGGCACTGTTAATTTAAAAAAAGAGGGCTATAATGTAAACCAAGCAAAAATTGCCATTGGTTCTGGAGGTTTTTTTGGAAAAGGATATTTACAAGGCACTCAAACTAAATATGATTTTGTGCCAGAGCAAGACACTGATTTTATTTTTTGTACAGTAGGCGAAGAATGGGGCTTTGTTGGAACTAGCACTGTAATTATGTTAGAACTCTTCTTGATACTAAGGGTAATTTTTATGGCCGAACGACAGCGCTCGCCATTTAGCAGAATTTATGGCTACGGAGTTGCTTCAGTTTTGTTTTTTCATGTGGCAGTAAATGTTGGTATGACAATTGGATTGATGCCTGTAATTGGAATACCATTACCGTTTTTTAGTTACGGAGGATCCTCGCTGTGGTCCTTTACAATTTTGTTGTTTATATTTATTAAACTCGACGCAAATAGGTTAGTGATTTTAAGATAACTAATCAAATAAAATTAATAAGCACTCCCCAAAAAGCACGGTGCATTAATTAAAACAACAACCACTTTTATTGGTTTTCTAATAACCAATACTATTGCCTATATTTGCTAAAGTATTATTTTATATGATTTCAGACCTTCTTCTTACTTTATTATTGGTTTTATTAAATGGTTATTTTGTTGCAGCTGAATTTGCTCTGGTTAAAGTGCGCGGTTCGCAAATTGATTTATTAGTTCAAAAAGGCAGTAAAAGAGCTAAAATTGCGCAACAGCTAATTCAGCGCTTAGATTCATACTTATCGGCAACTCAATTAGGCATTACTTTAGCCAGCTTAGGTTTAGGTGCCTTTGGCGAGCACGTTATGAGCCAAATTGTTAGGGAATTTTTTATAAATATTAACGTGCAAGTAAACGAGCATTTAGTTACTATTCCTTTAGCTTTCACGTTAATTACATTTTTGCATATTACAATTGGTGAACAAGTGCCTAAAATGTTTGGAATAAAATACCCATTAGAAATGATCCTTTTTATTAGCTATCCAATGAGATTATTCTTTATGGTTTTTAGTCCGTTTATTTGGTTGCTTAATAAAACATCAAATTTAATCTTAAGAATTATTGGAATAAAAAAAGTTGGCGAAGACGATGTTCATACAGAAGAAGAACTTAGATTAATTCTTACCGAAAGTGAAGAAGGCGGAATGATTAAGCCAAGTGAAAATGAGTTGATACAAAACGTATTTGATTTTGATGATCGTTTGGTAAAGCAAATTATGGTTCCTCAAAATAAAATTAGTGCTTTAGATGTTGAATTGGGAAGAAATGAGATGACTAAACGAGTAATAGATGAAGGGTACTCGCGCTTACCTGTTTACTTGGGAGATATTGATAACGTTATTGGAATTGTTCATTCAAAAGATCTATTAAAAGCGGTTATAGATAATAAATTTAAAACTATCCGAGACATCATGCGTCCTGCGCATTTTATTCCCGAAAGCATGCATGTTAATAATCTATTAAGAGATTTTCAAAAACTGCATATTCAAATGGCAATAGTGACGAATGAATTTGGCGCAACATCTGGCGTTGTTACAATGGAAGATATTATTGAGGAACTAGTTGGAGAGATACAAGATGAACATGATGAAGAGCATCCTAAAGTTGAAAAGAAAAGCGAAACAGAATATCTTGTTAATGCACATAGCAGTATAAGTGACGTTAATGCATCTTTACCAATGACTTTGCCTGAAAGTCCAAAATACGAAACTGTATCTGGATTAATTAATTTTTTATGGGGAAGAATTCCTGGTGTTAACGAGAAGAAACAATATGGAGGGTATGAAATAACGATTTTGCAGCGCAAAAAACAAACCGTTGAATCTGTAAAATTAAGAGTTTTAGAAACTGATAAAGTTCAATAATAGTTGCATTATTCTAATTTAGAAATATCTAGATTTTTTAAATTAGGATTAAGTTTGTGAACTCCTAAAACTACTAAAATAGTCATCACGCCTCCAAATGCAATTGATGGAATTAACCCTAATAATTTTGCAGCAACGCCTGATTCGAAGGCTCCAATTTCGTTACTACTGCCAATAAATATACTATTAACGGCAGCCACACGACCTCTCATTTCATCTGGGGTACTCAACTGCAAAATACTATGTCTTATAACAACACTAATATTATCAAAAGCTCCTGTAAATAATAGCATTAAAAAGGCTAGCCAGTAATTGGTACAAATTGCAAATAATATTGTAAATAAACCAAATGCACCAACACCAAGTAGTAAACTAATACCTGCTTTTTTTGTAGGTGGATTTGCAGCCATGTAAAACGCCATTAATACAGCACCAATAGCGGGCGCTGTTCTTAATAAGCCATATGCTTCTGGACCTAAATGCAAAACTTTATCCGTAAAAGCGGGGATTAAGGCAACTGCGCCGCCAAATAAAACGGCAAATAAATCTAAAGATAAAGCACTTAACACTAATTTATTTTTAAATACAAACTTTACTCCAACAGTCATGCTTTCAAAAAATGATTCCTCTTTAGATTTTGTGGGAATTGGTTTTGATTTGATTAAGGCAAAATATATAAAAGCAAAAATAAATAAAACACATGTAGTACCATAACACCAATTGGCATGAAATGAATGATTGTAACCATACATGATGCCAGCAAAAACAGGCCCCAAAACCAAACCTACATGCCATGCCGCACTATTCCAAGTAGAGGATTGTGTGTATAATTCTCTTGGTATTATTTGGCTCATAAATGGATGGCTGCTTACCGCTAAAAATGAACGTATAATTCCAAAAACAAATACTATTGCAAATAACGCGTACATTCCAAAGCTTTGAACCCAGATAAATAAGTTGCTACTAAAACCAAATAAAAATAAAGAGCAAAGAAATAAGGCACTTGAACCAACTAATAAAATTTTCTTTCTACTAATAATATCTGCTAAGTGTCCCGAAAAAAAAGAAGTTACAATAAAGGGCAACGCCTCTGTAAGTCCAATCATTCCTAATATAATTTCTTCTTTTGAATACTCATAGTAAATTTGCAAACTAACTGTGCTCATTTGCATTTGTATTGCTAGTGTTAAAAAAAAACGAGCAAACACAAACCATCTAAATTCTTTATGTTTTAATATTTGGAGTGAAGTTGAAAAAGACATGTCTTGCAAAAGTATTATTTTATAGTTTATTAAAAAGCATTAATTTTAAAACAAATTGGAAGAATCTACAAATAAACATTTAACTATAAAAGCATGGGCAGAAGATGATAGGCCCAGAGAAAAGTTAATTACAAAAGGAAGGCAAGCACTTTCTGATGCTGAGTTATTAGCAATATTACTTGCGTCAGGTAGCCGAGACGAAACCGCTGTACAATTAGCTCAGCGCATTTTAAAAGAAAATAAGAATTCTATTAATGAGTTAGCTAAACTACAACTTAATGATTTAAAAAAATTTAAAGGAGTTGGAGAAGCGAAAGCAGTAACAATTGCCGCCGCTTTAGAAATTGGTAGAAGACGAACGGATGAATCGCTAGGAGAAAAAATAAAAATATCCTCCTCTAAACACGCCTACTCCATTTTAAAATCAAACTTATCCGATTTACCGCATGAAGAATTTTGGGTTTTATACATGAGTAGAAGTAATAGTGTGATTAAAAAAGAGTGTATTAGTAGAGGAGGAATCAGCGGAACCGTGGTGGATATTCGTTTAATTTTAAAACCAGCCATTGAATGTTTAGCAAGTTCTATCATATTAGCCCACAATCATCCATCAGGAAATTTAAAAGCGAGTCAGCAAGATATTAGCTTAACTAAAAAAACAAAAGATGCTGCCATGCTTATGGATATTATCTTACAAGACCATTTAATAATTGGCGATCAAGCCTACTTAAGTTTTGCTGATGAAGGACTATTGTAAAAAACACTTAATGTAAATTCGAAATAATAAATTGAATAATGAAAATAGTAACAATTATTGGTGCAAGGCCTCAAATTATTAAAGCGGCAGCGTTAAGCAGAGCTATTAAAAATAAATTTTCAAATTCTATTACAGAGATAATTGTTCATACGGGTCAGCACTACGACGAAAATATGAGCCAAGTATTTTTTGATGAATTAGGGATTCCTGAACCAAACTATAATTTAAATGTAGGAAGTGGCAGTCATGGAAAACAAACAGCAACCATGATAGCTGGCATTGAGGATATTTTACTTCAAGAAATACCAAGTGCTATTGTATTATATGGAGATACAAATTCAACATTGGCAGGAGCAATAGCTGCTAGTAAAATTCACGTGCCCGTGGTGCATATTGAAGCTGGTTTACGATCATTTAATAAAGCAATGCCCGAAGAAATTAATAGAATCATGTGTGATCACGTATCTACCTTATTATTTTCTCCAACAAAAACGGGCTTTCAAAATTTACAAAACGAAGGTTTTAACGCAAAAAATGAAAAACCATTTAATTCGAATAATCCAAAGATATATCATAGTGGCGACGTGATGTTTGATAATAGTTTATATTTTTCAGAAGTGGCCGACGAACAAACAACTGTTATAGCCAAAAATAATTTGCAGAAAAATAATTTTATTTTGGCAACCATTCATCGCAATAATAATACCGATGAGCCAGTAAGACTAAATGCATTATTTAACGCATTATTTAAAATTAGTGAAGCAAATAAATTAGATGTTTTATTACCATTACATCCAAGAACAGCCAAATTATTAGAATTCAATTTAGAAGCTGAACTGCATCAAAAGATGAAAGCAAGCAAGCATTTTAAAATTATTCCTCCAGTTTCTTTTTTAGAAATGATTGCCCTTGAAAAAAATTGTAAAATTGTAATGACTGATAGTGGCGGCGTGCAAAAAGAAGCCTTTTATTTTGAAAAACCATGTGTGATTTTGCGCACTGAAACAGAATGGGTCGAATTAGTTGAATGCGGTGCAGCAATAATAGCAGATGCTGACGAGCAAAAAATAATGAAAGCATATAAGGTTCTAACTTCAAAAACAAACATGCAATTCCCTAACCTATATGGTGATGGAAAAGCTGCAGAATTTATTTGCGAAGAAATGCTAGAAAATTTATCATAGAGTTTTCATTAAAAAACAGGATAGAAAGTAATAGCAAATTATTTTAGCAGTTTTAAATTTATTCTTTTTAAGAAATAGTTTAACTCTATATTTTTCCCTTTACAATTTCATCAACAATGGTAGGATCAAGTAATGTTGAAGTGTCTCCTAAATTACTAACGTCTCCTTCAGCTACTTTGCGTAAAATTCGACGCATAATTTTACCACTACGGGTTTTAGGCAAGCCACTTACAATTTGTATTTTATCGGGTTTAGCAATGGGACCAATAATTTTATTAACCTCTGCAATAATTTCTTTTCGCAAACTATCATGATTTTTTGTTGTGGATGGCACAATTACAAATGCATAAATACCTTGTCCTTTTATGTCATGAGGATATCCAACCACTGCACTTTCAACAACATCAATATGCATATTGATAGCACTTTCAACTTCTGCAGTTCCTATGCGGTGGCCAGAAATATTCATGACATCATCCACACGACCCGTAATTCTATAAAAACCATTTTCATCTCTTCGGCAACCATCTCCTGTAAAATATAATCCTTTATAAGTCGAAAAATATTCCTGCTTACAGCGATTATGGTCTCCATAAGTTGTACGAATCATCGATGGCCAAGGAAATTTAATACATAAGTTTCCCTCTACATTATTTCCTAAAATTTCTTCTCCTCTTTCATTTACTAACAGCGGTTGAATGCCCGGCATTGGCAAAGTTGCAAAACTTGGCTTTGATGGCGTAACACCTGCTAGAGATGAAATTAAAATACCTCCGGTTTCCGTTTGCCACCATGTATCTACAATTGGACATTTTTCTTTTCCAATATTTTTGTGATACCAATTCCAAACTTCTTCATTAATTGGTTCTCCAACACTTCCTAGTACTTTTAAACTATCCAACCTATAAGGTTTTACAAAATCTAATCCTTGGGCTTCTAACGCTCTGATAGCTGTTGGTGCTGTATAAAAGTGAGTTACTTTATATTTATCAATCACTTTCCAAAAACGTCCTGCATCCGGAAATGTAGGAACACCTTCAAATAAAACAGAACTTGCTCCAGCTAATAATGGTCCGTATGCAATGTATGAATGCCCGGTAATCCAACCAACATCTGCTGTGCACCAAAACAAATCTGTTGAGGTATTTTCTAAATTCATTTGAAATACATTTTGAAAGGTATAACAAGTATAAACCATGTATCCTCCGCAGGTATGCACAACCCCTTTTGGTTTACCCGTAGAGCCAGACGTGTATAAAATAAAAAGCACATCCTCACTATCCATTAGTTCCGCATCGCAAATACTTAATGCGTTAGGAACAACGTCTTGCCAAATAATATCTCTTCCTTCCATTATATTAATGGACAAGTGCGTATGTTTATAAACTAATACTTTTTGTACACTCGGACATATTTCTAAGGCTTCATCCACCACCGTCTTAATGGCGATATCTTTTGCGCCCCGATAAGCACCATCTGTCGTTAATACAATTTTACAATCGCTATCTTGAATACGGCCAGCTAATGCTGAAGCTGAAAACCCTGCAAAAACAACAGAATGCACAGCGCCAATTCTGGCACAAGCTAACATCGCAAAAACAGCTTCGGGAATCATTGGCATATAAATGCAAACTCTATCTCCTTTATTAATTCCTAGTGATTTTAAAGTATTTGCAATTTTACAAACTTCATCATGTAAATTTTGATACGTTATTTTTCTTGGTAAATGGTTCTCGTCATTTGCTTCCCAAATAAAAGCGGTTTTGTTGCCTTTGGTTGCAAGATGTCTATCAATGGCGTTTTCTGTGATATTAAACTTACCATTAATAAACCATTTTACTTCCGGACTATCAAAATTCCATTCCAACGTTTTAGTCCATTTTTGCTTCCATAAAAAATCATTGGCAACATCTGTCCAAAATGTTTCCGGATCTTCAATAGATTTGTTATAATCAGCTTTATATTGTTCAAATGATGTGATTGTTTTCATTATTACTAAAATTTATAACTAAGTAACGTAAAACTTTAGGTAATTACAAGACGACTAAAGCCTTATCCTTATTTAGATTTAGTTTAAATATAAAGTTATGACAATTCTATGACACACGAAGCGCTTGATTTAACGACTTTTGTCGTAGAAAAATGAACTCTTTTAAAATAATTTCTATCACCTATAAATTAGCTCCACTAGAACTAATTGGAAAATTGCACTTAGATGAAAATCATCAACAAGATTATTTAGGTGGTTTAAAAATTAGAATGGAATTATCAGAGCTAATGTTTTTAAGTACATGTAATCGTGTAGAGTTTATTATAAAAACAGATCGCGATATTAATCCATTATTTTTAACAGATTTGTACAATTCGGTTAACTCTAGATTAAATGCCGAAGACATACAATTATTAATTGATAAAACAATACTATTTGAAGGAGACGCTGCTTTAAAGCATTTATTTGAAGTGTCGGCTTCGCTTGATTCGCTTGTTGTTGGCGAACGCGAAATAATTACTCAGGTTCGAAAATCATATGAATTTTGCAATTTATTAGGATTAACTGGCGATACGATACGCATGGCAATAAAGCAAACTATTGAAACCGCCAAGCAGGTTTACACCGATACGGATATTGCAAAAAATCCCGTTTCAATTGTATCGTTAGCATATCGCCAATTAAGGAGTTTAGGAATTAAAAATAACGCTCGAATTATTTTTGTTGGTGCCGGAGAAACAAACTCTAACATGGCTAAGTATTTAAAAAAACACCAATATGCTAATTTTATAGTTTTTAATAGAACCTTAGCAAATGCTGAAAAGTTAGCCAAAGAGCTTAATGGCAGCGCTCGTGAGTTAGAAAATATTAAAGATTACAACGAGGGATTTGATGTTTTAATTACATGTACCTCAGCCCAGGAACCAATAATTACAAAGGATGTTTATAGCTCTTTGCTAGGAAACGATTGTTCTAAAAAAGTAATTATTGATTTGGCTTTGCCTGCAGATGTTGACGTTTCAATTATAGCATCAAATGATTTGTGTTATATTGATATTGAATCATTAAAAATACAAGCTGCCGAAAATTTATTAAAACGAGAGTATGAAATAGAGGCATGCAATGTAATTATTAATGAAAAAGTGGAAGGATTTAAGCAACTTTTTCAAGAACGAAAAATCGAGTTAGCTTTCGGCGAAATTCCTAAGCAAATTAAATATATTAAGGAGTTAGCTTTAAACGAAGTGTTTGCAAAAGAAATGAACGCGCTTGATCCGCAAGGCAAAGAAGTGATTGAAAAAGTATTAAGTTATATGGAAAAAAAGTATAATGCTTTAGCCATTAAAACCGCTAAAAAAGTTTTTTTAGAAGAAGATATTTAGTTTTCTGTTTCGAAAAGACTTCAAAAAAGTTCTCGACTCTCCTCGAACTGACAAAAAAATAGGTTATCTTGTAGCCTCTAATTTTATTACAAATACTTATGATAATTATTGGCACACGCGGCAGCGATTTAGCACTTTGGCAAGCTAATTTCACAAAGGACTTATTAGAAAAAAATGGACATGAAGTTGAAATAAAAATTATTGAAACTAAAGGCGATACCTCGCAACAATGGAATACTCGTTTTGACAAATTAGAAGGTAAAGGATTTTTCACGAAAGAATTAGAAGACGCCTTGTTGGCAAAAAAAATTGATGTGGCGGTACACTCGCACAAAGATTTACCAACCGTAAGTCCAGATGGATTAATTATTGCTGGCGTTTCTTCGCGTGAAAATCCTGCGGATTGGTTAATTATGCGAGAAGAAGCCGAAGATGATAAACAAAAATTTAATTTAAAAAAAGGTGCAAAAGTTGGAACTTCTTCTGCCAGAAGAAAATCACAATTATTAGCATTTAGACCCGATGTAGAAATAGCGGATTTGCGCGGTAATGTTCCAACCCGAATTAACAAATTAAGAGAAGGTCAATACGATGCTATTATTTTAGCCGCCGCCGGATTAGAGCGTTTAGACTTGGACTTATCTGATTTTACAGTTGAGCAATTAGAACCAAACGAGTTTATTCCTGCCCCGGCACAAGGCGTGTTGGCTTGGCAAATACGCGAAGATGATTTTAAATTAAGTGATATTTTTGATGTTGTTTGTGATTATGATGTGATGATTAATATTAACATTGAGCGCAGAGTTTTAAATTTATTAGATGGTGGTTGTCAATTACCATTAGGTGTGTTTTGTGAAACAGAATTAAATGACTTAGATAAAAAAGTATTTAAAGTGTGGGTTTCTGTTTCTGATGCTTGGGATACTCAAGTAAAACATTTGTATTACGAAACAACTAACACAGAGGTGTTACCCGAAAAAATAGTAGAACATATTCATCGCATTAATGCCAAATCTATTTTTATATCTAGAGATGCTCATGAAAGCAACACCTTAAATAGATGGTTGTCTAACCTTGGATTTGCTATTGAAAGCAAAAGTTTAATTGATTTAAAAAAACTAACGATTAAGGATTTACCTAAAAGCGATTGGTTGTTTTTTAGTAGTAAACATGCCGTTGAGTTTTTCTTTATGCAAAAACCTGATATTGGTAATACTAAAATAGGATGTATCGGAAAGTCAACATCTCAAGCTATTCGCGAATTAGGATTACGCGCCGATTTTATTGGTCAAAGTACCGATACAAAATTAGTTGGAAAACAATTTTCGGCACGTGTAGGTTTAGGAAAAGTCGTTTTTCCCGTAGCTCGCGAAAGCATGAGAACGATACAATGGCAGTTTCCAAAACAACAAAACGTAATTGATTTACCAATTTACGCTGCTTTAAAAGTGCCTCACGAAGTGCCTGATACAACCGATATACTGGTATTTACAAGTCCAAGTAATGCGGAATCTTATTTAGAAAAAAATAAAATTCATGCACATCAAAGAGTTATTGCAATGGGTGAAGCAACTGAAAAATCCTTATTAAAAGCAAAAGTAAAAGCCGATCAAATTTCTAAACCACATTCGTTTGATGATTTAGGTTTATATAGAGCTATTTTACACACCTTATAAATTCACCGAAGAGATATTTAATTAAATAAGTAATGACACCTTTTCAAAACCCAACTATCTACCTTGGAAATCTGCGCATTGATGAACCTATTACTGCTGGTACAAATTTATTATTTGCTGCGCTATGTTTATTTGCCTTTTTAAATACAAAAGAACAAAAACAATTTATTGGTCCAAATTTATACCGTTGGTTTTTTTTAGCCATTGGTTTATCAGCTTTTATTGCAGCATTTATTGGTCACGGATTTTTATATTACTTTGGATTTAAAGCAAAAATTTATGGTTGGGAAGCCAATGTCCTTGGCGTGGCATTTGCTCAAACAGCGGCTATTTATCACGCTAAACCTTCTATTAAACAATCGCTATTTAAACCTTTATTGATTTTAAGTTATATTCAAATTGCTTGCGCTGTTATTTTAACGTATACTGTTTTTTCGTTTCTGGTTGTAGAAATTCATGCAGCTATGAGTTTGTTATTGATTGTTTGCATATTAGAAGGTATTCATTATAAAAAAACTAAATCCGAATTAAGTAAATATATGTTAATAGGCGTAGGAATAACTATTATCGCTGTATTAGTGCACCTATTTAAATTAGTCATATCAGTTTGGTTTAATCATTTAGATCTTAGTCATATAGTTTTGTGTGGCTCAATGTATTATTTTTATAAAGGCGTTAAATTAAATTCAACTAATCAATCAATAAATTATGATAACACATCGTCCGCGCAGAAATCGTAAGTCTGAAGCAATCAGAAATTTAGTACAAGAAAATCATGTTACTGTAAACGACTTTATTTTTCCATTATTTTTAATTGATGGAAAAAATAAAAAAACAGAAGTGAAATCAATGCCTGGCATTTTTCGTTTCAGTCCGGACTTAATGCTGAAAGAAATTGAGCAGTGTTTAAAATTAGGCATCACCACCTTTGATGTATTCCCAAGTTTAACGAACAAGTTTAAAGATAAAACAGCAACAGAAAGTTATAACAAAGATAGTTTGTACTTAAAAACATTAACGCTTATAAAAAAGAAGTTTCCGGAAGCGTGCATTATGACTGATGTAGCAATGGATCCATACAGCAGCGACGGTCATGATGGCTTAGTGAAAAACGGAGAAATTGTGAATGATGAAACGTTAGAGATTTTAGCGAAGATGGCCGTTGCACAGGCGGAGTGTGGCATTGATATTATAGGGCCAAGCGATATGATGGATGGGCGAGTGGGTTACCTTAGAGATTCATTAGATGATGCGGGATTTACAAATGTATCTATAATGAGTTACACTGCTAAGTATGCAAGTGCTTTTTATGGTCCGTTTAGGGATGCATTAGATAGTGCTCCAAAATTTGGTGATAAAAAAACCTATCAAATGAATCCGGCAAATAGTAAAGAAGCAATGATTGAGGCTCAATTAGATTTAGAAGAAGGTGCTGATTTTTTAATGGTAAAACCAGCCTTATCTTACTTAGATATTATAAAAGATTTAAGTACCAATTTTGATTTGCCAATTGCAGCTTATAATGTAAGTGGCGAATATGCCATGGTAAAAGCCGCCGCAGCTAAAGGTTGGATTGATGGCGACAGAGTGCGAGATGAAATTTTATTAAGTATAAAACGTGCAGGCGCTTCTGTTATTCTTACTTATTTTGCTAAAGAGTGGGCAATGAAACATAAAAAGTAAGTTGTTTATGTGCTAAAGGAAATTCATTAAAACACTTCCAACTTATTTTCTGTAGTCATGGTAATAGATTTTGTAATGTATTGCTTCATTAAATCTATATCATGAGAAGAAACTATAATGAGTTTATTTTGTTCCACACATAATTTCTTTAGCGTTTCAAATAACAGATGTTTTGATGTATAATCTAGGAATGCAGTTGGTTCATCTAAAACGATAATTGGAGTTTGTTGCGCTAGCGATTTTGCAATCATCACTTTTTGGCGTTGTCCATCGCTTAATGCATCAATCAATTTATATTTTAATGGCTCTAAATTTAATTGCTGTAAACTTGAGTTAACAATACCTTCATCTTCTGCTGTTAGTTTTCCAAAAATAGAAATATAGGGCGTTCTTCCAGAAGCTACGACATCCCACACCGTTAAATTAAATCCACCAACTTTTTCTGTAATTACAATCGAAAGTAATTGCGCTAATTGCTGTGCCGAATAATTACTGATAGTTTTTGAATTTAATACGATTTCTCCTGATAATGGAGCTAAGTTTCCTGTTATCGTTTTTAAGAAAGTGGATTTACCAATGCCATTATCACCCATTAAACCAATTAAATTTCCAGCACCTAAGGTCAAATTAATGTTTTTAAAAACGCTGATATTTTTGCGTTTATCAGTATATCCAATTTCTAATTGTTTAATATCTATCATCCTATACTAAATTTAGATTTAAATAATAAATAAATTACAACTGGCGATCCAATCAAGGTGGTAACTGTATTAATTGGCAAAAGAAATTGACTACTTAATAATTGACAAATACAATCAGCAGATAATAGGACGCAAGCTCCAATAATTAAACAAAAAACTATTTGATGTAAATGATGGGATGTTTTAAAAAATAAACGTGAAGCTATTGGAACAGAGATGCCAACAAAAGCGATTGGTCCGCAAAATGCTGTAATAAGACCTACTAGAATGGCAGTGATAATGATAATTGATATTCTTAAATTATTGACATTAATGCCTAAATTTTGCGCATACTGCTCGTTTAGTAAAATAGCATTGAGTGGCTTTATAAAAAAGAAACTAGATGTAATTGCAACAATAGATATTGGTATTACAAAAAAT
>Ga0114966_10001507_pt1 | contig 21481 bp, 9 predicted proteins | sample M_130207_XF_Meta_FD_87029 | JGI IMG/M metagenome (GOLD analysis project Ga0114966, IMG submission 87029) | Freshwater microbial communities from Lake Montjoie, Canada to study carbon cycling - M_130207_XF_MetaG | ecosystem: Environmental > Aquatic > Freshwater > Lake | place: Lake Montjoie... | reverse complement strand
TAAGGAACATTCGCCCCCAAACTCAAACACGGCATAGGCGATTCCCGCTTCAGACAGCGTGTGTTTCCAAGTTTCCGAGAGCAAACGAATCGGAGACCGGCCGCCAACAATCAGTGCCGGGCCATGTAATCCCAATCCAGACATCTCCACACCCAGAGCATCGGTCGCATTTTTACCCTGCGTATAGCGGCTTGGAGAGCAGAAGACAGAGAGCATGACACGGCCTTTGAGGAATATTGGAATAAGTTATATTGGCGACAGAGAACCCAACGAATGAGCGGCCATGGCTTGGCACCTGCTCAAAATGACGCTCACCCCGAATGATCCGTCTCACGGATTCAGACTCTCGCCGATTGCTGTTTGTTTGCCAACGGCATCGTTGGCGACAGATGCGGCGTTTCTCGGCCCAACCGTTCAGATTCATCGATCGTACCATTTCGCTCCTGTCCCATGCCACCAGCGGTTCCGATTCCGATTGCTCTGCGTAATTGCCTTGGCCGGGTGATCTGGGCTGCGGCGAAATGACATACTCCGTTTCCGAGTGCCGAGGCCTTTGGATTCCGCCGACTGGGCATCTCATCTGGAACCCAAAGCCTCAAAACTCGAGACGCTCGGCATGAACAAACAGTCGGACTGTTCCGATCCTCGCTGGAGACCATTAAGGGGAGATGTGTCGACAGACCATCGGCTGAGGATTAGTATCAACTTTGTAGATTCGCTGCTTTCAAGAACGCAATCGTCGCCCTGAAGATCGGTTCAGCAGTGGTGCGATATGATGGACGTTTCCGTGTTCAAGTTTTTTGGGAAGGCCACCCAATCATCGTCCAGCATTCGGGGATTGGCCGACCTTGATGACAGTTCCAACATCGAGGATTAAAACTTCGTGAGTGACGAACCACTGCAGCAACAAACGGAGACCGGCAAAACCACGCATGACGGCCTATTTGCCAAAACAAATATCGTTCCACCTGCTGGATCCGGCGATGCCCCGTTGCCTGCGGATGCCGCCGCCGAATCTTCGGGCAGCAGTGCGGCAAAAAATTGGATTGGCAAGACGCTGGGCAAATATCGACTCGACGTTGCGTTGGGCCAAGGGGGCATGGGCGTCGTCTTCAGAGCCCACGATGCCATGATCGAACGTGATGTCGCGGTCAAGATTCTGGCAAAGCATCTGACTGCGGACGCGACAGCGCTAGCCCGCTTTCTGGCCGAAGCCCGAGCCACGGGCAAACTCAGCCATCCGAATGTCGTCGCCATCTACGAGATTTGCTGCGAAGAAAACTGGCATTTTCTGGTGATGGAGTATCTGTCCGGGGGGAGCCTCGCTGACCGTCTGGAAAAGAGCGGTTCGTGCTCCCCGAAGGAAGCGACCCGGATGATGATCGACGTCTGCCAAGGGGTCGCGGCGGCACATGCCGTAGGACTGATCCACCGCGACATCAAGCCTGCCAATTTCATGCAGGCCGCCGACGGCACCGTGAAGGTGACGGACTTCGGGCTGGCCAAGAACGACACCGATTCCAGCCGGCATTTGACACAGGCTGGAACGGTCATCGGTACCCCAATCTTCATGAGCCCTGAGCAATGCCAAGGCCAAAAGGTCGACGCCCGCAGCGACATCTATTCCCTAGGGGCAACTTATTACGCATTGCTGACGGGCAAACACGCTTACGCCGACTCGCCCAGTATCCCTCAAATAATGTTCAAGCACTGTCACGCTCCAGTGCCTGATCCACGGTCCGTGGATCAGACGATTCCTCCAGCGTGCAGCCGGATCGTGGCTCGATCCATGGCGAAGCTGGCAGACGAACGCTATCCGTCCGCGGCAGCAATGCTTTCTGATCTGCGTGCGGTCTGGGCCACGCTCTCTGGACAAATTCCCATCCTACTTCCCAGCGAATCGGGCGTCATGCAGATGCCTGCGCAGAATCAAGGACAGGGACTCGCCGCGGTCGTCGTTGATTCTGCCCACGGGTTGCGGTCGCCCATTGCCGCCATGGCCGGAAAAGCGGGGCTGTTGACCGTGATCGGCCTGGCGCTCTTTTTTGGGCTGCGATGGCAAACGGCGCCGGTGTTGCTCACGAGTGACGAGCCGATCAGAGTCGGTGTCCTGCACTCGACGAGCGGCTCGATGGCCAACAGCGAAACGGTGGTCCTCGATGCCACACTGATGGCAATTGAAGAAGTCAACCGATCGGGCGGTCTGTTAAACCGCAAAATCGTTCCCGTCGTCCGGGATGGCCGATCGGAAGCAACCGTATTCGCCAGCGAAGCCAAAACTCTGATGGATCAAGAGAAGGTCCACGTTGTGTTTGGCTGTTGGACTTCGGCCAGTCGCAAGAGTGTGATCCCTGTGATCGAGGCCTATGACAATCTTCTGGTTTACCCATTACAGTACGAGGGGCTGGAGACTTCGCGTAATGTGATTTACATCGGTGCGGCACCCAATCAGCAGATCATTCCGGCAGTCAAATGGGCCGTGGAGACGCTGGGAAAGAAACGTTTTTTTCTAGTCGGCTCGGATTATGTCTTTCCAAGGGTAGCCCATGAAATTATCAAGGATCAATTGCGCCTACTGCGGGCCGAGACGGTCGGCGAACAGTTCGTGCGGCTCGGCAGCCAAGAGGTACAGTCGGTGGTCGAGGCCATTGTCCAAGCGAAACCGGACATAATTTTCAACACTCTTAATGGCGATACGAATATCAACTTTTTCCGACAATTGCGTGCCGTCGGGGTGACGCCTCAGACGATTCCCTGCCTGTCACTCAGCATCGGAGAGCAAGAATTACGCAGCTTCGATCTGAGCACGATGGTGGGTGACTACGCCGCGTGGCCCTATTTTCAATGCGTCGACACACCAGCCAACCGCAAGTTCAGGGAACACTGTCAGGAGAAGTTTCCATCACGCAGCATCACTGACCCGATGGAGTGCGCGTATGTGGGAGTCATGCTTTGGGCGCAGGCGGTACGCCAAGCAAATGCGGTGGATCCCACGTCTGTCCGCCGCGAGATGCTGAACAGCAAGTTCGACGCACCCGAGGGAAACGTGCGGATCGATCCGGATACTCAGCACTGTTACAAAACGCCCCGGATCGGCCAGATTCGATCGGATGGGCAGTTTCAAATTGTCTGGAGTGCTTCAGAACCCATAAAGCCTGAACCCTACCCCAGCACCCGAACGGCCAGTGAATGGAGTGTTTTTCTCATCGATCTTTACCGCGGTTGGGACAACCAGTGGTCGGCCCCCAGCACGAACGCCGTTATTCCGCCAGAAGAGACGCGGAACTAACAAACACCGACGTGTTTCTGAAAGTAAGACTGGTGCCGTGTTCATCGTGTTCGTCGTGGTTGAGGTGGCTTGATGTGACAATCCCACGACACTTGATATAGAGAACATCACCAGCGGTCGGTCCTGTCTTCAGGTGTCGTTTTATACCGCATGGCAACAGATCTTTTCGGGGTGATTTCGAGTCCCAGCGATGGGCAGAGACTCAGAGCCGGGTGGCCAGTCCAACAAGGTTTGGCACTGGAGATATTTTGGTCGTTTGGGCCGCGCTGCTGATTCTCGACCGACGCATTACGCCGAGTTGACGTCTGGCTGGATCAATCCCGAATGTCGTAACAGGGCTTCGGGATTGGGCTCACGACCGCGGAACATGCCGAAGACCAGCATCGGGTGGCGGCTGCCCCCCAAAGCCAGAACAGTATCGCGAAATCGAATGCCGATTTGTTGAATCGCCGCCGCATCTTCCAGCCCAGCATCTTCAAACGCGCTGAAGGCATCGGCACTCAGTATCTCCGCCCATTTGTAGCTGTAATAGCCAGCGGCATAGCCACCACTGAAGATGTGTTGGAATGAGCAGAGTGAACGATCTTCCGGGAGCAAAGGAAGTACGGCTAGCTGCGTGCTCAAGCGACGGTTGAGATCGTGTACGGATTCCGATCCTTGGGGATCGAATTCGGAATGGAGCATCATATCCGTCAAACCGAATAGCAGTTGTCGCAGCAGGATCGTTCCAACACGAAAATTTTTGGCAGCACAGATCTTGTCAAACAGTTTCTCCGGTAAGGGCTCGCCTGTTTGATAGTGACTGGTCAAGTTCAGGAGTGTCGCCCGGTGATAGCACCAGTTTTCCATGAATTGACTGGGGAGTTCCACAGCATCCCACTCCACGCCATTAATTCCGGCGGCATCGGCGTCATCCACTGTGGTCAGCATATGTTGCAGGCCATGTCCCATCTCATGAAACAACGTTTCAACCTCACGGAACGACATCAGACTGGGAGTCTCACCCGTCGGTGGTGTTTGATTACAAACCAGATGCGCGACAGGAAGTTGCATCTCGCTGCCGAGTCGTCGCCGGCCCAGACAACTGTCCATCCACGCTCCGCCACGCTTGTTGTCCGGTCTGGAATATGGGTCTAAATAGAATCCGGCAATCTGTTTGTTGCCCGCATCATAAACTCGATAAAATCGGACGTCCGGATGCCAGACACTCACACCGTCAGTCGCCTGCCGAATCGTGATTGAGAATAACCGTTCCAGTAACTCAAAAAGTCCGTCAAGGACTTTGGAAAATGGAAAATACGGGCGAAGCTCCTCATCCGTATAGGCATACCGATCCTCCCGAAGTCGCTCGGCCCAATAGGGAACGTCCCATGCTTCCAGCGGAGCGGCATCGCCACAAGAATCCTTCAGAGACCGGATGTCGTCGAGATCGCAAACGGCGGCCGCCCATGACGCATCTCGTAACTGACTGACCATGTTGCAGACGGCGGCAACACTCGGAGCCATTTTCATGGCGAGACTCACATCCGCATAGTTTGGATACCCGAGCAGTCTGGCCTTTTCTTGGCGTAGCGTCAGAATGCGAATGATCAGTGGATCATTGTCGACGGTTCCATGAGAGGCCCGGGTGACAGACGCCCGATAAAGTTTTTCTCGCAACGAGCGATTACGACAATGTTCCATAAAAGGCTGATACAGTGGCATCTCTAAGGTGATGCGCCAGGGTCCCCGCTCGGGTGTTGCTACGCTCAGCTCAACAACGGCTTCAGTGGTAGCGTTATTCACCGTCTGAGCGGCAGTCCAAGTGTGCGCCGCGAGGGTTCGCAGAGTCCTTGGCCAACCGAGCGTGTCAGTCACGTCCGTGACATCGAAGTGGAACGCCTTCGTGGCATCTAAAACGTGATTCGCAAACTCGGTCGACAGTAAAGACAGTTCCTGCTCGACCGCGTTAAACCGCGTCCGTTGTGTCTCACATAACCCAATTCCTGCGAGTTCCGCGCCTTTGATTCGCTCGTTGACAATGCGTTGCCGAGTCTCCGTCAGAAGCGTCCACTCGGAACCCTCCTGAAGTTGTTTGAGTGCCTGGTAAATCGTTTGGCTTTGATTCACCCGCAGACTAAATTGGACGACTTCAGGAAGAACCGTATCATGTGCCGTTCGCAAGTCTGCGGAATTCATCACACCGAATAAATGGCCCACCGGCTTCCATCCATAATCAAACGGATGATCGATCTCTTCGAGCCTCGCCAGAGTTCCGGCCCATGTGGGTCTGATCTCATTTTCGATCACATCCAGTTTTGCCGTCGCCTCGGCGAGCAATTGCCGGACGGCGGGAACAATGTGTTCCGCGCGCATGGAGGCAAAGTCAGGAAGGCTTGTTTTGAGAAGAAGGGGGTTGTTCACGAGCAAATCGACCGCAGCCATGACGACGGATCCTTAAAGAGTCTTGTCTCTCATCTCTCAGTAAAAAAGTTTCGATCAGAATGCGAGGGCTGATTTGGTGACCGCCGCCGACATCACGACACGTTCAGCGGCGCGATGCTACGTTGGATCGGCGGATTCCGAAAGATCACCGCCGTGGTCTGCGTGAATTCCCCGATCGGAAATTTCACTCTGAAACAAAAACTCCATTCGTGATTGGGCGGCGGCGGCGATTCCTCGACAGCCGGAACGGAACAGCGTGGAGCGGATCTTGGCCGCTGACCATTTCTGTCTTGCCCCCATTCGCCGCATTCCGGTAATGTTTCACAGACGGCAAGATGCGGGTCAGGGTTTTTGGTGTGGATCTTGCAGGCAGATTACAAAGGCAGGGAAGCCATGCAGGTTCAAAAGTCAATCATGAGTCGGATGCGATGCTGGCCTGCCCGAGCCGCCAGCGATCAGTTCATCGCCGCTTTCGTTGGCGGAAGCCTCGTCGGTCTGTTGACCGCCTCGCTAGCGCTGCATTGGATATTGACCTGGGGGCATGACTCTGAATTTGTGTCGGCCGGCTACCTGCTGTTCGGCGTTGGCCTGTTCGTGGGCCGAATCACAACAATCGGTCGCGATTGGCACTGGAGTCAACTGGCGGTCTTGGCGTGCTGCTGGGGCCTGCTTCAACCCGTCATTCTTCATGGGCTGACGACATCACTGAGTCTGCTTTCGGTTTCGTTATTGGAGTCTGCCGTCTTGCGTTCGATGCTGGCCATCGTCTGTGCATCAACGACGTGGGTGTTCACCGGTCTCTGCGTCTCGAGAATCGTCGATTCCGCAGGTCGCGACGCCCGTTTTTCGGGCGAGTCTCTGGCACCCATCACAACGTCTGTGTTTCTGGGAATTGGGTTTGGCCTCGCATTGAATACTTTTGCGTTGGCTCCCGTGTTCGGAATCTGGTGGGCCATGGTGATCGGTTTGATCGTTTCTCTGGCTTGTTGGTGGCAGTTCGTGGGACACAATCCGCTGTCCAATTTTGCGAATTCCTTTTTGACGCAGAATCATGCCGACGACCGTTTCCGTCTGTCACATGCGACTCCGGCGGCGGCAAGCAAGAAACGCATCTCGCAAGACAATTCGGCATTCCTCATGCCACGTCGATTGACGACGCTTTCCCAAGCACTTGCGGCATTCTTTTTGGGTGGAATGTTCGCGGTCACCACACATCTGGTCGGACAATTGATGCCCGACAGTTATCAACTGGGGTGTACCGAATGGTGGGGTCTGATCGGCGGAATCAGTTTGACGGTGTGGCATGCTGGCCGAAGACCATCGAATCCCATTTCTGTTCGATGGTCGTGGCTGTTCGCCGCCGCATGGAATGCCCTGTTGCTTGCCGCGTTTCCGGCGATGATCGACGCCTCACTGTGGATCAATTCCACGTTCACTTGGGTGGTACCGCTTCTGATGATTCGATCGGCCATCGTATTTATTGCCGCCATTCCGCTCGGGATTGCGTTTGGTAGTCTGGTTGCTGACGTTTCCCACAAAAACAAACTTGGCTCGGGACTCCCCTTTTTATGCGGACTCGTGGTTCTGAATAGGGGATCTGAATTTTTGTCGCTGGCCGGACTGATGACGGCCTGTGGTGCTGCCATGGTGTTGCTGACATTTGTGGAGCAACGGCCTCGGCACAGAAGTCTTCTGTCATGGAGGATGGCTGGGGCAATGTTCGGCCTTGCACTTTGGGGCCTTTCGGTTCCTCTGTGGCAAGCGAATAATGATCCAGCGCGCATCTCCAAGTTACTGTTCTCCACGCCTGCTTTTCTGGCACATCGCTCCGGTTGGGAATCGAGATTACTTCCCCTGCTCGATGATTCGAGGATGATTTCTCAGCAGGTGGGTTCTCGGGGTCCGCTGACTCTCTGGCGTTCCAAGGGACTAGAACTGCATCTGCGAGAAAACGGCATTCCGCGGTCGGTCATTTCGATTAATACAGACGTTTATCCACAGTTCGCTCCAGAAGTCCTCCTCGCAGCATTACCGCTTGTCCTCGCGGATCAGCCGAGTCGAGTTCTCATCCTGGGAGCGTCCAGCGGAGTGACACTGTCTGCATCCCTCCAATTCCCGGTCAAGGAAGCGGTTTGCGTGGAGGGGAATGCCGGACTGATCCGCTTGTTAAAAGGACATATCGTCGACGAAACGTCCTCCGATCCACTGAGTGATGAGCGGGTGCGACTGATTTCCGCACCTCCGGAGCTGATGCTTATGACACACCAAGAACCATTTGACGTGATCCTCAGTTCTCCGCCATCCTCAGCGGTTCTTGCGGGTGGCGCATCATTTACCTCCGAGTATTATCGCCGAGCGTCGAAATGTCTGAAGAGTCGCGGCATTTTCTGCCAGCGATTCGAATGCCTTGATTTCGGTCCGGGGCCGTTGCGTCTCGTTCTGCAATCGCTGCGTCAGTCGTTTTGTGAGACCATCGCAGTGGAAACGGCCACGGGTGAATTATTGCTCATGGCGACAAATACCAGCGGAGTTTTTATTCCAGACAACCTGCCCGCTCGCCTTGAAACTCCCCATGTTCGCCGCCTACTGGCACGCAGCGGGTTCGATTGGTCTGTACTTCTCAACTTGCCCGCCTACGACCATGCGGCTCTCGGCGAGATTTGTGATGAGGCCCATGCGGAAGCGAATTCTGTTGCCAACGGACGACTGGCATTTCAGGCACCTCTGGAAATCCTCCGTTGGGGAAAAAAACTCCTCGACACACAACAAGTTCTCACCAAGACCCGGACAACACCTGCTCGGTTTAGCAAGCAGGATCGGGGTTCGCAATCGACTCTTTTGGCGAATCAGCCACAGGTCTCCCGCAAGTCGCGTTTTCTGGAATGGCTGGGCGAAAGCCACGTCTCGGCCGAACTCTTACGGCGTCTTTCCGAAGTTGCGACACGTCAAAAGTTGGTCCGTGAGTTTCCGGAATCGCATTGGTGGGAGTATCGCAAAACGCTGCGTCAGCAACTGCAAGACCATCCAAGATCAGCGATTCAGCAGGTCCGACACGTTCGCGGCGAGGCACAGACACACCCTGAGGATCAGACGCGACGGAATTACTTCGTCGCGCTCGGTGAAGCCGCTCAGCGCGCCATGCCGACCGTGGAACAGATCGCAGCCATTGAAGCCTGCTTCGAGCCGTACGACCCGTTCATCAGTTATTTTGGACGACAGGAGGTCGCTGATTTAGAGTCTCGCTCGGAGATTCCTGTGGGAAGCGAACTGTCGCATCGCCTGCATGTGATTTACTTCGCGCCGGAAGGCGAAGCTTCGACCCGTAATGTCACCGCAGCGATCAACTTATTGGTCAAACATCCCGAAGCCATCGGCAATGCGGCCCAGCGTTTCGACATCTTGAACGGCCTCGTTCAACTTTTGCGCGTTCGCTGGGAGACCCGTCAAGGAATACCGATGCTATCCGTTCGGCGTCAGTTGACCGACGTTGACAAAAGTGTCATCGCTGCAGAAAACGCGATGAGTGCCATGGAAAACTTGGTGCCGGCCGTGAGTCTTCCGACGGAAGACTGGTCCGCACGAAAACAGGTTGTGGATAAGATCCTCCTTCGTCCGCTTCGAGCCTATCGCGAGGAATTGCAGGCTTCGGCAAAGGAGAGCCAAAATCGCACACGCGCCCTCTTGGAACAGGCGACAGACGTCAACCCCAAACTGTGACGATTCCTCGCATGCGACGATTTCCGAGTGCTCTTCACCCTTGCCGTAATCGGATTCCCGAACAATTGCCGAGATGTTCCGGCGGACGTCACTTGTCCTGATTCAGGTCTTCGGAAATCGTGTGTTTCTGTCCTTTCGGCAATCGGATACGCTTCATCTCTCGTCCCTCGAATGTTACGTTGACGAGCCGTCTAAGATTCAAGAGGGCCGCGGTTTCCATTCTGGCGTTAGTGTCGCATGTCTCTGACTTTCGATCCCATTGGTTCTTGGCCAATCATAGTCTTAACGAGCGTCGGATTGACGTTTCTCGTGGTGGCCACCTTCCGCTCGCCCTTGAAGGGGAATCCCGCTGGGGATGTGAAGGCCTTGATCGTTCTACGATTGTTGTCTGTACTGACATTAACAATCGCGATGCTTCGCCCCGCGTTGCAGACATTCAAAACGGACGAAACGCCGGCCCTGCTGTTTGTCTTGAGCGATGTCAGTCGCAGTATGAACACCCGAGACATGGCGAACAAAGTGAGTCGTTTTCAAGCGAGTCGTTCCGATCTGGAAAGGTCTTTGCCTCAAGGGAAAACCTTTGCCAAGCACGTGGAGGTGCGACATTTCGACTTCGCTCGGGAATTGGCTCCCTATGATCGAAATCGAACGGAAGGAGCCGGGGACCAAACGGCATTTGGCAAGGTTTTTGAAGATCTGCTGCGAGAAACCAGCGGGCGGAGGACTCTCGGCCTGATTCTCTTAACAGACGGAGCGTACCGAGCCATCCCGCCGTTTGATGCCGACCCGTTGACGGCCGCCCGAAAACTGGCGGACACACAAACTGCGATCTACTCCGTCGGATACGGAGCCGCATCGCTCTCTACGGCGTCCCTCGACCTCGCCATTGAAGACGTCATCGTTCCCGAAATCGTCTTTGAAAACAATCGAGTACCGATCAAAGCCAAACTCAGGGCCATCGGTGCCGCAGGCAAAAACGTTCGCGTCCGGATTCTTGTCGAAGATCGGTTTCAAAAGTCGCATGGTGAATCGGGTGAACTCAAGCCTGCGGCACTAACATCACAGACAAAAACCGTTTTGGAACTGGCGATCTCGCAGGATTCCGAGTCGATTCCGATCGAGTTATCGTTCTTGCCGGAGACGGCCGGGGAGATCAAGATCGGTGTCGAGGTGGACTCGATTGAAGGCGAGTTACTGACACGGAACAATCGTCGTGAAACGATCATGACCGTGAAGAAGGGGGGATTGAAAATCGCCTATTTCGACACATTACGGACGGAGCAGAAATTCCTCCGGATGGTCAACGGTGCCGACAAGATCCAACTCGACTTTCAGGAAGTTCTTCAAGGGAGGCTCTCTGCGCAGACCAAGATCGATCCTTCGTGGTTTGATCGCGGGCGGTACAACGTTTTCATCATCGGCGATGTGCCGGCGGAAGTGTTTGGGATCGAAGTACTGAAACGACTTCGAGATCGTCTTGACGAGGGTGTCGGGTTAATCCTGTTGGGCGGGCTCCAAAATTATGGCGTTGGTGGGTACGCGACGACTCCGATTGACGAATGGATTCCCGTCGAGATGGATCGGGGAGAGGCACGACCGGTGGGTCGGCTGAATCTTGCCACTCAAATCAGCGGCAACATTAAAATGATTCCCACCGAACGCGGGCAACAACAGTATGTCATGCAACTCGGACCAAAGGAGACGAATCGTAGCCTATGGGAGAAGCTGTCGCCGATGAAAGGCGCAAACAAGCTCAAGGCCAAGAATCCGCTTGTCGAACCGTGGGCTGTTTCTACCGAAGGATTTCCGTTGCTTTTCGCCACCACAGTCGGACGTTCACGAGTTGCGGCCTTCGCTTGCGATACGACATGGCTGTGGTGCATGTCGAGTGATCAGCAGGAACTCCATCAGCGGTTCTGGCGTCAGATGATCCTCTGGCTGGCAAAGAAAGAAGCCGATACGGATCAGCCGGTTTGGGTCCGTGTTGAGCCACGAAACCATCCACCTGGCGGCATGGTCACACTGAAGTTTGGTGCCCGCTCCGTAGACGGTTCCGCCTTGGAGCAGGCTCAGTTTCAAGTCAAAGTGACCGGCCCTGACAAACAAGAAACGATCGTGCCGCCGCGCAGCGAAAAAGACGAACATTCCGCCGAGTTTGCCAAAACTCAAGAGCCGGGTGATTACTGGATTCGTGTTGCGTCGCAGCAAGGTCGAGAATCTCTGCCCTACGACGCATTCACGCGATTTATTGTCGATGCACGCGATCGAGAGCTTGACCATCCCAGTGCGGACTATGAATTTCTCAAACAATTGTCAACGATAACAGGGGGACTCGCCCTGAAACCCGAGGATCTTGGTGGGCTGGTTGAGCGGTTGAAATCCACTCAATTTGCAGACTTTACGAAAACACAGCGAATCCTGCTGTGGGACAACGGTTGGTTCTTGATGGTCTTTGTCGGTCTCATGAGCGCGGAGTGGTTCCTCCGAAAAAAGAGAGGCCTCGTGTGACATGGATCTCTTCATTTCACGGGGCCGACTCAATCTTCAGGAACATTTCCTGTTGACTCTGTGTCGATAAAGGCTTGTCGTGACGAAGTGGGAATGGGATGGTTACGGGGAGTCACGAGTATCACTCTCGAAAATCGAGGCGTTTGGTGAAAGCCTCGCAGCAAAAGGCGATCGAAGATGTCGACGACTGAGAATCCGACCAATTCCTCGCATTACGTCAATTTTGACGAGTATGTTGACTTGAAGCTCCAGAAAGCCCAATCAACAATCAAAACGGCCGACCTGCTTATGGCGTTGGCTGCTGTGGCCGCCATGTTTCTGAGCTACCTGCTGGTGTTTGTGATCTTCGATCAATGGATCATTCCGGGTGGATTCGGAATCGGGTTCCGTTGGTCGTTGCTACTCACGTTGATCGGGGCCACCGTGTTATGGCTGGCATGGAATGTAGGGCGTCCCTATTTTCGGTCCATTAATCGCCTGTTTGCCGCGAACGAGATTGAGAAAACGCAGCCGGAATTAAAAAGCAACCTGCTCAATCTCGTCGATTTACGATCCTCCAGCCGAGAGATCGATCCGGGTGTCAAACGCGCCCTCGAACGACATGCGGCGTTGCAACTCCAGCAAATCGACGTGACTGAGGCGGTTGACCATCGTCCGTTGATGAGAACGGCGTATGTCTTGCTCGCCGTAATCGCGATGTTCTGTCTGTATGCGATCTTCTCGCCGAAAAAAATTTCCAATTCGATCTGGCGCGGATTATTGCCGGCAGCCAATGTTGGGCTTTCGACCAACACAGAAATTGTGTCCGTTTTACCGGAAGATACCACCGTTCTGGCTCACTCGCAGCTGGAAATTAGTGCCGTCTTGAGGGGAGTGATTCCGGATGAACACAATGTGCGCATTTATTACACCTCAACCGATGGCGAGTTTCGAGATGTTCCGGTCACGATGCGCGCCGATGGCGAACTGCGATTTCAGGGAACGCTGATTGGTGAGAATGGCCAGGGGTTGCTGCAAGACCTGACCTATTTCATCCGCGCCGGTGACGCCACATCAAAAACTTACCACGTCACAATTCAGCAACCGCCCTCGGCGAGCCCGGAAAAAGTGACGCTCGAGTTTCCAGCTTATATGAAACTGAACACCACAGAACAGGCGGGAGGGAACATCGACTCTTGGGAAGGAACAAACGTTACGCTGTCGGCACGCACCAACATGCCGATCAAGTCAGCGGAGATTCGGTTTTTAGATCTTGCCCAAGCCAAGGAGTTCAACGGGGACGAAATCCCGATGGTCGTCTCCTCCGATGGCCGCAACGTGGAGGCAAAATGGCGACTGTCCTTTGCTTCAGATGGCTCATCGTACGCACGGGCGTATCACATCAACTGCAAAACCGCGTCCGGCGTGGAAGATCCCCAGCCGATTCCGTACTCCATCCTGATTCGCCCCGATCTTCCACCGGAGATCGAACTGTTGGAACCTCGTGGAGACTTAGAAACTGCGGCCAATGCCGTCATTCCGATAGGCGTTCAGGCTCGTGACCCTGATTTTGAGTTGAGTCATATCGATCTTCACATCGAAAAAGGCGGCCTCTCGATCCTCAAAGATTCACTGTCAGAAAACAAGCAACCCCGTGCCAAAATCTCGCATGATTTGGACTTGGAGCCACTTGGACTGAAAGCGGGCGATGTGATCGAACTGTGGGTCGAAGCACTCGACAATAAACGACCCCGCGCCAATCGCAAGAACACTCCCCGATTGAAGGTCACGATCCTCAAACCGCTCAGCGAGACCGAGGTTCAAAAACAGTTGGCCGATGATCACAAGCAACGAGATAAACGGATGGCGGACACGCAACAGGAGCAAAATGACGCCGCACGCGGCGAGAATGATCCGCAGCTCGCGAATGCGAGAAACTCGCCGCAATCGCCTCAGGAAACCCAACAATCGGAACGGCGGCCGATTGATCAAGACCAAAATTCCAAAGCGGAGACTGCGAATGATCCGGGACAATCGAAAACGCCGGGTACGTCTGGCGATCAGGCCGATCAACAGTCACGCTCCAGTGACAGTGGTAAAAACAACAAGACCGATTCCCGCGATGAGACGGACACCAAGTCTTCCCAAAAAGAGTCTTCCCAGGATCACTCCACCGGTTCCGAAAAAACGGCCAGAAAACAAAAGCCGATTAGCCCTGATGGTCCAGACGACGAGAAGGTGCTGGAAAAGTTGATTGAGAAGCTGGGCCAACCACCAAAATCAGACGCCCCCCCTCAAGACAAAAAAAACAACGAAGTCGGCCGAGGTTCCGAAAACGATTCACAACCACCTAACTCCGTTGAGAAACAGAACGGCGAGGCGAACGGCGAGGACGACGAAAACAAAAACGGCCCCCCCACGCCGTCCAAAGAGTCTCAGGAGAATAGCCCCCCGAGCGTCGATGGTCAGGATCAGGCAGCCCCCCCGTCGCCTCCCAATTCGCGGAATAAAACACGCCCCAAGGACGGGGAATCTGCGCGCCCTGAAAGTCCGCAAGAAAACGCTCGGCCGAGTACGGAAGCAAAATCATCGAAGCCTCCGACAAACGTGGACGAGGCCAACAAGAACCGAGCTGACGACGCCAATTCGAGCGAGTCACAGAAACCGAAAAGAAACACCGATTCCGAACGCAACGAACCCGATCAGATCGAAACGTCCAAGTCGAAATCCGGTCCCGCCAACAATCCAAAGTCGACGGATGGCGATCCCTCAAACGGCGACGATGGGGGGCAACATTCTCTCGATAAGACTCCGGAATCTGAAGCAGGCCGCAGTACCAAGCAGAACGTGGCCACGCCCGAAAAAAAATCCGCCGTCAAACAGCCAGGTCCTGGAAATCGCTCTGAGTCGCCTCCCGCGGGTGAAAGCACTCCGGACTCCACGCAGACCGGTGAACCCGCTCCCGGCAATCCGGGCGAACAGGTCGAAGACTCCATCGATTCCATAAAAAAAACTGCTGCCGGTACAGAAAAAGGGGTCGCCAAGCCTCAGAATGATCCCACGGCGAATCCCACGCCGAGCAAGGAGCAGGAGCTGACTCGCGATCCTCAAGAAAAGCCAGCGAATCGCCGCACTGAGACCACAGACATTGACTCCAATTCGCCCACAAAAAGTCCCGTGAAGACGCCCAAGACAACACCCAAAAAACGCCCCTCTTCCAAAACCGAGCAAGAGCCAACCGCCAGCGATGACGATTCACGGGAGGCGGTTGAGCAAACGCAGAAACCCGACGGCATCGATCAATCCCTTCCAAACCCCGCGCGAGGAACCGAAGCGAAGAAATCGAGAACAGACAAAAAAGACAATTCCAACAGCGACCAACCGGGACGTAGCGACGCTGTGGAGCGTCTCGAAACACAACAGAAATCTAAATCAATACCGGATCAGACGGGCCAAAAACAGGGCTCCGAAGCCACGTCTGACACAGGCGATAACCCTGCGGAGAGTCGCTCAAAAAACGGCGATACGCGTGCTGATCCGAAAGACGTTTCCCAGAAGTCCACCGAGAGTAATCCCTCGGCGACGAATCCGCCGGATTCCGCCAACGATCAGGCAGGCAAGTCACCAAGCAAAAAAACTTCGGGTCCATCAAAATCCGCCACCGGTCAAGGAGCGGATCAACAATTGAATCGACCCACACAACAGAGTCCAGAACAACCTCAGACGGATTCCAAGCAATCAGGAAAACGTGATCCAAGTGATCCGCAAAAAGGAAAGCCGGAGATGGGGAAAGGGCCAGCAGGGGAGGCGGGGAATGCGTCAGCAAGCGATTCGTTGACGAATCGCGGTTCTCCTTCAGGACTGCAGACGGGTGAACAACCCTCAGGCTCACAAAATGGTGCGGGCGGTCAGTCGGATGCGACGGGGAGCATTGCCAACGGCGATGGGAGTGGATCGGATTCTCCAATGGAAGACGGTGATGCGGCCAATTTGGAGTACAACAAACAAGCCACGGAATTGGTTCTGAAAAGACTTCAGGATGACTTTGAAAGAGGCGATGTTGATCCTGAGTTACTGGAACAATTGGGTTGGACCGAAGCAGAGATGAAGCGATTCACGGACCGGATCGGCAAGCATCTTCAGGACTTGAAATCCGTTGACGACTCCCCGCTCTCGACAGCGCGTCGTCAACAGTTTGAAGAAATGTTGAAGCTCATCAACCTGAAAAACAATGGCGTCCGCCGGACTGGCGAGAAGGCTCCAGCACGTGATGTGATCCAAATCGAATCTCACCGAGCAACGGTTCCACCGCACTATCGAAAAGCCTCCGAGCAATTCAGCAAGGATCTCTTGCGTCTGAAAAAAAACGAAACGCCATCCCGCCGTTAATGGTTTTCGGCGTGCTCTGATGATGCCCGAGTCCCTTGCGGAGCGTCTGACAGGCGGTTCGTATTGACTAGTTCCGCAAGGCATCTCTCCGTCGTCCGTCCGAGACTCCATCAAACCGGCCGTAAGCGACTCGAGCAACGACTGCTGAAAAATGCATCCGCTCGTGAACTGGCTGAAAAGCTCAATCCACCTTAGGGGAGCGGCAGCGGTATTTATTTGTTTCGCGTTGGTAATTTTGGAGGGCGCCTACTAGACAAGCTCCAGCATGATTTGTAAAACGGAGCGGACATCGTAGTCAAATTCATCGGGTGATTCTTAATTCTTGATCTGTTGAGAGTTTCTGAATGAGTGACATGTCTGAAGTAATGATTGAAGCCAATAGTCTTAGTAAATTTTACGGACCATTTGCGGCGACACAGAGCGTTTCGTTCTCTATTCCTCGAGGTCAAGTGGCTGCATTTCTCGGCCCCAACGGTGCCGGGAAATCGACGACGATGAAGCTTCTGACAGGCTTTCTTGCGCCGTCATCCGGCACTGCAAAAATCGGCGGCTTTGATGTCTCCACCGAGAGACTGCGGGCGGCTGAGATTTTGGGCTATCTTCCTGAAAATGGGCCGCTGTATCTGGAGATGACTCCGGCTGAAATTTTGCGATTTTTGGGATCGGCTCGCGGCATGTCCACGCGTCTCTTGCGAGATCGACTGGAGTTCGTGGCGACTAAATGTTCGCTTCAGGGGGTCTGGAGCAAGCCCATTTCCAAACTGTCGAAAGGGTTCCGACAACGAGTGGGAATGGCTCAAGCGTTATTGCACGATCCTCAAGTCCTAATCCTTGATGAGCCGACGAGTGGTCTTGACCCCAATCAGACTCATGATGTGCGTCAGTTGATTCTGGGTTTGGCAAAGACAAAAACAATTTTGCTTTCCACTCACATTCTGCAAGAGGTGAAAGCCGTTTGCAGTCGCGTGATTCTGATCAATGATGGATCCGTCGTGCTTGATGGTGACGTCAGTGAACTCGAGACCAATGGTCAAGGCATGGAAGCCCACTTCCGCCAATTGACCGGTGCAATGTGATAAGCCGGCTCCTCTGCCGCTCGAGTCCGTGCGGAAGTCAGTTGGCAAAACTATAAGTCGCTCTTCTCTAGGCCGACTTCGTCTGAATCCTTTTCCGGAGAAAAGGTGCCTAAGGCTGTGCCGAGGGCAATTTCGAACTGTGTGATTGATCTGAGATTTTCTTCGAGGTTTCTAGGCGATGCGAAGTCATGTTATCCTCGCGGTCTTCAAACGAAACTTCTGGAGCTATTTCTCCGGAATGATCGGCTACTTGTTTATCGTGGCCTTTGTGTTCGTGGGAGCTTTTGCCGCGTTTCAAGAGAAGTTCTTCACGAACAATCTCGCCACGCTGGACCAACTGAATGAATGGTTTCCACAACTGCTCCTGTTCATCGTCCCCGCAATCACGATGGGGGTCTGGTCCGAGGAACGAAAGCTGGGGACCGAGGAACTGCTCTTCACTCTGCCGATTTCCGACATTGAAGTCTTAATCGGAAAATATCTCGCGGTGGTTTCTGTCTATACCGTTGCGTTACTGTTTTCCCTGACTCACGCCGTGGTTCTAGGATGGATCGGTGAACCCGATTGGGGCCTGCTCTTTGCCAATTATCTTGGCTATTGGTTTGCCGGATGTGCGTTGCTCAGCGCCGGCATGGTTGCATCGTACCTGACAAGTAGCGCCACGGTTGCCTTCGTTCTGGCATCGATGATTTGTGTCGTTCCAATCATCATTGGATTTGTGCCAATCCCCTCTCCGTTGCTGGCGTTTTTGGGCAATGATCAATTTTTTGATCAACTCAGCCTGCCACGGCAATTTTCCGCCTTCGGCATAGGACTGATCGAAGGAAAGAACGTTCTGTATTTCGTCTCTTTTGCCGGATTTATGCTGTACTTGAATCTCGTTTTGATCGGCCAACGACATTGGAAAGGGGGCGTGCGAGGTGCCAGCATGGGTTGGCAATTTACAATCCGAGCGGTTTCTCTGGCATTGATTCTGGTCAGTGTCAATGTTTTGCTCTCTTCGAACAGCCCCACGATCGACATGACGGCGGAACGCGTCTTTACGGTCGCGCCCACGACCAATACCTTGCTGAAGAATCTCAGTGAAAAACGCCAGGTCACGATTCAAGCCTTCGTCAGTCGCGATGTTCCTCGCGATTATGCGCCAGTGAAAACCATGCTTCTGGGACTGCTCGCGCAATACGAACAAGCCAGTCGCCATCACATTACCGTTCGCATCGTACAAATTGATCCGGCCAGTCGGGAGGCCGAAGAAGCCAAAAAGTTTGGTATTGAAGGCCGGAAAGTTCAGTCGGACCGAGCTGGCCGATCACAAGTGGATGAGGTCTTTTTGGGAGCCGTGATCAACAGTGGCGCCAGCGAAGTCGTGATCCCCTTCTTCGACGTCGGCCTACCTTTGGAGTATGAACTCACACGCTCGGTGAATACGGTTGCAGCGGAGAAGCGGCGTCGAGTTGGTGTTTTGGAAACCGATGCCAAATTGAATGGTGGATTCGATATGAGTACTTTCCGCAGCTCTCCAGAGTGGCGGATCGTGACCGAACTGAAAAAACAATATGAGGTCGAAACGGTTTCGCCAGCCGCTCCGATTGATGAATCGAAATACGACGTGGTGATAGCCGTTTTGCCGTCCAGTCTCGGCCAAAATGAAATGACAAATTTTGTGGACTATGTTAAAAAGGGAAAACCCGTACTGATTTTTGATGATCCACTTCCGGCCACAAATCCTCAACTAGCGCCCAGCCAGCCCAAGCCCAAGGCTGGTGGCAACCCAATGATGCAAATGGGCTCCCCTCCGCCGGAGCAAAAGGCGGAAGGGGGACGAGCCACATCCCTTGTTAATGCACTCGGTATCCAATGGATTTACGATCAGGTCGTATTCGACACTACGGTCATGACGATGCATCCTGAATATTCCGACTTGCTACGTCCGGAAATTGTCGCCATTAGCCCAAAGAGTGGGAACCAAACAGCATTCTACCCCGACAGTGATGTCACCAGTGGCTTACAGGAAGTGTTCTTGTTCTTCTCGGGAACGATTCGCCCACGTGAGGGAAGCCCACTGGAATTCAAACCGCTGCTGCGGACCGGGAAACGCTCGGGCCTACTCGAATGGAAGGACCTCGTCACATCCGGATTTATGGGTGGCATTCAGATCAGTGACGACCCGCTGCGAATTATGGATAATGATGCGCACACGATTGCGGCTGAAATTGTCTCCCCGAAGGATGGGAAAGGAGACAAGATCAACGTGATTTACGTGGCTGATGCCGACATTATTTCTGATTGGTTCTTTTTCGTCCGTGAACGAAAACAGTTTCATCTCAATTTGGACAACGTGACGTTCGTACTGAATGCGGTCGATTATCTCGCAGACGACAAAGCTTATATCGCTCTTCGAAAACGCCGTCCAAAGCACCGAACACTGACAAAGGTTGAAGAGCAGACGGCAAAATTTATAGAAGTCGCCAATAAGCAGCGGCACCAAGCCGCCGACGAAGCGAAGCAGGCCTTGGAAGATGCCAAAAAACGTTTCGCAGAAAAGGTTGAAAAAATCAAAAAAGACGAAACCTTGGATGATGCGACACGGACTCAATCATTGCTCATCGCGCAGTCTGAAGAACAACGCAAAGTGGAAGTCGAAGAGGTCTCGATCAACCGAAATAAAGAGCGGAGCATCGATCAAAGTAAGATTGAGTCCGACCGAAATGTACGAACGGTGGAACGTGGTTACTATGCCGCGGCACTTCTTTTTCCGCCCATTCCGGCCATCGTGCTCGGAATCATCGTTTGGCTCATGCGACTTCGCGATGAACACAAAAACATCGTCCCGTCCCGCAGAGCACCTGCCAAAAAAACGTGAACATTACCGGCGCAACTTTAGAATCGATTGTTCGCCGCAGATGTTGAATTTGACCGTATCGTTGTTCGACAGTCCTACCGCAGAAGCGTCGCCATGAATGAATCACAACGGACATTTGCTTTCCTTATTCTCGCCATTATTTCCGTGGCCGCAGCCCGATTCGCCGGACCCGCAGTCCCGAAGCCGGTGGCTGAGATCACCGACGTTGGCAAATTGTTTTATCCCGACTTCACAGATGCGGACCTCGCCAAGTCGCTGCAGGTCACAAACTACAATGCGGAAACGGCAGAAGTTCGACCGTTCGGAGTGGTTCAAGGCAAAGACGGGCTGTGGCGAATTCCCACCCGTCACAATTATCCCGCTGACGGCAAAGATCGGCTTGCCAAGACGGCAACGTCGATGTTCGCCATCACGCGCGAAGCATTTGCAGGGCGCAGGGATAATGAACACGCCGAGTTCGGTGTCATCGATCCTCAGTCTGAGGGATCCCATGACCTGAAGGGAATCGGAAATCGAATTACCTTGAAAGATCAAAGTGGTAAAACGCTCTGCGACTTTATTATCGGCAAAGAAGTCAAAGGCCGGTCGGGTTACTTTTACCTCCGACGACCCGACGAGAAGGCAACCTATATTGCCAAACTTGATATCCAAGTTTCCACCAAATTTACGGACTGGATCGAATCCGATTTGCTGAAAATTGATGGGACTCGTTTGACAGAAATTGACATCGATACCAGTTCCGTTGATTTGGAACAGGGGGCAGTAGTTGAGGGCGATATGAGTCGTTTGTCGCGGACGGGTTCGAATGATCCGTGGAAACTACAAGGATTGGACGAGGCGACTGAAGAGGTCAATCAAGACGAAATTCGGAAACTGGTCAGTTCCTTAGATGATCTGAAAATCGTTGGTGTGCGACAGAAGCCCGCAAAATTGATGCAGAGCCTCCGTGAAGGAATACTTCAACGAGATCAGTTTACCGCAATGGACCTGCAGGAAAAGGGATTTTTCTTCGCCAAGGATCGTAAGTCGAATCGATCCGTACTGATTCCCAAAGACGGGCAGATGACTGTGATCACGGATCAAGGAATCGCCTACGATTTAAAGTTTGGTGACGTGTTCAATGGGAGTGAAACAGAAGTCGAAGTCGGTTTCGCAGCCAAAGACGACGCCACGGAGAAAACGCCCGATGCAACTAGTTCGCCGCAAAAGAGTCGCTATCTTTTCGTGTTGGTTCAC
>Ga0114966_10001505_pt1 | contig 21509 bp, 16 predicted proteins | sample M_130207_XF_Meta_FD_87029 | JGI IMG/M metagenome (GOLD analysis project Ga0114966, IMG submission 87029) | Freshwater microbial communities from Lake Montjoie, Canada to study carbon cycling - M_130207_XF_MetaG | ecosystem: Environmental > Aquatic > Freshwater > Lake | place: Lake Montjoie... | reverse complement strand
TAACTCCAGAGAACCTGGTGGCGGCACTGTACAAGGCGCTGGATTTCGCCGTTAGATCACCGTTAGATCGCCGTTAGGTCACCGTTAGGTCACCGTTAGGTCACCGTTAGGTCACCGTTAGGTAACCCGTTAAAAGGTCGCCAATTCCTTTCTCATTTTACCCAACACAGATACACTAATCTGAATATCATGCTTAGAACTTAAATGTGCTTCAATTGACTTTAGAGATAATATTGAATACTTCCGCAAAGTACTCAATATTATTTCATGCTCTTCTTCAGACCACTTACTATTCTTTTTAAGAGCTATTTTACTTTCTTTTTTAATTACACGTTCAGGCCCATCCGATGTTACTTTTACTTCACCAATATCTATTTTACCAGCATGAACATCATCGTGGCATTTTTGACAAATAACAACTAGGTTTCTCTTATCATTCATATGTGTTCCATCCTCTAACACTCCATGGCTGGTAGCCGAGGCTCTCTCCTTAATATGATGAACCTCCAAATCACTAGTCATTACTTTATGGCATACCTCACATTCTTTTCTTATAATATCGGCATTCCACTTTGAAGAAGACGCTTCTACTTGCGTAGTGGACCCCTCGATTTTACGACGATTCTTTAATGCTTCTTCAATAAATTCAAATGGTAAATCCATTGCCCTTGCCACTTCTAGTCCATATAGTGTTGAACCGTTTCCTGGTCTTAAAGAACGGTCGTATACCAGCTTTTTTGTAATTGGGTCATATTCTACATGAAGATGCCATACTTCTACGCCCAAGGCATTTAAATCAATTACATTAGGTATACCATGAAGATGTGTCGCAAAAATAAACTTCGCATTGCGTGCCGATAACCACTGAATACCACTTGCCACTAAGGCCTGTGCGGAAATAGATTCTGTTCCCGCACATAGTTCATCGCCGAGAACCAATGTATGTTTGTCCGCATTTCGTAAAATATCGCGAAGTTCAGACATTTCCACCGCAAAAGATGATAAGCCCGCAAAAAGATTGTCTTGATTTAAAATACGCGTGTAAATTGCTTTGAAAGGTTTTAACGTCATTTCCTTTGCAGGAACAAAACATCCTGCTTGCGCCAATAAAACACATAGTCCCGTTGCCTTCATTAGTGTTGATTTACCAGATGCATTCATACCATATACTAGCCATCCTTTGTTCATATTTGTAGTACCAAGTTTGATATCATGTTTTACATACGAAATGCGACTTGATGTCGCTTCAACCAGTGGATGACGGATGTTTTTAATATCTACTGAGGCGCCACGGTCGTCGTTGTCATCTTGAATTGTAGGACAGCAATATCCTTTTTCTTTTGATACGCGACCAATACACTGAGTACAATCAACATGTGATACCCATGTCTCCATAAGTGGCCATAGGTACTGTCCAGCCTCCGAGATTTCTAAACAGGCATCTAGTAAATGAGTTCTTACCAAGTTTTCCAAGCTTTCGCGCAACTTCAGAAGCTGTGTATTTAACTGCTGAAGTTTTAAACAATCAATCCAACCACCCGATTTTAGTTCAGAGATTTTAATACCTTCTGCTACTCCGCTTGTATTTTTGGATTGCTTTTTAAGTTGTGCCAGAGTTACAGTCGAACCCTTTAGTCCATAGGGCTCCCTTTCTCTCTCCTCAAGACGAATAGCGTCTTCTTGTACGCCACCTGCTATAGCAATCTCCTTACGTAACGTATAAAACCCCTCTAAAGTGGCTTGAATCTCTTTCTCTTTTTTACCAATTTCAGGATATTTTTCGATATTAAACGCGGTTATAGACGAAGATGCTGCGAAGGCCTTTTCTTCAGTAAAATTGGCATTAAACACTTGATGATAATTACGCCACGCATCTGATTTAAAAGGCTCCTTAAGACATGTATTATTAGTAACTTGTGACATAATTACTTGAATCGCACGGTATGTTTGAAAAAGGGCGGCAATTTCTTGGGGTGTTATAAGACCGCATAGGACTTTGCGGTGAAGACGGGGGAGATCGCACATAAAACGGAGCTGCCGCTCCAAGATTTTTGTTGTCTCTTCTTCAAATCTCATATATTCTACTACTTCGTTAAGGCGTGACCGAATTTCATCTGCTTCTGAGTAAGGGCTTAGCAATCTATCACGCATGGCACGCTTACCCATTGAAGTTAGACACTTATCAAATAAGCCAATAACAGTCTCCTTTTGCGACGACCCAGTCATTTGAAGTTGTGTTAGAGCATGATTACCGCAAATAAGGCGCGCTTGAGGAATCCATGGCTCATTGCGATGAAAGGACTTTAGCATACTAGGATAATGCTCCTCCACAAATTGAAGTAGAAACATCAGGGATAATTCCTCGGATTCCGAGCGTATACCTAGATATGTTTTTGCGGGAAGTACTGATTTAATAGAATAAATCTTTTGAAGATATTCAGAGCGTACTAGTTCTTTAGAGAATGAGCCTATTGTTTCAACTGGGTAAATATGAATAGGAATTGACTGAATTCCGAAGATTCGGCGGAAAAAGATGTCGTCTGGTTTTACGGCTGTGTTTTGTGTATTAGAGCGCCAGTAAATAATAAGCTCTTTTGGTTGAAATACACTTAACATTTGTACAAGATCGTCGGCTGTCCAAATATCGGCACGACCGTTTGCTACTCCAGAATAGGTTGTTGTAGTTCCCGTTGTTAGGTCAAGGGCGGCCGCCCCAAATGTTGGTGGATGCGCTTCTAAGGTTTGAAAATATAACGTCACCACATAAGGTGTCTCAATTGATGCTATATTTTCAATATGTGTACTTGGTGAAAGAATACGGGATACTTTTCGTTCTTTTACTTTTCCACGTGTATCTTTAATTTGGTCGACAATAACAACTGTCCACCCCGCGGATGTTAGGCGACCGGCCCATTTATGCATAACATAGTCTGGAAATCCTGCGAAGAGCCCTTCTGCATTTTTTATGTCTTCTGGGAGTTCCCCCCTTTTACTTGAAAGTTGAATACCAAGATAATCAACAATTTCTTTAACATTACATTCAGTTTCGCCTGTTTCTATATTCTGAACGTCATATAATTCATAGAACGATCCGACCATCAAAAATATGGCCGTTTTTGGACCATATTTTTGAGTGTATGTTTTGTAGAACTCAATATATTCCTTGAACATTTTTATTTATAGCAAGCTTTATGCTTCATATATATATCGCGATTAGGCTTTAGACTCAAAATCTAATTTTACTCCGTTCATTTTGATATTGGGCTTTACCCCGCAAAGTCCCGCTAAGTGCCGGTTTTAGACCGCTGAGCCATTTGAAGGCTCAGCGGCCTAAATGAATGCAAAGCGCATCGGTCTAATATATATTTACAATTAAAGAACATATTTAATTAATCTATATACTATATAGATATGGCATACCGATCTAAAAAAAAGACTACTAAATCTAAGGATCCTAATGCTGTTAAACCAATCACTGGTTTAACTAAGACTATTCCTATAAAACTATCATATACTAATGGCAATATAACAAGTAATTTTTCTGGTACTATATATCCTAATCCACTTAGAATAATATCAATATATTTTGAAGACTTAAAAGAACTTGAAGGATCTGAATCTCACATTAAGAGTGACATTAAAAAATTAGTAACTGAACTCAAAAAATTATCAAAAACAATAGAATCATTAACAGAAAAACAAGCAGCACTAAGTAATGCTAAACTAGCTAAGCACATTGTTAAAATAGAAATAATTAATGATTTAATAATAGAAAACCAACAAAAACTACAAGGATTAAATGATGAACTTGCATTAATTAAAAGCAATATAGAAGTTGAGTCAGATATTATTAAACAAAATATATTAGATGATATAGATAAGGGAAAAGAAGGTACAGAAAAAATAAAAGAAATACTTAAGATATTTGGCAATCGTACTCAAACCGTAAAACGTATGATAAATGGGGTTCTTACTGAAAAAGTGGAACAATGCTTAGGTATAACTGAAGATGTTGTTCTAACTAATATTATGAAACATAACTATGAGTCTCTTATTTATATTAAAAATGATGATTTTGATGATTCTGCTACTGGAGCTATGCAGTATTATAATTGGTGTGCAAAAAATAATGATGACTCTAAACAACTATGGATACATGACATATGTCGTGTAAATAATTCAAAAACTAAGCTTAAGAGTCCTGTCAGTGTTCTATTTGATGCTATTGAACAATTTTCTTTAAACTATAATATTCTTTCTAATTATGTAATAGTTGAAGGGGAACAACCTGGCACGGATACATTAATATCAATATATAATAACTATGGCTTTATAATAGATGACTCTTGTACAATTGAAACATATAAACATACACAAAACAATGGCACAGTAATAGAAACTTCTGCGATTGCTATGAAGAAATCCCTTATACGTCGTAATGCATTACATAATAATCAACCGATGAATGCGGCAGCTGCTCATAATAATGTTGCGGCTCATAACAATCAACCGATGAATGCGGCATCTGCTCATAATAATATTCAATTAATGAATAATACGTCTGGTGGTAAAAAACGTAAAACAAGAAAAAATAAAAATAAATAATATTTATATAACAATAGTATATTATTTATTAATTATTATATTAACTACAATATTTGTTAATATAATAATTAATATATGTAATGTACCTAAAATTGGATTATTAAGATTACCCATAAGATAATTACATAAAATACTAATTATAATAGGGAAATAGAATTGACATACTAATGATATATCAAATTCAGCCATGAATTCAAATCACACACTTATAGTTGCAAGCTTTTAGTCGCAAGCTTTTAGTCGCAGGCTTTTAGTCGCAGGCTTATACCACTGGATAAGACGGGTCCATCAATATACCACACTCACCATTCGCGTCAAATTTAGAACCTCTGCCAATACGAATATATCCACTGTCTCCCCAGGCAGGCCCCCAAGAGTTCTTTACCTTCCAATAATCACCCAGTATACTATCCGTCCCATATCCAACCACTAGTACACCATGATCCAGATTTACTCCACATGCGTCCGTTAAAACACCACTTGTGTAAAACTGCCAGTCAGATCCATCCGCCTCCACTGCCACGGATACAGGCTGTTGTGCTACTGCTACCATTAGTGCCTGTGTGCTCTTTTGTGTAACATCCACAAATGAACTAATCTTGGCAGCTTCCGTACACTTAGAACAGCTACTATCGGTAACACCTGTGTATGCATATGAAGCTTCAGTACAAAGTCCGCCATTTTTAATAATATACTGAAAACCATTATCCATAATACCTCCATTACATCCTTGGTTTCCTTCAGCCGCTGAACAATCAACTAATTGCTGTTCAGATAACGACACTAAATTGCCAGTCTTAATAAACCATGCACCCTCAACAGAACCCGTTGTACTAAACGCCCAACATGATCCGCATTGGCCTTGATTTTTAACAGGCGTAACGGCACCCTTCGCAACCCAATCAACTTCTGTGGGTAAACTTGTTAGCTCCTCTTCATTCGGGAAGGCCGAAGGCGTACGTGGTCTAGGCGAATATCCATTTAAATGAGTAGCCTTAAATTCATCATTCGTTAAATCGGCAAATTTATTTAGGGCAAGTGTCATATTTCGCTTAAGAGAATTCTTGAACTGAATATGATCGTAATTTTCGGAGAAGACAGAAAAACGATACATGTGTTCAACATCAGATTCGTAGTTTTTGCTATTATTTACCTTCCAATCTTCAAATACCGCAGTTACATTAGTTGTTAATACATTAGTTGGTACACTGGGTACTACCACATCAGCTACTACAGCATTAGTCACATTATTCATATTACCTAGCACATTACCAGAAAACAGTAGTCCGCATAGAACCAAAAGAAACTTCATCTTATAATCTATACTATAGACTTAGCTTTTATATCGGCTTATTACCAGTAACATCCCTTCTCAACTCTTGTAAAATTATTCGGTTTATCATCACTTAGAGGCCGAATCCAATCATCATTTGTCATTTTTAAAATCTCTTTATTCTCAAACCACCTTTTTCCAATTACTCCAAAAAATATCTGTAGTGCGCCCCCCACATACATTACTGATTTGCCTAGATCCTTAAATATAAAATCACTTACCAACATTCCATATCCTCCCGCTGCCACCAACGCAATATCAAACTCTTTTAGCCCTCTTAATGATTCTAGAAATAGCTGTAAATGCTCTTGCCAATCCCTATCACCATGATTTCCAGCAAGAGTAAGTGGGGGTTGAATAAATTGTATGTCACAATCTTCAAACCACGATTTTTCTGGAAATACTTTTTTAAGATTTGGAACTTGTTTAGAAAATGTTTTGTAAAAAGGATGAACAATTAGAATCCTCTTTCCTTTTAGAGCCGACATCCAATTATCTTCAAAGTAATAGGGCTCTAATGCTATTGCGTCTATTTTTGCGATTTGAGGAGTTCTTGTTGAAATAAATTCCTGACCGCTGCCAGTATGTGCAAATACTTTCCCTAGAGTAGGCCACTCCGCGATAACTGTACAATGATCATATGATTGAATAAGTCTGGATGTATATTCAGCCAACGAATCACTATTCTTTGTATAAATACCCGCATTATTTTCTAACTCCTTTAGTTCATCAATAATATCTAATACATCGCCTTTTTGGTAAAAATATGCCACTTTTAATTCACATCCTGCGATTCGTCCAATAAAAAAGGGCTTATTTGATTCAATAATCCCTTTTATATATAAATTGTCTTTTTTAACTTTATTCATCTATGACTACTATATAGATATGGTTTTAGACTGAATATCATTTTGAATATCATTTTGAATGATATTCAGATGTCGGCGAATAAATATTTTAAAATATTTATTAGTTTAGACTGAATATCATTCAAAATGATATTCAGATGTCGGCGAATAAATATTTTAAAATATTTATTAGTTTAGACTGAATATCATATATTTTTATAATGCCTTGTTCTTAACAACCGCCGCGTCAGCCGCGATTTGTCTTAAAATATTTTCAGGAGCCTTCGATGTTGATTTAATTAATCCTGCTTTAATTAATTTCTCCTTTAAGACATCAATTGGCATATCTTTAACTTTTTTGTGAAGTTTTTTCGCATGTGTTATGCGTTTATGAAGACTTACTACTCCTAGTGTAATTTTACGAGCTTTTTTTGTTTGATGCTTCTTTGAAACGTGCTTTTCGGGCTTCTTAGGATTAAGTAGCACTTTTTTCGCTGCTATTTTCTTCTTAAGCTCAACTCGTATGTGCTTAGTAGCACCGCCTTGTTGTACTGTTTGTAACGGGGCCGCCGCAGATATATGTGGCATACGCGATGGCACTGTTTGTATCTGAGGGGGTGCTGGATTAGTAATAGGTTTAAGCCATGTATTTGAGTTAGGTGAGGCAGCAGCATGGGCAACGGATGATGAAGATTCAACACCCTTAACGGCATTTATATCTCCTCCTGCTTGTTTCTTTGTATACGTACGTTTTCTTTTGCCACCTGAAAGATCTGCGGCGGCCCCACCAGAAATAGTAACCGTCTTAGTATCAGACATACCTTATTTATAAGTAAGAACTTAATTTAGTAGTATGAAGTATAAAAATCATAATATATAACAAATTTATCATAAATCTTAAAAATTGATTTTGATTTTGATTAAAAAATCAAGTGTACAAAAATGTCCACTATAAATGATAGTATTCCAAGCCATCGTCACATTCTAGAAACATTTATTACGCAATCTGATGGAAAACAAATTATTAGTCATCAAATTGAATCATTCAACCAATTTATAGAAGTGGATATTCCTGAGGTTATTCATATGGCAAATCCCATCACTTCTTATGGCTCACCGGAAATACCCCTAGCAGGCCCGCGATCAGCTCTTGCCACCGCCACCGGTCTCTCAACAAGTGCCGCTAATGCCCTTATGGGCACTACAGCGGATGGAAGTGCCACTGGAGATAAGAAAGTAAAACATGAATACGAGGTGACAATTGAGTTTGAAAAGATTTCAATTCGCAAACCCACAATCTTTGAAAATAATGGTGCAATTCATCCCATGATGCCAAATGACGCACGACTACGCAATCTTACCTATGCGTCGCCACTCAATGTTGACGTCAAAGTTACAACAACTTTTATTGATCATACACGTAACAGTATTCGCGAATCAAATGTTCGCATCTTTCCCAATGTTCATCTTGGTAAAGTACCTGTTATGGTTGGCTCAAAATACTGCCTTCTACACGACCAAAAACATATTCATCCATCTAAGCTGGGCGAATGTCCCGAAGATCTAGGCGGCTACTTTATTATTCAAGGCGGAGAGCGCGCCATGATCTCTATGGAACGCATGTCTGAAAATCGCCCATTCGTTTTCCGCAACGGCCGCGGCAATGCCAAAGAAATGGAAGTCGTTGAAATCAAATGTATCGGACCCGATAATGACCAGGTGCCCAAATCAAATACCGTTAAAATCGTTTATCATCCCAAAAATCAGCTCATTACCATGCTTCGCGCTACTGTACCCCGAATCAAGACGGATATTCCGCTCATTATTCTCTTCCGAGCTCTCGGAGTACTAGCCGATAAGGATATTTATGAACTAATCGTTGGATATGATAATGATCCTACCTACGACCATATTATTACAGAATCTATTCTTGAGGCAAGTTCAATTACAACTCAAGAGCATGCCCTAATATGGTTGGCAGAACATACTAATACATGGGCAATCAAATCGCAAAAGCAAATCGCCGCTCACGACAGTCTTAGAGAGGAACTCTTCCCTCACATTGGTGGAAGTGACATGAACTATGAAAAGGCGTGTTTCCTGGCACATATGACTCGAAAGGTACTCTGGACGTCTTCAAAACGTCTTCCAACCGACGACCGCGACGGCTATTCAAACAAGCGTGTTGATATTCCTGGCTTCCTACTCGCCGATCTTTTCCGCAAAACTTACAACAATCGTATGGTTAAAGATATGAAGGCTGCACTTTCTAAAGAAATTCACGGCGGCTCCTGGAAAGCAACTGGAAACTGGACTGAAATTGTCAATATTAATAACATTAACAAAATTATCAAGTCTACTATTCTGGATGTATGCCTGAAATCATCACTTGCTACAGGTAGCTTTGGCAGCGGCAAAATCGGCGGCCCCTCTAAAATCGGTGTGTCACAGGTGCTTAATCGACTGAATTATACTTCGGCAATTTCGCATTTGCGACGAATTTCAACACCAATTGAGAAAACTGGTAAGCTAATCGCTCCTAGAAAGCAGCATAACTCACAATGGGGTTATGTTTGCGTACTGGGCAATACTTCAATCCTTAAAGGCGATGGAATGTCATCTACCAATATTATTAATATGAAAGATGGGCATAATGTAATGACTGCTGACCCGATAACCTTAGAGGAGTCATCATCTGAAATTCATCATTATTTTAAGACAACGCCTCAACAGGTTCTCGAAATTAAAACACTATCTGGACGTACTGTCGGTTGTAGTCCAGACCATCCCCTACTTGTTGTTCGCAATGACATGAATGAATGGATTCATGCGGGCGACCTCGTTGTTGGAGATAAAATTATTGTTAAAAATTATACAAATCCTCTGTCTCATACCAACGGAACAGAGCAACTTATTCTTACAGAGGACACTATTCTCTTATATGACCAATCTGAAAAGCGCATTAGTGAACTTGAAGAGTATACTGCTTCTGAGATTTCTGAAGAGAAGAAACTTATTCTTGCGCGTCTTGCGGGCATGCGACGTACACTTACAGAATATGTAGATGGATATAAAGTAAACTTTTACGCTAATGAAGAAGAAGATGTAAAATCAATATCAGCGGATATTGAACGTCTTGGACTTGGATCGCCGTCATATTATCGTCGTGAATTCGAAAATACTCGTAATTACTTTGATGTCATAATTGACGGGGCATTCGCAATACTATTTGTAGCAGTTTGTAGTAAATATAATGATAAAACAGAAAATACACCATATATCCCTTCATGGATTCGTAACGGGTCTTCTGCAGTAAAACGTGAATTCTTATCAGCACTTCAAGGCAGTATTGGATGCCATATTAAGGGTAGTAATACAAGTATATCAATTGGAAACACTAAAATATCTAGTTCGCCAGAATATATAAATGAAATATCACAATTATTTAAAGAACTTGATATCGATGTATCTATTGAAGAACAACAAGACGAGGAGAAAACAATTCAGACAATCAGTTTTAGTTCTACATATTCAAATATTGCTAAATATGCGTCTACAATTGGCTATAGATATTGTGCTGAAAAATCTAGAGCATCCGCGGTATGTATTGAATATGCCATGTATCGCGATAATCTTCTTAAACATTCATCATCAGATTGTAGAAATTATATTACTCTATCTGAGTTTACCAAAACTGTTATACAGATAGATGATAAGATTATTATGCCTATTACCGAAATTAATAATCTACCTATTCAAACTGTATATGATTTTACAACCGAGTCTGATAACCACGACTTTTATGCGAATGGGATCCTTGTACGAAACTGTCCTTGTGAAACTCCAGAAGGTCATGGTGTAGGTGTTATTAAAAATATGGCATCGACTACTGCGATAAGTATATTTGGTACGCCCATCACGGCTTACGCATTTATTCAAAATCTGGATAAACTTGTCTCATTGCGTATTGCGACTATTCAACAAAAACATGATAATACACGCGTCTTTCTGAATGGTTCATGGATTGGTATTCTTCCCAATGAAGATGCCGTCAATGTTGTTAGCGCATTACGTAATGCCAAGCGATCTGGTAAAATTCATATTCATACTGGCATTATTTGGAAAAATGCCTTTAAGGAACTATGGATTACTACTGAAGCGGGTCGTGTTATTCGACCTGTATACTATGCCCCTGCCATTCGTGAAATTGCGGCAGATAAAACTGGTTTACTAAAACGGCAAATTCTCGATATCAAAGAGTGGAATCAACTGCTCTTTTGGGAAACACCTACCGAGAAGCACTTGTTTGAATATCTTGACGCAGGTGAGTCAGAAGGCGCCTATATTGCCATGGATTATGAAGCTTGTGTAAAGGATTCTTCATATACACATTGCGAAATTCATCCGTCAGTGATCTTTGGGACGGCCGCGAGTGGTATTCCTTTCCCTGATCACAATCAATCGCCAAGGAATGCATACCAGTGCCTAGGGATTGATGAAAAAGTTCGTATGGCTGATGGAACTGAAAAACGTATCGCAGATGTTAAGATTGGAGACAAAGTTATTACATTTAATCCAAATACTATGGAAATGACTACAACTTCTGTATGTAATCAATATGTTCGCAGTACAGACAAACAAATTTATACAATTAAGGCATCTGGTAATAGAACATTAATCGCAACAGAAGACCATAAATTAATGACTAATCATGGATGGACTGAAGTTAAAGATATCATTCCTGGAATTCATTTACTAGGAGTTATGGCCGAACCAACCGTTACAGAATCTGACCCATTAATCGCAGAACTTATTCGTGAAATTGGTTCTGAAAATGTAATTCGTCCCGAAGTATTAGAACAATGGAAAAATACATGCTATTCTATGGGAGGAGCCGTATTTGTACCTATTAAGGAAATATTATTACATCCTGGAAATATTCAAATCTCTGATATTACTGTACTTCATGATAATCATAGTTTCATTACATCTGGAGGTATTCTATCAAGTAATTGCGCTATGGGAAAGCAAGCAATGGGCATATATTCTCTCAACTTTCGTGAGCGTTTTGACGCAATGAGTCATATCCTCTGCTATCCCGAAATTCCCATGGTTTCACCCTACATGAGCAAGTTCTATGGCGCACAAAGCTTACCAGCCGGCCAAAATATTGTTGTCGCAATTATGACATATACTGGCTATAATCAAGAAGATTCTAATATGATTAACCGTGGAGCGTTGGATCGTGGTCGCTATCGCTCAATCTTCTATCGCACTTACAAGGATGAAGAACGCAAAAATCAAAGTAGTGGAGAAGAGGAGAAGTTCTGTAATCCTGACTCCATTGAAACTAAACATATGAAGAATGCGCATTATGAAAAACTGGCCGAAGATGGATTTGTTCCCAAAGATCAATTTGTCACACCAGATGATGTTCTAATTGGTAAAGTAGTTCCGTTACGTGTAGCTACTGGCTCGGTTCTTCCTGCGGGTGCCAAGAAGCAACGGGATGTATCAAAAATGCCGCGCAATAATGAGAGTGGATACGTTGATAAAGTATACAAGAACCGCAATGGCGAAGGGTATTCGTTTGTGAAGATTCGCGTGCGCAAAGATCGCATTCCTGAGATTGGGGATAAATTCTCTTGCTACTCGGATGATACCGATATTCTTACAGATAAAGGATGGATTAACTTTAAAGAACTAACAATGGACCATAAAGTAGCTTCTCTTATGGATGATGGTGAAACAATGTCTTATACTAAACCACTAGAAGTAATGTCGTATGATTTTAAGGGTAATATGTACAAGGTTGAATCTAATCAAGTGGATTTACTTGTTACTCCAAATCATCGAATGTATGTGGGAAATCGGGATGGCGAGAACTTTGGCTTCAAGTTGGCAGAGGAAGCATATGGAAAACGCTGGACGTATAAGAAGAATATTGAGAATTATATTCCTTCCATGGAGGGCAGGCCTGCCGAATTATCTTACATTAATTCGGCAGGAGAGACAGAGGCTGTACCTCAGGCATTTATTCTAAAAGGTGATGCGAATTTAGCTGATATTAGTGTGCCGATTAATGATTGGTTACTACTGTTTGGTATTTGGATGGCAGAGGGATGTATTAGTGGAGGAAGTGTGAGATACGCTGCTCACAAAGAGCGGGTGCGCAATGAATTAGATAGAATTGGTCTATCAAGTAATATTAAGTTTGGATTATGTAAAGACTCAAAAGACGATGTAGACTATAATTCATATCGTATTTATGGAAAAGTGTTTGTAGGATACTTTACACCATTAAGTGTTGGTTCTACGAATAAGTCACTTCCTGAATGGACGTGGTATCTAACTCGAGAACAATGTAGAACTCTTATTAATGGAATGATGCTAGGTGATGGTCATACAATGACAAATGGGACACGGCGTTATGATACATCGTCTATTCGTCTTGCTAATGATTTCCAACGCCTATGTCTTCATGCGGGTTATTCTACAAATATTAGTATTAAATATTTAGCGGGTCATGAATCAATTGTTAAAAAAGAGGGACGTGAAGGTGAAATAATCAAATCGACAGTGGACGCATATCGTCTCACAATTATTGAAAATCAGAATACCCCTAAAGTAAATAAGAATATTACGAAAACTGGCGAGAATAGACATGATTCGTGGCAGGAATACGACGGAAAAGTATATTGTTGCCGAGTAGAAGGTCCTGGGGCAATTTATGTGCGACGAAATAAAACACCAGTATGGTCAGGTAACTCTAGACACGGACAGAAGGGTACTATGGGTATGATTCTCAACCCTGAGGACATGCCCCAAACAGCGTCTGGCATTGTTCCAGACATTATCATCAATCCCCACGCGATCCCTTCACGTATGACCATCGCACAACTTATGGAAACACTCCTAAGTAAAATTGGATGTATGACTGGCTGTCTAGGAGATGGCTCTCCTTTCAATGCCACAACCGTGGAAGACTTGGCCGCTATTCTACGTGACAAATATGGCATGGAGCCACACGGCAATGAAATTATGTATAATGGATATACTGGACGTATGATGGAGACCAGTATCTTCGTTGGTCCATGCTATTATCAGAGGCTGCGTCATTGTGCTGCGGATAAACAGCACAGTAGGGCGTCAGGACCACTGGTTATGCTCACTCGGCAACCGGCCGAGGGCAGAGCAAGAGATGGAGGATTGCGCTTTGGAGAAATGGAACGTGATTGTGTAGTAGCACATGGTATGGCGGAATTTACAAAAGAACGTCTAATGGAGTGTTCAGACATGTTCTCGTGCTACACGTGTAAAAATTGTGGGCTTTTAGCCATTGCGAATCCCGAGCAATCAATCTGGGCGTGCCGCGGTTGTGGAAATACAACCGAGTTTAGTCATATTAACATCCCATATGCGACTAAACTCTTACTACAGGAACTTGAAACAATGAATTTGAGCTCGCGGCTTATTACACAGCAGAAACTAATCTGTAATGGTACTTTAACTAAGTAATTATTTATAATAAAATATAACAACAATATATTTTTATTATATATTTTTCCGAAATAAAATCTTGAATAATATATAGAAATGAAAGTCTCTTTTGTCTCCTATGTCGCAGAATATATTGGCACATTCTTTCTAATTCTTAGCATTTTTGCCAGCGGCGGCAATCCCCTAGTTATTGGTGCCGCGCTAGCCATTGTTATCTTCTTGATAGGCTCTATCAGTGGAGGACATATAAATCCGGCTGTATCTTTGGGAATGTACATGAATGGTTCCATAAGTCCTATAGATTTATTCAAATATGTATTCGTACAATTACTTGGTGGAGTCAGCGCATTTTACGCATTTAAATCGGTTAAATAATATGCTATAATATGCTATAAAATAATATTTAGTATTTTATAGACAATTTTACTTCAAATGTTATATTTTTTAATAATAAATACAATCCAATTATATTTATTATTACAATAAGTGATGTATAATTTAATACATATATTTGGCTAAATATTAGATGTATATATTCATAATTATGTTGCCACATATTATACACAAAGATTAATCCACAAATATATAAAGCACTAAAATTATATTTTTGATCATAGTCTGACATTTTATTTGCGGTCTAAAATTGGTAAGTGTTATAATCAATTTTTGGTCTAAATAACTTCATATATTTTAAAATTATTCTCTATTTTATGTAATAAACTCATAAATGGTGTACTATCCTTTCCATATATTAATGAATCATATACTAATTTAGCATTTCCTATTAGACTTTGTTTATTTATATGAAGCCATACAATAAATAAACAAAATAGACCAACCGTAAAATATACATCCTTTAATGTATATGATTCATTTCTCAAATAATAGAACGGCATAATTTTTATTAGAGTATTTATAATTACAAACCAAAGGATTGTTCTTAAACTTGTTCCCCATATTATCATCAAAATAAATAATACTATATTTTCTAATATTCCTATTGTTATTGCCAATTTTGGACTAAATGATGTTAATTTAAAATAATATAATATAAACCATAATAAAACCCAATATGAAAATACCATATGCGGCGGTAATGCTGCCATCTATTATAATCTATTATAATCTATAAAATAAATTATAATAGATATAGGATTTAGATATAGGATTTAGATATAGGATTTATTTCTTTATTAATCCTAATGCTAATAAACATAGTACTCCCACTACAATAATAGTAGAGGGATGTGTTAACATTTCAAAAGATTCTATTTTAATTGGGGTTCCATCTGGATTAAATGTTTTAGGTTCAGAGACCGATTGATCTCTTGTAAGATTAATAGGATTCCCCCCACGGTCCGTATCTTGAACCCACCGAGTTTGTACATATCCATCATTAGTTCGAGCAACTCCATCTTGTTCACCTATCCAATTCTCACCTGTATCAGCATCCACAATCCTACCATATGCGTCACCAACTTGTAATGTTACTTGTTTACATTGAGGATATCCAGATCCAAATAATGCGCTCATTAATGGAGCTGGGTTTAATCCGTTTTCTGCGTCTTCAATCATTCCTGGCGCCAATCCTTTTAACGGGGGTACACCCATTTCTTCCATAACTTTTTTAGTTTTTTCACCTAATGCGTTTCCTTCTGATATTCCTCTCATATATTGCCACATATCCGCTCCATTTGAACATTTAACTCCCGTTTTAATATAGTAATTAACTCCAAGAGGCTTTAAAGGCATACCGTTCGTTAAACCAGTTGATGGAGCTCCAAACCCAATTTGATCTGAGTAGAACCCAACGCCCTTTACTGCATTAATAACTGATCCCATAGAATCACCAACCTCTACACCAATTTGTTGTGGTGTTAACATTGCGTCAGCCGGTTTATACGGAGAGCCAAAAAATCCAATACCAGAAGGGACTATACTCGGAAGCATTGTTGATCTTTTTTCAGAACCCTGTTGTGGAACAGTACTACTCATTTCCCTATTTATCAGAAACTATTTTATTGAGTTTAGAATATAATATGCTATAATAAAATAAAAATTGGCGTGTTCAAAATTTGAAAAGTTTATTTCCGACATAATCAGGGTAGCAAATATGGAATCACTATTTAAACTTCGCAATACCCTCCCAACTGTCAAAGAACTTGAACCCTTTGAAAGTTGGGAGGAGGAAGATGATAAATCCAAGAAATCATTCACTGTCGACGTCGATAGCTGCCCACACTGTTTAAATACAGATTGTCTAGACCGTGATGATTTAATTACCTGTAAAGAATGCGGCTTTGTAGTAGCCCGCCCTTTTGATAACACCGCAGAGTACCGCTACTTCTCTCAAGAAGACCGTGGAGGAGATCCTACCCGTGTCGGCGCACCACAAGATCCTCGTCTACCTGAGGCTTCACTGGGAACGGTTATATTGAACGGATATGGTACTGCCAAAACAATGTACCGTGTTCGCAAATATCATTCCTGGAATACTGTACCATATAAGGAGCGTTCATTCATCCAAACATGTGAACGTCTTTCCCTTATTGGCCTAAATTCGGGTATTAATCAATCAATAATTGAGGAGGCCAAGAGTCTATATACAACACTACAGGGCATTGGCGGCCGTCAGGGACTAAGTCGCGACGCGCTACTTTCGGCCTGTTTATATATGGGATTGAAGCAATCGGGTTCACCCAGAAAACCGAAAGAAATCGCTGATATTTTCGGTCTAAATTCGGCAACTTTTACCAAGGCACTAAAACAAATGCAGGAAGTTATGGCTCTTGCCCGCCAGAAAGGTTTGCTCAATAATAATTCTACCAATAAACCCAGCCAAGCAAGTACCCGCGCCACCGAATATATCCAACTACCCTTATCACGCCTACCTATCCCACGAAATCAAATGGACCATCTTTATACTTTGTGTAAGAGAGTCGCAGAGAAATCGGAGGAGCAGGGGCTAAGTCAGGAAAATATGCCGCCTAGTTTAGCGGCGGGTTGTATAACATTTGTTATTAAGCGTTGTGAAATCCTTAATATTCCCATTTCAAAGATCGCGGAAGCTAGTGAAATTTCGGTGGCTACTCTACAAAAGTGTCTAAAGCGACTTGAAAGCTATTCAGATGTTTTAGAAACTGTTTTATAGACTTGTAAAATATCTAAAAATAAAGAGTTGATCATAATAGGAATGGGTACAAGTCAATCAATACCTAGTACTTTATCAAGACAAAAAGTATTTGAATTAACTCGTGATACACGAGGTTTAATGGATATAATGTTAGAGTATATGTTAAAAGAAATAAGCGTACGGGACTTTTTAGCGTTATCTAATCCAACAGAATGTAAAAAATATGTTATTTTTTTAGCTAATAGTCTTAGTAAGCATTTTCATGAACTACTAATAACTCCAATTAAAGATAAAAAAGGTGTTATTGCTTTTAGACCTATTAAGGATCTTATTAAAGATGACGATACTGAAAAGCAATCATTATGTTTAACTCTGGCATATTTCTATACTCGTATTTTCCAAATTTATGGCGCCTTGGCTTTAACCGTTATTGATGATGCTAATGTTATATCTGAAAGTGGTATAAGTTCACTACCTATAGATAGCATTAGAAAAGGTTTAGTTACACCTGGATATGGTTCGTATACGAGTAAGGGCGGCTCGTATACGAGTAAGGGCGGCTCGTATACGAGTAAGGGCGGCGCCATTTCAGCAGCAGCACTAGGTACTTTTAATTTTTTAAGATCATTCTTAATTGATGATAAAGATCCACAAAAAGGCTGGCCTGCCAACTATTCAGGTGAAGGAGATAGCAGAGGTCAGATTTATTTTTATCCAAAATTTGAAGAAAAAGATGAATTTGGACGTACTATTGTTACAAATATAATTTCAGAAACTAAATTATACAAAGGTATATTTTTCATTGCCTATATAGGTGGTAATCGTTATGCACAGCTAGAAGCATATGCTAAACTAGAAGGTATTGGTGGTAATATTAAATTTACCTTTGGAAAATTTAAATATTACAACAAAAAAAATGCTGTTAATCCTGAAAGTATTGACTTACCTAGCGATATTATCCCAAATAAATCTATAACTATTCAGGGAGAAAGACCCGCTGGGGCTAAATCAGCATATATTTATACCATATTAGGATCTGATAAAAATATATCCGAGTATTTTACAGAGATATTATCTAAAGTTGTAGAATTTCTAAAAAGAAATACTCTAAATGAAAGATCTACTACATCTTCTGGTATTACAACATCAGAAAAAGACACTACTGAACAGCTTAGACTAGAAAGAATTGTTCACAATCTTACTAAAACTAAACCACTCGGTCACTGCCTAGCACGCGCAATGCAACTTCTTCAAACTCTACCTCTAAGAGGACATAGTGACACAGTATCACATATATGTAAATCAAAATTTCTTGAATATACTACAACAACTGCGTCTGGAACTAAAACAACAATTTCACGTAGTGGTATTCCTGAACCTGGACAATCACTTGATACTAGTCCAGGATTAGCGGCATTATCACAATTATTTTATGATACTATAAGTCAGGGAACTCCACGAATTGTTATTGGTACAGATCCAGGATTAGGTCCTAATAGAAAATCATCTTTACAAATATATTTAGACTTTATGAAAGAACTGGGTAGCCTATTTGAAGGGCATAAAGAGTTCTTAAAAAAATCCGATGATGATATTATAAAATCAGGACTTACAGGTATTCGTAATAAAAGAGATAATAATTTTTGTAAAGGTATATCTGGAGATATAATAGTACCAGCCAATAAAGTTGGTATCGTATATAATTTTGTAAATCAATTATATAAAATACAAATTCGACATGCCGCAGAATGCGGTAAAATAATTAAATTACTTTTTAATAATGAGCGTGATAAATTTTCTGGCCGCTACAAAATCACTTTAAGTGATAATATCATCAAAAAGGGATTTCCTGAAATTGAACGCATTAATTTTATCGCACGTGATTTACTTATTAATTATTATGCTAATTGCGAAGGAACATACCTTCATGGTATGGAAGCTGTTCTTAAATCCAGACAAGAATCAATGGCTACTACTGTACCAACCGTTACTACTGTACCAACAGTGCCGACTCCGCGCAAAATATGATAATTTAGACCGATGCGCTTTGCATTCATTTTAAAATGTTCGTTGGTCTAAGCTAAAATACAATATGATTTTTGTATATTAATACTCGAAGTCCATTGATAAGAATACCAGTGAAATGGTCCATCGATTTTCCATTGGTCGCTATAGCGACCAATCCATTCCTTATTCATCCACACATAATCAAACTCTGGATACATTGAATCAGATAATTCTCTTGAAGCTTCTTCACGATACTCATCTGTCATATTCGGACTCTCTATCCATCCAGTAGCCCAACATATCTTCTTCATTTTATTATTCGCTTCAGGTCGCTTCGCTTCAAAACTTTGATACGCGTCCTGAAAACAAACTAATACTTTATATACGCCTTTTTCATACAACTTCCATCTCTGATTTGTTGAATTAATATTACGAATAATTAATATCTGGTTTAATTCAGAGCTAATATCCATTAATTTATACGCTAATGCTGGTGTTATATCCATAATATTATTTGATTTAGTTAATTGAAGTTCTCTAAATACATATATACCTGTGTAAAGAGGGGCATGAACAATTGATAGATTTCTACCTTCTTTCAAAAACATAGAATATGGTATATTATGTTCATTTACATAATTGTGTAGGTATGTTAGAAGATAATCACCTAAACCACGCCCACGCCAACTATTGATTATAGTAAAACAATCCACACAATATATTTCTTCTTTTTTATCAGATGAGACGAATACTCCTATATAATGATATCGAATACACCCTACTATCCGACCGTTAATATCTCTGACGATTACTATATGATCATTCTCTTGAAGTAACTGACTTTCTGGAATATCTAGAATGGGAGAAGTAGGAGGAGAACCGAAATTATTTTTTATAAATTGTCTAATTTCTGATATTATATGATTGGTGTGATTGGGTCGAATAACTATTGCGTCTAGACCAGTCGGCGATTTTATAATATCTCTATCAAATATTTGTGACCTAAATATCTTATGATTAAAAATTGATTGAATAACATTTAATATAGGATATATTTTCCAGAATACCATTATCTAATATAAAGTATAATCTGTTTATATTATATAATAAAGTAAAATGGATCATATACATATCGCTGTTATTTCCGGTATTTTAAAAGTTGTACATCTATTTACTAGAGGATTAAATACAATGGTATCAAATACTAATATAACAATGATGAATATAAAATTGACTTATTAAAAAATTATATATTATTTAGTCCAATATTAGTACAATATCCGTCATGATTAAGACTCGCTGTAATAAATGTAACAAAAAACTTGTAATTGAGTATAAATGTAAATGTGAAAAACTATTTTGTATTACACATTTACATGCCGAGGAACATAGTTGTACGTATAATTACAAACAACAATATCAGGAACTACTTAAAAAACAAATTGATGTTGGCCCGCTTTCAACGAAGGTTGATAAAATTTAGATCGCATCTCTAATATTTCTCAAATATAGTACCAAAATATCAGGACACCATCTTGGGGTTAGTCTTGTTGTTTTCGGATTAAACCAAGCCACTGCGTCTTTTTCTCTTCTATCTCTCTTCCATCTTAAAAACGCCTTTGGATGCTCCTTTATCCATTCAAATGTGTCAAATGACTGCTGAATCTGTTCGGGTGTTATAAATCCCTGGAAAATATGATACTGGAAATACGTATTTTTTGCGTAATTACCTTCTTGAGACTGAAATACTAGACCAGTGTGTTTTAAATTTTCTACTTCAGATACATGTGATTCTTCTTCGGTTTCTCTTAAAACATTTTCCTTTAATAATTCTAGCATAGTCTTATTTGACTTTGCGTCCTTCCCCTCCATTTGGCCCTTTGGTGGCTCCCAAGCCGCACTTGTCTTATGGGCGGCGCGTCGTTTTACTACCAAAAAATGCTTGCTATTAAACGGCTCATCAATGGGATGAAGAAATACACAGGATCTTAAATATACTCGCCATCCCTCCACAGGATGTTCAACATATGCGTAGGCTTTGGTAGGGTCATATGCTAGTTTTTCTGAGCCCCGTATAAGACCT
>Ga0114966_10001502_pt1 | contig 21529 bp, 25 predicted proteins | sample M_130207_XF_Meta_FD_87029 | JGI IMG/M metagenome (GOLD analysis project Ga0114966, IMG submission 87029) | Freshwater microbial communities from Lake Montjoie, Canada to study carbon cycling - M_130207_XF_MetaG | ecosystem: Environmental > Aquatic > Freshwater > Lake | place: Lake Montjoie... | reverse complement strand
TATGTTGACTTGCAAAATTGGCAGCTATAAGGTTTATTCACACTTAATTGTAACATCTTTAAAACATTTTAGCAATTTGTTTATCTTCATATCCGTGTGCTTGTGCAAGTTTCTTTGCTTCAGCAGTGGTCATCATAACTGCTAACATATCAATTTCATCTTGCTTTCGATTGGGGTATACCTCCAACAAAAACTTTCCAATTTTGTTGTTGCCTTGCTTCTTTTTAAATCCAATCCATTGGTGGAAGAATATCTTTTGACTCTCATGCCCACACATACAAAGCAACTGCCACAATAATTTTGGATGCTTCTGTAGTGTATTCCAATGTTTGTTAAAATACTCATTAACAGTTAATACAAAATGTTCTTGTACTTCTCGACTGCCTTGAGCATTACTAATATACCGATTCAAAATAAACAGTTCACTCTTGAGAGCTTTCTGTTGCTCAGCGTCCATCTCGTCCCACAGGCCCTTGCCGTTCATATCAACTGCGGCAAGTTTCTCTTTTAGTTCAATCTTTTGACTCATCTTGATCCTCTGATAGCATTCCGTTACTACGACGACCTTGTGCAATTTCCATTTCTTGGAACTTACGTTTTTCTTGAATAGTTAACTCGTTCCACGTTCTGCGAGGATTGCCGCATAGTATACATCCAGGATTACCACAATCCATTGCATGATGCTTGGCTAGTCTATGTGGTTGTTCTAGAACTTTGTTATTAGCACTTGATTTTGATTTAGCAATCTTGGTTTGTTTCTTAATAGCATTCTCGTCTTTGAGTAGACGTTTACTATGATTGAATTTATCTGCTTCATTACTCATAATGGATTATCCTTACTTAGTCTGTATATTATTATAGCACGATCCAAGGCCTTTTGTAAAGCGGGATTGGTTTTCGCAGCGCGATGTATTTCACCCCACATCTTACTTTCCATTATATGATCGTGCAATGGTTGGCCATCATTTGTTCTCGAATCGAAGGTGCCTCGGAGAGCGTTGTTCGGATCCCAATCATATCCGACTATTTTTCTTGTACTAGGATCGGCGCCGAATTCTCTAGCAAACGTCATGCCATTGACTCTTTCATAAATGTATTTGACTTCTGGCTTAAGACTGCCCATGATTTACAACAATTTATCTAACTGTATAATTTCACTTTGACGTGAAATTTCTTTAACAAAATATGCACATAGGGGCTTAGGTTCTTGATTAAGTGGGACTGCTAATAGTTGGTTATTTTTCATCTTTGGAAAGTACCACTTAACATCGTTATAAAAATTAACAATTTCGATCTTCTTAAATTCTAATCTAAAGCTACTGAGCGGATTAAAACAAAATGCTTCAAACCCTCTATCGTTTAAGCTGGTTAACGGCAGTATTTCAATATCACTGGCACTACTGCTGTCCCCCACTGCAATAGACCAATCAATGGGCATAGTAATATCATCGTTGCCTATCCTAAGTACCATTGCCGGACTATTAAACGACTCCAGGAATATTAGTGGTTGGAAGAAGAAATCTGGTTCGGCAGGATTACCGTTATCCAGCACAGCAAATCTCATGCTGTCATCTACCTCTTCGGGTAAATTATTAAGATCATAAGATCTGTTGTCTAAGGTTAGTATTTGCATATTTTTATTATTATTTCCAGTCTATCTTCTCAATCGTAAAAGGATATTTCGCATCCTTGTAAAACTTCTTCCTCTGCGTGAGGTGACGTTTGGCATACTTGCAGGTCGAAGTGACATCCCAGATCTGTACGAAGTCCTTGTCATCCGCACGTCGAATGCCTCGCCCAATGCTTTGTATAACCCTTGTAAAGCTCTTTCCGGATTCCACCATAACCAAATTAAAAATACGGGGGATATTAATACCCACAGCGGCCACACCGTAAGTCGCCACAATAATCTTATTATCAACAGTCTTAACTTCATCGTATTCACTTTTCCTATCTTTAGTTTTTACTTCTCCTGAAATAAAGACACTATCTGGGATTTCATTTACAATAAATTTACCTGTCTCTATTCGATTTACCAGTACTAGAGTGTTGCCACTATTGCTAATACCATTTACTAGTTTTGATATAAAAATCATCCTGTCTTCATCAGTGACAAGATATTTGTATTCTTCTGCATATGACTTAAATTCAGGTAAGTCAATAAGTTGTGTTATGTTAACATGACAAGCTGATAGTACACCTTGAGCTTGTAATTCATGGGCATGAACCTCGTGTACGCATGGTCCAAGACTTGCAAAAATTTGTTCTGCTTCAAAGTCTTCTTTGGGAATAGTACCGGTTAATCCCCAACGAATAGGTGCATTATTAAAGTTCTGTGTTAGTAAATTTCTCAGCACAGTGGCCTTGGCCATGTGTACTTCATCAACCATAATTGTTGTAACACCATCGAGAAACTCTGCAAGTGTTAGAATATCTTGCTCGTGATTTTTACTTTTTTTATCAAGGATATTGAGACTTTGCCACGTGGCAATAGTATGAGTCTTGTACAGATCCTTACGATCGCCGTAGTACACTCCTACATCTAATCCGCAGTTGATAAAGTCTTCTTCTGTTTGTTCCACGAGACTCTTGTTAGGTACAATAGTAAATGTTCGACCATACGGTTCGCAAATCTTTGCTAGGGTAGCTGTAGTAATTGTCTTACCAAAACCTGTTGCAATCTCTTGTAGACACTGTGGATTTTCAAGAAACTTGTTAACTACTTCAACTTGATCTTCACGTAGTCTAATCGGTTGCCCTGCAAATCTATGCCCAACTGGCCAGCACTGCTCTCCCCAAAAGTCTGCTTCTACTTTAGGAAACTGTAAATTAATGGCTGCACGATTATCTACGATGTCTGTAATCTCAACACCGCTTTTTTCCAGTACTTCTAAGATCTTTGGCAGTTGGCTAAGATAACCATTGCCGCCTAATCCAAATAATGTAATAGCACCATCCCATCGACCAAGTTTGTATGCCGGACGATAACGGGCAGTCGGATCTTCATACTTAAAGGTATTAGCTAACTTCCTACGTATTTCTACAGGGAGACCTTCAACTTTAAGATTTACTTCATCTTGAATGATTAACTTACACGACGGCATCAACTCCTCCTAAAGGACGTTTATCATTGTAGTATACTATCAAATCAACTGCATCGCAATACACACTGGTTTTATTACTTTTAAAGTTGTTTGAAAATGTGATAACACTCATTGGATACCAAGGCGACTTTATGAAGAATTTTGGAAGTTTATTATTGGCAATGCCCGCTACTAATGTATTTTCGGTTAACGGAGAGTTGTATCCTAACTGAGCAACAGTATGATTAAAATCCTTGTTGCTGTCTGTGATATTATCAAACCTAAAGTAAATTCCATTACTACCATTAATACTATTATTCTTTAACGCATCTGATAACTTCTTTAAGTTTTGTAGACATTCTTTTGATTCATGGCCGTTAAACACAACTAATACTGGCAGTCGATTTAATGTGAGTAATGCTCGAACTACCTCAGCTAATGGTGTAGTATTGCTATCAACCCATACCTTAGTACTAGGTCTATTTGCTAGAGAGTTAACTAATGAACTTTCAGAACTTTTTGGGTAAATTGAGTATTGAAACCTAAGTCGTCTGTCGTTAAGTAATAATACATTCTCAGGAGTTATATTACCAATTTCTTTAGTAATAGCATTAATTATATGTTTGTTAGGTAGATCAAATACGTCAAACATGTCCGCATCAGTGGACAATATATTTGAAATCTCTTCATAAAATTCTGTAATTAAAGGATCAATATCAAACCCTTGACTTTTAAATGTATGTACCATAAGATACAAGTTTTTTTCAGTAAGTGCTAGAGAGTACTGCTTACTATTCAATGAAAGTAATTGCCCATCTATTTGTTTAGTGATTTCACTTATCTGCTGTCGTAGTCGTTTATTATAAGTAAATTCCACAACAATTCTACCGTCATGCTCTTTGTCTATAAACATTCGTCGGAACTGTTCCAAGACTCTAAATGGCCTGCTCCATGTTGGATAATCAATTACTTCATTATATGGGGAGGGGATTGAATCTTTATTTTCTTTAAAGATCTTAATTAGTAGCGTAGACTGATTCTCAGTTAAAAACTGTCCCACTGCAAGTTGTTTAGCAAGACTGATTAAAACCTTTTTATCACGATTAGATATGCGATTGTCTAATTTATTGATGTCTAGTTGAAATAATTCTGTTAATACCGAGTCAATTGTTATCATGTATACATTATACGATATTAAAATAGAAAAGTCAAGCCTTTTGTAAAATTATTTACAGCGTAGCATCTTCCATGCCGGCTACTCTTAATTTTACAATATTGGTTAACTGCCATTGCTTTTGATCAAGAGCTTTAGTAATACCAAGCCACTTATTACGTAGCAATGCAAACTCGTTAATAATTTTTTCAAAGTCAACTACATCAGACTCACCTTCAACGAACTTTTCACAGTCCCTTGAAGATAAAGCCCTTTGATAGTTTTCCAAATACTTGCGAAAGTGTTGACTCTTAAGTCGACGTAACTCAATATTCAAATATTCCAAAATTGCTTCAATTTCTTGTAGCTGACTAAATCGTTCTTCAACAATGCCCGGCATCCTGGCAGCGGCTTTTTCGATGTTCCCCGTTATACGAGCATCTGTTTTTGCTGCCTGTAATTCAACTTCAAAGTGTGCTACTGCATCTGGAATATACGAAATGTCTTTTGAAACCTTAGTATACCAAGTCATAGATTATTCATCTTCTTCGTAAGAGTCAATATCTTCTTCGTCAATATCTTCTTCATCATCTTGATCAAGATAGAAATCGATAGCGTTATCAAGGTCGTCATCAACACCAGACGCAGCCGCCATTACTTTATCACTTATCCCGTGATCTGCCAAAAGATCAACATATCGTTCAGCTAACACATCCAGTACCTTTTTATCTGCATACTCTTTAAAAAGCATCCAGATATCGCCTATGTGATTTTCATTCATTTATTTCAAGCTCCTCAATTGGTTCAGTAGGTTCTACTATTTTTAGATTAGGAATATCTTCCATTATCATAGTTAATTTATCTTCTGTCCAATCTTTTCGGTAGAAAAGGTGTTCTTCTCCATGGCTGTCAACAAATTTAAGTCTGTTGCCTTGTTGAGTCAGTAGACCTTTCTTTTCAAAGAGATCTACTAATCCACTTGTGGGGCTCATACCAGTTGCGTAAGGAATTTCAATTTGCAATGTCTCAAAAGGCTTTGCATACCGTGTTTTCATAATCTTACAAGCTGCTCGAATACCATGTACTTCGCTAGTCTTAGTGCCACTAGCATCAACTTTAAGTTTAAGTTTTTTCATAGCAACTACGATAGAACTTGCATACACAAATCCTTGGCCGCCACTGATCTTATCGTCTGGATCAAACATGTCCTGACTTGCGTATGTGTGATTTGTACAAACCATACCTACATTATAACTACCAAACATGTTTACACAATTGCGAACTAAACTAGTAAGTGCCTTAGGTTTACGGCCCATGTCTCCCTTCATATCACCAGCTTCAAACTGGTTAATGTCAGTAGGGGTAAGCAACATACCCAATGAGTCTATGACAAATAAGACCTTAGGACGTTCTTCCATAACTTTATATTCTTTCATGAATTCTGAAATGGTCTTTGCCACATCATCAATCATAGCCATATTAAGTTTAAGAAGTTTCTTTTCGTCAGTGTTAACACCAAGTGCCAACAACCACTTTTCATCCAATGCGTTTTCGCTATCAATTAAGATAACGTAGATGCCTTGTTCTTGTGCATTCTTAATAATGTTACCGGAACAAATATAAGATTTGCCAGCGCCAGATTCACCTGCGAATACAGTAACTTTGCCCAAGGGAATACCTTTGTTAAAGTCACCGGAGATTAGATAGTTTAGGGCATAATTGCCAGTGCCAACCCAATCTGTAGGATCGTTGAAGCCTACACCAAGACCGTCAATGCTCTTGGTTAATGTTTTTCTAAATTTACTTAGATCAAATGCTTTTGTTGCCATAATTATTCACCCTTTGGAAATTTCTTTGGGCTTACAACAATGTCAGTACGACCGATTGCTATAAGCCAAGTGTTTAGTCTATTAATTATAACAGAATCATCCTTGGGGTTGTCAAATCTAACATCAATGTCTGCTACTGTATCGCCTGTTTGGTCTTCTCTGCTGTTAAAACTTAGAGAGAAGTTCTCATTAATTTTTTGTACTCTTGCCATTATTATTCTCCTAAATGATGACGATAGGGGCAAGGGCCCCTATCGTAGTTTTGCTTATTACTTGTTACGATTGCGAATCATTGCAAGAATGTCTTCTGCACGACCGCCTGTAGAGGCAGCTGGCTTAGCTTCTTCTTGCTTTGGAGCAAACGACTTCTCAGCAACTGCTACGTCATCTTCCCAAGGAGCATCTGTTGCCGCTGGCACTGCCGCTGGTGCAGTGCGGGCAACGGGAGTTGCTTTAGGAGCAGAGTTAGGATCACCAGTAGCCTGGCCCATACCTGCTGGCTTGAAGTACTGTCCCCAACGTTCCATATCAAATGGTTCGCCATCAACTGATGCTTCAAACATTTCTTTCATTACCTTGACTTCAACGTCAGTTGGCTTCTTAGGCAGATAATCTTTAAGATTAAACAAGCCATGTGTTGCCAAGTTAGCAGTTTCTGTACTGTCTAACGGACGAGTACGACGGCTCCACTTTGATGTAGAGTAGTCAGCATAACCACCTTTTGAAGTCTTGATCAACTTAAAGTCAACGCCGTTGACTGGATCAGTTGGCATGTCGTCCATTTCTGGATCAAGCAACGCACCTTTGATCAATTGAAAAATCTGTGGCCCGATAATGAAACGACGGTTTGCATTTTCTGGACGATTTTCCTCTTTAAGACCGTCTTCAACAACGTATCCTTGGAAGATGTAACTACGCTTCTTCCAGTACTTACGACCCATATCTTCTAATGCTGGGTCTTTAAACCAACCACGAACTTCTGCAAGAATTGGACAAGCCTCTCCGTACATTTCCATACAAGGAACGTTAACAGTTACAGACTTAGAGTCCGTAGAACCTTTAACGCCGGCAAATGGCAATTTGATCATTGCACGTTCGACCCAGAAAAATGTATTGTCGGGATTTCCGTCAGGTAAAAAACGGACTGTTGATTCGGAACCTTCTTTTAAGTTCCAGAAAGGGTAAATGGAATTATCTCCACCGGTACGTTCACCGCCACCCTTTGAATTACCTTCTTGCTCTTTGAGCTTTGCTCTGATTTCAGCTAATGATGCCATGATTATCTCCTATTGTTAGCCTAAGTTGTTTTGCATTTCTGCTAGTTTTGCCTATATCTACTTTACACCATTGTAAAGTAAAAAAGTGCATACATTGTATTGTACACACTTTTATTTATGTTTGCAAGAGATATCTTGCTTAAATGTGATTTATTTTTGCCAATTATCTAAACATTGCATTAAAGTGTTTGAACATGTCTGCAACGTCTGCTTGCGGTTTTTGTAAGCCGTTTTCGGTAATACCAGCAAGTTGACGCATACGTTTTGATTCGTAAACTTGTGATAGTTCACTGATTACACTGTGTGCCATCTTGGCTGCATCTTCACCAAATTGTTTTTCAACTGCTAACAATACACCAGTTTCTCCTTTAGGGAAATTGCCAGTAGTGTCATCGTACATTGATTTAACAAACTCAATTACTTCGTTTTGTTTACCGGTGCCTTCAAAGAATTCTTCAACATCCATTCCAGCCTTAGTAATAGCTTCACCTAATGACATTTCGCCCGACCCAAAGTTAACTATCGTCTCGGCAGTAGCGCCAGCTTTCTTTGCTTTGGCAATGGCAGCGGCCAGGCCTTTCTTAGCAGCGTGTCGGGCAGGGTGCTTGACTGTATTGCCAAATTGATCTTTGTTGTCTTTAGGATCTTTGTAAGGGCCGTCAAACGGTGGATCTTCTTTTTCTTCTGCTACAGGAGCAGGCTCTGCCGGAGCAGGTGCTGCCGCAACAGGTTCAGCTGGGGGTGCTGCCGCAACAGGTTCAGCTGGGGGTGCTTCCGGAGCAGGCTCAGTAGGTGCAGGTGTAGTACTATCAAAATTGATCTTACTAGCAATATCTGTACCATTCTCTTCGTCGTGCTTTTCTAAATAACTCTTTAGGAATTCTCTAATATCCATTTCAGGATTTACTTTACCTAATTGTTTAATTGCGTCAGTAAATTCTTGATCGTCAATAACACCTTTTAGACTTTGAATAGCATTGGTGCCATCAACACCTGCTGGAAATTCTTGTGCAATCAATTGATTTAATGTTTGTATAGATGCGCTTTGACTTTCTTCATCAGTGTTAAACAAATCACTTTCTTCTCTCATGATGTTGTCTAAGTAAGATTCAAATGTATGGAATTCTTCAATTTCTTTAACCGGATCAGATTCTGCAGAATCTGCATCTTCTTCACCTAGTAAATCTTCTGCTGTTAGTTCTTTAACTACATCAACTTCTTCGCCAACTAGTTTGTAAATGTATGGGAATACATTCTTTAGTTCTTCGTTGAATGTACGGATTGTTAAACGATCAACCCAATCATTAACTAGGTCTTCAGGAATCTCTTGTGCTTCATTAACCACAAACGATTCGGCAAATGACTCGTAGTAGCTTTGATTTTGTAGACTACGAATCTCTTTCTTAACTTGATCAATTCGCTCGTATACTTTAGTTTGAATAGTACCCATTGCTTCGCTAACCATAGAATTACGATCAACATAGCCTTTGAACATACGCAACTTGTTTAGTTCTTCGCTTAGACCAGTAATATGTTGACCAATGCCATCATAAGGTGTGCCACCGTGTGCTACGTGAGTAGCTAATGCGCGAGCACCATTTAAGTGTTTAACTGGATATTTGAAACGCTCACCTTGACTATTTTCAACATGAATACTTTCAATGTGTAGTGTGCGACCAGCTGCATGGGCATAGTTTACAGGTTGGGTGTGCCTAACAATAAGTTTAGCTTCTCCCATCTTCTGGTAGCTAGTTTTAGCAGTGCCCCATAGTTTACTTTCAGTCATACTACCTTCTCCATTGTTATTGACCATAAAATTATAATCTCGTTTGTCTAAATTTGTTTTTGTAATATCGCGGATCGAAAAGTTCATCATCTTCTGTTTGGCAAATTCTCTAAGTTCTCTTAAGAAATTAAACCATTGTCGTTTAATGCCGGTAGGTTGATTTTCAACAATGTCATTGCTGTACATAACAACCATCCCGTCGTTATCAGCAGTATCATCTTCGTCGTTTTCAGCTTGATTATCGGCAATACTAATGCTGACAGATCCTAAATTTTTTCTGTTTTTTACAAAATCAAATTCAAAAAATCGGGCATCCTTAGGACGATCAGTTACTTCACTATTTGCATCTCCAAGTTGAATTTTAGGAAATTGTGTGCGAATTTTTCCAAATAGTTCTTTAGCGATTAGTTCGAGATTCTTGTCCATATTGATATTTATCTTTAATTAGATGAAACAAAGATAGGCATGGGAAGCTCGTAATCTTCTTCCCCTGCGTTATCATTACTGCTAAAACTATCAAACACCCTAGAATCCCAGTCTGCAAGCACTTGACTCATACGCACAATTAACAATAATGCGCTGACTAAGTCATCTTCTTCTCCGCTTTTTGCTTTGAAGCTAACTCCGGTAACAATAAATGCTTTAAGCTCTGAGATTAGGGGTCTACTGCTAATCTTCATTTTGTTGGATTCTATTAAGTGTTTTAGTCTTGCTGCTGCTGATATCTTAGTCTTGTGAGTTGTGTTAAATCCTTTACGGAATTTTCGCACATGACCTTTTCTAATAGGTTCACTTACAAACAATCCGGGAAAATGATCTTCACCAATGTCGCGGATACAAACTAACCCTGCTTCACCAATATTGTTATTTTCAATTGACCAGTAGATGTTAGAGCTGTTATCACTTCCAATACATTCTTGTATGTAAACTAGTATGTCTTTTAATATTCGTATTTGGCCTTGGATAGGAGTTAAGTTATGATGCCATTCTCCAACTTGTGTAAATGACGGTAATTCAAATATTTGTATAGCAGCACTATTTCCGCCTGTACCTAAACTAGGATCGAGACTAATAGCATAAATGTGATCTTTACTAAGGTCTTTGTACCACCGTGTTTGCCCCATGTTCATTTTAGGCTGTTTACCTTCCATTCCAGCTAGATGAATACTGTTAATTAATGTTTCATCATAGACTAAAAACTCACAGTTATATTCTCGGCGGAATCGTTCTTCACCAATACGGCCACGTTCAGTAGTTGCCCATACCTCGTCTCGATCCGGATGCTCGCTCCATTCACAAGTAAACGGAAAAAACCCGTTTACTCCAATTTCTTGTTCATTACCAAACTCGTCAAACTTCTTGTTAGCTTCTTTCCATATGATAGCAAATGTATCTTCATCACTGTTTGGTGTTGATGTTAAAATTGCTCGACCACCAGTTGCTAGTGTCGGGGAAATTGAAGTCCAAAACTCATCGGCGATATTTGGAGGTACGAAAGCAAACTCGTCACAGTATAGTAAGGAAATAGACATACCACGACCTGTGTTGCCAGTAGTAGTTGTAGAGACAATGCGTGATCCATTATCAAACTCAATAGAGCCCTTGTTATAGTTTACTACACCCGAACGTATGTGATCGGGACATAGTTCATATGCGTATCGAATACGCTGCATAATTTCCTGTGATCCAGTAAATTTGTGCGCTGAAATTAATATTGTTTGGTCCGGGTGAAACATTGCAAACCACAACAAATACCCGGCGGCACAAGTTGTTTTACCCATTTGTCGCGGCAACATATTAACATTAAATCTATGATTATGGTATGCATCTAACAGTCGTGTTTGGAAACTAAACGGCGCAAACAACATCTTACCCTTAACAGGATGCTGTATGTAAAAGTAATTTTCACAGAAATAATGATATCCGTTATCTGGATTCGAACATGCAATTAACTCTTCAATGTGTCTCTCAGTGAAGGTTTCTCGGGTGTGCGCCTTTTTAGTTAAAACGCCATCTAAACTTTTTGTTGCCATATGTTATTTACAATAAAAAAGAGGCCTCTAGGGCCTCTTTGAATAGCTTATAGCTAATTAACGACTTTTTACTTCTTGATAAAGATTAGCAAGTCTTGGAATTAAACTCTCAGCAGTCATAGCATAAGGGTTTCCGCCACCATTTACTTTAGGTCTTTCATTGCCGCCTTTGCTATGCATGTCATTGCCTGTTGGAAAGGCAGCACTTGCCGGAGCCATCTGTGGATCAGGAGTTGTACTGGCCCGATCAAATCCGCCGGCTTCAGCTTCGTCCATGTCAATTAGTGGCTCTGGCTCGTCGCCCATTCCTCTAATAGCAATGGCCATATCGTGTTCGTCACCACCGTGCTCTTCATCACCGCCATTTTCAATATTGCGAAGGATAGCCATTAGATCACGGATGCCGCCTTGTCCACTAGCATTCATGCTGATGTTTGCGCTAATAGAATCTTGTTGGTCAGGATTACGCATACCCATCATACCGTTAGGCATTGACATGTCTCCACATTCTCCAACTAATTCCTCGTCAACTTTTTTATCACGCAGATCTTTTAGATCATCAGCTTCAATATCTCCATCTTTGTCAGCATCCAGATTCTTCTGCCCACCTTTTAATTCTTCGCTGACCGGAGCGTCTAGCTCTCGCATCTTTTGAAATAGTTCATTAAAGTTCATTTTGTTTTCGTTCATTGTTGCCGCACCGTAATTTCTCACATAGCCCCTACCTCCATAAATCCAAACCTCAACTTGCTGACTATTCACACTTGCAATAACTTTTTCTGAGCCCGATGGCATTCTTGGTTGCATGCCACCTTCTGGATACAAAGTAACTGGAACACTGGATCCATTGGGTAAATTCATAGTTCCGTTATTACCATCGGTTAGACTGATAACGGGAGTTGTGGGTGCAGCTGGTTCTGCAGGTGCCGCAGCAGCGGCACTCATGTTGTTGTTCATTGTTTGTTGGTCAGCGGCTGTAAATGCTCCTGCTGGCAACGATCCATCTGGATCATCTTCGGGCGGCAATGTTATTCCACCTTCATTAATGGCTTTAATCTTGTTGTAAATGTCTGCGAAGTTCATATTATTTTCCTTTAGCAGAACCGATTGGACTTGTGCCAGCACTTGGTTTAGCTTGATCTTGTGCTTTTTCTTTTGGTGTTTTCTTTGCTAAGATAGCATCGTTTACACCTTTGTATTGTACATGTTCTTTTCTAACTTTTGCTATATCTTTAAGAAAGTTACTAATGCCTTTGTCGCCGACACTATTTTGATTGTTCTCTTTCTGATAGTCTTGTGTTAATAATGCTTTTTTATCAACTTCAAGATGCTCTGCATTTAACTCACTTTCTGCATCTTCTAATGGACTACGTACACGGATTCTATCGGCAGTAATGCCAGTTTGTTCAATCATGTAGTTTGTTAATACTGCGCTAGTAGTTGGATATTCTAGGTCAATGTCAAAAATATTAACTTGTAAATTTTCTAATGTTGGAAAGTCTTGTAGCTTGGCTTGAATTGGCGTAGTCTTAGTTTTAGTAAACTTAGCTACTTGATATTTCTTCAAAGCGGTTTCCATAACATCTTCGCAATGTTCCGGTAGGTCGCCTGCAATTTTAATCTTAAAAGAGTATTTCTTCTCTTCCTTGCTTTCTAATAAGTATTCGGTAAACGATTTCATAGTGGAGTCCTGATATATTATTTATTTCATATTGCGTAGTTTTTCGATTAAACTATTGCGGTCGGAAACAATAACACCAGTTCCGGTAACGTCTACACCTTCGTCGTTACCCGCATCTTGATCCAACTTCTGCTTCTTCAGCTGTAGTTCAATCATCTTAAGTTTTTTATCTATTTTAGCTGCTTTTGCATCAATTGCATTTTTAAGCATGCCACCTGCAACTTCGAATATTCGCCCTGAGTAACGTGCTTCAACATTCATACCTAGATCCATAAGGTCGTCATAGGCATCTGTTGCTCGTTGTGCTAGAGCATCAAACTCGCTATCGCTAGCATCTCCTAACCCCTTTACTGCGGGTAATGCTGCTGCAATTTTATCAAATTCACTCATATCTCTAAGGAAAGGAGCAGCAACTTCTGCAGACTTTTCCTTTTCAGCTTTTTTGATAGTCTTTTTGCTTTCGGGCAAATTTAGGATTTCTTCGAGTTTTTTCATAATAATACTTATCTCACTTTGCCATTGTGAAATAAGTCTTGTTCATTTAATACTCTAAATTTTATACCTTGTTTAGCACACCATTGGTATGCTGCTCGCCACTTTACTTGGTTCTTTGCATACTGTAGTTGGTTATGCTTGTTTTTACCTACTTTTTCAAATACCGTTTGATTCTGAGGTTTTACTTCAATTAGCTCGACTTGCATCTTACCCTTAGCATCTACATATTGAATAAAGAAGTCAGGCACGTATACTGTGCCTTTACCGGTAAAGGGATCTTTGTAGGGGATTTTAATTGCTTCACTGGCCCATTTCATTATGCGAGGATCTTGGTCACAAAATCGCATAAAGTGCCATTCCCAAGAGCTGCGATATGTTGGGCTTTTATTTCCTACATACTTGTCCGGGTTTGTTATTATAAATTTACCTTGAGCAAATCGACTCATTACGGTTTAATATTTCGACTTTCTATGGTTTCTTCTGTTTGTATAATCTTGAAACCCAGTGTCGAAGATTTCTCTCGGTATATGTTTAGTACTTCCGTAACAACTTGGCTTAGCTGAGAATCAGTAAGACCTTTAAGTGTATCTAATAATTGAAATACTGGAATGTTATCTATACGAGCTTGATTTAGCAAAACAATACTTGTACTTTTTGCAGCTTCTTCCTGGAATCCTCGTTTTAAAAAATATCCCAAAACTGCATCTATTTGATTACTGGGGAATGTAACCTGATGTTGAAAATATCGATCAAAGAAACTTCTAACTTGATCTCCAGTATCATTGCTGGTAGTTACTCTAGGTAAATTTATTGCAGTACTCATTGTGGTCCTACGCCAGTATCACGCGGTGTTGCTATAGTTGGCGCATTGCCGCCGCTACCCATTGGGAATGAAAAATTGGTTAGTCCGCTAATTGGTTGGTTAATTATTGATCTGGCTCCGGTGACGGCAGCATTATAACCTGCTGTACTTAACTCATTTCTCACATTGGCCATGTTGAGATTTTTTGCACTATTATACGTGTTAATTGCTTGCGTGCCAGTTCTTAATATGTCATTAATTGTTATGCTACTAGGGTCTGACAACATGGTAGATATTGCGCCAAATACTGATTCTGCGCCAGCCAATACGCCACCTTGTCCAAATAGATCAGCTCGCCTGCCGCCTGCTAGTCGTATTGGGCTAGGTAATGTATCGTAATGATCTTGAGCAAATCCTGGAGGATTACCTTGACTAACATTTCCAGTGCCATATGCAACTGCTTCATATGCTACAGTCATTGATTGCTCTGCCGGAATACTTGATCCGTAATCTAATGTGTCATGATTCCATGCTGTAATAACTGGATTTACTAATGTATAACTAGCATATTGCTTGTTAGCCATTTGATAAATTGTAATCTTGTCAAAAAATGGTATACTGCTATTGTTATCAAAGCCGTAAGGGCTTTTAATAAAAGACGAGTTAGTCATTGCCGTTCGGTTATACGCACCTGGGCGGCTAGCTACTGTAGAGTCTGCATAATAATATCTAAAATAATTCTCCCATAGTTGTCGAGTAACACCTAATCGATCATCATGGAAGGAAATGTTAATTGGAGTGTAGTCAACTTTATTCTGTACAATCTTTTTTCTATTGTATTGATTTAACGTTTCTGTAGCAATGGTAAATTTAGGTAAGTCGCATTTTTTAACCAACATGTTAATTTCATTTCTATGTCGAAAATCAAAATTTAAACTCTTTAATGCTTGGGTATTAATTCCAAAAGAAACATGATAGTTAAACTTACTCTTTGGTGCTAATCTAAAACTATCATCAGAGAACAGTCTTGCCGCATGACGAAAGTCAGCAACATTGCCTTTGGGATCCGATACATCAGCTATAAACTGACCAAATGATTTATCTGCCATGCTAATATTTAGCCAATTAAATTAACTGGCCATATAATCAAATCACAAAAAAAGCGACCGAAGTCGCTTTTTGTACTTATAAAGTAAATTAAGCACCAGTGGCTAAGCCACCAGCTCGTGCGCCTAGTCGACCTACATTAATGCCAACGCCTGTACCTTGAGCTGTTTGCTGTGCATTATCAAATTTAATTGCTAATGTAATAGTACTAGCAGCATTTTCACTGTATGCCATGTTGTTATAGTTTGCGGATTTTAGGTAACAGCCATATAGTTCCCATGTTTCAAGAACATTAGGAGCAAATCCGCCATTGCCGCCGTCTAGTACTTCGCAAACAGTTACGAACTTGTAATCGTTAGCAGATGCAGCAGATGACATTTCGAAGAAGTCGAATTGTTTCTGTAGTTGCTCACCTACTAATTTAGTTACGCCTCCGTTAGCGTCATCACGAACGTTTAGAGTTGCATCACTCCATGTATGCTTACCAGCCATGAAGATCTTGCTGTTATATGTATCAAGTGTTATATCATCAAAAGTGATAGTTGGACGAGTAAAGTCCACTACCATCTTAGTGATTTCTGTAGTATTTCCGCCAACACCAAAGTTTTGTAAAGTAACGCGAAAGCGATACTTTAACTTTGGCATCAACATACCCTGGTTCTGTGGAGAACCAGCTAGGGGTACTGAAAATTTGTTTAGTGTTGCGATTGCCATATTATAGCTCCTGTATAGTATTTATAGGTTTAACCTAATGCGGCGATTTCGCCAGTGTTCTTCAAACGTAGTGGAATGTAGATGAATTCAATTGCCTTAACCGGCTCAATTGCAATATCAATCCATAATTCATTACGATCAACTCTTGACGGCGTGTTGTTAGATTCATCGCAAACACAGATGTAGTCATACAATGCACGTTGTCCAACTAATTCAAGCATTAATCCATCAACTGCGTTCTTGATCTGATCTCTAGTTATCTTGTCATTTGGTTCAAAGACGTAAGGCTTAGCTAATGCACTTAGTTGTCTACGTAAATATACAACTAAACGAGCTACGTTAATACGATCTAAGCTACTTGCTGCACGAGCACGTGTCTTTTGACCATAATTAACTAATCCAGTACCAGTTAAGAATGTAATAGGATTGATCTTTGATTCATACAATGTATCACGTTGTCCAGTGTTAAGAGCGACTGATTTAAATTCGCCCTCACCAGTAATATAACCAACTGCTGTTGCATTACTAATGCCGCCACGACGTACACCGGCTGGTGCAAACCATGGATAAGCAACTTGATCGTTTAGAGCAATTGTACGCAAGATCATATGGCTTGGAGGAATAGCAACGTTGTTACCAAAGTTGTCACTTGAGAAGCCCCATGGATAGAACATACCCATGTATTCGTCAAAGCTAGTTGCTCCGATGTCATTGTCTTCTAATGCGCCATTTAAGTTGTTGCCCCATGCTAGTAAGCTAGTTGCATCGGCTGTTAAACGAGCAGGTGTATCACCTACTACAAACGCTGTTAGACCGCGGTCATAGTTTAGATTAATTAGTTCACCGATTAGCTCAGGATATCCTGGGCAAGCAATCAAATTAAACACACGGCTTTCTTCATCACGGATGTCTTGGTTGCTGTTAACAACTGCTTGTAGAGCCTGCACTACTACTGCACGTTGAGCCTTGCGACCAAATGTACCAGAACCATCAGATTGGTTGGCAGACTCAGTAACCCAACGATGTGGATAGTATGCGCTCATTGATACACCACCTTGGCGATCGTTGTCACCGGCAGTATCAACATAATTTGTTACAAACTTTTTAACGTTGAAACCGCTTCGACGCAAATTCCATAGCAACATACCTTTCGGATATAGTGCAGGATCTGGAGCATCAAAGTCTAAGAAATTACTGGATAGCAATTCAACGATAGTCGAGTCTGGGGCTGAAGTAGCAGAACCACCATTAGCGCCTGCACGAGCATCTGCAAATAGCACACCATCTTCTGTACTTTGATCAGTCTTATCAACTAATACCCATTGTTGCAAGTCTAAGTTGTATTTGTAGATTGTTGGGAAGTTTTCAGTATCGCTAGTGTCAATCCATAGATCGCCAGCAACTAATGGATCTTCATTGCTTTGTTCTTCAGGTTTAGTAGCACTTACTAATGGACCTGCTGGATCTGTACCAGTAACGCTTGAATATCCGACCCATGTAGTACCGTTGTGAACCATAATGTCAATTTCGTCAATTACTGAACTATACCATAATTGTCCGTTTGCTGCCAATGCCATTGGTGCATCAGCTCCCGCTGTGTAACTCAAAGGTTCCCATAAGCTAGCAACAAGACTATATGTAACACCACTTGGTGCGGTATATAAGTTAGTTGTAGTTGCAGTAAATCCGGCAAGTGTAATTGGAGTTAAAGTAGTATTTTCTAGCGTGATTTCGCCGCCTTTAGAATGAGTAATTACGATTCGATTACTTGCGTCAACTGATGCTTGTACATTTATAAGCCCAGCAGCATTAATTGCTCCTGCGAATGTGTCAGCTGCCGTGGTTGCCGCTGCTAAAGTAACAGTAACAGTAACTTCAGCAGATAATGTAGCAGATCCAACTAAACTTTCTCGAATTTTAAATGCGTGTGACGCAGCAGTAAATGTACTTGCAGTAATTGCAGAAGATGTAATTGTAGTTGCACCACTTGCTTTACGACGATATACTGTAAAATCTGCTTCTTTTTGCGTAGCTTCAGTTGCATTAGACTTGGTAAACAATGTTCCAACTGCTAGATTTAAGCCACCACCTGTGCTGTCTAAGGCATTTAATGCTGCGGCTGCTGTTTCATAAATAGGAGCTTCTGCTGCTTCCCATAGTGCAGTGCCTGCATTAAAACGCTTAACTCTCCAACGTGCGCCATTGTTTGGCTCGGTTGTTTTAACCCACACAGAACCTGTTGGTCTTGATGTAGCTGCGGCTGACTTCCACTGAGGAACTTCTGTATGCTTGGCAATAGCTAATGCTGGTGCACGGTATGTTCCAGCAGTTAGTCCCAATACGCTTAATACCGCAGGAGTGCCTGAACTGGCCACTGCAACAACTACATCTGCACCTGTTGAGTAAATGTTAACTTTGCCACTTACCACAGCCGCAGTAACACCAGTAATACCTGCAATTGCTGATGCAACGTCTGCGGCAGAGGTGCCACTAATAGTGCAAGTGTTGCCGTTAATGCTAAATGTAGTAGAAGTAATAATTGTACCTGGTGTGTCTCCAACTACTGTTGGGATGCTAGTCTGCCAGGCATCACTGCCAACTTTTTCCCATACTCCTATAGATGTTTTAACAAACAGTTCAACTGGTACTCCAGTTGCATCGATCGCATAATCACCAATTGCTCCAACTGATGCTTTTGGCTCGCCACCGGTAATTTTATTAATATCAGTAATAACAATTGGCGTTTTATTAGTAAACATTTGGCCGCCTGCTGTTGCTGGGGCTGCGTTCCATTCAAAAATACCAAATGCTGTATTTTGTGTATCTAACCAATATGTACCGTTTTCTGGGTTTGCTGACGGTGCGTCTGCGCTGGCATTCAGTTGATCAAGATCAACATTTGCTCTAACCACAAATGCACGATTACTAACACCCAATAAGCTGTAAGCAGCTTGTAGGCCATATTCGTTTTGTTCGCCAGCATGGATAGGGTTGTTGTTAGAGTCAGTCTTGAAAACTGGGTCTCCAAATGTATCCGCTAAATCCTTCTGACTTGTTAACAAATAAACAGTTCCGTCGTTGGCCATTAATGTACCCGGGGCGATGCCGGTGCCTCCGCCGTTTTGTTTGTTCTCAGCGGTTGCTACCACAATCAAAGGGACTGTGCCAGGTTCTGCTGGTGTATAAAATGATTCGTCAATTACGCTGACTTGTACGCCTGGTGAACTTAATGCCATCTTGGAATCTCCTAAGGTTTTTGTTCTACATGTATTTATAGTATTTGGTTAAAAATAGCTGCTAATACCATACAGAAAAGGGGGTAAAAAGGTCCGGTATAAATATGTTTATGGCAAGACCACTATGTATTTGCGGTTTAAGACCCGCTGCTATCAATTATGTTAAGAACGGACGTACCTATTATCGCAAGCGATGCGAGGCATGTCTGCACCACGGCGGAATTCGCAGTGGAGAGCCTAAGTGGTATAGGGACGGATACCGCATGAGATCCGTGTGTGATAAATGCGGATTTAAATCAAAGTTTTCAGAACAGTTCAACGTATTTCACGTTGATGGCAATCTTAATAATAGTCGACCTACAAATCTAAAAACTATTTGTGCTAATTGTGCGCGAGTCTTGCACAAGGAAGGAATTCGTTGGAAGCAAGGCGATCTTGTACCAGATCTTTAACCTGAGCAAACAACTCATCTATAGTGCTATTGTTGTCTAACACAACATCAAATTTAGTTCCGACCCACGCTGTTTCACTGGCATGAATTTTTAAATCTTCCATTTTAGCTCTACTTAATGCCCAATTCATATTGCCACGATCTCCCTTATTCACACTAACTGCGGCATCGTACCATTCAGGTTCAGGGCCACGCTGAACACGTACTACAATACCGCCAGCATCTTTGATTGACTTGATTTCATTAGGAAAACGGCAATCGCTAATAACAATGTCGTCTGTTGAGTTTCTGAGTTTATTCTCTAAGGATGCTATCCAGATATCGTCATGGAATGCTTTTCGACATACTTCTGTACCCCAGTATTGTAATACCCAACGAGGAGTTATGGAATATCCTAATCGATTACTCCACCAAGGATCCGCTTGCTCACGCCATTCACGGGCTTGTTTAGTGCGCCCTTCTAACATAGTTCTGTCCCACCCAAACACATGTGCTACTGCATCTTTGAGGCTGTTGGCAAAACTTTCTCTTCGAAATCCATGGAAATTTGTAAGGTAGTCAGCGACTGTATCTTTGCCCGAACCGATAAAACCACACACGCCTATGATCATAAGAAACCTCGTAAAGTTGTGCTAGTATATAACACTTTTATTACAAGGTCAAGAGATTTATATGCCGTATTTGTTCGTTTTACGTTTAGCAACAGTGCTGGTTGTGTTTGTCCCGGCAATTTCTTTGCTACGATCTCCGCTCCAATTTTGAGCAGATCCGGCACCAACTGCCTTTGCGGCAGCATTAACAATGTCCATTTCTTCTTTAGTATAAGTTGATAATAACGGATCGCCTCCAATCCAATTGTCGGCGTTCATCTTTGTAGGATAGTCAGGGGCTCCTGCCATTGCAATGCCCATGCGCCATCCTAAGTATGCACTACCAGTACTCATATTCATTGATGGAAATGTCATTGCATTTTTCATAGCAGCCTTATGGGTGTTGTCAATGTTCTTCATACCCTTAGCTTCAGTGATAATTTCATGTACTTTCATTTTAACAATTCCATTTTTTAAGGGCCAGTGCTTTGCGAGTAGGATCACCATTGGGCTTTTTCATCGGACCATCAACTCCACCCATTCTTGCACAGAATGATTTACGACGCTTGGCTGCTTTTGATCCTGGTTTCAGTTTTGAGGGCTTAGTGGTCACTGCCATTTGCAGTTTTGATCCAGGGTTTTCTCTACGATAACTAGCTACACCCTTGGCATTAAGTCCGCCCTTCTTGCTTTTGCCAGCTGAACGATGCCAGGCGGCTGACTCTGAAATAATTTCGTTTATTTTCATAATTAACCTATAATAAATGTATAACCAGTTCCGCCACTGATTAATGTTTCTAATTCTTTATCTAATGCAGTTAACTCTTCCTTACCGGCAGACTTTAAATCATTGCCGTTTAGCGCACCGCCACCTTGTGGTCCTGCAATGTTTGCAAATTTACTACGTGCTTCACCCAACATCATTTTACAGTTAGCCAGTGAATAATCTCGTATCCATTGTTTAGCATATATGTCTTCAATGATAAGATAGTCAGGTCTAAAATTCTGAGTACGCATGCCGATAACTTCACCATCACTAAACGGACGCTGTAATATTCTGATAGTACGGCTTGACGGAATCCACTGGAACTCAATGTATGCTCCGAACATTTTACCAATCATTTCTTGATAGCTGGCAAACATAAAATATGTAGCAATGCCGCCCATCATTGTTGAGTTTAAAAGATACGTGATAGTGTACGCAAGATTGAAAGGTTCAAAAATTGTACCAGTTCCTCCTCCAGTTCTTGATCCCAGAGTCGTTCTAAAAACAGACCGCACGATAATAATTT
>Ga0114966_10001500_pt1 | contig 21533 bp, 21 predicted proteins | sample M_130207_XF_Meta_FD_87029 | JGI IMG/M metagenome (GOLD analysis project Ga0114966, IMG submission 87029) | Freshwater microbial communities from Lake Montjoie, Canada to study carbon cycling - M_130207_XF_MetaG | ecosystem: Environmental > Aquatic > Freshwater > Lake | place: Lake Montjoie... | reverse complement strand
TTTTATATTCTGTTTTACATTTACTCTTAATAAATAATATTTACCTGATTTAAAAATTTTAAATGGTGATGTAAATGCTGACTCTATATCATCTTTTTCTAATTTATTTTCAAACCAATTTTGACCTTTGCTAAAAATTAAATCTTGGCATTTTGATTCTAAATTTTCAATCCAATTAATAAATACAGTATCATTATTATCAAACATTAAATCTGTGAAAATCTTTTTACCACTTTTAATAAATCCTTGTTTTGTTAAACTTTTCGGAGTTTGAATATATAATTGTTTATTATTATTATACATTATTCTAGTAAAATATGCGCCTCCCGAAAGTGTTGTTGGTGGACCTAAATATAAATTTGAAAAATCATAATCTATTGTTGGTTCAATAACATCCATTATTTATTGAAAATAAAGAAAATATAAATCATATTGACACGCATTCAATTTAAATACTTATTTTATTATATTTTTAAAAAATATATAATAAAATAATATAAAAGATGAATAATCTATATTTGAGAGCATTTGTAATAGGTTCTTCCTTTTTTGTATTTATTCCATATTTTTGGATTGCTAGTTCATTAGATAAAAAAAATTTAAATTATAGTTATAAATTCTATTCATTTCTAGCTCCAATAGCATTAGGACTGTTTAATGTTTTATCATTGTATTTAGCAAAAATATTTAAATTTAGTAAGAAGTTAAGATTTTTTACAATCAGTTTAATAGCACCAACATTAGTAGGATTATTTGTTTATTTGTTTAATTTGTATAATAATCTAAATAATTTTTCAAATTGGTTTAATTACTTATTGAAATTATATTTATTATATTTTATTGTATTTAATTTTGATGTTTATCTTTTAGATAAGTACATTTAATACATCTATAATTTATAAAAAAATTGATATAATAATTTTATTTTCAAATTTGTAATAATAGTTATAATATTTAATAATATTTTAGGAATGGCAACTTTTAATAGTGAATTTGACTTTTATAAATTAAAACATTGGGTAAATCCTAAACAAATAAATTGGAATCAGCTAGTGACTAAAAAAAACACAATTCTTTTTATTGAAAAGTATATTGATATATTAAATAATGGAAACTTACAACAATTATCAAAAAATCCATTTGCTGTTGAGATGTTAAAAAGAAATATAAATAAAATATCATGGAATGATTTTGTAAATAATCCAAATTGTATACATGTTATAGAAGAAAATATTGATATTTGTTTTGATTCGCTTGATAATAATGGAAAAATTGGTTTATTATCTCACCCTAATTTTATTCACATTGTAAAAAAAAATGAAAATATTATTATAGATAAATTATTCTGTAGTAATATTTTAGGTTTTATAGCATTACAAAAAAAATCAATTTATATGGATTTATTAGAAAAATATTTAAATAAATACCCCGATAAAAAACCAGTTAAAGAAGCAAGTTATTTTTGGAATTATTTATCAGAAAATCCATTCGCAATTAGTTTAATTAAAAATAATATGGATAAATTAAATGAAAATTCTTGGAATATATTAGCTGGTAATTATAACGCAATTCATATTATAGAAAACAACTTGTTTAGATTAAATTCACAAGGATGGCGTAATTTATCTGAAAATCACAATGCGATTTCAATTTTAGAAAAGAACTTTGATAATATTAATTGGTTTAATTTATCCTATAATATAAATGGATATCAAATATTTCAAAGTTTTCCTGATAAAATATCATCATATTCATTTTTAGATTATGAAAATATCTCAATCAATGATTGTATTTTTGAAGTAGATTATGAAAATATAAGTAAAAGATGTTCATTATATAAAGAAGAATTATTGTCTACCGCATTACATCCTTCTAGAATAGAAGCTTATTTCAACCAAGGAATATCAATTGAAGACTTGGATAAATATATATAAAACAAATTATATTGAATTTACTCATCCTCCTTTCTTTCAAAAAAATAATTCATTATATCATCTTTAAATTCTTGTGAAAAGTTATTTGTTGGTATTATTATACCGTTAAAATCGTAGGTAATATCTGTAAGTGGCGAATATTGATGTTTTGCCAAAATTTCGGTTCTTTCATGATAATATCTGTTTTGCTTTTTACCATGATAAAAATGTCTTATAATACCTGGAATATAACCTAGTCGTAAATGTTTTGATCGTTCTTGAAATTCTAACATACTATTATTGTAATCATCATGATATTTTTTGTTAGTATAATAGTTACATTTGTTTATAAAAGCATAAGCCATAATATTATCACCTGAACCTAATATGCCTTTTTCATAAAGACCGCCTATTTTTTCATATGCTTTACGTGTAATTGCCCAGGCAAATCCAGGATGCCAATAATCACTAATTTTTCCAGGTTTAAATTTCTTATGTTTAGAAAAATTATATCCAAAACCAGAAAATATATTTAAGGTGGATTCATCAAAGTCCATATCAACAGCATGACTAAATAATTGAACAACATCTTTGTATCCATTTAATATTTTTAGTGTATCTAAAGCCCACATATTACTTTCAAATTCAATATCGGCATCAATCCAAGCAAAAGCTTTATAATCATTTGGTAATAATTTTTTTACAGCAATATTGATCATATTTTCTTTATGCCATAAAGGAGTATCTGTTATAATTTGTAAATGATTTTTATCGTTTGATTTAGTAACTATAAATTTTTGATTTTTATAAGCTAATTCTACAACATATAATCTAATAAAATTATCTTCGTTGATTTTATTTACAAATTGATTAAATAATTGATATCTCCTAGCATATAAACATGGATTTGATATAACTACAATAACATTGAGTTTATCTTCTATAGGATTGTTATTATTCAATGCTAATTTTAGTTCGTTTACTTTGAAATTAATATCATCAATTTCTATTCCATTAATAACTGTCATAATCAATAATATATTAAAATATTTTTAAATTATTATTTTTACTAAATATTATATATATATATATATATATATATATGTTTACAAGAGAAGACGAAGACGATATAATTTCTGATTATATGACAGAAATATATAACAATTGTAATAAAATAATAACAGATCATGATATCAATGATGATATTAATAGTTTATTTATTGATTTAGAAAAATATGCTACATCTGAAGTTGAAAAATATGATTCAAAGTTTAGCTCTAATATTGAAAATATTTTTAAATGTATTTTAAGTATTGATTATTCTTTTTTAGATGAAACTACTAGACAACAATTACAGAATATAATTGATTTGTATGGCAAAGGTGTTTCAAAATTCATTTCATTGTATAATATAAAAGAAATTCCTAATCCACATTCAGATGTATTGATACGGTTTTTAAATTATGAAATAAAAGATAATTTTGAAAAGTTTTATTTATACTTCGTTTTAATACCTGCGCTTCATAAATTAACACAAATTTGTGTTAATCGTCAAAGTAGTATTTACAATGGAATTTTAGTATTATGTGTACTTGAGATAAAAAATAACCTAATTAGGCTAATTAAAAAAAAAGAAATTATTTTTTTTAAGAAATATCTAATACCAGATTTAAAATTAATATACGAAAAAACATATTCAAAAATTCTAAAAGATAAAAAAAATAAAACTATCTATAATTTGATTTTAAAAAAATATATTGAAAATAACATAAAAATATATATACATTATAATAAAGCTTTTTTTAAATTATTTGATATTGCGTTTGATACATTCTATTTATCCTATAATACTTTACAATCAGATTTTAAAATAAATCCTCTTGATACATTATTTCCTATTTTAATAGTAGTACTTAATTTTTATTTTGAGTACATTGAAATAATTCTCATGTTAGACCAAAATAAATATAATTTTTTAAAAACTAAAGAACAAATAAAGATTTATTTAAATGATATAATTCATAATTCTAATATTATTAGTGAGTCTAATACTTTTTCAAAAGAATTTGAGAATATCTCTATGAAACTTGAGGAATTGATAAAAATTATGTATAACGATGATTTAGAAATTTCTGGTTGGTTAATGAAGAATGCTAATAATGAGGAAAATATTTATATACTAATGAAATATATTACTTATATATTTATAAAATATAACTCAGGTATAACATTTCAGTTAGATTATATTAAGCAGCAAACCTTTATTATTAAAGAAAGATTTCATGAATTATCAACTTATTATTCCGATAATATAGAAACTGAAAAAATATTAAATTCTATAATTGATGATATAGAAAGCAATGATCTATTTATTAATGATTCAAAAATATTATTTACAATAGAAAATTTGTCACATAGTTTTGGCAAAAATATAATATTTAAAAATGTTAGTTTAACTATTCTGAAAAATGTCTGGACATGTTTTTATGGTAACTCTGGATCAGGTAAAACAACTCTTTGTAAAATTCTTTTAAAAGAATTAGAACCTGATTCAGGTATAATAAAATATATGGATTTATATCCTGATTATAAATATACAGATATTTGTAAAGACATTTCTTATGTTACAGCATGTCCAGAAGTTTTTGAAAATACAATAAAATTTAATATTCTTTATGGTGTTGATAATTCTGAAGATAAAGAAATACAAGATAAAATGAATCATTATATAAAATTATTTGGTTTAGATATTTGTGATTTAAATGATAATGTTAATACTTTAAGTACTGGACAAAAACAGCGTATTAGTATTATACGTTTAATACTTCATGATAGACCAATAATGATTTTAGATGAAATAACGTCTAACATTGATAATGAAATGGAAAAAATAATTCTTGAAGAAATTAGAAAAATACAAAAAGAAAAAAATAAAACTGTAATACATATTACTCATAATTGTGAAAATAGGAATTTTTCAGATATTAATTTATACATTTTAAATAAAGATATAATACGTGTAAAATAAAAAGGTAATAAGGTAAAAAAATAAAAAGGTAAAAAGATAAAAAATAATAATATAATTATTATAATATTATTTAGAACAAATCAGTATTTATTTTTGTGTAATATTCTTATAGAATAATGAAAAATTCTTTAATGAAACAATGTTTAGACATTTTAAAAACAGAGGATGTCAGAAACGAAATTAAAGTTATATTTTCACCAGTAACGGATTTAATTTTATATGAAATATATCCATACATTTATATAACTATTTTTTTAGTTTTTCTAATTTTTATTTTGATTTTAGCAATTTTAATTATATTAGTTACATTATTGCGTAATAAAAATGTCATAAATACTTTTCGTTAGTATTTTTTCTTAATTAAATATATAATGGCAAAATATCGTAGTCATAGAAGAAGATCACAAAGTAAGTCAAAAACAATGCGTCGTAAACAACGCGGTGGTGATCTAGCTGGAAATCCTGCTTCCAGTTGGGGATGGGTTAACGGAACTGTAGGAAATGGTTGGACACAATTTATGAATTCGTTAACACTTCAACCTGGACAAAATCTTGGCACTGTTCAAAGTAATAATATTGTTCCAGTTAATAATATTAACGCTCAAGATGCTCAACCCGGAATAGGTGATAATTTAAAAGGGTCAATTCCATCCACATCAGGAGGTGCGAAAAGACGTAGAAGAAAGGGTAGATCAAGATCTAAGAGAGGAGGAAATTTACTTGCTGTTGCTAATCAAGCCATAGTTCCAGGTGTGCTTTTAGCAGCACAACAAACTTTCGGCAGAAGAAGCCGACATAAGAAATAATTTTTAATTTATATAACAATATTATATTTTTTTAAAAAACTCTTTATATTTTCTGAATACTTAAATTGTAATTGTTTATTAATAACATTATTATATTCAATATGAATTTTTTGAATTAAATTTTGTTTTCCTATTGACCCATCATCTAATTGTCTACTTTTTCTTCTTAAATGTTCTTCTTCCGATTGAATATAATAATGCGCAATATAAGCAACACTATTTATAAATGGTAATGGTTGATTATTAAATGGTCCCATTTTCATTTTTGTATTATTAGATGAAAAATATCTATTAGGGTTTGTAATTATATAACTATGTGGACTTTGAATGTTTTTAACTACTGATGGTCTTACAAATGATTTTACATGACTATTTAAACGTAATTCGGATTTTATAAAATTTTCTGTTATTAAACCACTTGGTTGTTTTACATGTCCAGAGCTTCCAAACATTAGCCAATTTACACCAACCGCATCTGCTTCTGAAAAATTATTTAAAAAATCCTTTACATTTTTTACTTTATTTAAACATAAGAATTCATCCGCATCTAAATATAACATCCAACTAACATTTTCTTTTTGACATATACTTACAGCATCTTTCATAAACTTTAATTTTACACATCCCGAACCATCTACATTTTTAACAATTAAACGATTATTGAAATTTGTTCCTAATTTTCCAGCTATTGGAGTAACAGATAAATGATCAAATACAACAACTTTGTCAAAACCTAATAATAAATGATGTGCTATCCATTCCCCAATATTTGGTTCATCTCTAGCATTTGTAAATAAATAAATTAAATTATTATCTTTTCTTCTAAATTTATCAGATATTGTAGAAATTATATTATTATTATTTAAAACAAACATTTTTATCTTGTTAATAATTTATTAATAGATATTAATATATATTAATAAACTAAATAGAAAAGTAAGTATATTATTATTTTGGTAAAATTAAAATATTATTTTTGTAAACTAATAGTAAGTAATGAATTTTGAACAACAAATTCAACAATGGGTACAAATTGATAATCAATTAAAAAGTGTAAATGAAAAGGTAAAGGAATTACGTGAAAAAAAAAATAGTATTTCTCATAAAATTAATAATCATATTGAAGAAAATCAATTAAATAATGCTGCCATAAAAATTAGTGATGGCCAACTTAAATTTGTTAAACTTAAAGAAACGCAACCTTTAACATTTAAATATTTAGAAACTTGTCTTTCTGAAATTATAAAAAATGAGGAGCAGGTTAAGAAAATTGTAGAATATATTAAAAATAAACGAGAAGTTAAGTATATTCCGGAAATAAAGCGATTTTATAATAATTAATTTATATTTTATTAATGTATATGACAACTGATAGTACTGAAGAAAATTTATCCAATATAGACATTTTTGGTGGCGATGAATTTGTATTTACAAAAAATTATAAACCAGATGGGTCCACAGAAATTATAGGAGGTGGTTATAAAGTTAATTCTTTTTTTTTACAAGATGAGATTCCAGCAATGACTACTTTAAATAATTCAGTTTATAATAATTCTTATCAATACGGTGGCAAAGTTTCTAGTCCTTTTGAAAATTTAGCTGTACCTGCTGGTTTATTTTATATAAATCAAAAAATTCAAAAAAAATATAATCCATTAGATAATCCTTATCAAAAACATGAAATGTTATCAGATGATATAATGAATAAATTGTTTGGTCTAGTTGAAGTTGATAAAAAAAGAAAACGAAAAACTCGTAATCGTAATGATAAATTAAATAATGGAAAAACCCGAAAAAAAAATCTATAAATATTTATTTATACATATATATTAAGTAATTTATATGTATTATACCTTATATACATCTTCAGATTATTATGAAGAAAATGATAATTTATTAAAAGAAGATAATATAAATCTATGTTTGATTTGTTGGCTACCTAATAAAAATAAAGATTTGGTTCAAAATATGAAAAAATTTTCTTATATTTTAACTACTTGTGATTGTAATGCTTTATTTCATAGTAATTGTTTGAAAACATGGATAAGTAATTCACCTTCTTGTCCAATTTGTCGTAAACTTTTAACAATAACTTCTGAATATAGTTTTAACTGTAATAATCATATAAAAATTTTTTTTTTTTTTATGTATAATTATAGTAGTTCTTTTTTACAAATTATAAATTTTATTTTTAAAATTTATTTATTTTTATTAAATATTTATATTTTGTATTTAATTTATATTTTTACATCTTTCCTACAACTGATTTTACATTTTTTTGTCTTATCTTTATCCTCGTAAGGTTTTACATTTTATATAATTTCTATAGCTTTTACGAATGTGATCTTCTAAATCATGACGACACCATTCTCCACAAAATTTGTATTTTTTCCATAATATATATTTTGAATATTGTTCGTCTGCGTAATTAAAGCAATTATCACAATCTTTTGCTTTCTCATTACGCCAATTCCAATAGCGATCTAATTCATCAATTACTAATCGCATCAATGGTCTATGTTCTACATTAAACTCACTTATCAAATCTTTTACATGTTTCGGAAATAAAAGTACATTCATTGTTTAAATTATCATTGATCATGTTGACTACATTAATTGAAATAACTATTCAATTTTTTTTATTTTTCTCTGAAAATATTTTTATAATCTTGACCACGAATCATGGTTAAATGGTGATACCAAAATTTCTGATAATTTATTCTTCCAATAATCAACTCGCTTTTCCATTGCTATATCTTTTAATGTCTTAGGATAAATCGGTTCATTAGCCATTAAATCTTCTTCTACACTATTCATTCTAGGCTTAAAACCATAACAGTTGACACCAAATTTTATTTTTGGATTTTCCATATAACCTCCGTTTATACCTGGTCTACCACAATCATTTTCATGGCCTTTTATTTTTTGTAATTCATTATATGTATTTTCTTGTGTTGGAAATAAAGCCATCTGACCATCTGACCAACCATAATTACACCATTCTCCGCCATTTTTATAAGAATCTTCTATTTCTTTATAATTTGCTAATCTTGCTCCATATGCGGTACATAATGCCTTAGCATCAGAATATCCATAATTATTCCCAGGAATATTAAATACTTGAGGTTTTATTAATATTTCTGGAACTGAAGCTTTTGCTGCTTCTAAACGTGTTGTATCAACATTTATATCAATTTCAGGACTACCTGTTAGAATATTTTTTATTTTTGCTACAATATCTATTCCGAAAAAATATTGAAGACCATTTATTATTATTAAAATTATAAAAAAGGCTATTATTAAAATATAAATCATATTAGAGCTTGAATTTTGACCATCTTCTGAGGTCATATTTGAATTTGAATTTGAACTTCCTAAAGATAGAAAAATTATCACGTAAATTATTATTACAATTACTAAAATTATAACTAAACTCGGATTTGATAATAAATTATTTATATAATCATATGTATTATCCGCTACCGTTCCTAAACCCACATTTACTGTATTTGTTGAATCATCCATATATATATATTATATATAGATCAAAATAATTATCATTTTTTTTTTGTTTTAATAATTTATATTATTTACTATTATTTACTATTTTATCGTTTTCTATAAAAAAAACAATATGCCTTTGGGGTTATTATTTGCTGAGTCATTCCAACTTCTGAAACACTAGTATCATTATAATGATACCATTTTCCATTTGCGTTTTTTACAAATGATGTATAATGACCTCCCATAACAGAACCACTATGGTTACAAACTCCATATAAATCATAAATATATGAATCTTTATTATATCCTATTACATATTTGGATAAATCCAAATTTTCTATTGGAAAATTGATCAAGACTTGATTTTTTCTATTCATCGCATTGAATCTTTTTATATCAATAACTAATATATTTGGAAAATTCCAAAACATTATATTTTTTTTAGCAGAAACTTTTTTACCACTTTCTTCATCAGTAATTTTATTTTCTCCATCTAATAATTCACTTTCAACATATAAATCAAAACAATCTAATAAATTTGGTGATTTATTATTTTCAGGAATTGGTAAATTTATTATAAAAAATGGTTCAGGTGTCATATTCATTTTTTTTCCTGTTTCGGCATTTTCTAATTGTGAAACTTGTATTCCATAAAATAATGCCAATATTTCTGAATAATCTTTTTCATACATTTGTTTTATTCTTTCAAAACATTTAACGGCTATCTTGTCTTTATCGTCTTTAATTTCGCCTTCAATTGTCATATTTACTTCACGTGTTAATGAATTATGAAAACAATCTATTAAAAATATTAAAAATTCTGGTAAATCATTTTGATTGAATCCTGTAAACATATCCTGACCCTTTATATGAGCTAATTTTTGAACAGTTTTTACAAATTTAAAAGGTGAAACTATACAATTTTCTTTCCATAATATCTCTCTTAATCCATCCCATTCTAATAATAATGCTGAATCATATTTATTATTTAAACGCTTTTTATAAGTTTCTAATGATAAAAAATTATTTAATTCATATGTATGTGACAAAACTTGGATTGTTGAATTTAAAAAACATGTATTACCTAAATTTGTCAATCCGGATAATCCCTTATCTTTATATTTTTCAAAACTCATTTATATTAATTTATTTATTAGTTTATATTTAAACATATTTTGTATAATATATTATATTAGTATGTCAAATATTAATTTATCCCCTGATCAGCATCGTTTAATAGATATGTATATTTCTCAATATAATTTAGTTAATTCACAAATTACACGTTTATATGATATGTTAGATGATATACGTAATAATATACAAAATACAATTAATATTAATAATCGTAATCATAGAACAACTAGAACTCCCTATACATTTTTAAATAGACACATTGATAATTTATTTAATCAGGAAAGACAGAACAACTTTATTTTTTATGATTATAATAATCCAATCAATCCATCAATTTATAGCAATATTACTCAACAAACTAATAATAGACGCCAAACTAACAATCGTGAACAAAGTAACAATCGTGAACAAACTAACAATCGTGAACAAACTAACAATTTATTTAGAAATAATAATAACGAGGTATCTTCATTTTTGTCTAATTTTTTAAATACTAATGTCATTGTTAGACCAACTAATGAACAAATTAATATTTCTTCTAGAATTATTAAATATGGCGATATTGAAAATCCTTTATATGAAAATTGCCCAATATCATTAGAACACTTTAATTCTGATGATATGGTTAGACAAATAATTCATTGCGGTCATATATTTTGTCAGAATTCTTTTCAAACATGGTTTAATAGTAATGTTCGTTGTCCAGTATGTAGATATGATATAAGAAATTATAGAAGTTCCCAAAGATCTTCAAACAATACAACTTCTAACAATACATCAACAAATAATACAACTTCAAACAATACAACTTCAAACAATCAATCAACAAACAATCCATCAACAAATAATACAACTTCTAACAATCCATCAACAAATAATACATCAACAAATAATACATCAACAAATAATACAACTTCAAACAATCCATCAATAAATAATACAACTTCTAACAATCCATCAATAAATAATACAACTTCTAGTAATGGAGAAAATAATTTATTTTCCAATGTTAATATTATTAGAAATTCTGAAACCAACCAAATAGATCAGATTGCTTTTGATATAACTAACAATCTATTATCTAATGAATTATTGAATAATATTACAACAAGAATGTTTCAAAATATTTTACAACAAAATAATGAAAATGATAGGTTAATTTTTGATCCTTCTCATAATATTTTATTGTATGAAACAATAATAAGTAGTTCTTCCACATTAAATGATCGTAATAATAATGATGACAGTGATTCCGAAAATGAATATTTGAATAATATTGTTTAAAATTATTTATTTTTATTAAAAAAACCCGTAGACCAATAACAAGAAATTATAATAAATAAATAATTTAAAGACATTATGTATTATATATTAATAATATGGATAAGTGTAAACGATTTAGAAACCGTTGGACTATTAAAGAATGCCTAAATTTACAAAGAGAATTTGAGCTTTTAAAATTATCTATTGATGATATTGCTTTAAAACATAAAAGAACACCTAATGCTATTATATTTAAATTAGACGAACAAGGATTGGCAGAATATAATGTTTTATATAGTAATTATTATGGATTAAATTCTCCTATGGAAGTTATAAGAAAACATACTCATGATGAATATGATGATAATATTATAAATAATTTTATTGATGAAACTGAGGAAGATGATGATGAATTAGAAGACTTAGAAGACGATTATGAAGATGATGAAGAAACAATTTCTGATGAAGAATCTTATTTTGAAGATGATGATTATAATTTGAAAAATCGTATTAATCAATTAGAAAAACATGTATCAACCCTTACTGAATTAGTTTTAAAATTAAAACAAAATACAAATAAATCTGTATTTTCATTGTTTGGATAAAAAAATAAATTATTATTATTAATTTTTAAATAATTATAATTTCTCTACTTCGTTATAAAATTATTTCTAATTTGTTTTTTGTAAAGAATTTTGTTAAATTTTGATTTCCTTCTTTCGTATTATTTGTATCTCTTAAATATTTATCAAATATTAATGCTTGGACTTCTTTATCCTTTATTTTATTTATCTTTTTTTCACATTTTTTTTCATCTTCTTCTAATGCTTTTATATTCTCTATCTCTTTTTTAAAATTAGAAATCTTTGCTCTTCTTGGTGGCTTTTGACTTAACCATATATCATCTAACACTAGACCAAATAGTTGTAATAATGGTTTCATTATCTGATTTGTTATATAAAATGAATAATCTATTTTCAAATTATTTTCTTTGATAAATATTGGTGTTTCTATCTTATCACCTTGTAAAACTTTTTTACTTTTTTTTACAGAGTCTTTTGTAATAATATAAACAAATGGTATCCTATCTCCTGATGTTGGTTTATTACCAGGATCTCTTTGACCAATTCTATCGGCTAAAACTTTATGTGCTACACCTTGCGGATTTTTATAAAATGAACGCAATGACTTTGTAATTATTAATTTTTCAATTGGAACTTTACCATCTACTAATTCTTGTAAACATTTATTTACATAATCTATCGCTTTTTGAATATTCTTTTCTTTCATTAAAATATCTATTACACCACCATAAATATCTTTTACTATTGGCGCATTATCACGACGTTTTAATACTATACCCATTTCATTTCTTTTTCCTTTTTTTGGATCAAATTCATATTTTATTGAAACATATCTCTTCTTTGATAACAAACAGAAAGGCATAAAAGTCTTTTCATATTCAAAATCATGGGGTTGTTTTAATACTTTGGAAACATTATGACAAGCTTCTTGTGCTATTTCAATTGATAATTCTAATGCTTTTTCGCCCAAAATTTTTTCTCCTGTTTCTTTATCTGTTAAATTAAATTTGAAGAATACTGAATCAGTATTATGAACTATAAGGTTACCAACACCAGCAGCAAAATGATGATTATCAGTTGTTAAATCATATACAAATCCAGAATAATGAATTTCATTCATCTTTTTAATAGCTATCGGATTTTTTAATTGTTTAATTCCTGTATAAATTATTATTTCATCATTAATTGAATACAAACAAAACATTATTTTATTATTATTTAAATAATTAGTAAATTTGGCTGCCTCTAACATTGAATTAAATAAATATGAATTCTTCATATAATTATTTTTATTTGATAAACTTTGTTTATTATTTTCATCAATTAAAATTTCTAAAAGTGGATTATGTAATAATTCCATTCCTAATTGAACATCTTTTGGAGAAATTTCTTTTCCATTTTTTTGTATTAAAGAATGGTCATCTGTAATATCTACACAACCTGTATCTGTTAATATTCTTAACATTTTTTTATTTGACGATAATACATGTCTGATAACACGAAATAATTTAGTCCAACCTTTTTCTGTCCAGGTTTCTACATTATTTAATTCACAAAATTCTTTTTCTTGTTTACCTGGTTCTATACATTTAATCCAATTATTATTTCCATAATTTTTACCTAATTGTTCAATTGTTAAAATATCTATTTTTCCATTGACCTTTATGAAAACAGGTGTATAATAGGCTACGCTATCTCCATATACATACTCGGCTTTAGTATTTACAAAACCATATTTTGTGTCAACATTTTTATCCGCATAACATTCTTCAACAACTTTTTTCGCAAAAGTTAATAGTAAGCGACCAGTTGCTGTCGTTGACGCAGCAATATCAGGTTCATAAAATGTACTTGTTTTAGCGCCTAATTGACCATATAGTGAATTAGCTGTAACTTTATAAGCAAGCTGTCTTTTATCCAAAACATTTTTCATGAACTCATCTTGTGTTTCTGGTATCAATTTTCTAGTATCTTTTCTAGCTTTCAATAATTCTTGTAAAATAGCAGGCATAATAGCTTTTTCTTCTATACCTTCTAAAGTTAATGGTTGAGCAAATCTACATAATTTATATCCAGATTTTACTTTTTCTGCTTTTGCCTTTGGAGTTTTTCTTATATAACGATATGTATCAAAATTAACATCTACGTATTCATATTCAGCTAAATTATCATACAAATAATTACCTTCTGAATCCTTTTCTCCAGATTCTAAAACTAAATTACCATTTAAATCATAAATTTTTGTCCAAACTTTACTGCTAGGACATAAATTCTCTGATAACATTGAGCTTGGATATAATGAAGCAAAATCACCAACACATACTGGATCATCTAAATATAAACCACATTTTGGATTTAATACAATTGCGCCTTCATAACCGTCATCTTTTGATCCTTTATTAATACATGGCATTAATACACCTTTTTCTCTACATTTTTTAGCTACATAACTTGTTAATTTGATACCTTGACCTCTAAATATTAAGAAACTCATTGGTACACTACATAATTTGGCCATTTCAACTAAATCAGTTACAACATCTACTTTATTAAATAAATAATGAACCAAGTTACAATCCTGAATACAGTATTTCGCAATAATTGCTCTTGATGCTGGTCCCTCATTTGTCATTCTGAAAATATCTTTAGGTGTCACATCATCTTTTGCTAATCCCCATTTAACTTTTTTCGCAGATGGATTCTCATTTCCCAACACTTCAAACCATCCTTCCTCTTTACAAACTTTTATTACTTTGAATTTTTGACCATCTTTATAATAATCACTACTATGATTAATTTCTTCAAAATGAATATAACTTTCCACTTGTAAACCAGTCATATTATTTGTTTGAACACGAGTTGCTTCGGTTTCGTCCCTACATATATGTAGGAGCGATTTCACTTCATCTCCTATAAAATGTCCCCCTACATAATCCAACTTATATGATGTCAAATTTTCTGTCCTTCGGAACCAATTCAACATATCCACCTGTAAACGACCATTCATCTTTATAATTGCTAATTCATATGTTCCCGATGCTAACGTAGTTGAACTTCTATCTATGTCTATTTTTGAAGGATTTTTATAATCTACTGATGCTGAAATCTCATTTATATTTCTTGATAATTTTAAGAAATCTTCTACACAATACAACTCTTGTGATCTTCTGAACATAAACTCATAATCAAAACTAAATATGTTATAACCTATTATTATATCTGGATTCTCTCTTTGAACTAATCTTGTCCAAGCCAATAACACTTCTTTTTCTGTTTCATATGTTTCAATTTGTGAATTTTTTACTGGCATTTCATCACAAGAATTTAACACTATACAATGATTTAAATATGGATCATTATCTCCATATTTCATTAATGTTGAACCTATAAATGTTACTTTATCACCTTCTAATGCTGGAAAATTATTTCTTAGTGTTCTTATTAATTCATTTATTTTATCCTCTCTTTCAAATTTTTTATCACATAATATATCCACTATTGTTAATTCTTTATTTTTTATTTGACTTTTATTATATTGATTTACATAATTTGGATAATACTTTTCTTCTTCTAAAACTTCATCTATAGAATCATCATCCGAATCATCTAAAATCTCCTTTTCTTCTACTTCTTTTTTTAACAAAAGTTTATTCGCGTTTTCAAATAATGTTTCTAAAATATGTTCTTCATTTCCTCGTTCATTACAATCTCTTACTTTTATTTTTAACCAACTTTCTATTCTATTTTCTAAATCTTTTATATCTTTTAACTCTTCTTTTGGATATACCAAATCTATATTTTCCATTTTTTGAAATCCAAACGCAGCACTCAATATATTCCGTAATATCTTTTTTATTTCCTCATCATTTATTTCTCCTAATTTAGCAAAATAATCTACTATATTTGTTGCTAACTTTTTATATGATTTTATTGGAACTGGAAAATCACCATGACTACTTGATGCTTCTATATCAAAACTCATTATTTTATAAGGAACACTATCTTCCTTAGAATTCAATGGTATTATATTTTTGTAATTTATTATAAATTCATAATCACATGTTGTTGTTTTATTATTTCCTGTAATTTGTATTGTTTTTTTTATAGGTAATGCTACCCAACCTGCTGGACTAACTTCACGAATATGGAAGAAACGTAATAATGGAGGAATATTAGCTTCATAAATTTCAATATAAGTTACTTCGTTATTAAATACAAAACTATATCCATTTTTTAATAATTTACGCTCTTTCTCGCCATCCTCATTTGTAGAATCTTGATACCATAAATTTTTTACCTTATTATAAATGTTTATATTTGTAAATTTTATTTCTATAAATCTATGTTTTTTACCAGCATCAAACCCATATAATTTTTTTCTTTCAATTAATTTACATTCTATAATTGAATCTTCATAATATTTGCCAACTTTTGATTTTAAATGATTATAAAATGCGGTTTTCTTTCTTTGCCCCCAATTATTATCCACTTTTACATAAAAGAATGGATTGTAATCTTCAACTAATATGGATGCTTTTTCACCCTTTTCATTGATACCAAACATTTGAATCATAAAACGACCAGTATCTTTATAATTTTTTTTTACTTCTGTATAATCATCCGAATCAGATTCCTTATCTAATCCTTTATCATTATAAATATTAAACTCAAATAATTTGAAAATATGTTCCATTTGTTATTATATTAACTATAGTTAACTCAATATTTTTAATTCAATTTTTTATACTTTAAATTTTTTATATTTGAAAAATATCGTAACGATTATTTTATTTGTATTGTTACCATAAATGGTAATGAAAATATATATATATTTTAGGTAGTGTTTTTCAGTAAGGAATTTCGATTCATAAAAGTGATTTGGTTTTTGAAAATGGACAAAAATAAATGTCCAAAAATGAAAATCCCAAAAAAGTCTTGAAAAAGACCCTCTGAAAACAGAAATGTGACGATAATGCTCTAAAATTTGAAAATAAGACGTTTTAATTTGTTACGACAATTTTTTTATTTTTTTTGGGTAAATTTAGGGGATTTTTTTCTGTTGACATAATATACAACAAATGTCAATAATAAATCCCCAAAAAAATGCCAAGTATTTATGTCATCACTGTGAATACAAAACCAATAACAAAAAAGATTATATAAAACATTTAGCCACACTGAAACATATAAATTTGACTAATATATGTGATCTGTCAACAAAAAATCCCCAAAAATCCCAAAATTTACAAAAAGAATTTAAATGTAAGAATTGCGGAAATACTTATAAAGGAAGGGATGGATTATGGAGACATTCTAAGAAATGTAAAGAACCAACTGTAGCAGAAGTTTTTGCGAATAATAATACACAACAATTAACTGAATTAGTTTTAAAGATGGTTGAACAAAATCAAGAACTAACAAAACAAATTGTTGAACTTGCGAAAAACAGTGGAAACAATTATAACAATACTAACAATGTAAATAGTCATAATAAATTTAATTTGAATGTATTTTTAAATGAAACCTGTAAAGATGCTATGAATATTAGTGATTTTGTTAATTCATTAGTTGTTAGTGTTAAAGATTTAGAAGAAACCGCTAGGCTAGGCTATTCCGAAGGTATTTCAAAGATATTTTTAAATGGTCTACAAGATTTAGATACTCATTATAGACCTTTACATTGTAGTGATTCAAAAAGAGAAATCATATATATAAAAGATCAGGATAAATGGGAAAAGGAAAATGAAGGTAATGAAAAAATTATCAAAGCAATAAAAACTATTGCTCATAAAAATATGAAAATGATTCCTGAATGGATAAAAGAAAATCCAGATTATAATGATTCAAGTTCAAAAACAAATGATAAGTATTTAAAATTAGTCATGAACTCTATGAGCGGTTCAACAGAGGAAGAACAAAAGAAAAATATTAATAAAATAATTTCTAATGTGGCGAAAGAAGTTGTAATAATTAAGTAAATTGTTCAAAATTTATATAAAATTTCTGTAATTACTTTATAATTATGACAAGTAAACCAATAAAAGCAATTGCTGTTTTTGTTAATGACGATATTAAAGGGACTGTAAATTTTACTGAATTTGGTTCAAAAATAAAAATAGATGTATTTTTAACTGGTTTAAAATCAAATTCATTACATGGTTTTCATGTTCATGAAGCAGGAGATTTAACAGATAAATGTAAAAGTATGTGTGCTCATTTCAATCCTTATGGATTAACACATGGTTGTCCAGGAATGAAACAAAGACATGTAGGAGATTTAGGAAATCTTCAAACTAACAACAAAGGGGAAGCAAAATATTCATTTTTGGATGATTTTATTAAATTGCGTGGGACTAAAGCGAATATTTTAGGTAGAGGATTAATAATACATGAGGATCCAGATGATTGTGGACAAGGTGGAAATGCGGAAAGTCTCAAAACAGGAAATGCTGGTAAAAGAATAGCTTGTGCTGTTATCGGATATTCCAAAGATAATTATTTATAACTAAATATATAACTAAATAAATAATATTATTTTAAAACTACTTAAAGCTCTTTAAGTTCTTCTAAATAATATTATTTGCGTCCATATTTACAATATTGTTTTTGCGAAAATCCTTTAGGGTTTGAACAATCAATACTTGCCTTATATTTTCTAGACCATTTACCACCTCTTTTTGTATTATGTCTTGTTTTTTTATGATGTCTTGTTTTTTTATGATTACTTGTCTTATTATGTCTAGAATAACGTCTAGAATTTTTTTTTTCTGATTTATGTATTCTATTATAAACGTCATATGGCGAAGTAGTGGAAATTACAGTATTTATTTTTGATTCAATCCAATTAATAAATGAGTCTGTGGAGCGATCCTTTTTATTAATAGAGCTATCTTCATAAGACTGAATATCTTTTCCATGGTTATTTATATATTTCATTGTAGGAAATCCATCAATTTGACCTACACTCTTAAGTTTTGGTAAAAAATTCTTATTAACATCTACAACTACTAATGTATCATTATTTGCGTATTGATCTTTTAAAACATGTTCCAACTTATTCCATTCTGGTCGTGTAGCATTACATGGCCCGCAACCATCCATATAGATAAGAATAAATACATCTGAATTATTCTTAATCAATTTATCTAGTGTTTCTAATTTTTTTACATCCTTTTCTGAATTAATATGTAAAACACGCATTATATATTATACTTTCAAAAAAATATTTTATGAAAGTATATTATATATGTCAAACGCAATACTAAAAATAATATTTATGATCATTATATTTTTAGGTGGTATTTATTTATTCATTTTATATTCAAAAAACCCAAAGATAATTGAACAACTAACAACCATGAATGGTGAATTAAGATGTCCTAATCTTTTAATTCAAAAAGGTTCTAAATATTATTTATATAATTCAAATATTGCTCAAGTTCCAGGTGTTAATCCTATTGAATTCAATAATTTAGAAGAATATAATGAATTTTTAGAATGGCAACGTGGTGCTGGAATTCGTTGTCCAGTGCTTTATGTACAGAACACCTATGACGCGCAAGGAAATCGTGTTTACAAAGTAAGACCCAGTGTTAATGAATTACAAGGAGGTTTACCACCTACACCTCCCGTATCTTTACCATTGAAATTTACACCATTAGTAGACGCTACTAGAAATGATCAACCATATAATAAAAATAGTTATCCAGCATTTGATCAATCAAGTTATTATGTAGGATCTATTACACCATTAGATCAAATAAAAAATTCTGATTATAATATGCTTTATAGTGATAATCCAATGGATCCAAATTGGGGCGGTGCGGAATATACACAAGCTTTAACAGATGCTGGTTATTATAAAGATAATAATGTTAGCATATATGTTCCTTAAATAAAAAATAATTAAAATAATATAAATAATTTTTATTTATATTATTTTTTATTTCGTTGTATAATTAATTTTTTTTTATTGCTTATCTAAAAATGTCATTGTCGTGTTTAATGAATCTTTAGCTGATTTCAAACTATTTAGATTATTAATTGATACCATATTAGCTTGTAAATTATCACTAACTTTCATATTTAAAACTTGTTTAATCATTAGATAACCAATATAATCATCTAAATTAATTATTACAGTTTCATAATCCTTTCTATATTTAGAAATTAAAAGTTCATCTTGTAGTTTAACTGTTTGAGCTTTAATTGTCGCGGCATATGAAGCAGCTGTTCCAGCTTCACCATTACTAGAAGATAAAGATGAATCGGAATTATCAGATCCATTCGTTAAACCTTCAAGCACAGTCGCCTGTAATTTAAACATTTTGACAACCATATAAATAATAAAAAAAGATACTATCAAAATACCAATAATTTTAAAAAATTCGTCTTGTTTCATATATATATAATAACTGGTAAAAAAAGTGGGAATATTTTATAGAAAAGTTTAAATAAATAATAATTCTAATGCCTAAAAATACATAAAATAAATTTTGAATTAAAAAATATTTAGTTTATTTATATAATTAAATTTATAAGTATATTATTATATGGAAAATACTATTTTTATGAGACCACATTTTGGAATAGCAAATGGTCTATGTAATCAATTGTCATTTGTAATAAATACAATATTATATGCTTCAAAACATAATAAAAAGTATGTTGTATTAGATAATTTTCTTAAAGATAATAAAAGCCTTATATCTTGTCCATATGGTGAAATAATTAATCTGCCAGTTACAAATAAATATTTAAAAAAATATAATGTAGAATTGAAAGAAAAAAGTAGTGTGAATATTGACTCAAATACATTAGAAAATCTATTTCAAAAATATTCAGTTCTTACATATTCTGATCTAGATTATAATTGGATAAGTTATGGTGATTTTTTTGAAATATATAATAATATTCAATTTCAAAATCATTTTTATAATCTATCTAATAATTTAATAACAGAAATACATGACAAATTAGGAAATGATATTAAAATTAATATAATTCATTTAAGAATAGAAGATGATGCTGTAAATCATTGGTCAAAAAGAAATAATATGTCTGCTTTATTATTTAAAATGCTTTTAGTAGATAAATATTTATATCTAATAAAAAAATATATTAATAAGGAATCGTTTACTATTGTAAATACTTATAATAAAGATAATATAATTATTAAATTCTTATATCAAAACGGATATAAATTTTTTACAAAAAAAAGTAATTTATCAGATGGTCGTGAATGTAATGCGCTAAGAGATTTATTATTAGCTAGAAAAATGAATAATTTTTTTATTGG
>Ga0114966_10001499_pt1 | contig 21539 bp, 16 predicted proteins | sample M_130207_XF_Meta_FD_87029 | JGI IMG/M metagenome (GOLD analysis project Ga0114966, IMG submission 87029) | Freshwater microbial communities from Lake Montjoie, Canada to study carbon cycling - M_130207_XF_MetaG | ecosystem: Environmental > Aquatic > Freshwater > Lake | place: Lake Montjoie... | reverse complement strand
TGACCGTTCTGCCCCTGCTGGCCCTGTTGGCTCTGCTGCTGGCCGCGGGCATTCTGCTGCCCCTGCTGGCCGCTCTGGCCCTGTTGACCCCGCGCGCTTGGCTGCGCCTTGTCGCGCATGCGCTGGTCGAGCGACTCCATGCCGCGCACCAGGTCGCGCGCCTTGTCGACCGCGCGGCCGACGGCGTCCTGCTTGTCGGCCTGACCGAACGCGGCCTGCGCCTCGCCGATCTTGCCCTTCAGTCCTTCGAGGTTCGACTGGATGTCGGATTCCATCGCCTTGGCGTATTCGCTGGCCTGGCCGCGGAGCGTGTTCTTGGTGTAACGCACCTTCTCGCGCATGCGCTTGTCGGTGATGCTGCCAGCGGCTTCGTCGAGCTTGCGTGCCGCGTCACGCGCGTTGCCGCGCGCATCGTTCGCGAGCTTCTCCAGTTGGTCCTGCAGTTGACCCAGTTGCTGGTCCATGGCGTCCTTGCGCGCCTGCAGCGACTGCGTCTTGGCGTCCTTCGCCGCGCCGGACGTCCCCTCCATGCCTTGCACTTCGGACGCGACCTGCTTCTGCTGGTCGGCCAGCGATTCGGCCTGACGCATGGCGTCCTGCACGTCGCGCTGTCCGCGTCCGCTCTGGTTCTGCTGCAGACGCTGCTGCGCCTGCTTGATCTTGTCGAGCGCGGCGGCGGCCTGCGCGCCGGCGTCGCGTGAGCCGTTGGCCGCGGCCTGCTTCATCGCGTTGGCCGCATCCTGCAGCTGACGGGCGGCATCGGCCAGGTTCTGCTTCTGCTGTTCGCGCGTGAGCTGCTCGAGACGGCGGGCCGCGTCTTCCACTTCCTTCGCAAGCTGACGCTGCGACTGGCTGCCACCGCCACCACCCGACTGCTGGCCTGCGGCCGCCATGCGCTGCTGACGCTCGGCCTCCTGCTGCTGGCGCCGCGCCAGTTCCTTCAGCTTCTCGGCCAGTTCGTCAACCTGCTTGTCCGCGCTCTGCTGCTCGGCGCGCTGCTGCATTTCGTACTGGTTCGAGAGTTTGTCGAGTTCCAGCTCGAACAGGTCGGCGAGGTCCTCGGACATCTGGCTCTGCCCGCCGCCACCACCGCCGCCCTGCTGCTGCGATACCTGCACTTCGTACTGCTGTTCGGCATCCTGCAGCAGTTTCAGCGCACGCTGCTCGGGCGAGAGCGCGTCCTTGGCCTGCAGCCCCTTGAGGTTCCCCTCGGCCGTCGCCATTTCCTTCGCCGCCTTCGGCAGCGCTTCAGCAATGGCCTTGAATGCCGGGTCGACCGAGTCGAGCCGGCTGTTCATCTTGCCGCTCAGCTCTTCGACCTGCGCGCGCAGCTTGGCCTGCGCCAGCGTGAGGAACACGGCCTGTTCGCGGAACTTGTCGGCCGACATCTTCGCGCGGTCGCGCACGATGTTGAAGGTGGCCGCCACGATCTCGCGCTGCTGCTGCGAGAGCTGACCGACCTGGTTGCCAGCGCCGCCGCCACCGCCGCCGCCCGCCATCGACTGCGCCGGTTTGTAGTCCTTCTTGAACGGCCGGATCTGGACGAAGTAGATGTCGCTCGTCGTCGTCTTGGCGCCGTCGACGCCGTCGTTGTCCGCCGCCTTGGCGTAGTACGACACGAAGTCGCCCGGCTTCAGGCCCAGCTCTTCGAGGTAGAGCGTGTGGCTCGCGGTCACTGCCGGCAACGCCTTCGCGCCGCCGAACAGGCGCACGGTCTTCTCGGCGCCGCCGTTCACCGAATAGAACAGGTCGACGCTCTTTACGCCGTAGTCGTCGTCGGCCTTCACTTCCGCGAAGACCTCTTCGACCGGCGTGGCGTTGGTGTCGCGTCCGGGCTTGTTGAAGGCGACGCTCGGCCCCTGGTCGGTCAGGACGTCGATGGTGTACTGCGGCGACGCATTCACCTTCTCGCCCGCGGGCCCTTCGAGTTCGATCTTGTAAAAGCCCTGCGTCTTCACCGTGAAGTTCGCGGCGAAGGTGCCGTCGGCCTGCTTCGCCAGTGGCAGCGAGTCGTTTTCGTTCAGGATGACGCGGCCGCCAGGCGTGGCCATGGTCGGCGTGATCGTGAGGCGAACGTCGGTGCCCTTGATGGCCGCCACGTCGCCGCCCGGTTCGACCGTCCGCGGTTCGAGGCCGGTGTAGCCGGGGAAGGTGTAGAGCATCGCGAGCTTGTCCACCGTCGGCAGTTCGACGACATCCAGCGTGAAGGTGGTGGAGCGCACGCCGTTCGACTCGACGTAGTAGTCGGCGGTCTTCTCGAGATGGAAGAGCATCCCCTCGAACGATCCGGGCTCGTTGGCCGAGACGAGCGGCACCTTTTCGAAGGCACCCTGCGGGTCGGTGCGGAGCATCAGCGTCGCGTCGGCAGAAGAGAAGCCGAGCAGCTTCGCTTTCACCGTCTGGTCGGTGCCGCGCGGCACCTTCGTGCTGCCGGGGAGGACATCGATCTTGTAGGGGCTGGACGCCTCGGCGCTGCGCGAGATGATGAGCAGCGCGGACATGCCCGAGCGGAGGAACGCCGGGCCGAACGTGATGAGCAGCGCGGCCGCGGCCGCGATGCCGCCGAGCGTCATCAACTGACGCCGCAGGTTGGCCCGTTCGACGACGATGCCGTCTTCGAGCGCGTGGCATTTCTCGATGGCCTGATCCACCAGCTTGTCGACGAGGGCAGGGGAGGGGCCACGCCCGGTGTCGTCGGCAGCCGGAATCGACTCGATGGCGCTGAGAATAGCCGTCTGCAGCGACGGGTCCTTCTCCTCGAGATACAGCGCCACCTGACCGTCGGTGACGCGTCGTCGCAACGGCATGACGAAGCCGATGAAGACGAGCGCCGCGAAGACGGCGAGCGCGATGAGGCGGAACGAGATGATGGCGGTTGGCGAGAACCGCAGCGCCTCGAGGCTGGAGGCCGAGAGCAGCAGAGCCAGAAGCGTGCCGGCCACCACGATGACCGCGCCGCGCAGGGCGAGCTTCAGACGCCAGCGATTCCGGACGCGACGAATAACAGCGACGAGCTCCTCGCGACGATCGGAGCTACCCGGTTCGTAAGCCATCGTGGGCCCTCCTCCAACTACGTCCCCTGATGATACGTCCGGGGATGCGGGATCTTTATGAAATCTCTATGGTCGTTAGTCATTGGTCATTGGTCGTTGGTCAGCCGCTCCGCATCGAGCAGCCCGACCAATGACTAATGACCAACGACTAACGACCATCAGGTGAAGCGTTCCTTCTCGGACAGCCGGTTCGCGACGACGAGCTCGGCGATGAGCAGGGCGAGCCCGGCCAGCAGCAGGTACCACCAGAGGTTCTGGCGCTTCTCGGCGTCCTCCGGCGTGATCTCGGCAGCGGCGGTCGTCGGGCTGGCCGCCTGCGACGCGCGGCCGGTGGCGGCCGCTACGAGTTCGCCGGTGTCGATCGGCGTCAGGTCCGACTCGGCCGGGTCGATGTTCACGGCAATCTGGTCGGCGCGGGCCGACGGCGTGGCAGCCGCCCGCACCTGGTAGGCGCCATGCTCGGTCAGCTCGAGAATCGACGGTTCATTCGTCCCGATCGTGCGTCGGGCACCGCTCGGGGTGATGACGACACGGTCGGTCTTGCTCTTGAGGAGCGTTGCGAGGTCGACGACCTGCCCGACGGTGGCCCACGCGCTGTTCTGCTCGTATTGCGAGACGTAGCGCACCAGTTGGTGGACCAGCGGCAGATAGACCGGCTTCAGCTCGAGGTCGTTCCACGAGTCGTCGAGCGAGGTAGTGAGCACGATGACGCGGCCGGCGCCGACGCGGCGTTCCGCGGCCGCAATGCCGCCATCGTCGTACCGGGCGAGCACGCGCGCCTCGGGGACCGGCTGCACGGCCCGGTAGCGCATGACGCGAGCGGCGGAGAAGTCGCCGCTGCGTGGCGCCTTGAACACTTCGAACACCGGATGGCTGTAGTCGCGGAAGCCGATGGTGGCACCGCGGCCGTCCATGCGGTCGACGACCGCGCCGAGTTGACCCGGCAGCAGATCGGCATCGTTCTGCGGCCAGGTGGTCCGTTCGCCGACAGCAACGAGCAGCCCGCCGCCGCCCTCGATATAGCGCTTCAGTGCGCCACCTGCCAGCGCCGCCGGCAGCGCCGTGTCGTTCAGGATGACCGCCGCGCGCTTCTCGAGCATCTGCGGTGTCACGCGGCCGGCCGGCACCACCTCGACGTGGAACGTCGGCGTGTTGCCGATGGCGAGCGCCTTCGTCAGGTAGAAGCTGGAATCGGTGGAACCACTGTCCACTACCAGGATCGACACCGACTGGCTTGGCGTGACGACGAAGTCGAAGGAGTTGTCGGCCGGCATCGCATCCGAGCCGGCCTTCACCACGCCGTGCACCGACGGCTCACTGAGCGTGAAGGGTGAGAAGGCGACTGACGCCGAGGCGTTGGCGCCGACGGTGACGGGCAGGGTTTCGATGACACGGCCGTCGATCTCGAGCGTCACCGGCAGGTTGGTGACCGCGTCGCTCCCCTTGTTCGCGACGCCGGCGGTGATGGTGATGCGCTCCTGGCTCGAGAACGACGAGCGTGCAAACTGCACCGACGGCACGGCGAGGTTGGCGACGGTTTCCGTGGCCACCGACACCGGCGTCAGCGTCATCCCCTCCGGGAAGTGCACGTCTTCCGACCCCGACCAGCCGGTTTTCTGGAAGTCCGAGATGAGAATCGCTTCCTTGCGCGGCAGGTTCGAGCGCGTGAGGATGCTCTCGGCCAGCTTCAGCGACGGACCGAAACGGGTGCCGCTGGCGGTGAGCGAGGCCGCGCCGAGCGAGGCCTGCAGGCGGCCGCGGTCCGAGGTGGCGCGCAGGTTCTCTTCCGCATTGCGGCTGAAGAGCACGAGCGTGGCCTTGTCGGTGCCGCCAATCGAATCGATGACGCGCGAGGCTTCCGCCTTGGCGCGCTGCCAGCGGTCGCCGTAGCCCATGCTGGCCGACTGGTCGAGCAGGATCACCACTTCGCGCGAGCCGCCGGTGGCGGCCATGGCGGCCGCTGCGCTGGCGGGGAAGAACGGACGTGCGAAGGCGGCGACGATGAGCGCCAGGGCCGCGGCGCGCATGAGCAGCAGCGCCCAGTGGCGGACGCGGCGGCGGCGCACCGACTGGTAGGGGATCTTCTGCACGAACATCAGCGACGGGAACTCGATGACCCGCTTGCGTTCGCGCTGAATCAGGTGCACCAGCACCGGCACGGCGATGGCGCCGAGACCGAGCAGGAGAAAGGGAGACAGGAACGCCATCGGCTACTTCACCCGCGCCAGTTTCTGGCGGCTCGAGAGGTACGAGGACAGGGCCTTGTCCAGCGGTTCGCTGGTGTTGCAGAGCATGTAGTCGATGCGTTGCTCGGAGAACTTCGCACTGAGCCTGGCGATGTGTTCCTGGATCAGCCGCCGATACTCGGCGCGGAACGACTGCGGCACCACTGGAATCTGTTCGCCGCTCTCCAGATCCTGGAACGTCGACGCTTCGTTGAAGTCGAAGTTGATCTCCTGCGGGTCGAGCACGTGGAAGACGATCAGATCGTTGCCGAGGAACCGCAGCGGTTTGATGGCGTCGAGCACGGCGTCCGGGTCGTCGTAGAAGTCGGAGATCAGCAGCAGGATGCCGCGGCGTTTGCAGTGCTCGGCCATTTTGTTGAGCGGCGCGCTCAGGTGGCCGGGGCGCTCGGGCTTCGCCTGGTCGAGCGTGTGCAGCACCATGTTGAAGTGCTTCGCCGACGGCGGCACGTGCGCCACGATGTCCTCGTCGAACGTGATGATGCCGACGCGGTCGCGCTGGCGATGCGCGAGGTAGGCGAGGCATGCCGCCAGATACGAGCCGTAGTCGAGCTTCGACACGCCGTTGCTGGCGAACTGCATCGATTTCGAGATGTCGAACAGGATGGTGAAGTTCGTGTTGGTGTCGGCTTCGTACTGCTTGATGTAGTAGCGATCGGTGCGGGCGTACAGCTTCCAGTCGACGCGGCGGATGTCGTCGCCCGCCACGTAGCCGCGATGTTCGGCGAAGTCGACCGAGGCGCCGAAGAAGGGCGCGCGGTGGAGGCCGTTGATGAAGCCGTCCACCACGTTGCGCGCCAGCAGTTCGAGGTTGCCGACCCGGGCAAGAATCTTCGGGTCGACGAACCGCGCGCCTGCCATCTGTCCGCTACTGTTCGATACCATGGGCTCTGCCTAGCTGCCTGACGAGGGTCCGGCTAAAGCCGGACACTACGTACTTGCCTGACCTGTCTGACCTGCCTGGCGAGGGTCCGGCTAAAGCCGGACCCTACATCCGGCACGGTCCTCCGTGGTGATGCCCTTACATCCCCGACGCGGGCACCGGCACGCGCTGGAGCAGTTCGTCGATGATCGCGTCGGTCGAGATCCCTTCCGACTCGGCGCGGAAGTTGACCAGCACGCGGTGGCGGAGCACCGGATGCGCCATCGCCTTGATGTCGTCGAAGCTGACGTGGTACCGGCCGTTGGTGAGGGCGCGCGCCTTGCCGCCGAGCACCAGATACTGCGCGGCGCGGACGGAGGCGCCAAACGCCACCCACTTCTTCACCGAGTCGGGCGCGTTGGCCGCGTTCGGACGGGTCGTGCGGACCAGCGACAACGCGTAGCGCAGGACCGGGTCGGCCACCGGCACGCGGCGGACGAGCCGCTGGAAGGCGATCAGGTCCTCGGCGCTCACCGGCTTGTTGAAGTGCGGGTCGATGATGCCGGTCGTCTCGCGGACAACCTCGAGTTCCTCTTCCTCGGGCGGATGCTCCATGAGGATGTGGAACATGAAGCGGTCGAGCTGTGCTTCGGGCAACGGGTAGGTGCCTTCGAGCTCGATCGGGTTCTGCGTGGCGAACACGTAGAACGGCTCCTCGAGCTGGTAGGTGCGCCCCTGGATGGTGACGCGGTGTTCCTGCATCGCCTCGAGCAGCGCGGCCTGCGTCTTGGGCGGCGTGCGGTTGATTTCGTCGGCCAGCACGATGTTGCTGAAGATGGGACCAGGCGAGAACATCATCTGGCGCCGGCCGGTGGCCGGATCCTCGTTGATGATGTCGGTGCCGGTGATGTCCGACGGCATCAGGTCGGGGGTGAACTGGATGCGCTTGAACTTCAGCTCCAGCACCTGCGCCAGTGTCTGGATGAGCAGCGTCTTGGCCAGCCCAGGCACGCCGATGATGAGGCTGTTGCCGCCGACGAACAGCGTCTGGAGCACCAGCTCCATGACGTGATGCTGCCCGATGATCCGCTTGTGCAGTTCTCCCAGGATGGCCGTGCGTCCGGCGTTCATCCGGTCGGCCAGTGCGATGTCGTCCTGCTGCAGGTCTACGTTGTTCGCCACGCGGGGCTCCTCAGCTCTTCAGGCTTCGATGCGTTTCTGTCCAACTCAGTGCGTCAACCCGTAGATCACGTAGTTGACGCCCAGCTTGTAGGCTTCGTTCTCCTCGGGCACGGGCGCGAACCCCTGGCCCGAGTATTCCCAATATTCGGAGATGTCGTTGTTGAAGTTGACGATCGCCATCAACCGCTTGTCCGGGTCGTTGTCTTCGAACAGGCCGTAGTAGACCGGCGGCGCCTGCTCTTCATACGGCGGCAGGAATTTGAGCGGCTCCGGAATCTCGAAGAACGAGTGGAAGATCGGATGCGAGCCGTCGAGTTCCACCCACCGGCCGCCTGGCACGACACGGTTCATCTGCGCGACGAACGGCGCCCAGCCGCCGCGTTCCTCAGCGAAGTCGTCGAAGATCACGAAGCCGCCCTTGAGCAGGTAGGCGCGGAAGCCCTGCACCTCGGCGTCTGTAAGCGACATGTAGCCCGGCTCCGCCATGTACGCGACGGGGTAGCGGCCCAGTTCCGGGTCGTCGAGCCCCATGACGTTGCTCTCGGTAGTGCGCGGCTTCAAGTTCGTCACCTCGTTCATGATCTGCATGAAGTGCTGTTCGCCGAACGGGTAGTCGTGGGTCCACGGAATCCGCTGCGACTGGAACTGCACCGGCGCGCCATACCGCAACCGCACGAACGTGAACTGGCCCGTGTACTCGACGTTGGGCTTGATGGTCGCGCCCCGCGTCGGTTGCCACGGACCGATCGCCACGCCCTGTGCCGCGGCGGTGGCGGCGGCCGCCACTACCGCCAGCACGGCGAGGCTCCACTTCATTTTCGGCCTTCGCGCTCCCGGATCTGCCTGCTCTTTATCGCCAGGTCCGTCACCAGAGTCTCGAGCTGCGCGTCGTAGGCCGCCGGGTCGATGCCGTCTTTCTTCAACCGCAACGCGTTGACTTGCCGTTCCAGCGCGTCGCGCTGCTCGAGCAGCGCGCGCAGCGCCGGGTCCATGTTCTGCGCGGCGGCCGTCCGCGACCGCTCAGGCGCGAAAAACTGCGCCGCCGCCAGCTTGCCCTGGCTGCTGTCGTCGATCGCCGCGTGTTCCGTCAGGATGTGGCCGCCCTGCTCGTAGGCGGCCTTCGTCTTCGCCACGGCGAAGTCGAACGCTTCCTGGACCGAGACGCGGCCGTTGCGATCGCGGTCCGCCTCTTCTGCATCGAGCGCCTGCACGAAGAACTCGGCAAAGCGGGTTTCATTGCGTTCACCGCCGGTCTTGGTGGCGGTGACGATCGTGCGCGCCGGCCCTGCGAGCGCCTGGATGAAGGGACCGCTCGCACTGCTGGTGTTGACGAAGGTAATCGACTGCGTCGGGAAGCGGCCAAGCAGCGTGGCGTAGTCGCCGGCGGTCAGGTCTGGCCCGGGCAGGTTGAACGCCGCGGTCTTGCCGTCGGAGCTGCCGTGGCCGATGAGCAGGACGAAGATCGCGTCGTTCGCCTTGGCCTTCGCGGCCAGGTCGGTGAACGCCTTCGTGACGTTGTCCTTGCTCGACCGCGACGTGAGACGCGGGTCCTTGTCCGGCGCTTCGCCAAGCCACTGCACGTTCGCGTCGAGGACGCCGCGCTTCTTCGCCGCATCGAGCGTCGCGCCGGCCCACTTCTGGAACTGTGTCGTGTGCTCCTCGTCGCCGCCGACACCGGTGATGACCAACAGGTGCACGTCCTGGGCGCTGGCGCGCAGCGGCGTGCCCAGCACGATAAGGCAGGCCAGGACGGGCAGGGAAGCCAGGACGGTCCGGCTGAAGCCGGACACTACAGGGAGTCCGGACACTACGCGGGCTCCGCTCGCGACCAACGACCAACGACCAATGACCATCGACCACGTGTTCATGCCAGCCCTCGCTGCCGGCGATAGCCCCATTCGGCCGCGATGAGGGCGAGCAGCGCCAGGAGCATGATCGGCATGTCCCACAGGTCGCGCTCTTCGACGACGGTGACACCGCGGCCGCTGTAGTTGATGGCGTCGGGCAGCGACGCGGCGTTCGCCGGCGTGAAGAACTGTCCGCCGGTCTCTTCGGCCACACGCGTGAGGAGCGACGAGCGCATGGCGGCGTCGAAATACTCCGCGTCACCGGCCGACGCGCGTGCGTGCATGGTCGTGGTGCCCAGTTCCTTGCCGTCGCGCACGGCCGAGGTGCGCACCTCGTAGGTGCCGGCTTCGTCGGGCACGAACTGGCCCTTGTATTCGCCGTCTTTCGACACCGTCCACTCGAGCGGCACTTCGGACGTCTTGCCCGAGGGCGAGGTGATGGTGGCCAGCACCTGCGCGTCGTTTACTTCGACGAACGCCGGGTCGACCACTTCAGCGCTCAGCTTCAGCGGTTCACCCGGTTCGACGCGGTCGATGCTGGTGGTGATGTTCACCGGAGCGGGCACGCCGTCGACCAGCCAGCGGATCAGCCGGCGCCAGAAGGTGGCGTGCGTCATGTCCTCGACCGGCACGGCGGCATCCATCTTCCAGAGCCACGAGTCCTGAATCGGGAAGGCGAGCGACTTGCCGCGGCCATACCGCTGATAGGCAAGCACCACCTGTTCCTGCCGCGTGTCGGTGGTGCCGGTCAGCAGCACGGTTGCGCCCGGTTTCACCGAGCGCACCTGGTTCACGGCGGTGACCGCCGGCATCCCTTCCCACTTCGCGGCGGAGGCCTTCTCGTTCTCGGCGAGCTGCGTCACCGGGTAGACCGCGCCCGCCCGGGTCGGCCGCACCGACAGGTGCGTGAAGTACGGGCCGGTGTTGCCGCTGCGCGCGCCGCCGTCGAATTCCACCGGCAGCACCTCGGCGACCGGTGTCCCGGCCCAACCGCCTTCGGCGAACGAGCGGCGACCACCGAGCATCAGCAGGCTGCCGCCGCGCTTGCTCACGAAATCGGCGAGCATGCGGAGCTGGTCTGGCGAGAACGAGGCCGCCTCGACACTGCCGAGGATGATCGCCCGGTAGGCGAACAGCTCTTCACGCGTCTTCGGGAAGCCGCCGACCACTTCCTCGGCGCTGCCAACGTCGAGGCGCAGGTACTTGTCCTCGGCGGTGCGCTGCAGGATGGTGACCGACAGGTTCGGGTCGTCGGCGACGGCGCGGCGGACGAACTTCATCTCGGGGCGCGGTTCGCCTTCCATGTAGAGGACGCGTTCGCGCCCATCTGTCACCTCCACCAGTGCATCGCGCGCGTTGTTCTGCGTCACCTGCTCGCCCGGTTGCGGTGCGACGTGGAACGAGAACAACCGCGCACCGGCGTCGGTGGCGGTGAAGTTCACCCGAACGGTGGCCGACTGGCCGTCAGCCGGCAGCACCACATCCTGGGTGCTGACGATGCGCCCGCCGTCTTCCACCTGCAGCGGCACGGTGGTGCCGGCGTAGCCGGTCTGCGAGATGACGACGTCCACGGCGAGCGACGTGCCCTTCAGCGTGCCGCGCGGGGTTTCGACGCGGGTGATCTGGATGTCGCGCGCGAAGTGGTCCTGCCCGACGCCGACCGAGAACACCGGAATCTGCCGCGCCTTCAGGCTGGCCAGCGACTCGTCGAGCGTCTCGGCGGAGGTGTCGGCGCCGTCGGTGATGAGGACCAGGCCGGCGAGCGGCAATCCCGACAGTTCATCGCGCGCGCGTTCGAGTGCCGTGCCCAGCCGTGTGGAGGTGCCGCCGAATTTCAGTTCGCTGGTAGTGCCGAGGCGGTCGGCCGACGAGGAGAAGCGGAAGTAGCGCAGCACGAAGCGCTTCGACAGCGCCTGAGCCAGCGCCCCGCCTTCGCCGAACTGCTGCTGCACGAAGTCGGTGCGCGGCTTCTCGTCGGTGTCGGCGATGGTCATGCTGCGCGAGTCGTCGATCAGCACCCCGAGGAAGTTCTGCTGCGGCACGGCCGCGCGCAGGATGAGCGACGGCCGGAAGAGACAGAAGAGCAGGAGAAGCAGCAGGGCGAGCCGGATGCCGACCAGCACCGCACGCTCGCGCGGGTGGCCCTGGCTCTTGATTCCGCGGTACGTGATCAGGCTGGCCGCCGCCACGGCAGCCACCAGCGTCAGTGCCAGCATGCCAGCGCGCGACGTCGCGAAGGTGAAATCCCCCTGCCGGAAGACGAAGGCGGGGTACTTGAATAGAAGGTTAAACAGCCAACTCATCTCGGTCCGCTTGGCGGCATGCTCCCCGGAGCGTCACGCGGGCAAGCATAGCCCGGAACGGTTCGATTGCAACGGGTCAGACGCGCGTACTCAGTGGAAAGTCTCACGGCCGGCCGGCGAGCCTTCCACCGACACCCTCGACTGGCGCCGTTCCTTTAGTACTATCGCTACATGACCGTGCTCGTCGTGGCGACCACCAACCAGGGCAAGCTGCGCGAAATCCGGGAACTCCTTGCGGGGCTCCCGGTCGACGTGCGCACGCTGGACCACTTCCCGCCGGTGGCGCCACCCGAGGAGACCGGCGCCACCTTCGCCGAGAACGCGCGCCAGAAAGCGCGCTATTACGCCGGCGCCACCGGACAGCTGACCGTGGCCGAAGACTCGGGGCTCGAGGTGGATGCGATGGGCGGCGCGCCAGGTGTGCAATCGGCCCGCTTCGGCGGCGAGCACAGCACCTACCCCGAGAAGTTCGCGCTCATTTACGAGGCGCTGGACCGCGCCGGTGTCGCCACGAGCACCGCCCGTTTCGTCTGCGCGCTGGCGGTGGCCGACGGCGACCAGGTGCTGTTCGAGTCGCGCGGCACGGTGGAAGGGGAGATCGTCAGAGAGCCACGCGGCGACGGCGGCTTCGGCTACGATCCGATCTTTTTCTATCCGCCGTTCGGCTGCACGCTGGCCGAAGTGGGCGAGGCCAAGAGTACGATCAGCCACCGCGGCACGGCGTTCCGCGCGCTCCGCACGTGGATCTCAGGGGGACCGTCGTCAATCTCCGACCGCGAACCGCGAATCTGATTGGCGACTCGCGACTCGCGACTTGTGACTTGTGACTTGAGATCTCCCCATGTTCACTCTCTCCGCCGACGACCTGACGTTGTCCATCCTTGGCTGCGGCGATGGCCCCGCCAGCTTCACTGCGGAAGCGACGCAGCAGGGGCGGCGCGTGACGTCGTGCGACCCGATCTATCAGTTCGACGCTGAGCAGCTGCGCCGGCGCATCGACGAGACAGCCGAGGGGGTCCTCGAGCAGACACGTCAGAACGCCCACGCGTTCGTGTGGGACGCGATCCCCTCGCTCGACGCGCTGATGGAGACACGCATGGCGGCGATGCACGCCTTCCTGGACGACTATCCGGCAGGGAAGGCCGACGGCCGCTACGTCGAGGCGGCGCTGCCGTCGCTGCCGCTCGAAGACGATGCGTTCGACCTCGCGCTCTCGTCGCACTTCCTGTTTCTCTACTCGGCGCAACTGGGAGACGACTTCCATCGACTGGCGATTCGCGAGATGTGCCGCGTGGCGCGCGAAGTACGCATATTCCCGTTGCTCGCACTCGGCGGTGCGCCGTCCCCGCTGGTCGACGTGGCCGTGCGCGAACTGCCCGCTGACGGCTTCGTCGTCTCGATCGAACCGGTGCCCTACGAGTTTCAGCGCGGAGCGAACGAGATGCTGCGCATTCACCGCGACATGGGACGCGACCAGCCGCATGCGTAACCTCACCTGTCTTCTGGTGCTGACGCTCACCCTCGCAGGGTGCGGGTTCGGCGGGCGCGCGAAGAAAGACGACCCTGCCGCGACGCTCGCAGCGGTGCAGGGCGCGCACGCGGCGTACGTTGCCGCCATCAACGCCAACCAGCTTGAACGCTGGCTTGCCTCCCTGAGCGACGACATCGTCTACTTCGTGCCGAACCGGCCTGCGGTGGTCGGCACGACGGCGGTGGGCGAGTGGGTGGGGCGCTATCTCCAGGAAGTGACGACGCGGTGGACCAAGCCGGTCGCCGACTTCACCATCAGCGGCGAGTGGGCCTTCGGCCGCTACAGCTACACGGCCAGCGACTCCCTCATTATTCGCGACCCTGAAACCGAAGGGGGCGGCACGGCGAACGATTCGGGCTGGGGATTCGTGGTCTATCACCACGATGCGGACGGGGTGTGGCGAGTGGCGCGTGACGGGTGGGGGTCGGATCGCCCGGCGCGGTAGGCGCGCCGCTCAGAACTCGAAGCGCGGCTGCGTGTCGTCCTTGTGCTCGCGGTGATGCGGCACGTGGACAACGTGCGAGAGACTGGTGTCGGTGGGCCAGTAGCGCTCTTCGTGCTCGAGCAGCCACTGCTTCCGCTCGAGTCCGCCGCCATAGCCGGTCAGTGAGCCGTCGGCGCCGATGACACGGTGGCACGGCACGATGATGGCGATGGGGTTCGCGCCGTTCGCGAGGCCGACCGCGCGCGACGCGTTCACGGTGGACGATACCTGCGCCGCCACCTGGCCATAGCTGCGCGTCTCACCGGCCGGGATGGCGCACAGCATCTTCCAGACCCGCTGCTCGAACCGTGTGCCGACCGCACCGAGTGGCAACGCGTGCGGGTCGGAGGCGGCACCCGCGAAGTAGGCGTCGAGCCAGGCGCGGGTCTGCTCGATCACGGCGCTATTTCCGTCGTCGATCGTATGGGTGGACACGAAGCGGGAGAGCCGCGTGTGCAGGCGCGACAGGCGCGTGTCCGACGAGAATTCGAGCGCGCAGAGCGCCTCGTCCGAGGCAAACGCCAGCATCGGTCCGACCGGTGTCGTCAGCGTCGCTCGCACAAGGCGCATGGTGGTTATCCCGGGAACTTCACGAGGTGACCGACGATGGCCCGCTGCTGTTCCGCCAACTGCCGGATGCCTTCGTCGGCCAGCGCCAGCAGCGCGTCGAGCGACGCGCGATCGAACGGCTGGCCTTCGGCCGTGCCCTGTACTTCGATGAAGCGGCCGTCGCCGGTCTTCACGATGTTCATGTCGACTTCAGCGCGCGAGTCGTCCTCGTAGGCCAGATCGAGCAGCGCCTCGCCGTCGACGATGCCGACGCTGATCGCCGCGACCGAGTCGTTGAGTGGAATCGTGCGGATCGTGTCACGTGAACGCAGCGTCTCGAGCGCCAGCGCCAGCGCGACGAAGGCGCCGGTGATCGACGCGGTGCGGGTGCCGCCGTCGGCCTGGATGACGTCGCAGTCGACCCAGATGGTGCGCTCGCCGAGCGCCGGCAGGTTCATCACCGAGCGGAGCGACCGCCCGATGAGCCGCTGGATTTCCTGCGTCCGTCCGCCGACCTTGCCCGTCGTCGCCTCGCGCTGCATGCGGGTGTTGGTGGCGCGCGGCAGCATGCCGTACTCCGCGGTCACCCAGCCCTTGCCGGAGTTGCGCAGGAAGGGTGGTACCCGCTCCTCGACGCTGGCCGTGCAGATGACGCGGGTACGGCCGGCTTCGATGAGGACCGAGCCCTCGGCGTGCGGCAGGTAGTGCGGGGTGATCGTGGTCTCGCGCAGTTGGTTCGGCGCGCGGTTATCGGAACGCATGAAGAATCCTTCGATGTCGAGTGTCGTGAAATGCGGTGAGCGTCGGGCTGACCCCCGACGCCACGTCCGCCGGTCATTCTACCGTGTCGGCGCGATCGTGTCGGCGGCAGATGTGGGAGTGGCGGCTGCGGTCGCAGGCTGCGCCACCGCGGCCGCGCTGTCGGCCACCCACGCATCGTTGCGTGGCAGTGGTCGCTTGATGTCGACGTGGCCCGCGAGCGTGTCGACTTCGCGACCGTCGACGAGCACCTGCACGGCGGTGATCGCCGGCAGGTTCGTGGTCAGCGCCTGGACGATCGTGTAGATGGTGAGCAGTTCGTTCACCGAACCGCCTGGATGCGCGAGCGTCACCTCGCGGCTGAGGTCGACATAGGCCGAGCCGTCCGAGGCCAGATAGAGCGCGCGCAGCGTCGTCCCCGCCGGCACGGCCGACACCAGCGGCGCCGTCACCGGCGCCAACTGCGCGTCGACGATACGCCGCGCTTGCGCGGTGGTCTGCTCGGCAAACGGCACATCACGCTCGACGCTCGTCAGCCTCGCGCCGTCGTCGGATACATAGAAGAGCCGGGCCTTGATGGTGCGGCCATCTTCCGGCGCCGCGGGCGCAGCCGGCGCGGGCCCGGTGGCCGTGGCCGGCGATCCGTACCAGCGCGGCAGGCCGACAAAGAGCACCCAGCCGATGCCGCCCGCCACCAGCACGGACACGACGACGAGCGCGGCGCGCTTGCCGCTCATCGTCCGGCCTCTGGTGCGGACGCCAGCACTTCACGGAAGCGGATGACGGCATCGAGCATCGCGAGTGCGACACCGTTCGGCAGTTCGTTACCGCGCAGCGCCTCTTCCTGGCCGGCGTTGGTGAGATAGCCCATCTCGATCAGCACCGCCGGCATGTTGGCCGACTCGAGCACCCGGAGCGGCGCGTGCTCGAAGGGCCGCGCCGCCATCGGCACGCGGCTGCCGAGCGACTCGGTGACGAACTGGGCGAACTGTTCGGACTGCGAGCGGTGCGGAATCTGGGCGAGATTCCACGGCACCACCTCGATGTTGCGGAGCCCGCCGCCGAACACCGGCAGCCGCTCAGGCGCCAGCCCTTCGATGGTGAGGTCGGCGTTGCTGAACGAGGCGACGTACGCCGTCGCGCCGATGACGTCGGCCCGGAACGACGCATTGGCATGCAGGCTGATGAACAGATCGGCCTTGTTGTTGTTGGCGACGGCGCTGCGGTTCTCCACCGGCACGGTGCGGTCGTCGTCGCGCGTCATGATGACGCGCACGCCCAGCCGCGTCTCGAGCGCGCTCTTCAGCCGGCGCGCCGCGTCGAGTGTCACGTCCTTCTCGAGCGTGCCAGCCGCGCCCGTCGCACCGGTGTCGTCGCCCCCATGGCCCGCATCGATGGCGACGGTGCGAATCGACGCACCGCCTTGCGGCAGCATCGGCTGCGCGTCCGAGGTGACTTTCGGCGCGGCTGCCGCGGGCGCGGGTGCCGGCGCAGCCGGCTCCGCCGCACCGACGATATCGACGACGAGTCGGGTGCCTGTGTCAGAGGGTTGCGTGCTGGCGCGGTAACTGGTGAAACGAGGGCCGAGGTCAATGGCGACATTGGTGGCGTCGAGGAGACGCACGGTCTGGACGTCGCCTTGTGGCGGTACGACCGGCAGCGTGACGTCGAGCGCATCGGCGTCGAACCGCACCAGCAGACGCTGGCCCTGTTGCGAGACCGTGGTCGCGGCGGCAGGCGACAGCTCGAAGGTGACACGAGTGGATGCGCCGGCTGCCTCGTGACGCACCGTGACGCGCGGCACGCGCAGATCGCCGACGACCAGCAGGCGTGACGGACGCCGGAGGTCCAGCCGGGTGTCGTAGATGGGACCGAGGGCGCGGCTGACGAAGTCGAGCGGCACGAACCAGCGGTTGCCGTTGCGGACCGGGGCGGCGGGCAGCGAGATGAGCCGTCCAGCCACCGAGGCAATCGTCTGGTCTGGCGTCAGCACGACCGACCGTCCCTTGTAGGCCACGGTAATCGCGCCGCCATCGTCGCGCACGGTCAACTGGAACGCCGCAGCCAGTTCATCGAGGGCGAGCATGTCCTGCGAGCCGATCGTGGTGATGGTGAGTGTGCGGCGGCCGTCGCGGGTCAGCACCTGCAGCGCGGCCGACGCCGTCTGCCCGGCGAGATGGCTGACGAGCAGCGAGAGCGCCAGTGCGCCGAGGACGACGGCACCGGCGAGCGACAGATAACGAGTGGGCCGGCCTGCAGTCAATGAAGGATCTCGAGTCCGAGACCCTCCATTGTAGCCGCAGTCATGTGAGGGCGATGTGGAGGCGACCGCCTAGCCGTCGATGCTGGTGCGGCCTTCGGTCACCAGTTTCTCGAGCAGCGGCGACGGCCGCCAGTAGTCGCCGAACCGCGCTTCGTACTCCTGCACGCGGGACAGCACCGTGGGTAAGCCGATGGTCTGCGCGTGGAACATCGGACCACCGCGGTGACGCGGGAAGCCGAAGCCGTGGCAATACACGACGTCGATGTCGGAGGCGCGGCGCGCGATGCGGTCACCGAGCACGTTGCACCCTTCGTTGGCGAGCGCGGTTGTGACGCGCGAGACGATCTCCTCGTCGGTGATGTCCCGGCGGACAATCCGGCGGCGCCTGGCCGCCTCATGCGCCAGGTCGTCGATGATCGGGTCGGATAGCGGCGTGCGGCTGCCCGGTTCGTAGCGGTACCAGCCGGCGCCGGTCTTCTGGCCGTAGCGTCCGAGTTCGAACAGGCGGTCGGGAATCTCCGACTGCGGGCCCTCGCTTCGTCGCCGGCCGGTCGACCGCAGGTGCTGCCGGATGCGGGCGCCGACGTCGAGGCCCGCGATGTCCTGCATCGCGAACGGGCCAACGGGGAAGCCGAACGTCGTCATCGCCGCGTCGATCTGCCGCACGCTGGCGCCCTCCTCGAGCAGCAGGTGGGCTTCGCGCAGATAGTAGGCCAGCATGCGGTTGGCGACGAAGCCGAACGCGTTGCCGACGACCACCGGCACCTTGCCGAGCCGGCGGGCGAGCGTCAGCGACGCCGCAACCACCGCGGGGCTCGTCTGGCGGCCGCGCACGATCTCGTGGAGCGACATCAGGTGCGCCGGGCTGAAGTAGTGATGGCCCACCACCTGCGCCGGGCGCCCCGATGCCTTCGCCAGCGTGTCGACGTCGAGGACCGACGTGTTGGTGGCCAGGATGCAGTCCGCCGCGGTGACGCCAGCGAGTTCGGCGAACGTCCGCGTCTTCAGCGCCAGATCTTCGAACACCGCTTCGACGACAAGGTCCACGTCACCGAACTGTTCGTAGGTGGTAACCGGCGTGATGAGGGCAAGCGTCCGCTCGGCGCGCTCAGGCGTGAGCCGCCCCTTCTGCACAGCCGAGTCATACGTGCGCCGGATGGTGGCCAGGCTGCGGTCGAGCGTGGCGTCGTCCACGTCTTTCAGCAACACCGGTATGCCGGCATTGGCGAAGACCATGGCGATGCCGCTGCCCATCGTGCCGGCGCCAACGACCGCGGCGCGGGCAACGGTCCGTGGCGTGACGCCGTCTGGCAGGGAGGGCAACCGCGCGGCGTCGCGCTCGGCGAAGAACAGGTGGCGCAGGGCGCGCGACTCGGTCGAGACGACACATTCGGCGAACAGTTCCCGTTCGCGCACCGAGCCGGCGTCGAACGGTCGCGTCACCGCGTTCTCGATTGAGGCGATCGCGGCCAGGACGGCGCGGTTGGCCGGTATCGGCGCGACCGCGTCGCGCGCCTGACGGCACGCCTCGAGTCCAGCGGGAATGCTGTCGGCTGGGATGGGGAGTTCGCGCGTCGGACGACGGGCCTGTGCCGACGCCCGTTCGCCTGCGAACTGCCGCGCCCCCTGGAGCAGATCGCCGTCGACCACCAGATCCACCAGGTGTGCGGCCAGGGCCGCGACGGCATCGAGCGGCGTGCCGGTGGTACAGAGGTGCAGCGCGACGTCGACGCCACAGAGGCGCGGCAGTCGTTGCGTGCCGCCGGCGCCAGGGATGATACCGAGCGACACTTCCGGCTGGCCGAGGCGCGCATCTGGCGTCGCCACGCGGTAGTGACAGGCGAGTGCCAGTTCGAGTCCGCCACCGAGCGCGTGTCCGTGAATGGCGGCCACGAGCGGCTTGGCCGAGTCTTCGAGCCGGCACAGCATGGCGTGCGTGTACGCCGACCGTTCCATGGCGTGCTCGACAGTGGTGAGCTGCTCGAAGACCGTGATGTCCGCCCCCGCCACGAAGGTGCGGCCGGCGCCGGTCAGCACGATGGCCGTGGCGGCGGGGTCGGCAACGGCGCGCGCCACCGCTGTGTCGACAGCAGTCCACACCTCTTCGCCGAGCGCGTTGACGGGCGGGTTGTCGATGGTGAGCACGGCGATGCCGTCGATGACGGCGTAGTGAACGGTGGACATGGTGTAGAGGAAACCGATCAGGCGACGATGCAGGTCGTGGTGGCGTGGGCGCAGAGGCGGCCGGGCGCATCGACGAGGCGGGCCTCCGCTGTGGCGGTGCGCGACCCGGCGTGCAGGACGGTCGCTTCACACCGAAGTTCCCCCGACGCGCGGGTCAGCGGCCGGGTGTAGTTGATCGTGAGTTCGAGCGTGGTGAAGACGCGGCCGGCAGGCTGCAACGTGTTGATGGCGCAGCCGAGCGCCTGCCGTGACGTCTCCGTTGGTGCTGGTGGTGTCTGGTCGCTCATGTCCCCTCCGTTCCGCTGGTCGAGCGTTCCTCGCGCAAGGCCCGGTAGAGCACCTTGCCGACGGCACTCAGCGGCAGGCTGCCGCGTATCTCCACCGTGCGCGGCACCTTGTAGGGCGCGAGTGCGCGTCGGCAGTAGGCGCGCAGCGCGTCGGCGGTCAGTGTCGCGCCGTTGTGCAGGACGACGCACGCGCGCACCACCTCGCCATGATACGGGTCGGGCATGCCGAGAGCCGCCGCCATGCGCACGTCCGGGTGCTGTTGCAGCACCGACTCCACCTCAGACGGATACACGTTGAAGCCGTCGACAATGATCAGATCCTTCTTGCGCTGCACGATCCGCGTGTAGCCGTCGTCATCGATCGTCGCGATGTCGCCGGTGTGGAGCCAGCGCCGGCCGTCGGCGTGCGTGCGCAGGGCTCGCGCCGTCTCCTCCGGCTGATTCCAGTAGCCCATCATGACCTGCGGCCCGCAGATGCACAGTTCGCCGGCTTCGCCAGCCGGCAGGTCGTGCGTGCCGGTCTCCACATCGACCACCTTGATGTCGGTGTCCGGCATCGGCAGGCCGACGGTGCCCGGCTTGCGCACGCCGAGCAGCGGCGTGCTGTGCGTGACGGGCGACGCTTCCGACAGCCCGAACCCTTCGAAGAGCGATCGGCCGAACGTTCGCTCGAACTGGTCGATGGACGCCTGCGGCAACGGGGCCGCGCCGCTCGTGCAGAGGCGGATGCGGTCGAGCCCGTAGTGGGCCGCGTCTGGCCGCGCGAGCAGGGCGGCCCAGATGGTCGGCACCGCCGGGAAGTAGGTGGGCACGTGGTCGCGAATCGCCTCGAGCACGGCGTCGACGTCGAACGTCGGGAAGAGCAACTGCGTGGCGCCGACCCAGGCGCCCTTCATCATCCCCACGGTGAACCCGAAGATGTGGAAGAACGGGATGACGAGCAGATAGCGCGACTCGCCGCGCGTGCGCGTCCGGTTGGTGTAGACCTCCGTCTGCACGACGTTCGCGAAGATGTTGCGGTGCGTCAGCATCGCCCCCTTGGGCGTGCCGGTGGTGCCGCCCGTGTACTGCAGGACCGCCACGTCGTCGGCCTCGATCGGCACGCGGGTGATCGGGGCGAGGCCCTGACCGGTGACCAGGTCGGCAAAGGTGAGGCACCCATCGAGGTGCGGCGGCGCGGTTGCGGCGGCCGAGTACTCGGCGAGCGAGGTGACGATGACCTGCTCGATGGCCGTCTGCGCCTGAACGGCCTGGACGACGGGCGCCAGGGCGTCGAGGGTGACGATAGCGCGGATGCCGGAGTCGACGAACAGCGTCAGCAGTTCGGGGGCGGTGTATGTCGGGTTCAGGTTGACGACGATGGCGCCGCGCCTGAGCACGGCGAACGAGGCCACGAGGTATTGCGGGCAGTTCGGCAGCATGATGCCGACACGGTCGCCCTTGCCGATGCCGAGGCCGGCCAGCGCATCCGCGAACCAGTCCGACCGCACCTTGATGTCGCGGTAGGTGAGGGTGGCGCCCAGAAAGACGGTGGCGGCGCGGTCCGGGACGTCCACGTAGGCGGCGTCGAGGATCTCCCAGAGGGGCCGCTCCGGATAGGTGACGCTGGGTGGAACCCAGTAGTCGTAGTGAGCCAGCCAGGGACGACGCATACGACTGGCATTGTGACGTATCTCGGCAGATTCGGTCGCGTCCCGCTGCGCGAGCGGGTCGAATCCAATTGGCCGGATATGCCGTAAGGCTGGGGTGGAATGCGCGATTCCAAGGTTGACGTCGGCTTGAGCCTCCTTTAGCCTCTCAGCACTTTCATCATCGGTTTCTTCGGATTTCGTTGTTTCTTGAGGCCCGGGCTCATCCGGCCGGCCTCCGCTGGACCCGGCAGTCATACGGTAGGCACGCAGTCAGACGTCGTTGGTGAACGGATGGACGAGCAAGTCCACAGGAGGAACGGATGAGGCGACAGATCTTTGGTTTGGCGGCAGCACTACTGGC
>Ga0114966_10001498_pt1 | contig 21540 bp, 15 predicted proteins | sample M_130207_XF_Meta_FD_87029 | JGI IMG/M metagenome (GOLD analysis project Ga0114966, IMG submission 87029) | Freshwater microbial communities from Lake Montjoie, Canada to study carbon cycling - M_130207_XF_MetaG | ecosystem: Environmental > Aquatic > Freshwater > Lake | place: Lake Montjoie... | reverse complement strand
GTGCCCCCAACGGGATTCGAACCCGTGTTACCGCCGTGAAAGGGCGATGTCCTAGGCCCCTAGACGATGGGGACGTTTCAAGGCTTGGCAATCTTACCCGCCTTTATGCAGGCAACCAAACTCGATTATTAGGCGTAGAAACAGTGAGCTACGGCGCGGTTACTTACCGATTGCCCAGCGAATTGTGACTGAAACAGAGACCTTTTGTTCTCCAAGATCAACAACGGTTGCCGCAGAGTCTGCTTTAGCGGTCATTGAATAGATTGGAGAAGGAGAGCCTGCTGAAGTTTCATCAAGATAGATCACTCGGCCTAATTTGATGCCAAGAAGTTTTGCATATGAAGCAGCTTTTGCTTTAGCGCGAGCTACTGCAGATGTGCGAGCTGATTGAACTGCTTTGCTGGTGTCTAGAACAAATGGACTAACACCATTTACTTGCACATTATCTCCGCCAGCTTCAACGATTGCATCTACAACTGCGCCAGCTGTTTTAGCTGCGCGCACTGTGATGTCAAATGATATTGATGCGCGGTAGCCAGAAATTACTGGGTTACCAGTTGGTGGGTATGAGTATTCAGGGTAAACAGTTATTGACTGTGTTGCGAAATCTTTAGTTGAAACTTTGTTGGCTGCAAGTGCTGCACGTACCGCACTTGATGAAACGCCGGCAGTTCCAAGAGCGGCTTTGGCAGTTGCGCCAACTACTGAAACCGTTGCAGTGATTCGCACAGCATCGGGGACAACAGAAGTTGATCCAGTTGCGCTAATGGTGATGTATCGCGTATCGGTTGTGGCTGCAGATGCAGGAACAGCTAACGCTGTTGCTCCAACAAGTGAAAGTGCGATGGCAAGGGCTGCGATTGTGCGAATTGGTTTTAGTTTCATGTCTCTATTATCCCTTATTAACTGGTAATGGTGTTAATTAATACTGAGAAAAGTGAGAGAATTCAGAAGTGAGCCAATCCCAATTTCTATCTAATTGCACCGCAGATGCAATGGAAAAAGCTGCTGCCCAATTGGCGGCCGGGGATTTAGTTGCCTTTCCTACCGAAACTGTTTATGGCCTTGGGGCCGATGCAACAAATAGGGGGGCAGTGGACCGGATTTATCAAGTAAAAGGGCGGCCAGCAGACCACCCATTAATTGTGCACATTGCAACTATGGATCGTATGGGCGATTGGGCCAGCGAAGTACCCGAATTTGCAATTAAATTAGCGCGAGATTTTTGGCCAGGGCCGATGACTTTAATTCTGCAGCGCTCGCAGTTGGCGCAATATTTTATTACTGGCGGGCAAGAGACAGTGGGGCTGCGAGTTCCAGACCATGTTGTTGCACGTGCATTGCTTGAAGCGTTTGAAAAAGTTGGCGGCAAAGGAGTAGCTGCGCCAAGTGCAAATCGCTTCGGCCATGTGTCTCCCACAACTGCACAAGCCGTAGTTGAAGAGCTAGGTCAATATTTAGCGCCTAATGATTTAGTTCTAGATGGCGGGGCGTGTGCAGTTGGTGTTGAGTCAACGATAATTGATTGCACAGGCAATGCCCCAAGGATTTTGCGACCGGGTGCAATTAGCGATGAAATGATTTCAGGCAGTACGGGCTTAGAAGTTATTCGCGAAACAGTTGCAGATAATAAACAAGGGCAGATTCGGGTAAGTGGTTCGCTGGAAAACCACTACGCACCGGCGGCGCGAGTTTTGTTGGATCTACAGCCAACGCCTGGGCAGGGATTTATTGCGCTCGCAAGTACTCAAACACCCGAAGGCGTTATTCGTTTAGCTTCTCCAATAAACCATGAAGATTTTGCACGCATTCTGTATTCAAGCCTTCGTGCAGCAGATTCTCAGGGTTTAACCGAAGTTGTTGTGACCCAGCCAATAGGCGCAGGAATCGCAGAAGCAATCAGAGATCGTTTGTCCCGGGCTGCCAACGGCCGCTAGTAACTAAGAGTGCAATACGGGTATCCCTACTCACGGGCGGCAAAAGGTTAAAAACTCAGTTAAAATTTTCCTAACCGCTTCGATGGAATGAGTTAACAATGAAAAACAAAGCAGCCAAGAGTTTCTTAGCATTTATCTCCGCACTTCTTCTGCTTGTTGGCATGCAATCGGCAAATAGCGCAATCGCTGCCGAACCTACGCAGCGTTACATTGTTACTTTTTCAGATGATGATGACTCTGAAAAAGAGTCAAGCGATTTCCGCAACATGGGAATCAATGTCGAAAAAACATTTAAGCATGCATTCAAAGGTGTGGTTGGTCAGTTCACGGCTACACAAATTTCTAATTTAAAGAAGAACCCAAAGTTTAAGTATGCAGAGCTAGATGCTCCGGTTTATGCAAATACATATACCGCTACCCCAGTGCAAGATGGCCCAAGTCCAGCCGTAGCAAGTTGGGGTTTAGATCGAATTAACCAACGCAATCTGCCTTTGGATCAAATGTATTCATATCAGTACAACGGCCAAGGTGTAACGGCATATGTAATTGATACAGGCCTAAATTCAACTCACACCGAATTTACTGGAAGAACTTTGCCAGGCAATGACCAGATTAATGATGGGCGCGGAACTGAAGACTGCAACGGACACGGAACTCACGTATCCGGAACTATCGGCGGAACTAAATACGGAATTGCACGTGCAGTAACTATTGTTCCAGTGCGCGTTTTGAACTGTGCTGGTTCAGGCACATTGTCCGGTGTAATCGCCGGAATTGATTGGGTAATTGCCAACCATGTAAGTGGTCCAGCAGTTGCAAACCTAAGTCTTGGTGCGGGATTTTCAGCATCAGTAAACGCCGCAATTGCGCGTTTAGTTGCAGACAATGTAACTGTGGCAGTAGCTGCAGGTAACAGCAATGCAAATGCTTGCAGTTACTCACCATCGAGTGAACCAGCTGCAATTACTGTTGGTGCAACAACAAGTACTGACGCCAGAGCTTCGTACAGTAACTTCGGAACTTGCCTAGATATTTTTGCGCCAGGATCTGCAATTGTTTCAAGCTGGATCGGAAGCACAACGGCTACAAATAACATCAGCGGTACTTCTATGGCTTCTCCGCACGTTGCTGGAGCCGCAGCGCTATTGCTAGAGCAATACCCTTCTTACACTCCAGCACAGATTCGCAACGCAATGGTTGTGCTTTCTACTGCAGGAAAAGTTACGTCTCCAGGTACCGGTTCAAGCAACCAGCTTTTGGTTACTTCAACTGCAGACTATCTATCTGGCCCACGTACTCCACAAACAATTACTTTCACTCAACCAAATAACATGGCGGTTGGAAATGCAAACCAGTCATTAGTAGCAAGTTCAGATAGTGCGCTTGCAGTTGCATTTACAACTAATAACGCGGCAATCTGCACAATTGTTTCTAATACTACTTTGCGTGCAGTTGCAGCAGGAAGTTGCGTTGTTACTGCAAGCCAAGCTGGCAGTGCAACATTTGAACCAGCAACTTCAGTTGATCGCACAGTAACTATTAATCCTGCGCCACCGGCTGCACCAGCAGCACCAACAGTGTCAACTAGTACTCCAAACGGAACCCAGGGAACTATTTCGGCAAACGTTAGAGGCGTAAATGCTGCGGGTATGCCAGCAATTTCGAGCTACACAATTAATCTGTATAGCTCAACTACTTCTAACGGAACTCGTACGTTAGTTAGCACAACACAATTTACGACTTCTTTAACTAACTTCACCACTACATACACTGGTCTAGTTAGAACACCAGCCCGACTTTATTATTCAATTACTGCAACAGCGAATAATTCAGTTGGTGCAAGTGCGGTATCAGGATTTTCTAACCGCAGCCGAGTAGGTTAAAACTTGAACGGCAAAAGATTTGCCCTCGTTCTTGTTTTGTTTGCAGCGCTAATGCCACAAAATGGTGCAGCTGCAGCTAACTCGTATTCGGTGGTTGTGACTTACAAACAAACTCCGCAATCTGATCTGCAGAAGTGGACCATTAAGTGCAATCCAGCCGCGGGCACAATGCCTAAAGCTAAAACTGTATGCAAGAAACTTCTAAAAATTGCTAACCCTTTTGCACCGGCCGATCCCGACCAGATGTGCACCGAGATTTATGGCGGCGATGACATTGCCACCGTTAAGGGAACTTGGAAAGGCAAGAAGATCTCAGTCAAATATTCAAAGATCAACGGCTGCGAGATTGCCCGATGGGATTTGCTGAAATTTCTGCTGACAGGTGGCAAGTAAGGCAGTTTCTAGGATGTGCATTGCCTAGTAATTCTTCCGATACGATTACCGGCTAGTGGGGCCTATAGCTCAGTCGGTAGAGCAACGGACTTTTAATCCGTGGGTCGACGGTTCGAGCCCGTCTGGGCCCACTTCTATCTTCACATCTCTCAAATAATAAACCACCCAATTCACGCTTGCGCGTGAGGAAAACTTTTCCGCTCAAGATCCAAGTGATCCACCGGCTTTGACCCCTCGACAGATGAAGATTTTGGCGGCCGTGGTTGAAGCCAAGACCAACCACGAAATCGCCGAGCCGCTGCGCAAAAGGCGATGGAGCCGAACCCGGCCCAAGCCAGCCTCGATTTGCTCTCAGCCCCGCTTGTTACCTGCTTAAAACAGCAAACTTGACTGACATTGACCAAAATTGACCGCAATTACGCAGGCCTCATTTGCTACCCTAAGCACACGTACTTCCCCCTGTTATAAAAAACTTTCGCAATGGGCACAACATTTGCCCGCCTGCGGTGTCTTAACTAATAGAGGGCAAGACGTTGTCCTTGTATTACACACTCGCGGGAGTTACTTAAATGGCACTAATCAAGTCAAAGGCAGCGAAATTAGCTGCACAGGCTGATGCCACCCGCCTACTGAGCGCAGTTCCCGCCGACGCTCACGAAGTCGCACCAGTTCAAGGATCAGCTGCCGATTGGTCAATTTCGCAGTTGAGCGCGCTTTACACAGAACACCGCACACAGTTAGTTTCACAAGCTCGCCGTATTACTAAGGATGAAGCCGAAGCTAATGAAGTAGTACAGGAAGCATTCCTTAAGTTCATGCTTGCTGCCCCAGAATTAGATTCAGCAGATCGCGCAATTGCATACCTTCGCACGTCAGTGACAAACCTTTCACTTAACGTGATTCGCGCACGTGGTGCACGTCCAAACTTGGTTGCAATCGATGCCGACACAACACAAGAGCGCCTCAATGAGATCGCTTCAGAAAACCACGTTGATCTTGATACAACTATTACTGCTGCAGAAGATGCCGCGATTATCCGCGAAGCACTTTCTCGTCTTACAACAGATCAGCGCACTGCATTGGTTATGTGGGAAATGGAAGGCCGTACTACAGAAGAAATCGCAACTGCGCTTAACACCAGCCCAGCAAATGTTCGCCACATTTTGGTTCGCGCTCGCAAGTCAATGGTCCGCGTTCTTGAAGAGTGGATCGTTGACGAAGCTACTGGTCTAACTGCACTTAACGCGCTTTCTACTACTTACAAGAAAGCTGCACACATTGCAGCAAAGTCAAGCAAAGCTGCGCTTTCACTCATTCTAGTTATTACTGCATTCCTTGGCTTTAACTCTCTCGGTGGCAATGAGTCAGTATTAACTGCACCTGTTGCACAGATTGATTCAGCACCAGTTGCAACTTCTCCATCAGCAACTGCATCAGCAACTGCTTCTGCAACAGCTGCGGCTCAAGCAGCAGCAGCCGATGCGAAGAAGAAGGCTCAAGCAGCAGCGCTCAATGCAAAGGTTGCACCACTAACTTTTTACGGTCTTGATAAAGATGGAATCCCAGCAGGCTTTAGCGTCACTGATGCAAACAATGTTGCCGGTGTTGCTCGCCTAACTAAGGGCCTAACAGGTATGGGCGTTGATGGTTTCACTATCTCTAACCAGTTGATTACATCTTCTGTCGGACCAAACATCTTGCTTGATCAGATGATTACTATCGATGCGACAGGTACTCATTACTCAGTTGCCGGACTTAACATCGGCTTTGCGGGTAACTGGAACTCAGTTAATACAACAAACGTTGATTCAACTGTGGAACGTCTTGCAAACGGCCAGTATTTAATTACCGCCACAATTTTTAATGACTACTTAAACGAAACAGATTTCATTCTTCCAACAGGTCGACGCGGCTATGACTTAGCTGATGCGCCAAAGAAGATGACAACGCGAATTCTTTTGAATTCAGGCAAGAGCCAGATCCTGGCTCAGGCTGTGCAGGTCGGAGGGTAAAACAGGTTTCCTCATCGCGTCCGGATACACGATGGGGAATTTGGTGAATCAGCACGTGCGATTCATCAAAGAGTTAAGAAATTAACTCAAGCCGAATTGGGGATCGTCTCCGGTTCGACTAACGAAAGGAAAAAAATGTCTACAAAGACAATTTTGAAAAAGATTGCGGTTGTTGCAGTTGCAGCACTTGCTTTCGGTGGAGTTTCTGCCGTAACAGCAAGCGCAACTACAGCTCCTGTAATTAATGCAAATCTTGACCCAGCAGCTGGTGCCCCTGGCACAGTTGTTTCTGTTGATGTAACAGGAATCCAAACAGGAGCTGGAAAGTCAACTTACGTAACAATGCAGTACTACCGCAATGGTGGCGGCGGTTTCGGTTTCAATAACGGAATTGGCAACGTATTTGCAGCACCTACTACAGTAACTGGCGCAACTTCACTTCAGTTCACAGTTCCTGCAGGTACAGTACCTGGTACATACCGTGTACGCGTTGTAGCTAACGATGGTGCGTCATCAGACGGCGTCTCAAACTACAAGAACTTCTCAGTTCTAGGTCGCTCAGCAGCAGGTTTCTGTGCTGTTGATGCAGACCCAACAACTGTTGACAATGGTGTTTGGACACTTTCAAACATCGCTGCTTACTCAGATCCAACTCAGCTAACATCAATCCCTTCAGGTGGTCTAGGAACTGATTGCGTTGGTAAGTCAACTGTTTACGGAACAGCTCCACAGAGCGCAACTGGCGCAGTTGTATTAACAGCTGTTAAGGATGCAAACGTAACTCTTGCTGACACAGACTGGGTAGTAACTGCATCAGGTGCAAACTCAATCATCGGTATCACTGGTGGAGATTTCGCTAATGCTGGTGGCGTATACACAATGTCATCACTTAGCGGTGTGCTAAACGGAGACACAATTGGTGTTTCTACAGCTAACCTAGGTGTTACAACAATTAAGTACTGGAAGCGCGTTTACACATCTGCATTCACATATTCAGATACAGCTGTTCAGACTTTCATCGTTAACGTTTCAAACCAGTCAACAACATATGTTGGAACAGTTGTAAACGGAGACTCAACATCGATCCTATCTTCAGCAGCTAAGTTCGAGGCTTTGGCTGGTACAACTGTTGCGGATGATTCAAACGCAATCTTTGCTCCTAAGGGTTCATCAGGAACATTTTCTGCTGCAGCTCGCTTCTATGTTCACCAGTTAGATTCAGCAGGTGGAAAGCTCGGACCTACATCAACTAAGGCAATCACAGTTACTCTTAGTGGCGTAGGTTCAGTTGCACTTAACGGAGATACTCCAAACGGTGGATCTGTTGCATACGTTGCTCTAGGTGCAGGAAATGGAAATGACACACCTATCTACCTTTGGGCAGATGGCCGTTCAGGCGTAAGCACATTGACTATCTCTGTAAATGGCGTTGTTGTTGCAACAAAGTCAGTTAATTTCTACGGAACAGTTGCATCACTTACACCTACACCAGTCCGTAACTACATCAAGAATGGCAATGTATACACAGGTGCTGTTTCAGCAGTTGTTGCTAAGGATGCATCAGGAACAGTAGTTCCAGTGGCATCTGGTGCAATCGCAGTTACAGCAACTGGTACATCAGTTTCATACACTGACACAACATTGAACTCAGGAGCAGTTTCTGGTTCATTTGAGTCACACGTTGGTGTGCGTACAACTCCACTTTCAAAGTCTGGAGACAAGACAACTCTTACTGCAAGCTATGCGCTTGCGGATGGAACTTTTGTAACATCTCCTTCATGGGTAGTTACACTTGGTGGATCTGTTGCGAGCATTGTTGGAGCCTTTGATCAGGCTTCATACGCTCTCGGTGCTCCATTCAAACTTACATACACATTGAAGGACTCTTCTGGAAATATTCCAGCCGACAATCCTTCATCTGGCTGTGACTACAGCCTGCAAAACAACGGTGCATGGTCATACAACAACTATCCAACTTTTGCGATTTCTACTCAGAATCAAGAGTGGATTCTTTGCGTAGATGGTCCAGTTGCTGGTGTTGCAACCGTTTCAGGTTTTGCACCTCAAACTCAAGGAAATGGTACTTGGACAATTAAGTACACAGACATGGACGGTGCAACTGTTCGCACTATTTCAGCAGCTCTTGAGCAAGATGCAGCAACAGCAGCAGCAGCTGATGCAGCGGCAGAAGCAACTGATGCAGCAAACGCAGCAACTGATGCAGCTAACGCTGCAGCAGAAGCAGCAGATGCAGCAACAGCAGCAGCACAAGATGCAGCTGATGCAGTTGCAGCTCTTGCAGCACAGGTAAGCACAATGATCTCAGCTCTAAAGAAGCAGCTCATTGCACTTACTAACCTAGTAATCAAGATCCAGAAGAAGGTAAAGGCGTAAGCCTTTAACCCTTCGGGTTCAGGAAGTAAGAAGCCTGGCTCTCCCTTTAGGGGGAGCCAGGCTTTTCCTGTAAGATTGTCTAAGAAAGTTCCGTGAGTGTTAGCCCTCACCGGGATGCTAGTACCAGCTAATGCTCAAGGAAATGGGGACGCAAGTGAGTCAAGCAAGCACCTTTATCCCCGAACAGTTAGCTCAATCCATCCCGGCCCTAGGCCTTCGTTGGGATGAAGAGACTTTGGTCGTTGGTTTGCCAGCGCACTTTAGTGAAAAAGAGATTGACCAGGCCCTAGACAAATTAGTCTCCGCTTTAGATGTCAGCGTTGAGGCACAGGTTGTCGAAGAAGATGAAATTCGCAGATCTATTGCTTTGGTTTACAGCGATCTGTCACCAATTAGTTTTATTGCCCCACGCTCGTTAGATTCAAAATCTGAGGGACCAATTATCAATTTGGTGAATAACCTGATTGAAAGCGCAGTGCAGTCCCGAGCCTCAGATATTCACATCGAACCAATGGAAACAACATTGGTAGTGCGCATGCGTATTGATGGCAAGCTAGAAGTATTAACTGAATTAGATTTGAGCTTAGCTCCTGCAATCTTGAGCCGTTTAAAGGTTGTATCTAAATTAAGTATCGTTGAACGTCGTCGACCACAGGATGGTCAGTTCTCAGTAGATGTTGCTGGTCGCCAAATTGATATTCGTCTTTCAACGGCGGCCACATTATTTGGTGAAAAAGCTGCACTGCGTTTGTTAGATACTCGCCGCAGCTTGGGTGATTTAACAACTTTGGGCATGACTCAAGAAAAGCGTGACAGTTTTAGCGGAATTCTTGCAGCCCGTCACGGTTTGATTATTGCTGCAGGTCCAACAGGTAGCGGTAAGACAACAACAATGCATAGTGCGCTAAAGGAGATTAACTCCGTAGAGCGCAATATTTCAACCATTGAAGATCCAGTTGAATACATTGTTAACGGTGTTAACCACATCCCAGTTAACGAATCAATTGGTGCAACTTTTGCTATCCAATTGCGTGCAATTTTGCGCCAAGACCCAGACGTTGTTTTAGTCGGAGAAATCCGTGATGCCGAAACTGCACGTATTGCAGTCCAAGCAGCGCTAACAGGCCGTTTAGTTCTTTCAACTCTGCACGCACCTGATGCATTAGGTGTTATTTATCGTATGTTCCAGATGGATATCGAACCTTATTTAGTTGCAGCTTCATTGATGGGCGTTGTTTCCCAGCGACTCGTGCGCAAGAACTGTCCTTACTGCTTAGTTGAAACTAAGGCCAGCACAGCAGAGCGCCTATTGCTGACAGAGAATTTGGGTAATAGAAAACTTAATCTTCAACATGGCCTTGGTTGCACAATGTGTCGTAACACTGGTTACTTAGATCGCATTGGCGCCTTCCAGATGCTAGAAATTTCAGATGAGATGCGTGAGTTAATTTCTAAGCGCCCTGATCCAGGTCAGCTACAGGCACAAGCAAAGCGCGACGGATTAAAGTCATTACAAGAAGAGGCGTTGTCTTTGGTCGCAAGTGGTCAAACTTCAGTTTCAGAAGTTATCGAATTGGTGGCACAAAATGCTGAATAGAAAATCTAAAGATGACGGAAGCGTGGCAGTAGTTAAAGCTGCTAAAGCTCCTAAAAAAGTTAAGGCTGAAAAAATTAAGCCTCGCAAATTTAAAGCCATTGTTATTGATGAAAACGACAAAGAAAAGAAAATTACTGTTGTCGCAGAAAACCGAGCTTTGGCCCGTATGGAACTTGCGAACAAGGGTTTAAATGTTCTTGAGTTGAACGAAAAGAAAAGCCTCCTTGAGTTAGAAATAGGCGGATCAATTTCACAGGCTGGGTTACTTCAAGTAACTCGCCAGCTAGCAGCTTTTTCTGCCGCCAGTGTTCCACTTCTCGATTCAATTTTGATGTTGGCAGAATCTTCTAAGAGCAAGCAGTTAAAGGCTGTGCTTAATGAAATTGCAAATGACATCCGCGATGGTGAAACTTTGCCACAGGCAGCTCGTCACCATGGAAATATTTTTCCTGGCTACTACATTTCAATTCTTGAATCATCAGAGCGCACAGGTGAAATCACCGAAACTTTTGAAGTTCTAGCTTCATATCTTGAAAGAGATTTAGCATCAAACCGAGCGGTTAAGTCGGCAATGTACTACCCAATTATTCTTGTCACTTTGGCAGTTGGCGCAGTTATTATTTTGAGCACCACAGTTTTGCCAAAGTTCTCATTATTCTTCGCATCTCTAAATACAAAGCTTCCAAAATCTACGCAGATTCTTCTAAATGTCTCAAACTTCTTTTCAGAGCAGTGGGTTTTTGTGTTGCTAGGAATGGCAATTGCTGGTGTTGCTTTTAATTTATTCTTGCGCACCGAAGCCGGCCGATTAGCTTTTGATAAGGCGATTTTGAAAGCCCCACTTTTGGGTGAGATTATTAAAATTATTATTCTTGAACGCTTTACCCGTGTTATGGGTTCTTTAACTAAGGCCGATGTTCCTTTGCCAGATGCCTTAACTCTTGCATCTACCTCTATGGGCAACTCGGCATTTAGAAACGCAGTTCGTTCTGCCCGTGATGGCGTTATCCGTGGTGAAGGCTTAGCCGAACCGCTTGAAGAGTCAAAAGTATTTCCTGTAGAAACAATCCAGATTTTGCGCGTAGGTGAGCAGTCAGGTCGATTAACTGATCAGTTAAGCCACGCCTCAAATTATTATGCAAAAGAAGTTGATTACCGTTTAAAGAATCTAACGGCTTTGGTTGAACCAGTTGTTTTGGCAGTAGTGGGTGGCGGCGTTGGTTTCGTAGCCATCGCTCTTGTATCTGCAATGTATGGAATTTATTCAAGTACAAGCTTGGGAGGCTAGTTACAAATGGCAAAGCAAAATAAAACCAAAGGCGATTCAGGTTTTTCACTGGTAGAAGTACTTGTCGCTCTTGTCATTTTGGCCCTTGCCGGCGCAGCTCTGGTCCAATTATTACAGGGATCCACTCAACAAAGTCGTGGCATCTCTACTAAAACTGTGGCCCTATCAGGCCTTGAATCAGAAGTAGCAGCCTATGACGGCGCAAAATACATTGCTTGTGATGGAACTTCTGCAAACCCATATGCGGTTGGCAAGAATGCAAATACTGATGTCACTATCGAAACTTTCCTTAATTACAAGTACACCGACGGCTCTGGAAAGACCATTCAGATCAACGAGTGGGTTCCTTGTTTAGATACCCCGCCAGGTAGCGGAAAAATTGCTTTGGCATTTAGCCGAGCTAACTACAAGCCAACAGTTCAACGTATCCACTTAGCTCAAGATGTTGCGAAGCAAACTGGTAAAAATAATGCGGCAACAACCGAACTTTCTACTCGCGTATATCGCGACATTATCAAGACTTCTCGCCCACGTAATGCTGATGGCTCATTTAACGGCGGTGGAGTAATTTGTAAAATCTCTTCTAATGCCACTTTTTCAAGTGGAAACTATCTTCTAGGTGTTAATAACCCAGGCTCTGCAACCTTGTCACTTAATGCGAAAGCAACAAGTGGAAACGGAACTGATCCTTGCCCAACACCAAATAGCAGCTTAATTTTTAACGTTGTAGCAAGTGGAATTCCAACCGATTGGGATGCAAAAGTTGTTGGAAGCACGCTGACTGTTACTTCAACTCGACGCACACTTCCGGCATATCCGCTTACTCGTGCAGCAGTATTAACTATTGAAGGTTACGACACAGATACAAACTTCTTGTTGCAGCAAGCCTCAGTATTAGTAACAGTAACTTTCCCAAAGCCAGTTATTACAGCTTTCATTGTCAAGGATAAGTTCGGAAACGTTAGAGATTGCCCTGACTATGTTCAGGCTATTGCGAACTCTCCAGCAGATGGTGTTTGTGGTGTAAAGGATGACGTTGTAACCGTTTCAGGTGATTATCTGCTTGGTAATCCTGACGATGTAAGAGTTAATCCTGAGACTGTAATGTTTAACGGAATAACTGTTCCAACCACAAACTTCAAACCTTTGCTGCCTGGATCAACAACAAATTACTACCCATACAGCGACAGCGCGATTTCATTTAAAGTTCCTGACAATGTAAGCAACACCTCAAATACCGCTGGTCACACCTTTACTTTAGAAACCCAAGGCGGAGTAGACACGACTCCATACGGTTACTTCTCTATTCCTACGCCAATTATCGATGATGCCGGTGGTTCTTATACAACTGCAAAGGCAATCGATGCGGGTGTGAGTGATGTTCTAACTACTGGATATCACCCATGGGGATCTGGCAATACAAACCAAATCACTTTGCAGGGTTATAACTTTACAACTGCAAGTAAACTTGAATTCACTTGTGTATCAGGAACAACCGGCTGTGTTCAAGCAGATGATTCATCTTGGAGAGTCCCCGGCACAATTAACGTAAACGCAGTCAATTCAAGCTATGGAAATAATTGGGGTAGCTCATCGCTTTGTACAGGCGCAAATGGCTCCTCATCCTCACAGAGTTCTTGGAGTCGCACATCGAGGTCGTATTCATCTATTTCATTTAAGAATCGACCTATAAGCGTCAAGACTGCACCTACTACTTTTGCTTGGGTCACAACTTCTTCTAGGTACAGCAATAGTTCGACTATCTATAACTTTGATAATCAAATTACTACGTGTGTTCCGGCAAGTGCAGTCGCAGGGAAAATTTATGTAACAAATGCAGCTGGTGACGGTACTTCTATCTTTAAGTTCCACCCTGAACCAGTCATTGTTGATTTCATTTCAAACGGAAACAATAACAATAACGGCGATGGCAACTACGGCGATAACTACTTTGGTCCAGGCAGCGGATCTGCAAATGGTTCATCTGGTAACTCTATTGACGGCGCTGGTGCAGGAGTTAGCATCTCTGTTATTGGAACCGGGTTAAGCAAAGTTAGTTCAGTGCAATTTGGTGCAGGAGCAGTTCAAACATATTCAAGTAGTAGAAACTGCACTGTATTTTGCAACTCACCTGGAGAAAATGACATCCAGTTAACAGTGCCAACTACTACTGCAAATGCTAAAGATGGCGTTATGACCATGAAGAGTGGAACGACTAATTATTCTTCACTACTTAACTTCTATGTAACTCCACGAGTTAAGTCAATTACAGTAAATGTTAATAACGTGGATGTAGTTACTTCAACCCCGAATATGGGCCAAGTAATTACCCTTAATGGAACTGGCTTCACTGGACTTTCACCAAGTTCTAGTACCGGTGGTGTGAAGATAAATAGCGTTAACGCAACAGCTACGAACACAAGCGATAACAGTCTTGATGTTGCGTTGAGTTGTTCGATAACCACTGGACAAAGCCTTCCAATTCTTGTTACAACAGGCCTTGGATCAAGCACTGGCACGCCAAAGTCAATTACTGTGTCAGGTAACTTCTCACCGGTTGTAACTGGAGTCGGTACTAACACAAGCGGTACTGATGGCACTTGGGTCTCAGGCTCAACGGTAAAGGTTTCCGGAAGCGGATTGACTTGTGCCAAGTTTGTTAAATGGAATAACCAAGCTCTGGCAGTGACAAGTGCAACAGATTCTTTGGCTACAACATCTTCTTCTACTGGAAAGTTGAGCTCTACTCCACCGACAGATTGCTCACCTACGGTATCTGTTTCTTCAAACGCAGTGTCGACCAATAACACTGGAGACTACGCCTCTAACTTCACTCTTACTCCTAAGCCAACTGTTACAAAGTTCTCAGTAGGTTCGGCAAGTTCCATAGTTAAGGGCTCTACGCAAGTGACCTTGACTGGCACCAATTTCTGTACAGATACAAATAACATAAAGATTTATCTGCAGAAATACTCAACTTCTATTGGTAACTCAGGCAGCAAGTCTGGTTCTGCGTTAACTATTTCGGGAAGTGGCATTACAAATAAGAGTTCAACTTCACTTACTTTTGTAATACCTAGCTCACTTACTGCAGGTAGTTACCAAATATCTGTTCAGAACGGCACACAAACCGCGGTCGTTGCGAACAATACTTGTAACGCATGCGGAAGCATTGCGCTGAGAAGCCCACTTGTCAGAAATACTCCAATTGCCCTGACTTTCAAATCATCGGCCACTAACTTTATTCTCATTGCTGGGCAGTTATTTGATTTAAGTAACTCTTCAAGTTCAAACAATAGGACCTACAACGAAGGAAGTAACTTGCCGATTATCTCGGCTACCTCGAGCACGGCAAGTGTTACCTCACCTTCTACCAGTACAAGTACGTCTTCACTAACTTCTTCCACATCTGTAGACGTAGATCAGCCTTACCTTGTAGTTCCGTAGGCAAAGGTTGATCATGTCTTTCAAAAGAGAGTTAGCCAATGGATAAGGGCAAACTGAGCAGAGTTAAGTTGAAATCGCTTAACTCTGATTCGGGCATGACTTTAATTGAGGTCTTGTTGGCCTTGATTATTACTGCCTTTATTTCGGTAGTTATTTCAAATGTGACCATGGGCGCATCTAAAACTCTTCAAGTTACTGCCGAAGAGGCAATTAATGCTCAGCAGTCAGTTGTGTTTTCGCAGAGATTAAAAGCTGACATAAGTAACTCTGAAAGTTTGTATGTTTACTCTGGAAATAAGCCAACTTCGGCCAATACATTGCAATTATGTGATGGAATCGGATCAAATTTTTCAATAAATTCTGAAAAAGGTCGCCCACTATTTACGGTCAATATCCGGACTGTGCCTACAAATGTGGATGTGAATACGACATACAGCTCAACGCTCTTAATACAAAAAGTTGAATATGACCTTGTATCCCAAGTAGATAATTTTGGAAACAAAAATACATTCCAAATCACACGTCGGATATGCGGTTCAAGTCTTCCACCACAAACCATGCTCAATGTTGGCGATGCGTTATGTAAATCTGCTACTAATGGTTTTCTTGGAATTGCCAGAAAATACGATATTGGTAAACCAAATTGCCCATCTATATTTGTTAATTTAGATGATCTCGATTCAACTGGGCAATCAGTAAACGCTAATTTAACTGGAAACACCATACTTTTTTGCAAGACCGACTACTTATCTGAAGCCGATGGGGGCAAAGGATTTAAGTCATGCGTTGATGACAGCGACAGCGTTACCTATGGATCAATTCCAGCCCAAGGCGCTTACTATTTCGGACTTCCTTACGCTGGCTGCAAGGTACCTATGGCGGTTTTAACTTCGGCCAGGTTGGGCGCACAATCAAGGTGCGATATAAACATCCGCTACAAAGATAGTAATGGTGTTGCGTTAACTTCTATTAAGCCACTTGCAAATCTCAACAGAAGAATTGATAACTAATGAACACATTAAAAGAAAGATTAAAAGAGGAAGAAGGTGCAGCCCTTGCATTAGTTCTTGTCATGGTTGTGTTACTCAGCCTTTGGTTGATGTCTGTATCAATTCTTACTCAGTCAAGTAATGCTGCAATCAACCAGACTTTAATTAAATCTGCACAGAAAAGTGCGGCTGTAGCTCTAGCGGTTCAAAGTTCAATTAACTGCGCACAAGCTCTGCCCGATGCAAATGGAGCATTTGATTTCCCAGGGTGTGCGACTCGAACTAACGGCTATTTAGTTGGATCATATGCAAACCCTTGTACCGCTACAAATTTGGTTAATGACATTGATTATTCGATAAAAACTGCCGTAGTTAACCCGACAAATAACTCCATTGGCGAAACATTGCAACCCGGCAAAATTAAAGTCAGCTGTATCAACTCACCTAATAGTGGGGTAGTTGAGCCGCTTGCTTCATATATGTTGGTTGGAACCAGTACTACAGGCACGATTGGTGTTGATTCAGGCCTGCAAGTTTCCAACTGCTCATCAACTCTGAATTTAAATGGTGGTTTACTCAATAGCTCTTCACGCTGGAACATTGATTCAAATTGCGGAACTATTTTAAGACTAGCGATGACTAATAATTCTGACAGTCAGCATGTCCCACAGATTAAAACTGCAGCAGGTGGATGCGCTGCAATTAAACCGTATGTAAATGCGGCAGATTTAGCTTCAAAATATCCATCGTGTGATGAAAATTTCTTACCTGCAGAGATGGATCCAACGGTCGTTAATTCAACAGTTGCTGGGTATATCCAATATCAAAATTCATATATTTCCCCCGTCTATGGAGTTGCCTCGTTTTCTAGCTCAACCTGCCGGTTTACAAGCGGCATTATCGATTCAACGGTTCTGGCCACGATTAACAGCAGCCTGGCTTCAGGCAGTGGTTGTGGCAGCAGCAGCTCGAGGCCGATCTACTTTGGACAAAGCAATAAATTTGTATCTAACGGCGGTGCGCCACTAGTTCTCAATATTCCTAGTAACAAATATTTCGTGTCGACAAATTACAGTACAAGTAATGGTGGAAGCTGTGGCAGTTCAGCTGGAACGCAGCTAGTTTTTGCTGGCGCTACATCTATCAATGTGCAAAGCGGTGGACGTTTAAGACTCTGCCCGGTAAATAGTTCTGATAAGAACTCTTTTGGTCAGACTGTCGATAAGCCTGTGATTATTACTTGTAACGTCTTTTTTGGAGCGCCGTGCTCTTTGGCAGAAGATTTTATTTCACAACCTGGCACGGCATTTTTAACTATTGCAAGTGGCGGTTACTTAACTGCAGATGGGCTTGTCTTTGCACCAAGTGGTTGGGGAAAAATTAACTGGCTTACCGGTGCAATCTTTCCTAAGGGAATCATGCTTAAAGCCTTACAACTTGTGCCAAGTGGTACATCAGCATCTAGTTCAACTTCTGCCGCTGCCAACCCTTGTAACGGTGATCGTTGCTTGCAGTTAAAAATAGGTTTTTCTCCCAATTCAGTTTCAGGTGCCACAGTTCCTTATGGTCTAGTCCAGATAAGAATGAGAGATAATTTCTTGGGCTTTAACAACTTTGGCAAGAGCGTTTCGCAGACAAGTGGCACATATAGGATTGATTTATGGGATCTCCAGAGAGCGGGCTAAACATGGATAAAAAAGAGTCACAAACTCAAGGCTTCACACTCATTGAGCTGTTGATTACGGTAGTCATTATTTCGCTGTTGGCTGGAATTGTGACTTTCAACGTTGCATCAACTACCCAGCGCTCTCAGACCAAAGCCTGCAATATTGACTACCAATCATTAAGTTCGGCAAATGCGTCGTACTTCAATGATTCAAACGTTAACGCCGCTTCACTTCAGGTTTTAGTGGACGCAGGGTATTTGGCAAATGTTCAAAATGAAATCGCAGTCCCAGCATCGGCACTAACCAACAACAATGGAGTGGCCCTACAGGCCCTTTCTCGCAAAGGCTCGCCTTACCGGCTGTATTTGGGATATCCGACAGCCGATGGCTCCATAACTGTGGTCAAAGACGGCACTATTCAGTCTGGAAAGGGCTGTAGCTAGTAGAAATTGATGTATCAGTAATACATAGGATATTCTTGTAATCTATGCCCGCTAGGTTAACAACTTAAGGAGTAATTAAAAAGATGATGAGATTATTTAGAAAAAAGAAGAGGTCCTCATCAAAAGGCTTCACTCTTATTGAGCTTTTGATCGTTGTAATTATTCTGGGTATCTTGGCCGCAATCGTAACAATTGGTGTTGCGGGTGCTCGAAACAAATCTGTAGAAAAATCATGTCAGTCAAGTGCGGTGGCTTTAGCTTCTGCCCTAGATTCTTTCTACATCGATAACGGAGCCTTCCCTGAGACTTCAATTGATGGTTGGTACATAAAGACCACGAAGGCAGATGGAACAACCGCACTTACCGCTCCATTTAGTACTTATCTGAAAGCAATTCCAGCACTTGTAAATGTTGGTCAAGGTGCTGTTGCTAATGCACCAGTGGCTTCTGACTATTACCTAAAGATTACTACTAATGACACAACCGGTATCTCGACAGTACAAGGTTACAAAGACATCGCAGGCGGTACTGCGTTTAGTCCGGTGACTTTGTGTAAGTACCCAGCAGCCTAATTTAAAAAAGAACCCTACCTAGCGCCGACTCAAGTGATTGAGAGCGTTAGGTAGGGTTTCTTATTACCGAATAACTAACCAAGGAAGGCACACACTCCAATGATTTCTTTGTATGTATTCTTCTTTGGCCTCATCTTTGGTTCTTTTTCAAATGTCTTGGCCCTGCGTACACACATTGGTAGGTCAGTGGTTTTCCCAGGGTCCGAATGCCCTCAGTGCCAGAAAGCTTTAACTTGGTATGAAAACATTCCTGTAGTCAGCTTTATCGCACTAAAGGGACGATGTCGCAGTTGCCGTAATCGAATTTCATATATCTATCCATTAGGTGAACTCTTCTGCGCCGCGATTTTTGTGGCGATTTATGCCAAGTTTGATCTTTCCTTAGCCTCAATCCTGTTCTTTTCAATCGCTATTTTTACGGCTCCCTATATTTATATTGACGTGAAAATACACCGATTGCCTAATCTTTTTACGTTGGTTTTAGCCGTAATTGAACTAGGCGTATTTGGCATAAAAATGTATCAGGACCAATCATTTGAAAATTTGACTGGTCTATTGCGTGACCCAATTACGGCTCTGATTATTTTTGGAGTGATTTATGTTGTAACCGGCAGCAAGGGAATGGGTATGGGTGACGTAAAACTTGCCCCAGTTCTGGCTTTTGCTGCGGGCCTAATTGGTTGGAAGACCACTGCTGCTTATTTGATTTTATCTTTTTATACCGCAGGGCTTATTAGCGTTGGCTTATTGTTGTCAAAAAAGGCAAGCCGAAAGACCAGAATTCCATTTGGACCATTCCTGCTCTTAGGCTTTTGGATAGCCGTGTTTCTTTCAGACCGCCAGATTCAATGGATAGTTTCGTTCTGGCAGATCAAGCACTAACTAGCCGACAGTTACTTCAATCATGTTTGATTGAGCAGAGCCTGCAGAAGTTAATACGATCTTGTATTTACCAGCTTTAATGAACTCCATAATTTGGAAGGTAAGAACGCCGCGAGATGACGTCAAACTTGGACTCAATGGGATGCTGTTACTAGCTGGTGTCAGTACGCTCATCTGATAAGAAGTAGATGGCGAGAGTGAAGAGATTTGAAGCTGGAAAGCTTTCTTAAGTGGCAAGCGAACTCCACCAGAAAGTCCAGAGATTGAAACATTTGCTGCACTTAAATCCATGCCAGGGTCTGCAAGAAGAAGCGAATCAGAAGTTGCGCTCTTAACAATAACTACCGTTGTCTTTCCAGTATTTCTACTTGGTGCAGGATTATTTTTACTTGAACCGCTACTGGTGGCAGCTGTTTTTGCAAAAGTAATTGCAAGCGGGGCAGATACTGCGTCTAGGAATTCAGGATCTCCTAACTTCTTAGCTGTAATAGAACAGGTGCCAACGGTTTTTGCAACCACGATTCCTGCTGAAGAAACTGAACAGACCTTTGAAGTAGAAGTACTAAAGCTGAGTTTTCCATCGCCTTGTGCCTCTGTTGTAAGTTGTGGCTTATCTGTAGTCGAGTACGTGCTCTTGGAAGGTTGGGCAGTGAGTTCAAAATTGTTTTGATTAGTGCGCAGCCCATAGAAGCCAAAAGTTTTTGTAGTAATTGAAAATGTAGATCCCCCGCCAGTAAATCCAGCTAAAACTCCAGCAGGAAGTTCAGGAGAAGTTAGCTGCTGAACCGGTGTCCACTTTGAACCATCTGCGCTAAATACTGGGAGGAATTTATTTGAGGGCGCATCAATTATCACAGTAAAGCTCTTGCTCATGCGTGACAAAGTTGTGCCAGAGCTACTGCGACCTTCAATGCTAAAACTTAACTGGGAGCCCTTTAGAGAAAGCTCTGGTTTTCCAACAATATTGATAATCGAGCCAGAAGTGAAAACGCCGGCTGCAGATTGAACGGCAACGTTGTGGTTGATTCCACTAGCCGTTTGAAGCTCGGTGAAATAACTAAAATCTTTTCCAGATTCAACTTTATTGGCAACTACGGCCGGCTGGCTCGGTGTTGCAGTCGGCGATGCCGTAGGTGTTGGTTCTACGGGCTTTGGATTTACAGTAAATGTTCCTGGATAGTAGGTGATTAGATAGGCACTAGTAGCTTCTGCGCCGGTGCACATAATTTTATATTTTCCAGCTGGTGGCGTAGAAGTAAGAACTCGGTCACCGTCATAGGCCTGACAAATTGGTTCTTTAAAAAAGGCACCAACTGGTGATGCCAAATAACAATTAAAGACTGGCAATTCATCGCCAACGTCGGCGCTTGTATCTACGGCTCTAATAATCGCTTCAACCGTTCCATTGTCAGATCCATCTGTAGGAACTGGTGGCATTGGCGGAACATAAATCTTTGAACATTCACCATCTGCAAACGCAGGTGCCTGCAATGTTGCTGGCAGGACCACCAAGGTGGCAAGCATCGCAAGCGTTGCAATGGCGGCCACAATGAATCTGCGGGCGTTTGAAGCGATTAATGATGAGACAGACAGATTATTTGAGCGCATTTGGTGAGTATAACTGAAAAGGTGCTTGGAGCCTTAAAGCCTTTCAGGTAGTTCACTGTTGCTCATCAGCATTCTCTGCCATAATTAGTGTTCAATGAAGCCTTGGCGCAAGCGACGCGAATTTATAAGCACTCTGGCGCAGGTACCGACTGGGCAGCGTTAGCGCTTGGGACCGGGCTTGGTTTAACTCTGGCTTTGCAGCTAACTACAGTGCGCAAAAGTGATTTCACTTCTGTGTATGCGTCACTGGCAACCTTTTCACGGTTGTCGGCGTTAGTTGGGACCTATTTTGCGATCGTTGGGATCTTCTTAGTCGCCAGAATTCCGTGGGTGGAAAAAGGCGTTGGTCATGATCGGCTCGTTACTTGGCATCGCAATTTAGGACCGTGGTCTTTGTATGGAATCGGCGCACATGTTTTATTCATTAT
>Ga0114966_10001497_pt1 | contig 21547 bp, 16 predicted proteins | sample M_130207_XF_Meta_FD_87029 | JGI IMG/M metagenome (GOLD analysis project Ga0114966, IMG submission 87029) | Freshwater microbial communities from Lake Montjoie, Canada to study carbon cycling - M_130207_XF_MetaG | ecosystem: Environmental > Aquatic > Freshwater > Lake | place: Lake Montjoie... | reverse complement strand
TAGACAACGTTGTCGAAAAAGACATCGACACTTCTAAGTTGGTAAAGGGAGATAACAAATTTGCATTCACGTTGCCAACGTCGGGTAAGTCCATCACGTTTGGTTTGCTTACTCACAAAGATGAAGCAGAAATCGAGCAAGAATTGAAAGCGTTGGCCAAGCTGGGAGCAAATGCCGCATCTCCAGAAATCACAACCAGACTTAAATATACAATCAAGTCTATTGACGGTGACTCTGATAGATCCAAAGTCAAGAACTTTGTTGATACTCAATTGACCGCAAAAGATAGTTTGGCATTACGCAGATTTATCAGGGAAAGTACACCCGATTTGGATATGACCTTTGAATTCACATGCCCAGCATGTGGACATCAAGCTAGAGTATCTATTCCACTTGGTGCAAACTTCTTCTGGCCAAACATCACTGATTGATAGCTGTGTGTGAGTTTAAACTATGAGATAATAGAGTTGGCATCCGAGGGATATTTCTATCCCAAGGACCATATATTATCTTCTGGTAAGGTTAGTATATACCCAATCACAGCGAAGCAAGAAGAGTTGCTATCCAATTCAAACTTTGCTAAACGAGGAATTCTTGATAGAGAATTTTTGAATGAAGTTGTGGTGGGCGGTATTGACTATGACACGTTATTGAAGTGCGACCGTGATTCTATATTACTAAATCTTAGAATCGCAAATTACGGTGCAGTTGCCAAAACGAAATACAAATGTGAATCGTGCGAACAAGAACACGAAGGCGACATTTCGTTTGCATTTAGATCTGTTCAATTTGATTTTTCAAAGTATGAAAAGGGTGTAAACAAGTTATCATATACGTTTCCTAGATGCAAAAAAACTGTATATTTTAAGTTACCCACTTGCATCGAACATAAGATATATGATGAGTATAGTTGGTTGACATTTATAAAATGTATGACCCTAAGTATCGACGGTGTTGAAAAAGATGGTATAGAAGATTTTTATGATCAACAATTAGGTGCAGTAGATAGCAACTCTTTCAGGTCTTATTATAATAAGAACATGCCCGGTTATATGAACGAGATGTCTTTTACATGCCCGTCGTGTTCTGTTTCTAAGAGGTCGAAGATAGAAATAAATCCGGACATATTTGGAATAAACTCAGAAAGTAAAATGAACATACACTCTGAGATATTCGACCTTTGTTATTATAGTAATGGAGCGTTTACTCAAGATGGTGTATATAAAATGCCAACAATGTTGCGTGCGTTTTATATAAAAAAACTAGTAGAAGCAAAGAAAGCAGAGGCAGAAGCCAATAAGAGCGCATCTAAAGGTGGAGGCTCTAGTAAAATATCCAAGCCACCGACGGTCAAAAAGTGATCAATTATAATATTTATATGTAAGTATTTATATATAAATGGCAAAGAAAGATAAAACAGAATTCGACGAGGAGAGTATGAAAGGCTTTGCAAAGCAAATCCTTGGCATAAATGACTCACTTGAGGAGACTGCTAGAAGTTTTAAAGACCTTCGCGATTTCACCAAACAGGTGATGAACCAACTGAAAGATGCTGGAAAACTTTTTAATGTTATAAAACAGACCGGCGAACAAGTTGGTGTGATGGGAAACATGATGGAAGTATTTGGGACCAGAAGTATCGCTGCTAGGTTTGCAATCGACGAGATGGCAAATGGATTTGAAAAGACGGCGTCGAGACAAAAATTTTTAATAACACAACAAGAGAAATTTTCAGCATTAGAACGTGTTACCGCCAAAGATTCGTCGTTAGCAACCTCGTTAATAACAACACTTACTGACAACCTAGGTATTTCACAAAAAAAATTACTAGATTCTAAAACCGCGATGTTAAATGTTGACGCTCGTATTTTAGAAAAAAAAAGAGCAGAGTGGGCAAGTTCCACGCAAACATTAACACAGCTTCAAGCTCAGATGCAGTACGATACTGAAAACTTGCAAGTCGAGGACAGGCGTTTGGCAATTCTGGAACAGCGCCGAATCCTAGAAGAAGACATGGCAAAGATTCAAGGTAAAAGAATGAAGGCGGCGGATAAAGAAGCAATAATGGAGGAAATGCACGGTAAGTTTGCAAAACTAAATGCTGAGTACGAAGCGACTGGCGGCGGCGCATCGTTTTATGACGGCAAGAGTTTAAAAGCTTATGATAAAATGCAGCGGGGCGTTTCCCAATATCGTGAAGAGGCGATGCAAAACCATTTGGCGGCAACCATACTTTTGTCTGAAAAAGAAGCGGAGCAAGGAAAAGAAGACTTGATGAGTTTAAAGACAAGAGCTGGATATTTACAGCACATTGGTCGAAATCAAGAAGTAAGTCTTGGTACATTGGGTGAACATGTTAATGTTGTCAGAAAATTTCTTGATACATCCAAACTTATTCCAAAACCATTCATGTTGTTGGATCTCATATTAAAATCTGGATATGATAGATTTATAGCTTTAGATAAAGCAGCTGAGGAATTTAGAAAACAAACGGGATACAGTAATACGCAAATGGTAGAATTGCGCAAAAATGCGGAATCTATAAATCTTGAATTCCAACACATGGGTATTGGTATAGAGCAAGTATATAAATCTGCAAAGGCGTTGACCGATGTGTTTGGCAGAACATCACTTGTCAGTAAAGAGGCACTGCAAAACGTTTCGTTGATGAGTGCAAATCTCGGTGTTGCTGAAGAACATTCGGCGGCTGTACTAGCTACATTCCAAGGATTAGGCGGCGCATCTGAGCAAGCCGCGATGAATGTAATAAAAGTTGGTGCTGGCATATCTGACAAAGCGGGTATTTCTTTCAAGTTGGTTATGCAAGACGTGGCAAGTGCATCGGAAGATACTCTCAGTATGTTGGGTGCAAATCCGTCAAAACTGATGAAATCCGCAATTGCGGCAAGATCGATGGGAATGGAATTAAACAAACTCGTATCTTCTCAAAGAAAAATTCTCGACTTTAGCAACAGTATAACCGATGAAATGGAAGCGAGCGCGTTGCTTGGAAAAAATGTTAATTTCCAACTAGCAAGACAATTAGCGTTTGAAGGAAGGGTTGAAGATTCCGCCAGAGCCACTTTGGAAACGGTAAAGAATGCCGGAGATTTCAACAAGATGAATGTTTATCAGCGCGAAGCATTGGCTAAAGCGGCTGGTATGGAACTTAAAGATTTGACTAAGATGATGGCGGTTGAAGCACAGCGCGATGCTATATTAAAAGGCAACGACGAAAGTAAAAAAGCCACGCTAAAAGCACAAGAAAAAGAGTTAGCGGCTTTGAAAAAAATAAACGACTTAGATTCTGCTGATTTGGTAAAACAAAACGAAAAAGCGTTGATGCAACAGAAAATTCAAGGTTTGATTACAAAGTTAAAAAATAGTTTGGAGTCAATGGTTGTTGCGATTGGAAACATACTAGAACCAATAATTACCCCACTGGTAACAATAGTTGTTCCCGTTTTTTCATTTATAGCATGGGCGGTTGGTTGGATAGCAAAAGGTCTTGCTTGGATATTGAGTCCCATCAAATGGATAGCAGATGGCGTTGCCTCTATTGCGGATGGTACTGGATCTTGGTCAAAAACTGTAGGATTTGTCAAAGAGCAATTTAAAGATTTAGGAACAACCGTTGGCACTTTGATACAAATTGCTGGAGCAGGTTTAATTGCCGCTATCTTTTTTGGTTCCGGTGGTGTTGGTGCAGTCATGGGTATGATTGCAAAACCATTCAAAGCCGTGGGATCGTTTGCAAAGTCGCTTATTGAAAAAGTTAAGGGTCCGAGCACTACGACTAGCACTCCTGATATTTCAAAGGGTGTGGAAAAAACAGAAAAATCTTCAAGATCGATGAAGTCAAACAACGGTTCCGGAATCAAGTCGTTTTTAACAAACCTTGCGGCTGGGTTAAAAAAGATGGCTGGGGTTGAAGTTTTGAAAGGTGCACTTAATTTAATACCAGCCTCAATTGGACTTGTGGTCATGATACCGGGCGTTATTGGTGCAAAATTGCTATCTATGATTGACGGTGAAAAGCTTTCTGCCGCGATTGAAGGAATGGCAAAAGGGTTTAAGAAAATGGCAGGTGTTGACGTTTTACTCGGTGCTTTAAATCTTATACCCGCGTCGATTGGACTTGTTCTTATGATTCCCGGTGTTGCCGGTGCAAAATTGTTGTCGATGATTGACGGTGATGCCGTAAAGGAAGCCCTCGGCGGAATTGCGTCCGGATTGAAAAAAATGGCAAGTGTTGACGTTTTACTTGGTGCAGGAGCGCTAATGTTCACTTCGCTTGCTTTAGTGGTAATGCTCCCTGGGTTAATAGGTATGGCGGGAATTGCTTTACTCGGAACACCGTTTTCGGCTGGATTAATTGCTATGAGCGCTGGTCTTTCTGCTTTAGGCGGCAATCCTATGGCTTGGTTAGGTATAGCCGCCGTAGCCGCTTTATCTTTGGCGTTTGTTGGTTTTGCGTTTGGTATAAAATTAATAGCGGAAGGACTTTCTATTGTAGTTAATTCATTTTCTGTGTTTGGCGATTTGGATTGGTCAACTATAGCTAAAGGATTTGTTACCATGTTAGGATTAGGATATGTCGCTTCCGTGTTGGGATTGGCCCTTCCATTTATAATAATGGGAGCCATTTCTTTGGGAGTACTTTCTGTGGCAATGATGGCATTTGGAGCTGCAATGGAAATTGCATCACCGGGTTTCGACGCTTTTGACACGGTTGTTGAAAAATTACAAATGTTCGGCGAAGTTGATTGGTCTAGTGTTGCTATGGGAGTAGCAACTGTGGCGGGAGCGGCGGCATCATTTGCTATAATTGGATTTTTTGCTGCGGCCATACTGGCAGGGGCAGCGGCGATTGCATTTATGTCTCTTAGTATAGCCGCATTTGGAAAAGCCATAGAAATAGCATCACCGGGATTTGAAATACTGTCCAATACATTAAATAAAATAGGTCAGATAGGTGGAGATGGATTATTAAAAACGGCATTTGGTATAACAGCACTGGCTGGAGCTTTAGCCGCATTTGGTGCAGGTTCGGCAGTTGCTGGCATTGGTAATTTTATCGGCGGATTCTTGGGTGGTGATCCAATTGATAAATTAAAAGAACTGTCTTCAATGGGCAGTCAATTGCAACTTACCGCCGATTCTATCCAAAAAATATCCAACTCGATGTCAAATTTTGGTGCAGTCGATGCATTTACATTATCAATTGATAAGTTGACATTGTCTTTATCTAAATTGAACAGCCAAGTGGAAAGCATGAGTGTTATTAAAATGGCGGCATTGTCGGTGATATCTGCCGCAGCACCAACCGCAGCACCAACCGCAGCACCAACCGCAGAAGCAGTACCAACCGAAGCAGGGGGCATTGGTGGCAAATTGGACGAACTTATATCTTTAATGCGCAGTGGCGGTATTGCAGTAAATCTAGATGGAAGAAAAGTTTCTTCAGCAATGGCATCCAGTGGAAGAGATTAAAATTGACACGGATCGATATTTATAATATATGCTATCCGACTTAACAATCTCAAATCCATTGTCTCCTATAAAAAGACTAACACCTGCGGATAGATTGGCCGCTTTTGATAAAGAATCAAATTCTATTTATAAAAAGTATTCGGTATATACACAATCGACTGGGCCTGGTATAAAACTCGGTAGCTCACAGCCATATGTCTTTATTGATGTTTCAAGTAGCAATTTTTCAAAAAACATCACACGTTTTGATTCTCAAGCAATGCCTTTTGGATCTACACTTCTTGATATAAAAAGAGTTTCAAAATTTGCAACAAGTGGGACTGGGCTGTTGTATATTGGAAAACAGTATTTGTTACAAAAACAAAACAGCTTCAACGAAACTAGAATATATAACCCACTTAGTCTTCTAAGTGCTACTGCTGCTAAAGGATCCACTGGATTGATTGACAGACCAGTTAGATTTTTACCTGTTAGCGGAGGTGTAGGCAATTTTATTGCAACCTCTTTGTTAAGTGTTGTTGGTATACAAAGCAAAGCTATAGAAAATAATCCAGACGGTACGGCAACTGGAGCAGCTTTGTCTGGTTATGCCAAGATGAACGGTTTACCGGCCAAGGGACTTATACGATATGAAAGTGGTGATGGTGGTCGTAACAGATTTAATACCTTTTTCCCAGATGCTGGGACCGATCAAGTTGATAAAAAGACACCAAGTCTTGGAAGTGCATTAGGCAAGGCGCTTATTAGTAAACTTAAGAGTTTTATACCAAGCACAAATCCGTTTGGGTTTGGTGGTGGTGCCGATAACAAGTGGGAAATTCGTCCAGAATACAAAGGAATAATTGGCGCATACGAATCGATGTATGCGGATAAAGGTGGAATGTTAGCTGTAAAAAATACTCCAAAAACAGACGCGCAGAGCCAAACGGGATTCATCGATACAATAAAATCTTCTTTAAGTACTGCGTTTCTTGGTGCACCTGCAAAAACACCACTCGGAGTTAGCGATGATGCGATAAAAGTTGACGAATACCACAGATACACGCCGACGCTGAGATACGGATTTACAAACGCCGGAGATAGAGCAAATTCGGAAAATGCAAGAATTCGTAATTTTAGTATAACAAAACAGTATGGTATAATACAAAATGTGGGAGTTACCACGGATGTCTGGGATAAGCGACCACAATTTAGAAAATCTACTGAACAGTTGAAAACTGTGGAGGATTATCGCAACGACAGTAATACTCCTAAAAAATATATAACATACCCGCGTATAGGTAAAGCCGACACGCGATATAGTACTGATATTAAAGTCGCAGATGCTGCGAGTGGTTCAATACAAACACATCAAGTATCTAAATTAAAAACCGCAGTGAATGGATATGCTGCTATAGGTAAAACGAAATTCACCAATACGATAAGTGAGAAAATTACAATTTTTAAAAGAGGATTTGCATCGTATAAAAAAGAAGGAAGCACAGACAGTGTAGCAGATAAAATTAATATTTTAGAAGTAATAAGTGGTGCTGATAGAAACACGATTCCACCAAGTTTAACTTTAGGGAACGGTCAATCAACAGATTTAATATTTTTTCATTTTTTTGATCTGGTAAATAACATATACGTTCCATTCAGAGCAACACTTACTTCTGTAAACGAAGTACATTCTCCAGATTGGGATCCAGTTCAATATCTTGGAAGAGCGGATAAATTGTACATGTATAAAGGATTTGAAAGAACTTTGAATTTTAATTTTACGGTGTACGCTAACAGTTTGGAAGAACTTGTGCCGATGTGGTCAAGAATTAATTATTTGGTAGGACTGACAAGACCACCAAAATACACAGACAAAGGACCGTCCGACTCAAGCGGCATGACATCCAGATTTATGTATCCACCGATGGTAACATTGACCATGGGCGATTTGTATAGAGATCAACCCGCTGTATTGACTTCTGTTGGAATGAGTATACCTGAAGATTCACACTGGGAAACTTTCCGTGGAAACGGTGAGCAATATAACGAATATATCGGAAAAATATATTATGGCAGAGAAACAAAATCTCGTCAATTGCCAACCAAAGTTGACATCAACGTTGGAATGAACCTCATGGAAAAAACAAGATTTGACACAGACGAAAACGGAAGTCTTGTTGACATGTCCAGATCAAGTACAAACGCAGATCATTATAATATAACTGCTACGGACGCTTAATAATGAATAGATACAATACAAGCTACAATAATATAAAAAACCGATATGACGGTAAACGTGTGTTTGTTACGACACGCTATCCAACCATACCTGTGAATTCAAGTGACGTGTATATAACAGCGACAGATGCGGATTTTCTTGACTCTTTGGCAAATAAGTTCTATAAAGATTCTACACTATGGTGGATAATCGCACAAGCAAATTGCATAAAAGGGACTATGAAACCGAAGGTTGGTCAACAACTAAGAATACCTTCTAATGTTTCTACAATTGTTGCGAAATTTAATAGAGCAAATTCTTAAAATGGTTATATTATATGGCAACTGACACAAACACGCTCGGTCCTATTGACCAAGATACATTTATTCCTTGGGGTCTGCATCCTATAAAGCCATGGGTAATTAAAGAATTGCAAAATAGATCGAGTGATTATGGGCTGGACGGCGCAGGAGCCGGTAAAAGGAATGCGGTTAAAACTCCATGGGCAAGATTTTTTTCGAATGGAATACCGACCAAAGTTGTAGATAATATGAAAGTCAATGACACGTCAAATGAACGTGACGGATTTTTAATGTTTGGCGTTAATGGGTTTGACGACAGTCTAGGTTTTAATCCTGAAAAACTTTCTACTATTGGACTAGACGCCAATGGTAAACCTCACACAGTATCGAGCGAAACTTCAACCACGTTCCCGCATAGACCGCCACCATCCGTTGATGACATAAGTGTAGAATTGCAAGGAGGACAGTCAGCGCCATTTAGCGCTGCATGCAGAAAATCCACCGTCAAATGGAAAGCATATTCTTTGGAGCAATTAAATTATTTAGCTCCGTATTTCCTTTCTCCCAGAGTAACATGTGTGATTGAATGGGGCTGGGATAATTACGATCCATCGTCATTGATTGATTACAACATTGAAAAATTACGAGCAATATTTGGAAATCCGAAAGCCGTTTTAGAAAAAGCAAAAATTTCAAATGGAAATTATGATGCTCATATGGGGATTATAACAGATTACACATATAAACTTTCTGGTAACGGAGTATATGAATGTAGTACAACAATCACAAGTGTTGCTTGGTTATTTGAAGGACAGAACTATGGAGAAGAAACTCTTCAACGCAAAAATAAAGACGGAAAGCTTGAGAAAATAGAAAGCTTCAATGAGTTTAATAAATATTGCAAGTGGGACACGCTTGGGTTGTCAACAATAGATCCAAAAAAATTAAATGAGGAGTTTCCAGTAGATTTTCCAAAACCGATGGGTAGAATGTTTAGATTTGAACAAGGTAGTTTTTTTCCAACAATAAAGCAGTGGATTAGGATGGATTATTTTGTTGAAATACTAAATCATTTTTTTACAACAAATTTTCCTGCGATTGTTTTAGATAAAGACAATAAAGAAACTCAATTTCAATGGCAGAAGATAAAAATTGATAATGTTTTAATAGGAGCGCATCCGGGTTTAAAATCCATAGATCCCGATGTTATCATACCAAATAAGTTTTCACCTAAATATATCAGAAGTGACACAAGTGGAAGAGTTGGAGGTACTGGAAACTTGAGCACAATTGAAAATGGCGAACATTATAAAAAATACGGAAGAATACAGAGTATTTTGAATGAATTTGAATTCACAGACCAATATGATGATTTAGAAGCTCTTCTTAATACAGATGTAGACCCGAATTTCAAAGGAAAATCTTTTCCTATATTTTCTGATTCCGACGTAATGGACGAGTCGTCTCGTAATTTCTATAAACAAAGTGCTGGATATTTTGGATATTTAAAAGACATATACATTTCCACCGAGTTTATAAAGACTGCGGTCAAAGAGAACGGTAATGTCAGATCAATGATGGCGTCAATTCTTAGTAAAATATCACATGCTCTCTCCGGTGTAAACGAATTGCGGTTGATTCCAGACACTAACAACAATGAAAATTATGTGACCGTGATGGACATAAAATTTGCACCGGTGTTAAATGAAAAAACCGCAGCGGAGTTGACCAGAATTGTACCTGGTTCGGTGAATCATGCATATTTACTAAGTGCTGGGATGGATGTAAAAATGAGTCCTGAGATGGCGAGTCAAGTATTGTTTACGGCGGGTTCCGCTGAACTGGCGGAAAGAGAAAAAGGAAAGAAAGCTCCAAACGATACTGAAAATAAAGACGATGGTAAAACAAAACCAACCGAGAACGCCGCATCTTTTGGTAGGTTTGTGTCTAATGACCGCTTGGCCGAAAAGGCATACAAGTCACCGTCAACAACGTCAAATACGGACGCTACAAACAAAAAAGCAAAACTTAGTAGAAATACGTCCGATGAAGGATTCAATATATGTTCACGCGGAAATGTGGATTTTTATTTAAATGAGCCTTCTGACACTTTGATGAAACAAATTGTGATGGAAGATAGAAACGCCGCCGCCGCGTATGTCAATACACCCGTAATGCCAAATACAACGTTTGAATTTGAAATTTTGGGAATTGCCGGATTCACTTTTCTTGGAATGTATACACTGGATCATGTACCTGAACAATATTCTTATAAAAATGCAATCTGGTCGATAAAATCGGTAAAACATAATATTTCATACGGTACATGGAAAACTACGATTGGTGCTGAATTAAGACAAATATCAAGGACTCGCCAATGATTTACAATGATAAATTAGTATCTGAGTATGGAAACACTTCGGTAATTTTTACTGGAAGCCCTCCTATGGAATATAATCCAGTACCAACAAAAGAACAATATCGTTCTGGAATCTTGGTTAGATATTTTGCGAAAAAAATAAACGAGGATAAAATAATTGAAATAGATCCGGCTAAAATATCTGGATTGGACAAAAATTTATATGTTATCGTGAATTTGACATGGAAAATATCGGGGTCAAAAGAAAAGAAAATTGTCAACGGTATTATCGAAAAGTCAAGCGTTTCTGAAAATAACGCAGCCGAAATCAATCGAGCGAAGGTTGAAACCGGAGTTGATCTTTCGGTTGTCTTGTCAAACTTGGTTGAGTATTGGCGCGGATATTGACCTTGACTTTAATTAAACACGTGGTAAGTTACCACCGTGAATATAGTCGAATCAACCGAAAGTCTAGGATTACTGTTAAACCGCGTCGCTACCGACACGTTTTATATGGAATTGGTTATGTCCGACGATGAGAAACATTCATACAACAACACTATCTCGTTGATTTTCATCAAGTTTGTTGCTGATGACGAGTATTGGTGTTTACCAATTAATCACAACGAAGCAACGATTTTTCCTATGGCGTTTGATGCATTTAGAAATGCGCTTGAAAAATCGAACGCGGTGAAATTGGTTAATAACAAGAAAGATATTATCCACCTTATCGGTAAAGACTTTGGGTTTATCGACTTGAGTGTAATCGACTACCTTAATGCTGGTGACGCCCCCGATGAAACTCTAACAGAAACAAATGCTCACGTATTTATAAAAAATAATTTTAGAGGGATTCCGAATGTAAATCGTTCCGTGCCATTATACAAACATGCGTCGTTGTTTAAAAAATCACGCATTGCGGATGAGTTCTCGTTGAAATATATAAACGAAGACGGTTTCAAGTTCGTGAACGACATGATGACAAACTGTTTTTCAGAGTTGGAGTCAATAGGCATGACCATCGACGTTGATAAATTCATTGACGTGTTTGGTCCTGAGCAGAAGAAGCACATCAAGAACAACACGGTATACTCACAATACAACCTATTTACATCTACCGGACGACCTTCTAATCGGTTTGGCGGCGTAAACTATGCGGCACTTAACAAGACCGACGGATCTAGAAATTCTTTCGTTTCTAGGCACGGAGACAACGGTATGTTAGTGATGATGGACTATAATGCGTTTCATCCAAGATTGGTTGCACGTTTGATAAACTACCCAATATCTTACGACGTAAACCCGTATGAATATTTAGCCAAGTACTATTTCAACAAGCCGGAAGCCGACGAGGAAGACATTGCAGTATCAAAAGGGCTGACATTTCATCAAATGTATGGTGGAATCGACGATAGATGGATGTACATACCTTATTATAAGAAGGCACAGGAATATATTGACCACCGCTGGAAGTTTTTTAAACAGAATGGATATATAGAAACTCCAGTGTTTAAGCGTAAAATCAGAGATTGTCACATCGAAGATCCTACACCAAACAAGCTATTTAATTATATCTTACAGGCATACGAAACCGAAATGGCCGTAAAGACATTAAAACAACTACTAGGATACTGCGCAGATAGAAAGACCAAGCCGATTTTATATACATATGACAGTATACTGTTCGACGCCCATGGAGACGATAAGTTAGATATTATAAAAGAGCTTAAAAAAATCATGGAAGCGGACGATCTTCCGGTCAAAGTTTATATAGGGAAAAATTACGCCGAAATGCATAAGATAGAGATGGGGTGATATTTATAATTATATTGTATATTTGTTATATATGCGTATATTTATAGGTATAACAACTCATGAAACAAGACATCCTAGAAGCAGTTAATGGTTCAATTTTAGACATATGCGTTCATCCGTTGGTTGAAGATGGTACGTTTGATACTCAAAATACCGAGCATATGTTTTTATTGATGGAAAGTTTGATAGAAAAGAATTTCGACGATACGACAGTGTCCGAGGTTGTTAAAGCACTTAGACATGAGGGCAAACATCCAGAAAGACAGGCATACAATAAAGAAGGTTGGTTGGTTACTTTCCCATCCAAGGAATATAGGGATGCCGCGTTGAAAAAAGGAACTCATGCAATCGCCGATCCTACACATGGAAAAGGTGGTATGAATCTTTATTACAAGAAAAAAGGAAAGCAAAAGAGAGTAACGCAGCAAGCAACCTCCCAAACAGACCCAAATGCTATAGAAAAACAAGCGCCTTCGGGCGGATCACAAGCATCTACACCAGATTCAACATCGTCCGATTTACCACCGGCAACACAACAGATGCCAGCGGGCGGATCTACACCGGAAAAAACAGCGACGGCACCATCTGCAAGTTCAGAACCATCAGCAGAAGCCCCCGCAACTGCTCAATCAGATCCGATACCCGTGTCAACTACGGAACCTTCAAACAAAGGTGCCGCCACATCTATAGGTGCCGCCACGGCAGCTCCGGTGCCTAAAGCAGAACCATCCGCCTCGGTAGTTCAACCAAAAGTTGATATTACTGTACAATTTGCGAAGAGTAAAAATTGGTCGTCAACTCCATACGGAGAGTGGAGAGATTCCGCCGGGTCCGTCGTTGCAGTTGTTAGTTTAAGTGGTGAAGTTGCTCCGATCAAATCAAACGATAGAGACGAATTAAAATTGTTCTCGGAAAAGCAAGGGTAACATGTACAATACGAACACGCAGTTACTTTGTACTTTCTCTGGCGTTGCTTCGTATCAAACCGACATTGAATCGATACAAGAATTTTACAAGATCGACGGTGGTAAAGTTTACATTTTAAAAAATTCGGAAACTCCAAATGAAATTTTTCTTACATACAATGTAGAAAAAAATAACGGTAAACATTTTCCGAGGACAATATCTGTACACCGCAAAAAAGATTTTAATATATTATATTCAATTAACGCTCTTAATGAATTGATAAAGCAAGAGAATGGTGGACTATTTTCTCACACATATCAAGTCGATTGGACTAAATTTAAAGATTCAATAATTGTTGTAAATGACGGCAAAATAAAAATTATGCCCACAAAATTATTGCGTGTTTTTTTCTTGTAAAATAACACAAAGTGTGCAAGATTGTGAGTGTTATTCGATATTTATGTATTGAATAAATTAACGATTGCTCAGTTATCAGTTGCTAGTAAAAATTTAGAAAGTTCTTATTATAAGTTGACAATAGTCAATCGTTGATGCATTCTACACATCAATTGACTGATTGGTTTTTCAACCAGTCGGCAAGTTAAACATTAAAAAGTTAAAAGTTAAGGAACATTATGGCATTAGATCTATCAAAAGTAAAGTCGCGTCTTGAAGCACTCAAGACCACCACAACAAAGTCCACGAGTCTGTGGAAACCGAGCGCTGGCAAGCAAGTTATTCGCATTGTCCCGTACTCTCACAATACCGAAAATCCATTCATCGAATTGTATTTTCACTATAACATGAACGGAAAGACTTATTTGAGTCCATCCTCGTTCAACCGCCCAGATCCTATTGTCGAGTTTGCAAACAGACTCAAGCAATCCAAGGACAAGGAAGAATGGAAGCGTGGTCGTGCATTGGAACCAAAGATGCGCACTTATGTTCCCGTTCTTGTTCGCGGACTAGAACACGAAGGTGTCAAGTTCTGGGGCATGGGTAAGCAAGTTTATCAAGAAATCTTGAGTATTTGCGCCGATGCCGATTACGGTGATATCACCGATCTAAGAGCTGGCCGCGATATCGTCGTGGAATTCAAATCCGCAGAAGAGACTGGAAAGTCTTTCCCAGAAACAGCTATCCGCGTCAAGCCAAATCAATCCCCAGCATTCGACATCAACGACAAGAACCTCGTCGATAAGGTGAAGAATCAAAAGAACGTCACCGAGTTGTTCCCAGAACTTACTTATGACGAATTGGCAACCGTCATGGATGCATGGCTAAATGCGGCTGATCCAGATAGTGAAACAGCAGTCCCTGTTGTTGAAGAAACGGAACAAGTTTCCGAGCCAGTCAAGAGCGCGACCGCTAAGGCCGCTGTCAAGGCTCCTTCCAACAAGGATATCGCCGACGAATTCAAAGACCTATTCGGTTCCTAAGAATAGTCGTTTTGTTTAATCAAACAGTATGAACGCCTATTCGCCATATCAAAATGGTGCATAGGCGTTTTTTATATAAACCTTTATAAATTATGAAAGATAAAAAAAATAATGAACCTGATGCAGTACGTGACGAGTTGGCCGAAGCATTGGCTGAGTCGTTGAACAAGAACAGTGACGGAAAAGTCGCTTTCTTTTTGGACGCCGAAGATGACCCGTCTCAAATTGTGGATTGGGTTTCTAGTGGAAATAGTTTAGTTGACTTGGCAATTGCTAATCGGCCAAATGCCGGACTACCGGTTGGTAGAATCACCGAACTTACCGGTTTAGAAGCATCTGGTAAAAGTTTGATGGGTGCACATTTGCTTGCAGAAACGCAACGCAAAGGTGGACTTGCAGTATTCATTGATACGGAAACGTCTGTTTCACCGGAATTCTTAAATGCAATCGGTGTGGATGTATCGAAGATGTTGTATATCAACGTTGACACTGTCGAAGATATCTTTGACAAGATCGAAGAAATGATCGCGCTGGTTCGCAAATCTAGCAAAAATCGTTTGGTCACCATCTTGGTTGACTCTGTTGCAGCCGCTTCTACTAAGAAGGAAATGGCAAGCGACCACGGTGCCGACGGATTTGCAACTGGAAAAGCTATCGCTATCAGTAAGGCCATGAGAAAAATCACCGGACTGATTGCCAAGCAACGCATCTGCTTGGCTTTCACAAACCAACTACGTCAGAAAGTTGGATTTGTTGGCCTCGGTGATCCATATACCACGAGCGGCGGAAAAGCACTTGCATTTCACGCATCGTTGCGTCTAAGACTAAAGTCAATTGGCCAAATCAAAAACGCGGACAAACAAGCTATTGGCATCAAAACCAAATGTACTGTTATCAAAAATCGCATGGGTCCGCCCATGAGAAGTGTTGAATTTGATATTTTCTTCGACCGTGGCATTGATAACTATGGAAATTGGCTGGAAAAGCTAATCGAATGGGATATCGTTACAAACGCGAAAAAAGTTAAATCTGATGTAAAGAAGACCAAGAAACAATTGGAAGACGAGAAGGAAGAAGATAAGAAAGCAAAGAATCTCCAGTTCATCATGCCAGTCGAAGGTAAAGACCCAGAGACAGTCATTTTTGAAAAGAAAGACTTGCCGAAACTTCTATCTCAACGCTCGGATTGCAAGGACTACTTGTATGGAAAGATATGCGAAAGCTTCGTCATGAAATACAAGGCTCCAAATTCGGAAATGTCTGACGACATCGAATACGATTCTGGCGCTGACGGATTAGACGAATAATCAACAATCGCGTGGAGTGAAATACCTCCACGCGATTCTCATTAAATGAATAAATTTAAATCTATATTTGAGCAAATAAAACAAGAGCACAGCAACGCTCCCGTGAATTTTGCTCGGACTAAAAATAGCAATATCTTGGTGGTCGATGGTACAAATTCGTTCATTAGATGCTGGACAGTTGTCCCAACTTTAAATGATAACGGTGAACATGTTGGCGGGATCAGTGGATTTCTTACTAGTATGGGCTATGCCATAAAAATGTTAAAGCCGACTAGAGTCATCATTGTATTTGATGGAAAGGGCGGAAGCTTGAAGAGAAAGAAGTTATATCCAGAATATAAAGACAAGCGAGCAATGTCGGTGCGCGTAAACCGTGCGTATGAGGATATGGGAACACCAGACACAGAGAAAAAGGCCATGTTGCAACAAATGTCATTACTGATTGATTTCTTGCGAGAATTGCCAATCAGTTTAGTTTGCGTGGATTATATTGAAGCAGATGATGCTATTGCGTATATATCCACACAGATGTACAAAGATGCCAAGGTTACCATCATGAGTAGTGATAAAGATTTTTTGCAATTGGTAAACAACAGGGTTAGTATTTGGAGTCCAATCAAGAAAAAAATATATGGTGTACAAGATGTAATCAATGAATATGGTGTACACCCAACCAATTTTATATATTATCGAATTTTAGAAGGCGACACTTCTGACAACATCGACGGTGTTAATGGGATCGGTCTTAAGACTGCTATTAAATCTTTTCCTATGCTTACCGAAGAAAAAGAAAGTTCGATAGAAGAAATACTCGCTCGTAGTAAGGATCAATATAACGAGAAGAAGATATTTGCAAAAGTACTTGATAGTCACGAAATCATTCATAGAAATTATAAATTGATGCAGCTTAAAAATCCAGACTTCTCTCCGTCGTTACAAATGAACGTTGAAAGTTCAGCGGAAAGAATTTTTGAATATAACAAGATACAATTCATTCAAAAAATGACTCGTAACCGTATGCAAGCATCGATATCGAATTATCACGTTTGGCTGCAAGAAGTATTCTGGCCATTGTCGATTTCGGCCAGATCTTGAATTTTTTTATTGACGGGCACCACCTATTATCATATCGTTTGAATCATGGCACCAGTAATCATAGACAACCTACAAAAATACGGAATCGAATTCCAAATCAAGATTATCGCGGGAATTTTAACCGACAAATCTTTCTTGGAACGAATCCTTGATATCGTTGAAATTGATGCTTTCGAAAACGAGGCACATCGGTGGATCGTAAATGAAGTAATCCAGTGTTACAATCAATACCGAGAAATGCCAAGTAGACAAGTGTTCTCAGTGAGACTGGATACTATTAAATCGGATGAATTTAAAGCATCCGTGGTAGAGCATTTGAAGGCGGTCCAGTTTAAGATCAGGGACAGCGATCTACAATTTGTTAAAGATCAATTTTTGGAGTTTTGTAAAAATCAAAAACTCAAGGGGGCCATCGTCGAGTCCGTTGATCATTTGAAGTCCGGTGATTATGATAAGATCAAGTCGCTAGTCGATAAGGCAATGAAGGCTGGCATGGAAAGAAATTTAGGACACGATTACAATATTGACGTGGCAACACGCATGAGTGAAATGTGTCGTAAAGTCGTACCGACTGGGTGGGACGTCGTTGACTCCCTCATGGACGGTGGCCTTGGGCCGGGGGAACTGGGTGTTGTGGTGGCACCCGCTGGTGTTGGTAAGTGCGTCGGTCCAAATACAAAGATCGATATTCAATATTATGAAACGGGTATTCCAATAAAGGGAAATTCTGGTAAAGAATATATACTATGGTTTAAACCATTCGATAAATTTGAGTTTGATGGTAGAATGCTATTTGGTTGGCAAATTGACAATATTTTGTTCGAATTAGAGAAACTAAAGTTGCAGGTGCTGGATTCGGAAAAAGAACATAAAAATTGAAGTTTTTATTCCAATTGTTTATATTTATCTAATATGAACATATTAACATGCAAAGTTTGCGGATTCTCCGGGTCGTCACTCGTTTCTCATATACGCTACAAACATGGCATGAATGGAACCGATTACAAGATAAAATTCGGAAGTGTCCCATTATCGGTAATGTCCGATCAACAGAAAAAGAAATTGTCAGACATAAATATAAAAAAATGTAAAGATCCTACCCACATCAAACGTATGTCGGATGTACAAAAAATGGGTGGATCAATTTACACTAAATTATATTGGACGACGCGAGGATTCTCAGATATAGAAGCGAAGAAAAAAATAACTGAAATACAGATATCAAATTCAAAAAAATCGATTGCCAAAGGAAATTGGGAAAAACGATCTTGGATGCGAGTGGAATATTGGATTGCTAAAGGTTATACCAAAGATATGGCAGAGAAAGAAATTTCTAAAAGACAATCCAAATTGTCTGCGAAATCTTCAAAATTTTTGGGACATACTCGAACCGTTGATTCTCGCATAAAAATATCAAAGTCTATGCGTCAAAAAATTCATGAAATAGGAGCGGGAAAATGGGCTTCCCATTTTGGAAAATTTTCTGGAACAAGTAAAGCGGAGATAGAATTTTACAATTACATCAAAGAAAATATAGAACCCATGGTGGTGGCGAATAAACCAATCGGCAAATATATTGTTGATGTCGTAATCAATAAAAAAATAATTGAATTTTACGGAGATTTTTGGCATGCAAATCCAACAATTTATAAATCGAATGAAATACTCGCCGGTTATATGGAAACACCACGATCAGTTCAAGAAATTTGGAATAATGATAAAAAAAGGGTAGACACACTTCGAGAGATGGGGTATGATGTGTTGGAAGTATGGGAATCAGACTGGAACAAGCAGAAAAATCAATCAATAACTAAAATAAAACAATTTTTATATGACAATTCGTAAACGGCTAATAACAGAAGAAATTTCTATGAAAGATCTATTTCATAGAATCGGCGTTGAAGACAAAGAATTGGCAGCGTTGACTGTACCGTTCCCACTGTCTGTACATACTCCATATGGATACAATCGTATCGTGACTGCGTTCAGAACGGAGAAACAAAAAACGGTTACCACGTATTTTAAAAATAATACAACATTAAAAACATCTGAGCACCATCAATTAAAAATTAATGGTGATTGGAAAAAAGTAAAAGATATTGTGAACGCGGATGTGGTAGAAACCGAGTCCGGCACAACGTCTATAAAGAAAAAGCATTGTGGAAATGATGAAATATTATATGATATCTCGGTCGAGGATGTACATTGTTATTATAGCAATGGGATTTTATCTCACAATTCTTGGCTACTTTGCTCCCTCGGTGCCAAGGCAATGGCGGCGGGTAAAAACGTCGCACATTTTACATTGGAATTAAATGAAAATTATGTCGGATTGAGATACGATTGTTGTTTTACTGGAATCAATTTCCAAGATATCAAACACCACCAAGCCACAGTCGAGGCAAAATTAAAGAGTATCAAGGGCCGTCTTTTTGTTAAGTATTTCCCGCTGAAAACGGTGTGCGCTCAATCTTTGAAATTTCATGTCGAACGCATTCAGACGCTGAACAATTTTAAAATTGATGAAATCATTGTGGACTATGCAGATATTCTCCGACCACTTGAAAAAGAAAAGAATAGCAACAGCTATTCCGAAGGCGGTAGTATATATGAAGAACTTAGGCAGATCGCAGGTGAATTGCAACTTCCAATTTGGACAGCAAGTCAAGCCAATCGTACTGCTTTAGGTGAAGATATCGTTCAAGCACAGAATGTGTCTGATAGTTACAGGAAGATCATGACTGCTGACTTTGTACTAAGCCTTTCGCGCAATATAGACGACAAAGCCAATAACACCGCGAGGTTTCACGTAATTAAAAACCGATTTGGACCAGATGGTATAACTTTATATTCAAATATGGACACCGGTACGGGAAATATTCAGATCTTTGATGCAAAATCCAGAGAATCTATGGCAATTCAGTCAAATATGCAGGAAGATAGTAATTCGGTAAAAAATTTATTGAAGAATAAATGGAATTCCCATCGCCAAAACGAAAAGGGAAATGATTCGAGTTTATAATTTCTATTTTTTAGAAATTTAGTTTTTCTAAAACATATTTATTGCCACAACAACAAACCATAGGAAAGATTATGAACATATTTGACGAACAGATTGCTAGAAAACCAAACCGCTACCCTTGGGCACAAGAATATATTGATGCTATGTGGTCAGGTCATTGGACGCCAAACGAATTCACATTCACGAGTGATCTACAACAATACAAAACTGAGATGTCTCCACAGGAACAGATCATTATCAAGAATGCTTTGAGTGCTATTGGACAGATAGAAATATCTGTAAAGAAATTTTGGACAAAATTGGGGGATACATTACCGCATCCGGCGTTGTCTGACTTGGGTATTACCATGGGCAACATTGAAGTGATTCATAACAATGCATATGAAAAACTACTAGATGTGCTTCAATTACAAGATGTATTCGAAGAAAATTTAAAACTTGATATTATTCAAGGTCGTGTTAAATACTTGCGTAAATATCTGGCTAAACACTACAAAGATAGCCGGAAGCAATATATATACTCGCTTATTCTTTTTACATTGTTTGTTGAAAACGTATCTTTATTTAGTCAGTTTTATATTATTAATTGGTTTAATCGTTACAAAGGATTGTTAAAAGACACCGCCCAGCAAGTTGCATACACAGCAAAAGAAGAAACGTTGCATGCTTTAGCCGGTATTAAAATTGTTAATACTATCCGTGAAGAACTACCAGAACTGTTTGATGCTGAACTCGAAGAGCGTATTTTACACGAAGCATCCGAATCGTTTAAAGCGGAGTGTAAAATTATTGATTGGATGATTGGCGATTACAAAGATGAAAAGATCAGTGCCGAAATCCTAAAAGAATATGTAAAGAATCGTTTGAACTCCTCTTTGGAAATGATTGGATTCAAAAAAATATTTGAAGTAGACAATGATATTATTGAGTTGACTATGTGGATGGATGAGGATGTAATGGGCAGCACGATGACTGATTTCTTTCATAAACGCCCAGTCGAGTATGCCAAGAAAACACAATCAATCACATCGGACGACATTTTTTAATATATATGAAAAAGGAAATTTATTGGTTAAACAAGGAAGCAATTACCTTCCTTGAAAGAGGATATTTGGCTAAAGGCCAAACCGCACTTGAACGCATTCGCCAAATCGCAGAATCTGCCGAAAAGATTTTGAATAAAAAAGGGTTTGCCGACAAGTTTGAGGATTATATGTACAAGGGGTGGTATAGTCTATCGTCACCTATTTGGGCAAACTTTGGTAGTGGCCGTGGGTTATCTATTTCATGTAACGGTTCATATATATCGGATAACATGGCGTCGATTCTTGAAAAGACTGCCGAAGTCGGTATGTTAACAAAGTATGATGCTGGCACATCCGGCTATTTCGGAGAACTGCGTGGTCGCGGTGCAAGTATTAGTGTAGGTGGATCAAGTTCCGGTCCCGTACACTTTATGGAATTATTTGACGGTGTTACTCGTGTGGTGTCACAATCAAATGTTCGTCGTGGCAGTTTTGCCGCATATTTACCAATCGATCATCCTGACATTGAGGAGTTTCTTGACATTCGCGAAGAAGGTCATGCTATCCAAGATTTAAGTATTGGAGTT